>OJMH01000046.1_pt1 | contig 177549 bp, 161 predicted proteins | sample 1597111 | NCBI WGS metagenome assembly OJMH01 (sample SAMEA2452115, study PRJEB22498) | human gut metagenome | reverse complement strand
TAATTGAAACAACTTTTTCTCAACATATCCATATATATAATATATTCCACATTTTAACATTTTTGTAACGCTTTTTGGGAAAATCGTTACCATTCTTTACATTTTGTAGAAAATTGGTGTTTTGGATTACTACGAAAATCGAAGATTTTCTCGCAATGACGATACTCTAAATGGGGGGGAGAAATTTGTTTATCAGATTTGCATTAATAGATTCCGTTTTTCACTACACTTCCAAATCAATAGTAATACTACAAACCTAGATATATTTACCCCGAAAGCATGCTATATATTATGAACCTATTAATATAACCGGAAGATTGTTGTCTCTTGCGAATTCCAAAAGCCATTCAGGACATTCATCCAGAGAATTAACTTTTGCTACAACTCCTTTTATGTTTGAGTTAAGCGCAACTATTTCATTATGTTGACCATGAGTTTTCATCTTTTTTTCATCGATAAGCTGGTCTCGTGAGTAAGTAAAAGCTTCTAAAATATCTTCACGCGAGAAAGTTCTATCACCGATTTTTAAATTCTTTATTTGTGTTTCCGGATATTTTTTACTCTGAATATATTTAATAATTTTTGTGTACTCTTCGTCAGAGATTTCAACCCCTTTTTCTGTTAAGTAGGACTTGAAGTTATCTTTTACATATGTTCTATACTTGCTATTTTCAAACATTTCTTCTACAAAATGTGCAAAACCTTTTTTAGTACCGGAGCTGGTATTGGAAAAATAAGCATGTGAAACATTTGCATTATCTACATCGAGAACAAGACCGAATTGCAGACCGGAATATGTAGATTTATCTGCCATACTAATCATCGAAATCGATTGTGCAGAGTTATTCATAGGGTTTCTGGCAAGTGTTTTAAAGACATCTAAATTTATAGACTGGTTGACCATATGGACTGTTAATCTTAAATCTTTAAGAGGAATATGGTTAAATCCATAATTAAACATATCAGTATCCTCGTTTAATTTTGTAAGATTAAGCGTCTTTAATCCTGTATCTGTGTCTTTAATTTTCACAGTTTCTACAGGGAAACCTCTTGCCGGCAATACTCTGCTGGTTGAAGTTACTCTTTGCGGAACTTCTACGAATCTTGAGGCCGTTATTACAACCTGTTTTGAGGCCAATTCATCTACTGCAGGCTGAATTTCTGCCATTTTTGCAGCAAAATTCTTTTCTGCTTCAGCAAAGCTTGAGGCTCCTGTTTTGTCAAGATAAAATTTATCATTCACATTTTTCAAATCTGCCTTTGCCATTATTTGATAAATAAGGAAGTCCTGTGGTCTGCGGCATAGCGTTGCAATATCTAATTTTGAAGTATTGCCCAGACAGTATTCTTTAAACCAGTGGTGATTTGAAACAACTGAAATAATTCTGTCTTTAATTTCCGGTTCAAAATTAAATCTATCAAGAATTGAATAAACATACTCTGCAGATTTTGCAGCATGGCCTGTATCTGAGCCGTCAACGAGATATCTTTTGCCGATATCATGCAAAAGTGTTGAGAATTTAAGGACTATTTTATCTGTGTCACCAAGCTGATTATAAAGCGGATCGTTCACAGAATCCTGAAGCACTTTGAGAATATGTACGTCAAGAGAATACTTCTGCATACTGTGCTGAGGTTTGCCAAATATCGGAGCAAATTCCGGAACTCCTTGCAGAATGGAATTTAAGAAGCTTTTTGTTTCTGCATCAAGTTTTACATCATCAGAAATTCTGTTGCCTACAGTAAATCTCTTAATTTCTTCAATCAGTTTATCAGCAAGAATTCTTTGCTCTGGAGTAAGCGCCATATTATCAACCCCCGTAGTATTAAGCAGTCCTTCAAAACCGGTTCTTGTTCGTACATACCCGAGGCGTTCTGCAATATTTGTATCATCACTAAACTCTTCTGCAGTCATGCGTTTGGCTTCGTTAACCATTTCTAGAATATTATCAAATTGATTTTCATCCAAAACTTCAAGCTTCTTCTGAAATATAGTCATATATTCTTTTCGTTTCAGCAAAATAGATGTAAGCTGGCCGTCATCAAGCGGAGATTCGTCAATAATCTTTTGTATCCGCGCTTCAGGCATTTCTGTTACATGTTTTAATGAATTTAAAAGCTGCTGCTTAGTCATTGACATAAAACGGCCGTTTTGTTCTATCAAACTTGAAAGTTCGTTTACAACCGCGCCAAAATCTTTCATTTCGCCTCTTGCACGATAACGAAGCGAGCCGCCGACATCGACTTTTACCACACCGCCGGTTCTATACTGGGTGTTATCATTTTTGGGAGCATCCCAGTCGGCAAGCCAGGCATCTGCGGCAAAGCCGTCTGTAAACTGATCCGGATTTTTAGGAGTTGTACTCAAATCAGGAATAAATTCTCCTGCCATGCCAATTATATTACCTTCTTCGTCATAAACGTATTTCATATTCGGGGCATCTATGCCTGCTGAGCGATAAAGCCTTGAAGCAATGACTTCCTCTACACTTTGACCTAATTTTTCCGAACTCGGGTATTTAATATAATAAAGTTTATCTCCGATTTGAGTATAATAAGCCCTGTTTGACCCGCCCTGTGTACCTAGAAAACGAGTTCCCTGAACTTTTTCGCCTTCCAGTATAACCTCTGCCGGCTCAGTTTTATGCCGGGATAGAAGATCTTGTATCTTAGCCTGCGTTGCAGCAACATCTGCTTCTGAGAGTTTTAGTTCAGGGATTTCAACTCCCTCTGTAGAAATTTGTTTTCTGCCAGCCCCGCCTTCACGTATCAACGCATCCATTTTCCTAATAAAATCTTCGCGTGAATATTCAAGTTCAATGCCCTTTTTGCCGAAACTTGCAAAATCAGCTTTTTTGATTACATTGTCTGCATTGTTACTATTCCCTATATGTTTTAAGAAATCTATAACGCCCTGTTTAGAAGTTGAAATCAGCGGATATTTTGTATCAATTGACATCATCAAATTATGTATTTTTGCTTCAATATCTATCCCCTGTCTTTTTAAGACAAGCTTGTCATCCGGGGTTAATGATGACAATGCAAACAGTGCATTAATTTTAGTCATTAAGTCTTTAGGAATATTACCATCAGATATAATGTCTACAATTCGGCGGACATCAGCACCATCTGCCTTCAAACGGCTTAAAATCGCAATAACATCCTGATTAAATATTGATACTGCTTTTGCATTATTGCAAATATTCAAAACAAGCTCTATGTCTACACCGGAATTTACAAGATTATAAACCTTTGCCCCCATAACTTCTGGAGCAATAGTACTGTTACCCAGTGCATCTTTTAATGAAGAAATTTGGTTTGGAGAAATATCTAATTTTATTAATTTTTTAACAAGTGCAATTTGTGCTGCTGATTCTGAAGTATCATTGGATATATTTGATAAAATTAAAGATATATCTGCAGGATTAAATTGTTCATCAAACAAATCATTGAGCAGCGGCTTAATATTATTTAAAGTGCCAGTGTCATGAATACTATACAACGTCTTCATAATAGACTGAATATCAGCGTAATTCAGATTTTCTCTATCTAATAAATTCTTCAATATAAAACACTTTTCAAGTGTGTGTTCACTTTTGCTGCTGCTAGATAAATAGTAAAGTAAATCACTAATTTCATTATAAGAAAAACCTCTCGAATTTATCATATCAAGGACAAGTGCTCTGTCAGCGGCAAAACTATTCTCTGCCATTTTGCCTATTATAGCTGATATTTCAGCTTGTTTAACCTTAGGATTCTCTAATAATTCTTTTGCGAATTGTATTTTGCCCTCATTATACTGAACTCTTCGCTTTGTTAACTCAACGACCATCAAAAGAGATGGAATAAATGTATTATCTACTCCGTCATGTTCAATCAGATAACGGGCAAAAGATTTTTGCTGTTCGCGAACCGCTCCGGGAGAATATAATGCATCTAATATACCGGATATTTCATCACTTTTAACTTTAGGATTATTAATAAGTTCTCTTACGAATTCCCAGTCATTATCTTCTCTGCGTGTAATCTCGCGAAAACTTTCGATGATACGGTTGATATTTTCCCGTTTAAAATCCGGATCTTTAAGGATGGCATTCAAACACTCTTCCATATCCTGTGATGTATTCATAAGATAGGCAGATAATTGTCTGCCTTGAATGTGTCCATAAACATTATTATTTATCAAATTATCAACTCTTGATTGCAAAAGTCTTGTATCTAAAATTTCATTATTTGCTAATAAATAATATGCGTACTCGCCAAGCTTATCTTTAGTATCCTGAGAAACAGATTTCCAAGCTTTTAAATTTTTCGAATTAAAATTTTCATCAAAGTATGTATCAAAATATTTTAATAACACTTTTGGCCCGACATTTTTTAAATCTTCTTCAGAGAAATTATTAAGTTGAGCAAGCTTTTTTGAATAATCATGACTTTCTAATGTTTTATACCAGTCGCAATAAAATCTTGCACCTGCGTCTGACTTTAACAAATCTCTTATTGGTTTTGGAGTAATATTGAAAACTTGTCTAAATGTTTCAATATTACTCATTATAGAATCGCTATTTCTAGCCATATCTGAAAACGGGATTACATCAAGTTCTTCTGCTGATAATTCATTGAAGATTTCCGGTTTAAGAGAACTACAGAACATCGGTGCATCATCTTTGGTAATCTCAAACTTATTAACATATTGTATAAATTTATTTATACTCTCATTATCAAGTATTTCTAAATTTTCAAGTCTTCGATAATTTACAATATTTACAGCAAGTTGCTGGTCAATTGTAGAAAGCATATCTAATGAAGGGGTTTTAGCTGTCAGCTCACCGTTATAAATTCGTTCCAGCAAATTAGGAGCGAGTTTGCCATTATACTTTTTGATAGTTTCTATTCTGGAAGCAAGTTCATCCGGCGTTACCATATACTGATAATTTTCAACATTGCTGCCGCTCCATCTGCTTGAACCAATTATAGACTGCTTAGAATGCAAAAATTCAGCGAAATCCTCCGGCAAATCCTTATGAAGTTTTGCACAGGCTATCATATTATCAAGGTTTTGAGGCTCAAAAAGTTTTTCAAAGGCAATTATAGGATAATAAGAGTATCCTTGAAAACCTATCTTTGACAAAAAATTAGGTTCTGCAAGATTTACGAATTCTGCAATCTTTTCAGCATTTGCAATATCTCTTTTCATAAAGCTTTTTAATAATTCTTTGCTAAAATTATTGTTATAGTTTCTAAATTGAGGCATTTTGCCTGCAATATCAATCTTGGCAAGAAAATTACGTTTCCCGGCGCCATCTGCTTTATAATATTGAGAACAAATAGATTCAAAATCCCAGCCACTTAGCTTATCTGCATCTTTACCTAAAGTATCTATTAGTGCCGCTGCAGGAGTTATATCGTCACCCAACCAGTACAATTTAGACAAATATGAATAATTAAAGTTATCTCCAAGTTCGGATTTTAATTTTGCACAAAAATCGGTATAAAGAGCATCTCTGCTTCCTAAAATATTGTCCAGCATTCTTGTATCCAAAACATCCGCATTTATCATTTCTTTTACAAGTTCAATATTTTTTGTAACCTGACTATAAGTTTCATCAGAAAGTTCTCCCCAGTACCTAACACTTTCATCTAAGAGAACCTTTGCATCTTTTTCTAATGCCCAGCGATTAAAATTATCAGCAGCTTTTACACGCTCAAAATATTTATTATCATGAGATTTAAATAACAAATTATAATCATATCTGGTTAACGCTTTCTGCAAATTATTATCAAGAGTCTTGAAAAACTCCAAATTTTTCTTGAAATCTTCAGGTTTTATTCCTGCCATATCCTCTGTAAAGTACTCAAGTCTTAAATCTTGCAGTTTTGAATATAAAACAAAATCAGAATTCTTGATTTCTGAAAGAAATTTGTCATATTCGTTAATATTAGCTTTAAATGTCTTTAAATCTACTATTCGAGCTAATCCCTGATAAGATTCAAGAAAAGATTTTGTTTTACCTGACCAATCGCCATTTGTCACATGCGTAAAGTCAGTGATGATCTCGGAAATATCTTGAATTGAAACATCAGGATTTCTATCAATAATATCTTTAAGAAGTCCTTGCTCATATTTACCCAACTTCTTTAGACCTTTATACTTCGCAACTTGTGCACATAACTCATCAAAATTAGCAGCAAGTTGCTTTTTACCATCAGAATACTGTTTATAAGTCTTGCTCTTTGCAAGCGGATTCCCTGACTCCGTAACAGTATAAGTTCCATCCGGTATAAAATCACCGTTTTCGTTAAATTCTCCATTTTCTAATTTAACTTCCCTAATCTCCGGGTTAGTTAAATCTTCAATATCAGAAGATTTTTCCAGTCTTTGAGCAAATGGTGCAACCTCTTCGGGTTCATTTTCAGTAATTTTTGGTGCAGGCGCAGCTTCATCAGCAGCCTTTGCTCCACCATGCATTTTTTCGCCAATCTTATGCCCCGCTTTACCTACAGCTTTCATACCGCCGCCGATCATAGGAGACATAATTGCACCGCCAATAAACCCTTCGGCACCTGCCTCCAATACTTCATTTACCCCTCCTCCGTCATAAGCAGTTCTAAAAGCATTATCTACAGCTCCGCCGAGAGCTCCATCAGTTGCCATTTCAGTCCCCGTTGCCAGACCGCGTTTTACAATATTTCCGCCAATATATTCATATCCGGCAGGGTTCATTAATGCACCCTTAATTCCTGAAGCTGCGGCACTGCTTCCTGTCGATTTAACCGCCTGAACTCCGAGTTTTGTTGCAACGGTTTTTCCAACTGCTCCGCCCATACCTGCTGTTACAGGTGCTAAAGCTCCTGAGAAACCTCCTGTGACTAAATCATGTTTAAAATTATCTAATGTATATTTTCTATCCGTACCTACTGTATCTAAAGCCTTAATTCCGGATTTTATTAATCCTCCGCTTGCTGTTGCAAGTACAGCCCCTGCTGCAATACTTGCTCCGCCAGAAAACGGGGCTGCTGCAACTGCTAAAGAATATATACCAACTGCCGCAATACCCGAAACCATATCCCCGATTACATCAACCGCCATATCCTGACCTTCTTTATAGCCGTTCAACGCCTGCTCTGATTTTGTTGTAATCTCACCATTCATAAACTTTACTATATTATCTTGAGAATATTCCATGCCGGTAATTTTTTCAAAAGCTGTCTTGATATCACCTTTTTCCAAAACATCCAGTTCTTCCCTGCGTGCTTCTTCTATATCATTTGTGCTGTCAGTGCACCAGTCCAGAAGAGGCGTATTTTTCATAAAACTCCACGCTTTGCCCAGCAGCCCGTTGTTATCTTCTGCTTTTTTAGTATCATCCTTGACTTTATTAATTCTGGATTTTAATGCTTCAATTAAGCCCTCTTTACTCTTCTCAGAAAGAACAACAGGCTGTTTTTCAAGCCGCAAGCCGTCATTATCTGTAATAATATTCCCTGCCAGAATCGAATCCTTCTGGTCTTCTGTAAGACTTATCCCGTTAAGCTGCTCGTTATATATAGACAAAATTTCCGCATCAGAAAGCTTTGCATCCGGATAATTATGCTTAAACTCCTTAATAAAATTCAGTTGTTCAATACTTAATTTTGCCATACCACTACCTGTACTTTATTAATATCGGCATATTTTATATAAACTTTAGTATCTCAGAACATTTTGTTACATTAATTTACAAACTAAGCAATTTCTAAAGCTGTTTATTCTTTATATATATAGTGTAGTAAAATGAAGGTGTAATTATGACAATGAATATCGGCGGCGGATACCCTATGATGATGGGCGGAATGGGAATGAATACAGGCGGAAACGTTCCTCAATATTTTCAGGCAAAATATGGCTGTGAAGACTGTTTCCGAAAAGAACCTTACTGGCAGGAATACCCGAAACCTGTAAGCCCCGAACCTAAAGGAGCTTTGAAACCATCTTTTTTCAGACGTTTTTTAAATAATGTTCTTGGCGGTTAAACAAGCCTATTTTCATGGTATTATTATCATGTACTAAAATAGGAGTGTATAAATATGGCTAAAGATTGCAGTTTTGATGTTGTTTCCGAGTTTGATAAACAGGAGCTCGTTAACGCCGTAGATCAGGTTAAGAGAGATTTAACATCCCGATTTGATTTAAAAAATTCTAATTCATCCATTGATTTGGAAGCTGATAAAGCAATTACTATCACCACAAATGATGATATGAAACTTAGAAATATATATGATATATTGCAATCAAAGCTCGTAAAACGCGGCATTAGCATAAAAATTCTTGATGCCCAACCTGTTGAAAATGCGCTCGGCGGAAACGTAAGACAGGTCTTTAACCTTAGAAAAGGACTTACACAGGAACTCGCAAAGAAAATTGTAAGCGATATTAAGGATTCAAAGCTTAAAGTACAAGCCTCTATTCAGGGCGAACAGGTACGTGTTTCCGGCAAAAACAAAGATGATTTGCAGGAAGTAATTCAGCTTTTACGCAAAAATGAAGAAAAATATGATGCACCGCTACAATTTACCAACTATCGGTAAGTACTACGTACGTAGATAAACTGTCGGATGACAACAGTAAGACTACAAATTGAAAATAAAACTTCGGGTCATCCTCATAGGTTGAAACAAGAATGCCAAATAACGAAAACACAATAGACAGAATACAGGAACTAATTGATACGGGTACTGAAACCCAGCTGAGTGAAGAATTAAACAGCTATCACTCAGCAGATTTAGCTGACATTATCCAGCAATTAAAACCGGAAGAAAGACTCAAGTGTTTTCCAATTATTGATGAAGAGAAGGCGGCAGATGTTATTGAATACCTGCCTCCGCAGCTTCAGGTAGAAATTCTCGGAGATATTGATACAGATTTAGCCTCCAGATTAATTTCTAAACTTCCTCACGATGAAGCTGCTGACGTTCTTGGCGACATGGAAGAAGACGAGTCACAAGCCTATTTAGAACAGCTTCCAAAAAAATTCTCATCAGAAGTTCGGGAACTTTTAACCTACAACGAAGATACCGCTGGCGGTATTATGACTCCGCTGGTTCTTACTGTATATGACAATATGACAGTAAAAGAAGCGCTTGATACTATAAGAATTAAAGCTGAAAAAGAGAATATGGAACTCTACTATGCTTATGTAGTAGACAAGCATAACCATCTTGTAGGTGTAGTTTCTTTAAGAAACTTGATTACTGCACCAGTAGACCTCAATATCTCTGATTTGATGTCAAAAGATCTTGTAAAAGTTCACGTTGATGATTATCAAGGCCATATCGCTGATATTTTTATGAAATACCAGTTTAATGCCTTACCGGTTGTTGATTTGTACGACCACCTGAAAGGAATTGTAACGTGGGACGATGTTCAGGATATTGTTGAAGAAGAAACGACGGACGAAATCTTTACATCATCAGGTATCGTAACAGACTTAGGTGATGATGACGACGATATCTTAACCGGAAGCCTTGCTCATTCAATTAAAGCAAGAATACCATGGCTTTTTATAACCTTAATCGGTGAATTTATAGCTGTTACAGTAACAAACCGTTTTGATAAATCATTTACAGCCCTCCCGATTATTGCAGCATTTATGCCGCTGCTGGCTGGATTAGGCGGAAACATCGGAACCCAAAGTATCACGCTTATGGTTCGCGGTATGTCTACAGGACAGATTTCATTAAGCTCTGGCTGGCATCAGATTATGAGAGAAACTATTACAGGCTTAAGCATAGGAGCTATTTTCGGAGTGCTGGTTACGCTCGTAACCTGGGGCTGGCAGCATAATCTTGAACTGGGGTTGATTGTTGGTATTGCGATGTCACTAAACATGACTATCGCAACAATGATTGGTACTTGTACACCTTTAATCCTGAAAAAATTACATATTGACCCTGCTGTAGCTTCAGGCCCTGTAATTGCTACAACTATAGACGTTATAGGTCTTGCTATCTATTTAACTCTTGTAACCTGGTATTTAATCGGAGTTAGCACAGGCGGCTAAAATGAGAAATCCCAAAAGATACAACCAATTTAGTCATTATCTAAAAGAAAAGTTTGGCGCAAAGGTGTATAAAATAACCATTGATGCAGGATTTTCCTGTCCGAACAGGGATGGAACAATTTCAAACTGCGGATGTATATTCTGTGATGACGGCGGTAGTTTCTCTCAAGCACATTCTAACAGATTAAGTATAGAAGAACAGGTCAAAATCGGTGCGGAAACTCTTAAAAACAGATTTAAAGCAGAAAAATTTATGTCTTATTTTCAAGCCTTCTCAAACACATATAAACCGGTAGGAGAACTTGAAAAAATCTATAAAGCCTCGCTTACACATCCGGATATAGTGGGACTTTCTATTGGCACGCGTCCGGACTGCATAGATAACGATAAATTAAAATTAATTTCATCTTTCACTCAGGATTACTATACTTGGATTGAATACGGGCTTCAAAGTGTTCACGACAAAACTCTTTTAAAGATTAACAGAGGACACGATTACAAATGTTTTCTTAAAGCCTATGAAAAGACTAAAGAAGCAGGAATCAATATTTGCCTGCATATCATTCTAAACCTTTTTGAAACATATGATGAAATGATGCAAACTGCTAAAACAATTGCAAAACTTGAGCCGGAAGGAGTAAAAATTCATATGCTGTGTGCTCTTGAAGGCACAAAAATAACAGAAATGTATAAAAATGGCGAACTTAATTTTATGTCAGAAGATGAATATGTAAATACTGTTTGCGATTTCTTAGAGTACCTGCCGCCTCAAACGACTATACACAGGCTTGCAGGAAACGGATTAAGAACAGAACTTGTTGCACCGCGCTGGATTGGGAAGAAACTCGACTGTCTTAATAAGATTGATAGAGAGTTTGAGCGCAGAAATTCTGGACAGGGCGCAAAATTTGAATTATAATACAGCTATGGATAAGAAAGTAATCTCAACAAACAGAAAAGCTTTTCACGATTTTTTAATTTTTGATAAATTTATTGCAGGGATTGTTTTAACAGGAACAGAGATTAAATCTATCAGAAAAGGGATGTTAAACCTAAAAGATTCCTTTGCAAAAATTGAAGACGGCGAAGCTTTCTTATACGGAATGCATATCTCACCTTACGAACAAGGAAACAGATTTAACCATAAGCCTGACAGAGTGAGAAAGTTACTTTTGCAAAAACGTGAGATACTAAAAATTTCTGACAAAGTAAAAAAAGACGGTGTAACAATTATTCCTTTAGAATTGTTTTTAACTCATGGTTTTGCTAAAATAGAGCTGGGGCTTGCAAAAGGTAAAAAGCTTTATGACAAACGGGAAGCAATTGCCAAAAAGGATCAGCAACGTGACATAGCACGTCATATAAAAAGATGAGGATTAGCGGATGTTTAACAGAGAAACGATTTTAAAAAATTTAAATACAGAAAATTATTACATTGATAATCATTCGCTGGATTTGTTCCTTGAAGACTGGAAGATTGAATCAATATATGAAGATGAAGACGGTTTGGAATTTTACGATGACTTAGCCCTTGAAAAAATCAAAAAGGGAATATCATTAAAAGCTCAAGGCTATAGTGATGAACAGATAATCGCTAAACTTTCAAGAATGGAAGCAAAGATTGAAAAAAATGAAGAACCTGCTAAACCTGTTCAACCGCTTATTGTAAGTGATTTATTAGAAGAAAATACAGCTGCATCAACAGATGTTGCAGTCAAAGAAGAAACACAGACAGAAATAATTCCACAGGGAAAAAGTTTTACGCTGGATGTTTCAAGCCAGACTCTTCAGATGCTGGCCGAAGCTGTTGCAAAAAAAATCAGCGATGATATTACAAATTCAGATATGGCAACAAGACTGATTGAAGCCGGCGGTTACAAGAGAGATAACGAAATTCTCGCTAAACAGGTTCACGAGCTCCTTGAACATAACAAAGAATTATCAAAAAGAATTGAACAGCTTGAAAGCCACGAATCTAAGAATTTCTGGTCGCGTTTTTGGGGCAAACATTGATAAATTACCAAAAATTTCTTGAAGATTTTGATTGCAGACTGAAAGAATATTTTAAAAGAGATTCCGGATTTATACATTGCAAAGCCGGCTGTTCTGCCTGCTGTGAAACAGGGGATTACCCTGTATCTCAGCTTGAATTAGAATATCTAATGCAGGGTTTTGCTTCACTTGATAACACTTTAAAACGAGAGGTTCAGGAAAATATTAAAACAATTCAAAGAGGAGGCAAGTGCCCGTTTTTGATTGATAAAAAATGTTCCATATACGCCTACCGTCCTATAATTTGCAGAGTACACGGACTTGCTTATTTGTGCAGGCAAAATACTGTTAAAGTTCCTTACTGCGTAAATGAAGGAAAGAATTATTCAACAGTATATAATTCAGGCGAGATTACAATAAATCCGATAGCGGAAAATCTTGACACCCCGAATGTACTCAAAGAGTTTAAATATGGTGAAATCAGAAACCTATTTGACTGGGTGAATAAATATTATTAGGACATTTTCCATGCTTTTCTTGGACAAACTGCAGCACAGATACCGCATCCAATACACATAGAGTCATCGCAGGAATAGATTTTAATTGTTTCACTAATTGCATTTTGCGGACAGTTATTTAGACATAAATTACACCCGACGCATAAATCCTTATCCCAAACAGGTTTTCGTAATCTTGCCTCACCAGTTTGAGCCAGCTCAAAAACTTCTCCGTTATCTTCTACCAAATCTCCAAACAGTCCGTCTTTAAACCATTCTTGTTCTTTGAATTCCTTAACTGTGATTTTCTTCTCTTTTTGTTCTTTTGGAAGAGGAATAATTTTTGTCCAGCTGGAAAAATCAAGAAGTTCATCAGCTAATTCTGGTTTTCCAATAGAGTCTAAAAATTCTGACATGCCTGATTTTAGAAAATCTTTATCAAACTTATCCAGTTTTTTTTGTTCAACGCACTTAGCGAGTCCCTCGACTTTACCACGCACATAAACAGTACCGCCAACCATTCCGACACAGGAGCGATTTCCAAGTACAGATTCCAAATTTTCACAATCGTAACCGCAGATTACTGCAATGCCTCCGCCCATAAACTCAAAGCTGAACGATCCGGTATTTTTAAGCACCCAAAATTCAGGCGGTTCAAACTTTGGATCGTGTTTCATAAGCGCTCCTGAACGCGTACCAACACGACCTCCTACATATATTTTACCTCCTGCTGCACAGTGAGCGGCAGTATCCCCGCCGTCACCTTTAACAATAATCTTTGCACCTGCATTTAACCAGCCAATATCCGCCGGCGCAGAACCTTCTACCACAATTGTAGCAGCATCTGTCCCCATAGCACCCACACGCTGGCCGGGATTTTTTATATAAAAAGTTAAAGGTTTACCGTCTTTTGACCAACTTGAACCTCCAATATCATGCTGTCCGCAGGCTTCAATTTCAAATTCAGTAACTCCCTCCTGAATTTTTTCATTTATCGTTTGAAGAAGCTCTTGAGTAGACATTCGATTATTATCTTTTAGTGTTTCTATTTTGCAAGCCATAAATTTACTCCAACCCTAGCAGCTGTATTGAATATCAAGTCTGTTTGAAATATGTTTATCAACGGTAATTAGTGCATCTGAGCGGCCAACAGGGAGTGTAGAACATCCGACTGGCGCCATTAATTTTTTCAGTTCTATATCAGTTGCAAGAATATAATTTACCAGATTTTGAGCGACTTTATCAACGTCAAGTCGTTTTACCAGACATTCATTTTGCGCAGCAATACCTGCAGGACAAAGCCCTGTATTACAAGCATTGCAACGTCCTGTATCACTTCCAACACAGCCTGCAATTTCCATAAGCATTCTTCCTGTAAACACTCCATTTGCACCAAGACAAATCAGCTTAAATGCATCAGCTGCAAAACTTCCCGTCTGTCCCAAGCCTCCGCCGGCAAATAAAGGGATTTCTCCCTGTCTGCCTTGATGCACAGCTGCCAGATAACAATCTCTAAGCTTAGAAGTTATCGGATGTCCTGTATGGTTAAGTGAAATTTCATGAGCAGCTCCTGTACCTGCTGCAAGCCCGTCGAGAAAAAATCCCCCTACAATATTATAAGGATCCCGCAAGAGATTATTATAAACAGAAACGCTCGTTACAGATGCCGCAACTTTTATTGCAACAGGAACCTGAAAATTAAACGCAGCATTCATAGAAAGAAACATCTTTTGGACGCTTTCCTCTATTGAATATAGCCCTTGATGCGTCGGAGGTGAAAGTAAATCCGCTTTTGGAACACCTCTAATTTCTTGAACATATCTAGCGACTTTGCTTGCAAGTAAAAGACCGCCATCACCAGGTTTTGCGCCCTGACCTATTTTGATTAAAATACCAGCCGGATCCTCTGTCATCTCAGGCATAGATTTTATAATTCTATTCCAGCCAAAATGCCCTGATGCAATCTGTAAAATCATATATTTTACATATCTGGATTTTAAAAGTTTTGTAGGAATACCGCCTTCTCCAGTACACATTCTTATAGGAATTCCCATAACCTCATTAAGATAAGCTGTAGCAATTGCCATAGCTTCCCACATTCTCCAGGATACAGCTCCGATTGACATATCGCCGAAAATTATCGGATAAATCCAGCGGTTAGGAGGAAGCTGTTTTGTTTCAATAATATTTCCGTCTTTTACATCAAAATTGAGCTTATCAGCTTTCAACACTCTGCCGAAAGGAGTTTTAAGTTCAAAAGTATGTCTTTGTGCATCCAGAGATGGATCTGTCATCTGGGAAATCCTTCCGACTTTAATCTTATCCAGCGTTCTTCCTTCCGTATTAAGATTAGAGCGTCCGCCTTTTTTAAATGAATCAGCTTTTCTTGCTCTATATGCAACAGAATACTTATCATCCTTGTTACGAATAAGTTTTATTGCCCCGTTAGGACAGACATTCGTGCACATACCGCAGCCGCGGCAATAATTTTCAAGAGAAACATTCTGTTTTATAACAAGAACTTTTTCTTTTTTGCCTTTTTGTGTAATAGAATTTGAAAGTTTTCTAAATTCAACAGCCGGAGAAATCGCATTAAAAGAACAAACAGCCGTACATTTTCCGCACTGAATACATTTGGATTCGTCATACTCAACTATCCATGGCAAATCACTTTTATGAAGCTCATTTATCTTTACTGCTGCCATCTTTCCACCGTCAAATCATCTCTTACCACTATTGTTTCATGTTCGTTAGGATAAATATCATCCTCAATATTTCTATCAGGCATTAAATCATTAATACCAACAACCTCAGAAGTCATTATAACTGTATCCTGATTTCTGCCTACTACAATCGGACGAAGCTTTTTGGAATCACATACACAAAGAAGCTCTTTTTCAGGAGTTACTGCCAGCAGAGTATTCGGGCCGTTTATTTCAAGATGCGCCAGAGAAGCCTTTATCCTGAGTAAAATTTCGCTGTCAGGACGTTTAAGAATTTCATCATACCCCAGAGGAGTTATTGTATGTTTAAAATATTTCAAAGGCCATTTAAGCCGCTTATGAATATAATGCAATGTGTATAAAAGACACTGCGAGTCGGATTCAAAGCCTAAATATCCTTTATATAGACTTTGCTGGTAAGATTTATTCTTTTCATAAAAAGTATTTTCGCCGTTTACCAGCCCTGTGTATCCTTCTAAAAAGAAAGGGTGTGCAGCGTATCTTACGATATCATAATTAGTATTTTGCCTGCACTGTGCTGTAATAATACTTGATGTTAAATCATTATTTTCTTCCCAGAGATTAAAGTATGTACCGATATCCCTGGGGCTTCCAATTTCTTTTAAAGTCAAAGTATCAGGCCAGAAGGAATATATGTATCCTGAATTAGTTTCTTCCAGTGTTTTTCTGAGTTTTATTGCTGTATCAATCAGAAGCTCTTCTTTTTCATCTTTTGCAGCGTGTTTATAACTCTTCGGATACTGCAGCACTTCAAAGATATAGTTCGGCATTGCTTCAATCTTTAAGCCTTTTTTATTGTTAATATCCGGTGACCATTGCATTACACGTGTGAAGCCTATTTCTCTAAGAATATCTTCTGCAAGACGAGTTCCTTCAACAGTTGCAGCCATTGATAGCAGAGGCAAGTCTTTATAATTTTCAAAATGTCCGCCCATATCCTGCATTACAAATGCAAAACCAGAATCATCATGTCCTTCCTGCTGGCTCCTCATCAGCTTTAAAGCAATTGACGGATGTAATTTTTTCTTGGATTTAATTGCGCCGATTCTACACATACGTAAGATTTTACAGCTTATTTTACCCCCCGTCAAGTAAAAAAAAACATATTGTTATATTCTCTATTATGTGCTATGTTTTTACAGGAGGATGAAAATATGCAAGAAAATATTTTAAGAGATTCTTTAGTAACACACATTTTCTTATCCTATATGGAAGCTGGTAAGAAGCAGGTTGTCAGAGTTAAACTTCGTTTTATTGATACTAGACAAGCTTATTTTTCAGCACCGCCTCCAATTAATTTTGTAAAACCTAAGAGAAAAACACCTGCTGAAATAAAAGTTTTTACAGTTGATGGTGTTTACAAAACTGATATATTTATTAATGATACTCAGGTTAATTTAACAGAAGTTCTGTTTGAAGTAAGCGTTCCTAAATTATGGGAATATGTTCAGCAGAGAAGCAGCTCAAGAAACAGAGTTTCACTACCTGTAAAAATAAAATACAATGACGGATTTGAAATAGAAACAGCCACTTTTGATATAGCATTGGGCGGTATTGCATTTTACTCAAGAGATGCAATTTCAAGCATCTACAAAAAATTACCGGCAGTTTTAACAATGGAACTTCCAAAAAGTATGTGGATTAAAAATCCTGATTGTAAAATTGTTGTAGAAACTTGTTTTGTTAGAGAAAGAATTGAAGAAGAGGATGAAGAACATTTCCATCAATTCTTATACAGCTACAAGTTTGTAAATCTCCCAAAAGATGCTGAAAATACATTAAGAGAGTTATTGCTTCAAATAACAGATTAAAAATTTGACTTTGTATAAAATAAGACTAATAATATTATATACGATTAGAGGCGAAGGATTTAGATGAAATTAATAAACAGACTCAAGATTTTTGAACAGAAGTATGTTTTTTTGAGATGGGCAACCGGTGCGGAATACGGGAAAATTACGTACGTAGGAGAGGATTATGTTGAGTTCAATATTATTGATGTTGACACTATGGAATATAGAGAAACAGTAATCATTAATTCTTCTTTAATTCTCGAAGCAATATTCGGCGGTCCTGATATTGCACGGATAGTTGCAGAAATATCTTCAATGCTTCCTGATTCTTAGGATGCGATTACAACAACTGTAACGCTATAGCAGGTGTCTGATTTGCAGTTGCCATAAGAGTAGAAGCAGCTTGCTGCAAAATTTGGTTTCTGATATAAGAGCTGCTCTCTTCCGCAATATCAGCATCACGAATGGTTGATTGTGTAGAAACCAGATTATCATAAGATACACTAATTTGTTCCAGGGCACTTTGAAGCCGATTTTCTACTGCACCGTATTCCACCTGTTTTTGATTAACCTCATTTATAAAAAAATCTAAAACTTCAAGAGCAGAAGTATTCAAAATATCAATATCAAGCAGTGCGTCAATTACTTCTGCACTAAAGCTTGTATTAAAAGTAAGCTTTGAGTTAGCATCAGAATTTATACCAACTTGAAGTGTAATCTTAATTTTTGAAGGGTCTACACGTTCAACTTCTACAACTTCAATCCCATTCAGCATATTCTGCAAAACTTCATTACTTATAGAACTGCTTGTACTACCTATTGTATCAAGATCTAAAGCAGCAGTTTTACAGTTTGTGACAGAGATGGTTTTAAGCTTTTCTATCCGTCCAATAAAACTTCCCGCAGGATTATTACCAGAAACTTCTGCTGAAGAGATCTGTCCTACCAATCCGCCAATATTAGTATCACCGGAACCCCTGCCCTGCGAAGAAGAACCGGTCATGGGACCACGCATCCAGGAAAGATATCCAACAACACCTCCAACATCTTTTTGCCCGGAAATATTTCCTGTAGAATAGCAGTCTGATAAAGATAATATAGCCTCACAATGTCCCATAACCCCGACTACTTTTTCAAGACCACTAATATTCCCTGTAGAATAACAGCCTGTTATATCTGTATCATTACTGTTAGAAGTGCGTCCTATAATTCCGCCGACGAAATTTCCTTTTGCAATTACATCTCCTGTAGAATAACAATTTTTTATCTCTTTCATTGCATACCCATCTCCTACAAGTCCGCCCACTCTTTGTGTAGCGGTAACATTTCCCAATGCATGACAGGCCTTGAGTATTAGACCATTACCATTGGTGCTTTCTGACGTAACTCCTGCAAAACCACCTATGCATTCCTCTCCGATAACCTCATCACCATAAGCATAGCAATTTTCTATAATGTTACGGCTACTGCTACCACCTGCGCCGCATGCGAAGCCCCCTACCCTATTTGTTCCTGTAACCTTGCCTTTTGCAAAACAATTTACAGCAGTTAACACCATTGTATTACCAACGCCCCCTCCTACAAAACCTTTTCCTGTAATATTACCTTCAGCATATCAGTTCTCTAAACGAACACTTTCTGTACAACCAATCAATCCGCCGGCATAGTCCGAAGATGCAGTAACATTACTGTGTGAAAAAGAGTTTATAACAGAACCGTTGGGAAGATAAGTTTCACCCAATAAACCTCCTGCTTTTGTTTCTCCTGAAACTTCTGCATCAGAATAACAATTTAAAATACCGTTAATACCTGAAAAACGACCGCCCAAACCTCCAACACATGTTGTTCCCTTTACAGAACCTGAGGCAATATAACAGTTAGAAACCTGACTATTCGAAAATGTGTATCCCATAAGAGCTCCTGTATATTTTCCTCCTATGACATCCACATTTGTTAAACAAAGATTTTTTACATCACACATAATAGAAAACAGCCCTACATTATCTGTATCAGGACGATTAATATAAAGATTTGATATTGTATGACCATTTCCATTAAATTCACACTTAAAATCAGCAGACGAGTTTATTCCTGCTGCAATAGGAATAAACCCTTCACCGGCAGAATATGACGACAAATCAATATCAGCACCTAAGACAAACTCTCCGCCTTGAATTTTTGCAGCTCGTGACATTTCTGCAAATTGTTCAAATTCTTCCAATGTTGTTATTGAATATTGCCCATCCCGAATTCTGGTCGAAGAACTTACACCGGAAAGAGCAGTCATTGCTGCCACTTCTGCATCGGAATAATCCTGTGGATTTTCTATAAAACCATTGTATGAAGGATTAGGCACGATGCCGGCAGGTGGAGTTTGGGTTATGGGCTCATCTTCTATCAATTTTTCTGATAAAGAATTTAAAAGCTTAATTCCATTATACTCGGTTTTTCCAAATATAGATTTTATCTCTGCAACAAGCGCATTTGCCTCTGATTTTACAGCACTAAGAGATTGAGTTCCGTAAGTACCATTCTGAGCTTGAGCAGCCAAACATCTCAATCTGGATGCTAAATTTGACATCTGATCAAGAGCAGAAGATGCTGTAGATAACATATCCAACCCCATCATTGCATTCTCTTCCGCTACAGAATATGCACCTATCTGAGTCGATAGTTTTGTATTTATAGAAAAATTTGCAGCATTATCTCCGGCACGATTGATTTTATATCCGCTTGTCATGCGCTCTATTGCTGTATTTAATCCGTTGGTTGATACTTTTAAATTTGAAAAAACAATCATTGCTCCCAGATTAGTATTGAGGTTAATCATACGATTCCCTCCTTATCTGAAAGCTAAGACCAGATAAGGTTTTAGCCCCCCCCCCCTACAGCCGTAAGGGTTTCAGGGTGATTGATTAAGCATTTTTTTGCTAAACTTCTCATTGTCAACTACATATCCTTATATATATTATATTCCACATTTAAATAATTTATAACATCATATTAAGATTTTGTAACAATTATAGTTTACGAAATTTTAATTTATTTTTATACTATAATATGCTTAATGGTTACAAAAGCACTTACAGCAGCAGCTATCGGAATTAATTCATGCAAGATTGAAGTGGAAGTTGATGTTACAAATTCACTTCCAGGTATGAGTATTGTCGGACTGCCTGACAATGCTGTAAGTGAAGCCAGAGAGCGCGTACATTCTGCAATAAAAAATTCCGGCTACACATTTCCCACCGGAAAAGTTATTGTTAATCTTGCACCGGCTGATATTCGAAAAGAAGGTACTAATTATGACCTTCCAATTGCTGTAGGAATTTTAAAAGAACAAGGTATAGATATTCCGGATGACAATAACACAGCCTTTCTAGGAGAATTGTCCCTTGATGGCAACTTAAGAAAAGTTAACGGAATACTTCCGCTTGTAAGCGGGCTTAAAGAAAACGGAATAACAACAGTGTTTGTACCAGAAGAAAATGCAAGGGAAGCAGCTCTAGTAAAAGATATGGTTATACTGGGAGTAAAACATCTCGCAGATATAGCCGGACATTATACAGAAAATCCCATAAAACCAACTGTTATAGATATTAATGAATATCTAGCAAGAAATGCGAATACAGATTTTTCATATGATTTTAAAGATGTAAAAGGTCAGGTTAAGGCTAAAAAAGCACTGGAAATTGCAGCAGCTGGAGGGCATAACATACTTATGTCCGGTTCTCCCGGATCCGGAAAAACTCTTATGGCAAAGTGCTTAGCTTCAATTCTGCCCCCGCTTGAGCTAAAAGAAGCGCTAGAACTTACTAAGATTTACAGTGTAAGCGGCCTGTTAAGCCCTGACGAGCCTTTAATGACTAAAAGGCCATACAGATCTGTACACCACACCGCATCTTCTAACAGCATTATAGGAGGAGGCTCAAATCCTAAACCAGGTGAAATTACACTAGCGCATAGAGGTGTATTATTTCTTGATGAGATGGTTGAATTTCCTAGACATGTGCTTGAAGTATTAAGACAGCCGCTTGAAGATGGAGAAGTGGTGGTTTCAAGAACAAGAAATTCTATAAAATACCCTGCAAAGTTTATGCTTGTAGGCGCCATGAATCCATGCCCATGCGGTTATTTGGGTGATAGAGAAAAACAGTGTATATGTTCTGAGTATCAGCTCCAGAGATACCGTTCTAAGCTCTCAGGCCCGCTGCTGGATAGAATTGATTTAATTATAAATGTGCCTCGATTAACAACTGATGAGCTTATTAATACATCCAGTGAGGCAGAGCCTTCTGCAAAAATAAGAGAAAGAGTGATTAGAGCAAGAAAGCTTCAAGCAGAGAGATACAGAAATGACGGCATTCTTACAAATTCTGAGCTAAATGCAAGGCTTATTAAAAAATATTGTATTCTTGATGGTAAGACAGCTGATTTTCTGAAAACAGCTTCTCAAAAGTTTCATCTTTCCGGCCGAAGATATTCAAGGATTTTAAAACTTTCAAGAACAATAGCTGATTTGGGCGGCAAAGAAAATATCACCCTTGAAGATGTCACACAGGCGCTTCAATACAGAGAGGGATAGGGGCTGGACATAAGGGGCTCGAGAATTTGTAAATTTTAATTAAAATTAGCCTGCGGGGTGTTCACAAAAAATAGTTTAACGTGTATGATAGATTATATGATAAATTTAGAGGATTTATATTCGGAAGTTCCGCCGACAAAATTAAGAAATATTGATGAAAAATTTCGACCGGCGCAGACTTCACCGTTTTGGTTGTGGGTGGCTGACAGGTTTTTCTACGGGATGTTAGAAAACCGGTTCTATGCTTTTCGTTATAAAGGTTATGAAAAATTCTATAACAGAGATATGGATGCCCCTATAATTTTGTTCGCACCGCACAGCAACTGGTGGGACGGAATTGTAGGATACAATATATGCCATAGAATTTTTAAAAAAGAAATCCGCTTGATGGTAGAAGAACTCAACAGATTTCCATTATTGAGAAGAGGCGGGGCTTATAATGTTAATAAGAAGTCACCTCAAGCTTCTATGCAGGCCATTAAATATACTGTTGATGCTCTCGGTGATAGAAACAACATTATATATAATTTTCCCCAAGGTATTATCAAACCGCCTAATTTCAGACCAATTGAGTTTCAGACTGGCTTAACTTATATTGCAGAAAAAGCTGCAAAAAAATACGGCAAAGTATACTTAATGCCTGTGGCTGTTAATTATATGTTCCTCAGAGACAACCGTCCGGAAGTTCTTGTTGAATTCGGAGATTTAATTGAACTGAATGATGATAAACCGGATAGAAAAAAATACACGGAATTTCTTGCAAAGACACTGGAAGCTCTTTGTGATAAACAGTTCTATGATATAAGCAAGGGACATTTCAAAGGATATGATACTCTGTTCCAGAGAAAACTCAAGTGGTACAGAAGAATTGAACAAAGACTTAAAAAGATAGAAGTTAAAGGCTCTGGTGTTTGAGAATATTGACAATACTGTCAATTTCATATTCCCATGAAATCATGTCCTGTTGTTTGAATATCTCTACACTCTTATACCATGGAGTTGTTTTTGTATCGCCGAACCAGCGCCAATCAGAAGCGTATGGCAAAAGTAAGTAAGTTTTTACACCCAGTGCCCCCGCAAGATGAGCAACAGACGTATCAACTGTTACTACAACATCCATAGCTTTTAGCGCAGATGCCGTATCCGAAAAACTCTTAAAATCTTTAGCCAGATTTATCATCTGAGGATATCGCTCATTACCCTTCAACGTATCATCTACTTGAAATGAATAAACTTTAATATTCGCAAGATTAAACATTTTTTCAAAAAATTTAACATTAATAGTACGGTTTATCATTGTTCTGATACCGGCGCTGCCGGCTTCCCAGCAAAAACCAACTTTTAACTTTTTACTATCGACTTCCGCCGGCAGCGCCGTCAAATACCCTTCTGCTAAAGGAATATTATTGAAATCAATATCGAGAATATAAGGCAAATCTGTGATAAATACTGCTTGCTGTTCAGGATTTAAATCCTCATGCGCAATAAAATTAATATTCTTAAAGTTATCTTTAAAAAGCTTAATCAATTGTGGGCGTGTTCCTACATTTATCCTGCGATTTCCCAAATAAGACAGGTATCTTGAAAACATAATATGGTCGCCGTATCCTTGGTCGCAGATTACGTTAATTTCATCTTCTAATTTATCACCCGGCTTCCAAAAATTTTTTGATAAATTACTAAATTTTGATTTATCACGCTTAAAAAAATATTCATACCCATCTTTAAATTTCTTTTGGGTCAAATAACACATTCCAAGTGACGTGATTGTGTTGATATCGCCAGGAAAATTTTTCAGCATCTTCTTATAATGCTCAACTGCATCATCAAACTCTCCGAGTTTCTGGCAGCTTACCGCAATATTATAATCAGCCTCCGGATTTCCAAGCTCAGCCGCAGCTTTATAACATTCTTTGGCCTGCCTGTCATCACAATAAATCAATTCTTTTAAAAATCCTAAATGGAACCAGAGTGTAGCGGCATCCGGCCTTTTCCTTAACTCTTCGACACAAAGTTTCTCAGCTTCAAGAAGTTTACCTGATTGAGTTAAAGCCTTAACTTTATTAGCAATAGCTCTAACATCATCAGGATATTTTTCATACATTTTATCTGCAAACTCTACGGCTTTTTTATAATTCCTTATCTCAAACAGGCTCATCACCAGTTTATTATAAATATCAGGATTTTCACCGTAAGAAATAGCTTTTTCCAGTATATCAGCAGCTTCTTTGAAATTGCCTCTTTCATACTCCGCAAATCCAAGAGCAGAAACGGTTCCGAAACTTTCTTTAATTCCACAGGTTTTACGCAGAATTTCACAGGCTTTTTCATAATTGCCGATATTAACATAAAATAGCCCGTAAACAGAAAGTAAATTTACGTCATCTGGATTTTCGGTAAGAAGTCCGTCATATATCGCTTTTGCTTCACTAATCTTCCCATTTTGAGTAAGGGCAATAGCTTTCTGCAAAAGTTCTATATCAATCATAGTCCCAGTCCTTGCAGAAAACCGCAAATGACACCATTTAGAATCTGAAGCAGAATTATTGCTATAATCGGTGAGATATCAAGCATCCCGATTGGCGGAATAATTCCTCTAAATATATTCAGAAACGGATCCGTTACTGAACGTATCCAGAAGAAAGGCTGTGTCTGCCAATCAATGCTGGGTATCCAGCTTAAAAATATTCTTATGATTATTAACAGGTAATAAAAATAAAATAATGTTCCGACTGTTCTTGATATCATTTTTTCTCCTAAGGTTTAGTGCGAACATTGGCTTGTTTTTGAACATTCACAATTATTATTCTCTGCAGGAATTTTTTCAATAAGTGTAAAGAGTAATTTTTTCAAGTTATCCAAATTGTTATTAAACACATTCAACACTTCCTGATGAGAAACCGGAGGAACATCGCCAACTAGTCCAGCATCATAATCAGTAATCAAAGAAATATTTAAAGGACACATATCCATTTCCTTAACGAGATAAGCTTCCGGAAATGCTGTCATATTGATAACTTCCCATCCTTGTGCGGTGAAGAATTTTGATTCAGCCTTTGTTGAAAAACGCGGTCCGTTGATTACAACAACAGTACCTGTTTCGTGAACAGTAATCCCCAAATCTTTAGCAGTATTGATTGCAAGTTTTCTTAGCTCAGGGCAGTATGTTTCAGCCGCAGATGTGTGTGAAACCAGAGGTCCTTCACAGAAAGTTGATTTTCTGCCGTCCGTCCAATCAACAAACTGATCGCAGATTACAAAATGTCCCGGAGCAACATGCTTTTGAAGGCTGCCAGCCGCACACGGAGAAATAACTCTTTTACAGCCGGCTTCTTTCATCGCCCATACATTTGCGCGATAATTAATCAAATGCGGCGGTATAGAGTGTTCTCTGTTGTGACGCGGCATAAATGCAACTTTATGCTCTCCGATTTTTCCGATGAATAAACTGTCAGACGGCATTCCGTAAGGTGTTTCAATCTTTACCTCTTTAATATCTTCCAAAAACTTATAAAATCCTGAACCGCCAAAAACGCCAATATCTGCTAATTTTTCCATCATTAAATTCCTTTCTTTATTTTTTTATTATTTTAACATGAATAATATTTTAACAAAACTATATAATTCATTACCCCCACAAATCTGTTTGTAATATAATAAATTATGTGGTTTTACAAAAGAAAGGAAGAGACTAATGAATGTTTTAGACAAAATTATGAAACCAAAATCAATTGCAGTTGTTGGTGCTTCAACAAAAGAACATACAATTGGTTCTGATATTATGAAGAGATTACAAGAATACAATTTTAACGGCAAAATTTATCCTGTTAACCCTAAAGGCGGTATTATTGAAGGTTTACAGGCATATACCTCTGTATTAGAAATTCCGGGCGAAGTTGATTTAGCAATTATCGTTGTTAATGCTAAATTCGTTCTTTCTACAATTGACCAGTGCCACGAAAAAGGCATAAAGGGTCTTTGTATTATTACTGCCGGATTCAAAGAAACTGGCGCAGAGGGTGCGGAGGCTGAAAAACAATTACTCGCTAAAGTTAGAGAATACGGTATGAGATGTGTTGGTCCTAACTGTTTAGGCGTTGTTAACACTCATCCTGATATCAGAATGGATGGATGTTTCGCTGAATCATTACCAGAACGCGGAAACATCGGGTTCGTTTCTCAATCAGGTGCTTTAGGCGGCGGTATTTTAAATATCTTAAAAGACCTTAACCTCGGTTTTGCACAGTTTATTTCTATTGGTAATCAGGCTGATGTTAATGCTGAAACAGCTCTTGAATACTGGGAAAATGAAGCAGACGTTGAACAAATTCTTCTTTACATGGAATCAATTCAAAATCCTGCAAACTTCAGAAAATTAGCTTCTAGAATTTCTAAGAAAAAACCAATTCTTGCACTTAAAGCAGGACGTTCTGCAGCAGGTGCTTCTGCAGCTTCTTCTCACACAGGCTCTTTAGCAGGTGCTGACAAAGCTGCTAATGCATTATTAGGTCAGTCCGGCGTTATCAGAGAATACTCTTTGAAAGACTTATTCGCTACAGCAAAAGTTTTTGCTAACTGCCCTATTCCAAAAGGAAACAGAGTTGCTATTATTACTAACTCAGGCGGCCCTGGTATTATGGCGACTGACGCTGTTTGCGAACACGGTATGCAAATGGCTAAAATTTCTGACGCTACAAAAGAAAAACTTAGAAGTTTCTTACCTTCTGCAGCCTCAGTAAAAAACCCTATCGATATGATTGCTTCTGCACCTATCGAACACTACCAGCAAACTCTTGAAACAGTTATTGCTGATGAAAATGTTGATATGATTATTACAATCTATCTTCCTTTCTTAGGGTTGAAAGATATTGATGTTGCAAAAGCTCTTATGGAAATTAAGGCTAAAAATCCACAGAAACCTGTTATCGGCGTATTTATGACGAAGAGTGAATTCTTTAACAAGATTTCTGATATGGACGTTAACATGCCGTTCTTTATGTATGCAGAAGAAGCTGCTGACGGGTTGAACAGATTGAACCAACAGAGATTATGGATGGAAAGACCGGAAGGTAAAATTCCTTCATTTGATGTTGATTATAAAAAAGCTCAAGAAATCATTGCTAAATCTGTTAACGAAGGCAGAGAGCAGCTTACTACACGTGAATCAATTGACGTATTAGATGCTTATGGCATCAGAGTATGTAAATCAGGATTTGCAAAATCTGAAGACGAAGCTGTAACTATCGCTGATTCAATCGGCTACCCTGTTGTTATGAAAATGACTTCAAAAACTACTTCTCACAAAACTGATGTAGGCGGTGTAAGAGTTAACATCCAATCTGCTGAACAATTAAGAGCTGAATATCAGGATTTAATTTCTAAGCTAGAAGAAAAAGGGCTTCTTGAAGGTCTTGAAGGCGTTATCATTCAAGAAATGGTAAAAGGCAACAGAGAAATGGTTTGCGGTATCGCAACAGACCCTCAATACGGTCCGATGATGATGTTCGGTTTAGGCGGTGTATTTATTGAAGTTATGAAAGACGTAACTTTCAGAATCGCTCCTCTTACTGACGTTGATGCTAAAGAAATGATTAAGTCTGTGAAAGCTTACAAATTACTTGAAGGTGCAAGAGGTACAAAACCTGCACAGATGGAACAAATTGAAGAAACTTTATTGAGATTATCTCAATTAGTAAACGACTTCAAATTCATCGACGAATTGGATATCAACCCGTTGTTGATTTCCGAAAAAACAGGTGAAGGCATCGCAGTAGACGGACGTATCAAAGTTAGAATGAGCGAAGCTCAAGAAGCTTTGAACTACCACTGCAAAGACGGCGTTTGCGCTTGTTCTATATAAGTAATTGAGCAAAAACTAAAAAAGCCGGATAATTAATATCCGGCTTTTATTTATTTTATAAAATACAACACTTGCCTGTTACGGTTATCAAAACTGCCGCGTCTATTGTGATACCACTTTTTTACCGTTTTGAACAGTTGTTTCTTTAAGTTCTGTGGAATAAGTATCTGTATAGGTATTCTTTAGCAGCATAAGATAAAAATTTGTTCTGCCTTCATATAAGTCTAACAACTCATTGCCAACTTCTTCAGGAAGAACTATTTCTTTTGTTATATACTTAAAATTTTCACCGTCTTTGTCACATTTCATTTCAGAAACAAGCGCTCCTACAAAATAATTTCCGTTCTCGTCATTATGTTTTATTAACTGCTCTAATTTTGGCGGCCGGTTAAGTTCTTCGCTGCCAGAACGTATGAGTTTATAACTTTCTGGAACAAAGAAAATGTCAGATACGGCACCATCTCTTTCTGTAAAACGTTTCCCGTAATCTGCATACATCATTGTATATTTTTCACCATCCATTTTAAAATCTTTTTCATATAAAACATACTCCGGCTGCAGATAATATGGCATATTTGCATTTTTTGTTATGGTTTGTACCTGTACCACCGGTTCATCTTGCTTTACATTACCGGTCTTAGCATTCACAAGAGATGGAACCATTGCTGCAAAAGCTAGTGCAGGAATAAGCGCCATTTTTGCCGGTTTATTCATTTTAGGTAAAGATTGGTTCTTCTTCCCGCGAAATTTCAAATGATTTTGGAGATTATTATTGTTAATCAGGGTTATTTTCATACACACTACCTTTCCTTGTTATTGAGTATGAATATTATAATACAAAAAGCAGCATGTACTATTTATTGACAAAAAATTGATACATAATTTAAAATACTAAAATACGAGGTATTCTAATGAAAAGTAAAAAAATTATATTATTTATTCTTGCTGCCATACTGGCATTGATAACAGCATTTTTAATTTGGAACATCTTTTTAAAGCCACAACCGCAAAAAGAGATTATACCTGTAGTTGAACAAGAATCTGCATTGTCTCCTGTAAACCGGGATGAAGTTAAAAAGCCTGAAGAATCCATACAAGAAGATTACAAACAGGAAACGCCAAAACAGAAAGCTGTAAAAAAAGTTACACAAAAGAAACCTACGGTAAAACCTGCACCTCCAGAAAAGTTGCAGGAAACACTTCCTGCAACAAACCCGGTTGTTCAAAAAACAGAAGAGCCGGAGGTACAGCAGGAAGGCGTAATTGTACCAGTTCGGTACACATCTAAAAATACTTATAAGTATGTTTATACACCAAACAGATTTTAATTATGAAATATCAGGGTCTTGCTTTTAAGAACAGAAAAATTGATTTTCACAAACTGAAACAATATGGCTTTCGTCAAAAAGACGGAAGTTATATTTTCAATACAAAATTAAAAAAAGGAGAATTTGAACTTATTTTAAGTATCTCCAAAATTGATGATTTAGATTATAAAATCATTGAAACATCAACCGATGAAGAATACGAACCGGCATATATTAAAAATGCTGAAGGGAAATTTGTCGGAGAAATCAGACAGGAAGCCGAAGAAATAATATCTGATATTGCAGCCAGATGTACTGTTTTTACCCCGTTTTTAAGTGAATATACATACAGAGTAATTGATTACATAAAAGAAAAATACTCTGATGAGCCTGAATATTTGTGGGAAAAATTTCCTGATAATGCAGTTTTTAGAAACAAAAATAATCAGAAATGGTACGCAGCCATTCTAACAGTCCAAAGAGGCAAAGTAGGACTTGAAGGAGACGGAAAATGCGAGGTTATAGACCTGAAAGGGCCCCTGGAAAAACTAGCAGCATTAATTGACAACAAGAATTTTCTCCCCGGTTATCATATGAATAAAAAACACTGGTACACTATAAGGCTTGACGGTTCTGTCAATTTAGACGAAATCTTCAAACATATAGACTCCAGCTATGATACAGTAAACTAGACACTGGAAAAACTCTCCTGAATGTATTATTATGAATATTATGGGTGAGGGTTTATTATGAAAAAAATATTAACTATTTTTATTATGTTATTAATTACTGCCGCAGTTTGGGCAGGAGAATATACGGTACAAAAGCTTCCGAACGGTCAGACTGTTGTGGTTTATCCTATCAAAGATAACCCTATTGTAACAATTGATACGTGGATTAAGACAGGTTCAATCAATGAAACTGATGAAAACAACGGCGTTGCGCATTTTCTTGAACACCTGTTTTTTAAAGGAACAAAATCACATCCGACAGGAGATATGGACAGAATTCTTGAATCAAAAGGTGCTGTTGTTAATGCTGCAACAAGTAAAGATTTTACACACTATTACATAACAATTCCATCCGAATACTTTGATACTGCTATGGAACTGCATTCTGATATGCTCCTGCACCCGCAAATACCACGAAAAGAACTTGAAAAAGAAAGAAAAGTTGTACTTGAAGAAATAGCAAAAGACGGCAACACTCCTTCTAAAAAAGTTTACGATAACCTGAATGATATGATGTATACAAAGCACCCGTATAAAAGAAAAGTTATCGGCTCTGCTGACATCATAGGTACAATAAGAAGAGAAGAAATTCTTGATTATTTTAACAATTATTATGCACCATCTAACATGATAACCCTTGTTGTCGGTGATGTTGATACAGAAAAAGCAATTGCAAAGATTCAGCAGTCATTCAATCAGGAATACAAAAAGCCAATTAAAAAGACATTTAGAAAAGAGGGGCAGCTTCAAACCCAGAAACGAAAAATTGACTACACTGATACTGAATACGGTTATATGATGATAGGTTTCAGAGGAGTAGATATCAATAATAGTGAAACTTACGCACTTGATGTTCTGGCTGAGATTTTAGGTGGCGGCAAATCATCAAGACTTTATAGAGATATAAAAGAACAAAAAGGGCTTGCTTTCTCTATATCTGCTTCCAACGGAAGTTACAGGGATGACGGCATATTCTATATTAGTGCAAACTTCACTCCATCTAGTCTTGATAAATTAGAAAAAGCTATTTTTGAGGAAATTGCAAATATACAAAAATACGGAGTTACAGATGAAGAGTTGAACAGGGCAAAAAATATGCTTGTTCAAGATACATACTACTCAAGAGAATCAACTTCAAATATATCTTCTGAGCTGGGCTATATTATGACGCTTTCAAACAGCTCTATAATTTATGACACATATGTAGAAAATATTAAAAAAGTTACGGCTCAAGAAGTTGTAAATGCAGCAAGAAAATTTCTCGGAACAAATAAGAGTGCTGTATCTATAGTACTTCCTAAATCAATGGAAGGTGTCAGCCAGACAAAAGAAACCAAAACTCATTCAGCGACTAAAATTTCCGAACACAATGGTACTGTCAAATACCAGATTGATAACGGCTCTACTTTATTAATAAATCAAAATAAAAATAACGATATTATTGCAATTAGCGTTATTGCAAAGGGCGGCGAATTTCTTGAAAAAATTCCGGGAGAAGGTACGCTCACAGCAGCTACAATGCTTAAAGGGACAAAGAAATTTTCTGCGCAGGAACTCGCTCAAATTCTTGATGAAAACGGTATTATAATTGAACCCGGATGCAGTGAAGATTATTTTGTGATTAATATTCAAACTACTACTGCTCAAATAGATAAAACAATGGAAATTCTGGATGAAATCATAAATAATGCAACTTTTGATGATTATGAAATAGAAAAAAAGCGTTCAGAACTTCTTAACAAAATTAAGCAGAGACGTGATGTTCCAATGAATATCGCATTAGAAAATTTTCAGACAATAATTTTTGAAAACAGCGTTTATTCACACTCAAATAAAATTCTTGAAAAAACACTGCCATCAGTACAAAAAGATGATATATTGAAATATTACAATAAAATTCTGGACTCAAAAAATGTTGTTATTTCTATAAATGGTAATGTTGATGCTCAAAAAATGATTTCAGAATTCGGCTCAATTTTGAAAAACAAAAACAATCCTGTTGTGAATTATTCAAATTTTAGAATATCAAAAGCGTCAGCGCCAAAGACCGTTTCACAGGACATAAAGGATTTACAGACCGCATGGTTATTTCTTGGCTGGCAGACAGCCGGAGTTCAGAACAAAAAAGATTTTGTTACACTCAAAGTTATGAATACAATTTTAGGTTCAGGTATGAGCTCAAGACTTTTCAGAAATCTGAGAGAACAGGACGGACTCGCTTATCAGTTAGGTTCAAGCTATTCGCCTAAAATGCTTGGCGGTTCATTCTTCACATACATTGGAACTAATCCTGAAACGCTGGATTATTCAAGAAAGAAAATCCTGCATGAAATTGATAGATTTAAAATGGAATTTGTGTCAGATACCGAACTAAAAGATGCAAAAGACAGACTAAAAGGCAGCTTTGTTATTGCGATGGAAACTAACTCGGAAAAAGCTTCAAATATAGGATTATTTGAAACTTACGGCTTCGGATACGATTTCTTAAACGAATATGTAAAAATGATTGATCAAGTAACTGCTTCTGACATTATAAGTGTTGCTAACAAGTACTTTAATAACATTATCATTCAATCTGAAGTAAAATAGTTTGACAAAAAAACTGCAAAGTTTTAAAATAGTATTAAAGTTAGCCAAACCTAACATAGGAGATGAGAAAATGTTTATTCCACCGGTACTTGCATATAAGAATAATACACCGGCTGCGCAATTTCAGGGAAAAACATCTTCAATAACAGAAATTGCTGATTTAAGAGTTTTTCACCACCATATTTATGAATTTAAAAAGGGTATACGCAATCTAATTCTTACTACAGAGAAATCAAAGTATAAAGAAACAATTGCCAGCAGACTGCAAAAAGATAATATTGACTTTGTTATCCATGACATTGATAAGAATAAAATTAATGTTTATTTTGGAGCCAAAGAATGTATTGATGTTATAAAGACTTTTAATCCCAAGCTTAATGAGCTGAGTGCAGAACAGGATTTTATGCTTGGAATAATGCTCGGTTACGACAGAGTCAAACAGTGTGCAAGGTATATGAGAATTAAAAACGGCGAGATTAAGCTTGGCAAGAAACCTCTTTAAGCTCAAATTTGATAACTTTACACAAATCATCCAGACTTAATTCAACCTGATATCCGATTTTACCTGCACTGAAAATTATTGTTTCAAAGTTTTGTGCTGATATGTCAATTACGGTTGTGAAAAATTTCTTCATCCCGATAGGAGAACAACCTCCGTGAACATAGCCCGTTAATGGTAAAAGTTCTTTTGATTTAAGCATTTCAACAGACTTTTCACCGACTGCCGCAGCAGCTTTCTTTAAATCCAATTCTTTCTCAACCGGAATCATAAATACATAGTGGTTTCCTGACTTAGCAAGTGTAACAAGGGTCTTAAAAACTCTTTCCGGATTTTGATGTAGAACAGCCGCAACTTCCGTTCCGCTAACTGCATCTGTGTCAGCATAAGAATAGTGGTTATATTTAACCTTTGCTTTATCCAGCATTCTCATTACATTTGTTTTAAATTCACTCATTGTCTTTTTATCCATTCCATAATAATATTTACCAGATATTCCTGCTGGCTCTCTGTAAGCTGAACGCCTTTTTTAAAATGATGCCATTTTTCTATACAGCCCCTGCAGCAAGTTGCCGTTGCATGCTGTGCTATAAAAACAGGGTGCCCTTTCATTGGTGTTTGTTTCCCGTCATTGGCAATCTCTGCCGGAGCAATTCTTTTTGAGATAAAATCTTTAGCATGAGATTTAATCGTTTCGATTCCTTTTTCTTCTATGTAAAGTTTTTCTTTCTCCTTGAGTTTAAATTTACTCCGGAATTTTGAGTTAGCAAGTTTATCGAAAATATCCATATGTATATTTTAGCACCAAGTTTAAATTTTACCTAAAACATCGGCTTTTAGAGCTTCCTGAAATTCTTTTCGGTATAAAAAACCAAGGTGTGAACCATTACTTACGCATACAAGGTGTTTTCCTGCCAATGTTTTTAATCTTTTTATCTGCCCTTCTGTTGCAAAGAAATCATCAGGTGAATGATAAATTCTGTAATTATCATTATTTACAAGATAATCTGCAAGAGAATAAAGACTTGTTTCATATCTCATATTTTCAAGCGAAGAGCCGTTTAAGAGATATTTTTCTACATAATCTCTGTAGCTCATATTATTTATTGCTTCATAGATATCAGTCTTTTGTCCTTTTGCAATATTTTCAATAGTAAAAATTAAATCCGAAAGTTTTTGCCTTAGCAGGAAAGTTGTTATTAACTTTCCTTCCTGTTCTGTAAAAGGAAGAGCTGAAATATTCATATCAGGATTATTTTCTTTCATCTTTGTAATTTGCAGTATTTTAGCTGCCGTAACTGCTGTTTTATGTTTAACTTCCGGAGAATTATTATCAAGCTCATCGCTATTTTTATCAAGCTGCTCAACTGCATAAACTAGTTCAACAGGCGGACTGATTGCAATGTATTTAGTTATGCCGAGCGTATTATTCTTGCTTTCTTTTTCTGCAACAAAAAGAGATGAAAGAGCTCCGAAAGATGTTCCGATAATAATTTTTTCATCGAACTTACACTCATATTTATTTTCCAGTTTGTCCAGAATTTTATGAGTAACAAGCTTTATATTATCAGCATCCTGAGAAGGTATTCCAGGACAGTACCCTTCCGGCATACTTCTTACAAATTCCCAGTGGAAGTGGCTGCCAAGCATTACAATAGAATACCCTTCATCAAAGAACATTTTTGCAAATACTGTGGAATGATGTGTATTGTATCCTTCACCAATTGACGGATAAAGAATAATAAGCGGTGCATTTTTATCCTTTTGAAGAATATAACGGAATTTATATTCATCTCGCTCCGGCACGATTGCAACAGATGAAGTTTTTATCCTCTTTGCAAAACTTCTATTCCATATAGAAAGTTCATTCCAGATAGATTTATCGATTTCAGGGTTATCAAAAAGCGCTGTACGCATAGAATCTACAATTGGCGATTGCGGTTTAAAATCTTCAAGAAGAATATCAGGCGTAAGTTCCGGTTTTTGAATAATTTCCAATTCATCAATATCAGCTGCTGCACCTGTAATTTCACCAACCTCATCTTCTTGTGTTTCTGTCTGAGCAGTAATTTCTTCGGCAAGAGCTGACAGCTTATCTTCTTCAACAAGCTTTGCCTCTGTTTCAAGAAGGTTCTGACGGTCTAAATTTGCATTTTTTATATAATTTTCTATACCATATAATTTTTTTTGAATATCATAAGGATCGGCATAAGTTGATTCAAGCATCTGAGCAAGGGGCTGCATATAGGAAGTTCTATTAACCATCAATCCAAACTTTACAAGAGCAGTAATAGGAGTAGCTAAGTATACAGAAGGATCTAACGCGGCTTCTATTGCCCTTCCACATAATGAACGAGGCGTACACGCATTTAATACCGGCATTACCATATAAGAGCCTGATTTCATTTTGCACTTGCAGAGAGCCTGTTCCATATTCTCCGTAGTCGGCTTTACCTTAAGCAGCTTACTTGCAGGATCAAAAAGCCCTCCAAGCCCGATGGTAGAATTTGTTAAGAACCGTATTGTTTCGTTTTTAACCCCTTCTCCATCCTTTTGAAGCAGACAGCTGGCAAGCCTTTTGGGATATTCAATATTATTATAAGCACTTTGAATTCTATCCATACCATATTGAGGCATTATTGATGCCCACAAAATATGTACAGGCCGTGCAATATATTTATTCAAACGGCTGTTAAGGTTAAACATCTTCCTGTTAAACCCTTCAAATTTATCTTCACCCACATACATTCTGGCATAATCAGGATATTTAGGCGTACTGACCTGAGCTTTTTCTACCTGTGCTAAGACAGGAAACGTCAGGTTAAAAAGTAATACAAAAGATAGTATAAACGATATGAACTTTGAATACATAATTTACCTCAACAATTAATTTTATTGATAGAGGTTCAAAAATGTTATTGCTCAACCCGCTAGAAGAACAGGTTATTCTGGTTTTTCAGATTCTTTGACATCCTCCAGAGGATGTTTAAATGAGCAAGTTCTGCTTGAGCAGACTTCAAAATTACCGTTCTTTGTGACTTTTTTGACAAGAAGCTCTCCGCATTCAGGACATTTGTTTCCGGTAGGTTCGTCCCATAAAGCATAAGAACATTCCGGATAACGATTACACCCGAAAAAGATTTTTCCGTATTTCGATTTCTTTTCTATAATCGTACCCTCACCGCACTTCGGACATTTAACTCCTGTAGAGCGTATATATTTTTTACGATTCTTACATTCTTTACATTCAAGATATTTGCCGTAAGGGCCAACTTTCATAACCATCTCACTGCCGCATTTTTCACATTTTTCATCAACAGTTTGCTGTTCTTTGCCTTCGCCTTCGACATCATCAAGTTCCACACTATTATTTAAAGAAATAATAGTTTTACATTCAGGATAACCCGAACAGCCAAGGAATTGTGTTCCGAAACGGCTGGTCTTAACCAGCATTACTTTTCCACAGTTAGGGCATTTTTTGTCACTTTCAATCACAACTTTTTGGGCTGTTTTCATTACAGAATTTACTACCTCCATAAATGGAGTATAAAACTCTTTCAAAACAACATTCCAAACAGCCTTCTTCTCTGCTATTTTATCAAGCTTTTCCTCCATACCGGCTGTAAATTTGTAATCCATAATATTTGCAAATTGGTTCACCAGCTGCTTACATACAGTTCTGCCAAGAAGTGTCGGCACCAGAGCTTTATCCCTCTTCTCAACATATTTACGAGTTTGAATTACCGTAATAATAGTTGCATAAGTTGATGGACGCCCGATTCCATGTTCTTCCAGAGCCTTTACCAGAGAAGCTTCGTTATATCTCGGAGGTGGCTGGGTAAAATGCTGTTTTGGTGTAATTTCCTTACACTTAACCTTATCTCCCTGTTCTAAATCAGGAATTTTTGCATCTGCATCTTTTTCGTCTTCTTCTGCATCATTGTAAAGCTTCAAAAATCCATCAAATAAAATTTTGCTGGTGCCTGCTTTCAAATTATAATCGCCAGCTTTTATATCAATTGTCTTGTTTGCAATCTCTGCCGGTGCCATCTGTGATGACATAAATTTATCCCATATAAGCTTATAAAGCTTGTACTGGTCAGGCTGCAAATATTGCTTAATACTTTCCGGAGTGCGTTCCGGATAAGAAGGTCTGATAGCTTCGTGAGCATCCTGTACATTTTGTTTTCCTTTTACATATACGTTAGTCGTTGCTGGATAATATTTTTCGCCGTAATTTTGAAGTATAAAACTCTTTGCCATCTCATGCGCATCATCCGAAATTCTTACAGAGTCTGTTCTCATATAGGTAATCAAACCAACCGGAGTTCCGTCAATTTCAATACCCTCATAAAGTTTTTGCGCAACCTGCATGGTTTTAGAAACCCCGAAGCCTAGCTTTGAACTCGCAGCTCGCTGAAGGGTTGAAGTAATAAATGGTGCTGTAGGCTTACGTTTTGTTTCTTTCTTTGTAACTTTATCAACGATAAATTCTGTTTCAGGATTAAGCAAAAATTCTTTAATCTTATTTGCTTCTTCCTCATTTTTTATTTCAATTTTCTTGTTCTTGTACTTGTTAACTTCAGCTTCAAAAAGCTTGCCGTCTTTATCCATAATAGTATGTATAGACCAGTACTCTTGAGGAACAAAAGCTTCAATTTCTTCTTCTCTTTCGCAAATCATTCTAAGAGCAACTGATTGTACACGTCCTGCAGAAAGTCTGTAATTGCCTAATTGTTTCCATAGAACAGGAGATAATTTATAACCTACAAGTTTATCCAAAATCTGCCTTGTCTGCTGCGCCTTAACTCTGTCCATATCAATTTGTCTTGAATGTTCTACAGCATACTTGACGGCTTTTGGAGTAATTTCATTAAATTCAATTCTAAATACTTTATCATCCGGTACCTGCAAAAGTTCTCTCACATGCCACGCAATAGCTTCTCCTTCTCTATCGGGGTCAGATGCAAGATAAATTTTGTCCGAGCGCTTTGCTAAATCATTCAGTTTTGTTACGACTTTTTTCTTTTCAGGAATAACAACATATGTAGGCTTAAAGTCATTATTTACATCAAACCCAAGAACATTATCAGGAAGGTTTCTTACATGTCCGAAACTTGCTTCAATCTGATAACCATCGCCCAAAATCTTTTTTATTGTTTTAGATTTTGCAGGAGACTCAACAATTACCAGAGCTTTTTCTTTTTTAGATTTTACAGTTTTCTTTTCGGCTGCCTGTGCTGTCATGCTCTTTTATACCTGTCACCTTCCGTTTTTTCTACCAAGCCTTCAATCTCCATAATGGTTAATGTTGTCAAAAGGCTCTCTGTATCCAATTTAGTAAGTCCTTGAAGTTCATCAAAACTTTTCGGTTCAACTCCTATTATATCAAAAAGTAATTTTTCTGTTGGCATCATTTCAGCAACCTCTGCAGGAACATTAGTAACTTTTTTGCATTCCCAGTTAAGTGCATTCAAGACATCCTCACCGCAGGTAACAATTGATGCACCATCCTTTATTAATTTATACACACCTTCCGTATTCACATTATTGATTGCACCCGGAATACACATAAGTTCTCTGCCCTGTTCAAGAGTAAGATTTGCTGAAATCAACGCGCCACTTTTTAAAGCAGCTTCACCAACAACAGTGCCGTATGAAAGACCGGTGACAATTCTATTTCTTTGAGGAAATCTGAATTTTAAAGGTTCAAAAGTCGGATAATACTCTGTTATAACTGCACCAGAGCCGTTTTCAATTTTCTCATATAAGTGTTTATTTTCTTTCGGATATATAAAATCAAACCCGCTTGCAATAACACCTATTGTTTTTAGATTGTTATTTATTGCACTCTCGTGTGACACTGCATCAATTCCTGCTGCTAAACCTGAGACAATACATACATCAGTATTAGCCAGTTCGCTTATAATCTTTCTGACACTTTCTTTCCCATTAAAGCTTGCTCTTCTTGAGCCGACGAAAGCAACGTTTCTTTCTAAATTACAGGACGCCAAATCACCTTTGTAGTATATCGTCATTGGAGGATTTGCAATTTGTGAAAGCATATATGGATAATCCGGACTATCGAAAGTTAAAATCTTAATATCTCTTTTTAATACATCTTCAAGTGCTTTATCCGGATTTATATTTTTCTTTTTTTCAATAAAATTTTCAGCCTTCCGGACAGACAAACCTTCTATCTGCCTTAAATCATTGAGATTTGCATTGAATGCTGTTTCAATGTTCCCAAAATAATTATAAAGTCTTTGTATAAAGGTAGAGTCTAGCTGCTCAATTGCAGAAAATGCTATCCAGAATTTAGTATTCATCTACATCTTTGCCTTAATTCTCTCTACCAATTTTAAAACACTGTCTTTTTCTTCTTCCGGAATATCAAAGTTCATGTAATCTTCGAAATACTCAATTGCATCTTCGTAATCACCTCTTGCGAGGAATAAAATTCCAACCTTCTTATATGCTAGAGTAAATTTATCATTAACCGCAATTGCTTTCAAGTAATTTGATATCGCCTTGTCAATTTCATTATTACCTTCGTAAGCCTGAGCAAGCGCATAGTATAAAAGCTCGTTATTATCTTTATACTCAATTACGTTTTCAAAGTTTGAGATAGCAGCTTCATAATCTCCCAGTTCAAAATATACATGGCCTAAATCATAATACGCGTCATAATTTTCAGGTTCGCCATCCAGAACCCTTTCAAGTTCTACAATTGCATCTTCCCACCTTTGATCTTCAATATAAACCCTTGCAAGAAGATGAGCTATGGCAAGATTATCTTGAAGTTCATAACTACCGCGTTGAAGAGTGCCCAGAGCAGACGGCAGATCACCGGCTTTGTAGTACAAATCAGACAAATTTATATATGCCTGCGCAAGTTCAGGATCTAACTCTATTGCCTTAGTATAAAAATTTTCTGCCTGTTCAAAATTTCCAAGGCAGGAATATGCAACTCCCATATTATTATAAATATCAGCATTATCAGGTTCAGTTTCTAAAACACAACTAAACGCATCAATAGCTTCTTTATACTTACGCTCCCTAAAGAGCCCCATTGCCTTATCTATTTTTTCAGACATTTATAAATCCTCTTCGTCTTTTGTATCGATATTATGAATAATTGTTCTTACATTTCCCTCTGCAACAAAGTCTTTAGGGTTCATTGTCATTTTAATCTTGTCTGCAATAATATCTTTATCCTGCTGAACAATCTTTGAGCGGCCTACAAAATAAACTTCATTAGGTTTTCCTGTTTCTGCATCAGGGAATACCGAAACTTTTGGCCCCTGTGCAAAATAATCATCATACCATATTTTTACATGCCCGCTTCCAATATAAGAATTTTGTTTCTTGCTATATTGCTGATAATCCGAATGTATTGTTAATTTTTTACCGTCATCAGAAAGTGCTACTGTTTTAGTATTTCCAGACACACTCATTTCTTCAGTTATCGGATTATATACAAAATGGTGTCCCTCTGATTCGTTCTGAGCCTGTTTTACACGCGCATTTCCGATTAAATCAATCTTTCTCAATCCGCCTTTTTCATCTGCAATGATTACTGCTTTATCAGAGTATGAATCAATATCTTTATATTTCATTGTCACACCGCCAGTACAAACCATAACACTGCTGTTTATATCATATTCCTGAGTATCAGCATTTATAACCACAATAGGAGTATTCCCCTCAGTTATAATAGACTGAGCTTCCCCTTCTGCTCGTACAACTTTATTAATAAGAGATACCTTCAAAATATTTGCCTTAACTTCCCGTTTTTTATTTTCATTTACTTCATAAGCATAAGGTTTGTCATAGAAAGTTGCTGTATCAAGTTTGTTATTACGCCTAATTGTTACATCAGCTCTATCACTTTCAACAGTAAGGTTGTCAAGTTTAACTTTTACTCCGCCGTCAAGTTTTATCTTCTTTTCTTTATCTGAAAAAGTTTGAGTTTTGGAATCAATTATTAAATCTGAAGAAAATACTGCCATACTTGAAAATATTAACAGTAATAATATTAAAACCTTTTTCATTTAGCCCCTTTCTTATTGTTCAGCTGTATCGCAGAACCCGAAGTATCCTTGCCATCACTATCATATAATTTTGTTGTTGTTTTTCCCATGATTTTAAATTTTTCATAACCTGCACTGATTATACCTTTATCTGCTGTAGCAATCATCTCATTATTTTTCTTTATAACTACATGCCCCTCTGCAACAGTATCTTTATCAGAACCAGACCAGGTTAATTTATCAGTATTAAGTGAAGTTGAGTCTTCTAATACTATATATGTGTTATCGTAAAGTGTTATAACACCCGTCTTTTCATTATAAGTACCTCTTGAAGACTGAAAACTCATAGAAACTTTATTTTCTTTATAAAAATTTCCAATAACATTGTTCAATGTTGCAATGCTGTGATCATTGCTGTAATGCCCTGTTTCGCCATAAATTTCAAAATATTTATCACCGTCTTTTGTTTCCGTGATAATAATTCCGGTAGCATCAACTTTTTGTTCATCAGCAGAGCCTTTAAGCTGTGCACGGGAATAATTTCCTGTAATCACAATTGCGCTCATAAAAGCCCAGCACATAACCAATACAACACCTAACGCAGCTATAAGATAGGTGCGTTTTTTTTTGTCCAAATTCTTAATTCTCTCGAATATTCTCTTAAGAGTTTCCATAAAAACATTCTAACACAGGGGTAAATGTACATCAATCCTTAAGCCATTCTACAAACCATAAAGTTATTCTTAGGGCAAATGTACATCAATGTTTAGCATTAAGATTTTATATAATCCTGAGTTTTTAATGACAAAATCTTCACAACCTCTTCTTTGCTGGTAGTTGACCCGAATATAATTGCAAACAAAGGATTATCAAGAGGATTTATTCTTCTCACCTCAAGAACATTTGAATAATTTGATAGAAATCTCTCATACTCAAAACCTTTGTATTTTTTCCGGTCAAAATTTGCAGGAACTTCTGCCATCGAGAAATAAAAAACATCTCTGGTCGCATTTGCAAGAATTTCATTCCAATTAGGTTTCTTCTGGTCATAAAAGTATTCATAAACATTTATACCCCAGGCATATTTTGCAACATCAGTTGTACACCATCCTGCAAAGCGCATTGGATTTACTTCTATAGGAATTATTTTGCCGTCTTTTGTTACACGCAGTTCTATATGCACCGGAAAATTTTTAATATTTTTAAGCTGTCCAATTTCTCTTAGAAGCAGACCAAATTTTGCCATATATTTTGTCATTATTCCGACTGACATTAAATAAATACGATCACTAACATCTTTCGAATTTAAAAACGGATGCTGGAATATATTAAGAATAACAGGTTCACCATCTCTGTCAAAATATGCATCTACTGCATATTCTTCACCCTCAATCATTTCTTCTATAATAAATTTTGTAGAATTAACAACATGACTTGGATACATCATAGCCGCCATTCTCATTTCTTTTTCCAGCTGAGATATAACATCTTTCCACTCTTTAGAATCTTTTATAGCATGGACGCCAAAGCTTAAAAAACCAACAGATGGTTTTACTACAACAGGGAAACGGATTCCATCAGGAGTCATTTTTTTAAGTTCATCGAACTCCACAGCCTTGAAATAAAAATCCGGGAACATTTCCTGAAGCATTTCCCTGAAAGCGATTTTATCTTTAAAAAGTTTTATGTAATTGCTTAAATTTGAATCCGGAAGATTTTTCAAAACCCAGGTAATTGCATTTTCAGAGTTTGAATATATAAGCGGATATTCCTGAGTTAAATAATAGTTCTTTGCGATATCAGAAGAAATTAAATCAAAAGCACCCTCCTCAATATCAGCCTCTTCTACAGCGGTGTTATCCAGCACCCCCCAATCATTTTGAACGATTGTATCTATTAAAAATTCTGATGCATAAGGTTTTTCTATAATTATCATATTCCAAGCCCCCGATATTTTAATTTATACCATAAGAGGCGAACTTGTGTAAAGCTCGCCTCTTTTTTATCATCTTACATCTAGTTATTTAATTATTTATCCATCGGGAATGCTCTTACGACTGTTACTGAACCGTCAACATTCTTTCTAACTCCTGTATCATTTTGGTCATCATCTAAATCTGCTGCATATGCTACCGGTGTATATACTTGATTTAAATCTACGGATTTATTTTCAAAACTTCTTAAAACTTTAATGTTTTCATTATCATCTGGATTAACTGGATCTGGAGTTGGGTCTGGGTCCGGAGTTGGGTCTACCGGTTTTTCCGGGCCAACAAGATATGTATTTTCACCTTTTACCTGTGTACCGTCATTATGACCACCCTTACCATCTGTTAAATCATATGTAATTTCTTCATTGCCGTTTACTGTTACTACTTTCCCATCTCTGATGTTTGTATAGTTCAAAGTATAATCTCTGCCTGGGAAATCAACCTTCAATTTATCAGTTTCTTTTCCAACATTGATTTCTTTAGCGTGAACATCACCTGTAATTTCCATATATTGATTTGGGGCTGTTATATTGATGGTACCTGCGTTTGCACCAGTTAGTTTTACATCACCTTTTGACAAAATATTAGCATCTGTTGGAGTATTGATGTTTGTTATTGTTCCACCAGCAATATTAATATTACCTGCTGCTTCAGCTGCATTTTGGTTAGGAATATATTTATAATTTTCCATTACATTGATAATCGTATTTGCATCAGTTATACCGCCAATATAACCAGCTGATGAAAACTCATACTCATTTGCGGTTAATGTAGCCTTACCATCTGTTAATACATTTAAATTATCTGATTTCAACGCGATTTTATTAGCTGTTACGTCGATTGTTGTCATTATATGACCATTCTTAGCATGGGCAGTTAAATTTCCACCGACTGTTAAATTTCCATCCAATAATTGACCTTCTTCAAATTTATAGTTACCAATATGGATATTGTTTTCTGAGTTGATAGTTAAATTACCGCCTACTTTATTTTTGCCGATTACGTGAACAAAATGTTTGTATCCTTGAGGATTTTCTGATTTTGCAACTGTTTTAAGGTTCATATCTTTACCAACCTGAACATTACCAACTTCAAGGAAACCTCCGCCGTTTGTCATATTTAAATTTCCGTCAACTTTAGTGTTTCTTGCATACATCATTACCCCGTTACCGTCGACATCAACATCGCCTGTTACATGAAGTGCTTTGCCGTTTGCTACATAGTTTAATGCAACGCTGTCATCTGATTTGATATTTAAATTACCGTTAATTTTTCCACCACCAACTGTTTTTACAATACCCTTGTCAGCAATTACATAAACATCTCCGTCAACGTTAACTGTTTCAAGTCTTACGCCTTTTGAGGAATTTAAATTACCTGTAGAGAGATAATCCTGTCCGTTTTGTGTAATAAGTTTCATTCCGCTGCCGGTTTTAATTGTACCTTCAACGACATTTATTGAAGGAGCAAGAATATTAAATTCACCGCCTACGTTTATATTAGAGTCTTGAATTGTAACAACACCAACAGCACTTGTCGTAGGAATTTTTGTTATATCCATTTTGCCGTCAACAAAGGTTGCTGTCATTGGCTGTGTAGTAATCATTGTATCACCGGCTGTTGTAAATTGAGCACCGTCAAATAATACACCGTTTGGATTTGATATAATCAAATTTGCAATTCCGGAATTTGCGCTTACTTGACCTGCAATAGTAGTCATACCCTTATTTACTGTATTCAAAATTGTGAGTCCATTTGCTCCGCCTACTGCATTAAAGTTTAAGGATTCACCTTTATTTACATTCAAATGATCCCAATTTACATGTGCATTGCCATTGAAGTTTAAATCTAAGCTGCCATTACCTGCAACCTGTCCTGCATATCCGCCTTCAATTTTATTGATTGCTGCATCACTTAAACCTGCTGCATATGAAACCTGCATTGAGGCAAATAATGTGCTTAATACAAGTGCTGAAACTTTTCTTTTAAAATTCTTCATATTGAACTCCTCTATTTAAATCCCTTATTTATATAAAGTTGATAAAGTTCAAAGAATTGCCTTTTTGTAACAAATTATTACAATAAAAAAGTACCGCTTTTTGGTGCGGTACTTTTAACATTTATTATTAATAATTAATTTATCATCGGGAATGCTTTTACAACAGTTACAGAACCATCTACATTCTTTCTTACACCCTTATCAATCTTGTCATCATCAAGATCTGCAGCGTATGCCACCGGAGTGTAAACCTGATTTAAATCTACTGATTTATTTTCGAAACTTCGTAAAACTTTTACATTTTCATTATCATCAGGATCTGGAGTAGGAATTGGATCTGGTCCCGGAGGAGGAGTAGGGCCTTCCGGACCAACAAGATAAGTATTTTCGCCTTTTAGCTGTGTACCATCGTTATGTCCGCCCTTACCATTTGTTAATTCGTATGTAACTTCTTCATTACCTTTTACTGTTACTACCTTGTTATCTCTAATATTCGTATAGTTCAAATTATAATCTCTGCCTGCAAAATCAACTTTTAATCTATCAGTTTCTTTACCTACATTAATATCTTTTGCATGGACATCGCCTGTAATTTCCATATATTGATTTGGGGCTGTTATATTAATGGTTCCTGCATTTGCTCCGGTAAGTTTTACATCACCTTTTGATAAAATATTTGCATTTGTAGGAGTATTAATTGCTGTAATTGTGCCCCCCGCGATATTTATATTTCCTGGAGTGCCTACAGTATCAGGGATATGAATATAATTTTCCATTATATTAACAACCTTTTCATCAACGGACATATTATCAGTTGATGTCAAACCGCCGATATAACCGTTTGCAGAAAATTCATATTCTTTTGCTGTCAGAGTTGCTTTTCCATCGGTTAACACATTTAAATTATCAGATTTTAATGAAATTTTATTCCCTGCAGTTGTATCAATTGTTGTCATCACATGTCCATCATGAGCATGAGCTGTTAAATTTCCTCCAACAGTCAGTTTTCCGTCAGCTAATTTTTGTGCATTATAATCATAACCGCCAATATGAATATTTTGAGAAGAATCAATATTTAAATCGCCGCCAATATTGGTATTGCCGATTACATGAACAAAATTGTTATACTTATTATCATGAATACCATTCTTTCCTAACGTTTTTAAATCAGCGTTTCCACTAACATTAACATCACCTATATCAACAAATCCATCATTGCTGGTCAATGAAAGATTTCCATTTACATCTGTATTTCTTACAAAAGTCATTTGGCCATCTGTTGTTGATTTCACATCGCCATTTATTGTCAGTTTTTCACCATTATTACGGTAGTTTAATGCTACAGAGCCTTTTGAATCGATATTAACATTACCGTTAATTGTTCCGCCATTGGTTGTTCTAACACTTCCCGTTGGAGTTTTGATGTATACATCACCATCTATAGTGACAGCTTCCAGCTCAACTCCAGGATACATAGCGTCCTTTGCCGGAGTTCCTAATGCAAGATAATCTTGACCGTTAGATGTAACAAACCTTAAAGATTTTGCTGTTAAATCAGAATTAACCGCATGAATTAACGGCGCAACAATATTATATTCCCCACCAATCTGGAAATCACTATTTTTTATTGTTATACCTACAAGTTGTCCATTGTTATCATATATTTGGTTAAATTTTTCTTTTTCTATATCAAGCTTGGATAAATCCTCTACTTTCAAATTTGATAAATCCTTTGTAGTAAGCATTAAATCGCCAGCGGTTGTAAATGTTGCTCCGTCAAATAATACACCATTCGGGTTAGCAATAATTAACTGGCCTATACCGGAATTAGCATTAATTTGACCATATATATTAGACATACCCTTGTTAACAGTATTCAATATGGTTAAATTGTTTGAACCATTTACCGCATTAAAATTTAAAGATTCACCTTTATTTACATTTAAAGAATCCCAGTTTACGTGCGCATTGCCATTAAAGTTTAAATCGACATTTCCAGTTCCTTGACCGTTAATACCTGCAAAGCCACCATTTACACCGTTTATAACAGCTCCGCCATTTCCATTTCCCAAACCCGTATCAATCGGTGACGCATTTACAGAAACAGACTGCATTGACAATAACAATGCACTTAATGCTGCTGCTGAGAGCTTTTTCTTAAGATTTTTCATACGTATTTCCTTCTTGCTGTTGAATGTATATCAATCATACTATTAAAAAATCTGAACATAAAAATATTTGCGCAAATATGCGCAAATATTAGCAAAATTGTTACATTTATTAATAATGAACAGGGTTTATTTTACCCTCCGACGATTGCCTTATATATGAGGCTTGATGCTTTTACTATAAAGTCTTTTCCTTGAGGTGCATTGTGCGGACGATTTGCCAAAATTACAACAATGTATTTCTTTCCGTTTTGTGCATATACAATACCTGCATCACCAAGCATTGTGCCGATATCACCTGTTTTATGTACAAAAAGCGCTCCATCACCTAAACCCGCAGCTATAAGTCTGTTATTTTTAACATGACTCATATAATCTATAATATATTCTCTTGAGTTAATATTTAAAAATCCAGGGTTATCCAGATTATAAAGTAATTTCGCCATATCCTTAGCAGTTGTTTTATTCGTTCCTGTTAAATCAGGAAGCCAGGTTCTTACATATGTTTTAGAGATTCCCCAATCTCTAAGTCCCGCATTTATATCATCCATACCGCCGAGTTTAGCCATAATCATGTTGGTAGAAGTATTGTCAGAATCTTGAATCATTGTTTTAGCAAGCTGGTCAAGAGAATATTTTCGTCCTGTCTGAGCGTACTGTAAATTTCCTGAGCCAGGAGATTGATAATAGTTTGTAAGAATCATATCATCATAGATTGTCATTTGTTTTGCTTCTATTGATTTAAACAAACGTATAAGTACCGGAAGTTTAATAATACTTGCAGCAGAATATAGGCTGTCTCCATTAATATCTACAAACTTTCCATTTTCATATTCCCATACATAGATTGCCGGTTTAATCATAGGATATTGAGCCATTAATCCCTCAAGCTGTGATTTTAAGCCAGACATTTCATTTGTATGATACATTGTAGTAACTTCACTATGAGTTTTTTGTATTGTTGGAGTAAGCAGCAGACGATTTTTAAACATATCATTGCTTAAGTAATTTGTTACCGGATTTGCTATTGAATACATATCAGCAGCAACCGGCTTACTCCATTTTTTTACTGCCATATTAGCAGGTTCACCGGTATTTATTGGGACAGCACGCTGAAAAAATACGTTATTGATTAAACGACCGTATGATGTTGGAAATACAAAATACATAAATGCAGCAAGAAAAGAAAATACAACGAGCATTCTAAATAAATCTTTTACCGGATTACTCTTCTTTTTCGAATGCTTTATTACAACATTTGAAGCCCGTTTTCTGTCAGGAACAACATGCAATCTGTTAGCTGTCTTCTGCTGTTGATAAGCGTACAATTAAAACACCTCCACAATCCCGTTTTCTATTATACTACCATCATACACATTTTATCTACATCCTTCAAATAATGTAAAAAGAAATATAACATTTCTACCTAAACCAATGCGGGAATGTTCTTTTAAGATTGGCATTTACAATATTAAGGTAAAGGAGATTTTTATGAAAAAGTATTTAATATTATTTGCTATGTTTTTAGTAATGCCTGCATATGCTATGTGTCCTGTTGAAGACGGTGCAGCTGTATGTTCTCTGCCTGGATTTAGAGAACAGGTTTCACCTATTTACAACCCTAAAACAAACATAAATGAGTTTTCTGGAACTCCTGAGGCTCGCCTCAGACCAATTGATAGAAGCGATATCGGTCAGCAGATTAGAGAATTTGCTCCGGCTGAAAGCGACTATAGCTATAATTCAAGTTGTCAGTTCGGAGTTTGTATGCAAAACAGAAGCACACCGCTGTTCCAGCAGCCTAAACAATAAAAAAGAGGGCATCCGCCCTCTTTTTTATTACAGCATATTTTTTCTAATTTTTTCTTTTGCCTTATCAATCTCTTTAATTCTTTTCTCAATTGTAGAAACCTGTTTTTTTAGAGCTTTTCTTTCTGTCTTAACAAGCTTGTATTGAGCATCAACATCTGCATATTTTGTCTTGCAGTTTAACAAATCATTGCGAATGTCAACTTGAGCATTGTCAAGCTGTAAAATAGCATTTTGAATATTGCCGTTGCCAACAGCATCACCTTCAGCAGAAGAAGCTGCAGGAGCTGATTTTGTTGAAGTTGTCGTTGTTGTAGTACTTCCGTATTGAGTATCATTGAAATTTAACGGAGTAAAAGCATTTCCGTCAGCCATAGCTGCACAATTTACAGCTGCAAGCAATCCTAAAGTTAAAACTATTCTCTTCATGTTATATCTCCTCTATTTTATAATATCATAATATTACATTTTTCCCCCTTTGCCAATCCTTTATTAAATGTATAATATTGTAAGTATGGAAAATAATTATTGTTTCAAATGCGGAGCTTGCTGCAATAAAATTGCTGTAGATTTTTCTAAAAGAATTATCTATAGAGATGGCATTCAAACCTTGACAAAAGAGTTTGAAGCAATGTTAATACCAGTAGAGAAGCGTGAGGATATTACTTTTTGCTCATGTAAATTTCTTAAAAATAAACTCTGTATTAATCCTGATAAACCTCAGGAATGTACTAATTACCCCTCATCACCTTTTGCTTTTCTTCCGGAAGGATGTGGATATTATGGTTTAATATTTACAAAACGAGAAAACTTCATGCAAAAAATTCGTAAAATGGAAGAAGAAATTATACACTATGAAGCACTTATGAATAGTTGTTCAAAAGATGAGGCTAAACAATACGCGAAAATCATTGAAAAACATAAATCTTTTATAAATAAATATAGTCACTTTTTTTAAGTTTTGTTACAAAAAGGCAAGAATATCTTTGATATATACTTTATATATTTAGGAATAATTGTCATGACATTCTACAACAACTTTCAAAATCTGAATATGAGCTACATTTCAAATGGGTTAAATAATTGGTTTACCCCATCTTTTGGCATGTTTAATCAATTTATGCCGTTTAATTGGAATATGCCGTCGTTGTTCAATTTCAACTTTATGCCATTCAATCTTTCTCAAATGTTTAGCTGGAACAGCCCCATTTGGAATAATTCTCTTACACTACCTAACACTAATTTTAATTGGAATAATAATATTTTCAGCAGCTCAAGTTTTTATTCACCTCCGCAAATAGGTGATACTTTTAGTCGTACAACCACAAGCAGCCCTATAAAAATGAATTTAGTAGAAAGAGCAAAAAGCTATGTCGGCAAGGTAAATTCCGACTCAGAAGGTAACAGATTATTCTCCAGAGGCTTAAAGCAGCCTTGGTGTGCAGATTTTGTTTCTTATAACCTCAAACAAACATATGGCAGCAGACTTCCTTCTTTTACACACATCAGTTCGGTAAATGGCTTAAGGGAATGGGGAGAAAAGAACGGGTGTTACCGGAAAGTACCTTCTAGCGGCAAAGCTTCATATATAGCACAAAACATAAAACCGGGGGATATTATGATAGAAAAGAACGGCGGAAAGTCGCACACCGGTATTGTTACAAAAGTAAATTCCGATGGTTCTTTTGAAACGGTTGAGGGCAACTGTAGCAACAAAGTTGCTGTTCAGAAGTATAGTGCAAACAGTCCGACACTTAGCGGATTTATATCTTTAGACAAATATACAGCCTAGAGCATAAGCTGAGTGCCAAGAATTACACGATGGGAATCCTCAAATAAATCATTCTGGCAGAAAACATAATTTAGCATTAATTTCAAGGCCTGGCCTTTTATAAAATAATTAACCCCTGCAGAATACTCACGTCTTATATCATCAGAAAAGTCTTTATCCGGTGTATATTGATCATATCTGGCCAAGACCTGAATTCTTGGAGTAATTTTATATCCCGCAGTTGTATAAAAACCTTCTGCTTTATTTGACGAAATAGTTCTTGCCCCGTTATACCCATCAGCATAAGCGTACTCAAAATTTGCCATAAAGTTTTTATATTCATATCCCGCATAAAGTCCGGATACAGTATAATCTGTCCCATTTTTGCCGGCAGTTAAGCCGCCGCCGAGGTTTAATTTACCATACTTGCCTTTTGTTTTTCCGAGAGGTTTTAGAGTAACCCAGCCGGAAAACTCTGTCCCTGGGAAAAAACTTCTAAAATAAGTATCAGAACCATATCCCCCTAAATCATATTCAATTAGGTCATAATTACCTTTAACCCTTATACCGACTTTACGAGTATTGCCAAAATTTCTGGCGATTTGTGCGCGCGCAACAAAAGGAATAATGGAATCAGATCTTGACCCTTCATAACCTGTTGGAGTTCTTGTATTACCTATAATTACAGTATGATGCGGAATCGAAGCATTCGCGACATATATATCAGCCGGTAAGCCCTGCAGGAATGAATAACCATCAAGAGGATCAAATCTTAGTCTTGCTTCATAATAGTTTTTACCACCCCGAAACTTACCGTTTATTCCTGCCTGAATTGCACTGAAATCATAAACGGAATCAGCGCCATTAGACACATCAATATTTACTGCTCCGCGGTAATAACCAAAGAAATGCATAGTTTCAAAAGGACCTGCTTCAAACTTTTTAGTCAAAATTCCGTCTAAAAGATATGCAGTACTGTTTGTATCTTTAACCTCTTTAGCCTTGATATCCTGTATTTTCTCATACAATGTAAATTTATCATCTTCATCAAAGATTTTTTCAGCTTTTGGTTCAGGCGCGTTATTATCGTCAATATTAAGAATAACCTCCTCTATTGCAGAACAGGAAGATGGGAAAAATATTAGAATACAGAAAAGGTAAAGTAAAAACTTCATTAAATAATTGTACCATATATGTATGATTTTTAAAAGAAAACCTAGTATAAACGAATGATTTATTTTTCTGAGCTTTATTAAATTTTGTAAAAATAATATATAATGCTATTATAAGAGATTGACTTCAGGTAATATCCCATTAAAACAATCATAGAAATATTATAAATAGGAGATACCACTATGGGTATGGCAGCATCGCAAGCCAGATATTTAGCACTGGTCGCGCGTAAATCAAATTGTGAATACGAAGGACAGCAGATAAATCAAGCCAGAACTGTATTATCCAATCAGAGCGCTAATTTATTTAATCAGATGCTGGGGCTTAATGTACCTGTACCTCCGAGTACAGCTGATTATACTAAGCAGCAGTACTCATATTCTGACGGGGCTAATGACTACGTTATTGAAAACTGGGAACAGCTGGCAAACCCTGAAGAAGACTACAATTATGTTGTAACCAGATACACTGAAACAAATGTCTATACCGGTTCAGAAAAGAAATTAAACGATCCGCAGGTACAGTTCCAGAGCGGAACAGAAGCAAGTGCTGATCAGATAGAAACAGCGCTCCGACTTGTTACAGAAACAAAAAAAGAATATGAAGAGGCAAAAGCCGCAACAAAAGCTAAGCAGGACGAAGCAGCTGTTCTGGCAAACTATGCTGATATAGATAGTTTTACCGGAGTTTCAAAATGTGATTATGATACTGACAATAACACATATAGTGTTACACAAACCATTCAGGAAATGTTTGAAGTCGATGGTAAAAAATATCCGATATATGAAAACTCCGATGATCAGTCTACCTGTTACATGAAAGACGGTAAATACTATAATACAGACGGTACAGAATATACTGGAGATAAGACAAAACTTTCTCCTAAACAGTCAACTAAAGGGCCTACAACGTTTACAGGCTACAATAAACTATCCGCAGACAAACAGGCTATCGCAAAAGCTGCTATTGACAGGTTAGTTGAAGAAGGTGCAATGTCAGAAGATGTTCAGGCTGATTACGCAAATGTTTACATGGATGAAAATGGAAATATCGCGTTAAAATCTGATTTAAGAAATCTTTACGGCGGATCTTCCGGCGGTACAAAAACAGTACTTCCTGTTTACGCTACTTCAGGAGATAATTCTATAACAGCTATTGCAGATAAATACGATGCACAGATTACTGCGCTGCAAGCAGTGGAATTTCAGGCTCTTCAAACATATCAGCAGGCAGAGAAAGCTTATGAAGGCTTACGCAGACCAACTTATATAGGAAACTGTGAACTTACACTGTTAACAGACCTTACTGATGACCAAAAAGCTGAATTAAAGCAGATTGTAAAAGACATGAAAGAACAGGAGATTGACTCTTCAATCCTTGACTGCTTTAACGAAAATGGTGAATACACCGGCGGTATATATTCATTTAAAATGAACGGCACTACTTATTACACAACTTTTGCCGACTTAAACAAATCATATGCAAGCGGCAGCGGTATTAACAATATTGATGGTCAAAAACAGCTTTCATACTATAATGCAAGTTATATTAAACAAAAAAAATATGATACTGTTAAAGCTCTTCTTGAAACAGATGGTAACGGCAGATTCACTTCTGTAAGATTTGAAGATGACTCTGTAACATATACGCTTAACGTAGAAACAGTAACCGATGATGACGCTTATAAAGATGCAATGAATCAGTATAATTATGAAAATGCACAGTACGACAAAATGGTGCAGGATATTAACGTAAAAACATCATTAATTCAGCAGGAAGACCAGCAGCTTGAATTAAGGTTAAAACAGCTTGATACAGAACAAAATGCTCTTTCTACAGAAATTGATGCAGTTTCTAAGGTTGTTAAAGACAACATTGAAGACTCCTTCAAGACATTCGGCGGCTAGGACATAGAGTAAATACAGTTAAATAACAAGAGGAATTTATGTCATACAAAAACGATGGATACTTAGTAATAGCAAACAAATACGGCGCAGCCTCTGCAGACGCCAAGGTTATGCTGTATGAAACATATGACCGTTTAAGAGATTTAACTGTTTCCGGCTCTGCAAGTTCCGGCACAGGTTTTGAAGCTGCAGGAGGTTTTCTATACCAGCTTGCAAGTTTGTTTGCACCATCAGCTTTCATGACAACACTTGGCGGCACTAGCGCTATGAATATTCCCGGAACTTCTTATTGGACTCAATATAACGGCGGAGCCGGAGGAACAACCGGAACTTACTCATCATTCGGCGTTAATTCATTAGGAAATTATTCAGGCTTTCCAAGCGGTTATGCTGCAAATTACGGATACAGACAAAGCGGTTACACTACTGGAGGAGCGTCCGGAATTGGAGATTTATTATCAGGTTTCGGCTCTTCTGACGGAGCAACCACAGGTTATGCATCCGGTATTGGAAGCATTGCAGACATTGCAAGTACTGCTGCTTATGGTATAGGAACAGCTAATGGATACGGTATTGGAGCGGCTAATATTTTAATGCCTCTTGCCGGTTTAGTTTCAGGATGGGGCGGCATTATGACTGCTGCAGCACCTTATCTTGGAGAATTTGGGCTGCCTGCGGTTGTTATGGGCAACTTAATGCAGGGGACTTCTTCTGCCGCGCTTTCTGCTTATCAAACAGTTTCAAGCAACATTGTTTCAAATGCTGATACAATTCTTTCGCAAAAAGTTGCTAACATTGAAACAGTGTGTAAAATGCTTGATACTCAAGGTGATATTGTTAGAAAAATGCTTAAAGACGATATTGAGTCTGCAAGCAAAGATATTCAAGACTTATAGTGCTACGCACGTAGACAAATAGTCGGCAAAATTTAAATATAAGAGAGAGATTATGCAGGGACGCACTTTTTTCAGAATAATGCTTGATATTGTTCTAAATAACGCTTTAGTAAAATCTTTAGCGTCACTTGTAAATTTTTGTAACGAATTACGCTATTATAACAGGAAAGAGCTAAAGTTTTTGAAAAAAATGCCGATAAATAATAATGTAGTAAAAGAAGAATATTATAAAAATAGGTTTATATTTAATAGTATCACCGGCAATAGGACTAGTTCAAGATAATATGTTAACAAATGTTACAAATAAACTAGAAAACAGGCAATTATTTAAGTTCACATGTTTTATAATACATGTAGGCTTAGATCGTATAGGAGTAAATGCTTATGCGTGAAGAACTACAAGATAGTATGAAACGGTTAGTGAATTTTATGAATTTTACCAGATCGTTTTTTAAACGAAAAAATCCGTTTAAAGCACTGGCCGTTAGTTTACTTTCAAGTCTTAAGGATATGCTTACCATCAGACAGAAGTTAAAGATGGCAAAGTATAGGGTAAACTACCATAAGCATCAGCTCCATAAAATGGAAAGTTTGATAGCAGAAAGTAATGAACACACATTCCTGAAAGGCAAGAATTTAAACGAAACAAGGTAAAAGGAACAGATTATGGGATTAATTGCCTCCAGTTTCAGAATGATGTATCTCACCGCGTATAAGATAACGCTTGAGACTAAAATTCAATGGATTGCTTCAGCAAAAATGGAGCTGGTTGCTTCTTCTGATGAGATAATGGCTCTCGGAAATGATTTGGATCCCGACAACCCTGCGGTTAAGCAGCTAGAGGCAAGAAGAGATAAGCTTATTATTTTGGAAAAGAAACTTGATTTGCAAATGCAGGAATACCAGAACAGGCTCAAAATGGTTGATGCAGAAATGCAGTCAGCTCAAGGTGCTGTTGACTCTGCTATCCAGCGTTCTTTCACATATAATTTTCAGTAATGACTAAGTCAACCGAAATATCATGAGCTTCTGGATAAACCGTTTCTACAATTAATTCTTCCGGCAGGCAGACAGCAGTTTTGCCTCTAAAATTTTTCAAAAACCTATCATAAAACCCGCCGCCGTATCCTAGACGGTAATTATTTTTATCACAGCATAACGCCGGAACAATTACCAAATCTACTATATTTTTATCACAAGCCTCTGTAACAGGTTCAAATGTCTTAAAGCAGGATACACAAAGTTCATCTCCTTCTCCATAAGGGCAGCACAACAAATTTTCTCCATCAATCTTAGGGAGATAAAACTTTTTTGTCTTGTCCTTGAGCAGAGAAAGAAGATTTACTTCATATTTCAACGGATAGAAAATCATGATATTCTTTGCCCGCTTATATTCTTGTGTTTTCATTAAATTTTCCACAAGCATTTGACAATCAATATTAATAAGCTTTCGTTTAGCTTTTATCTCTTTTCTTAATTCTTCTTTAAACAATTGCGCCATGGCTTGCATCCTGAACTGTTCTTGAATATTTGCCGAGATATCCTTTTGCTTTTGATACAAACTCTTTTAAAGACTTACGGCGTTCTGCTAATTCCTCATCAGAAACCATCAAATCAAGCAATCTTTTATTTATATCAATTCTAATTTTATCACCGTCCTTGATGAGGGCAATAACTCCGCCGTTAGCTGCTTCAGGGCAAATGTGTCCGACACATATTCCTCTTGTTCCGCCCGAGAAACGGCCATCAGTAATTAAAGCAGCTTTAGTACCAAGCCCTTTTCCGACAAGAAGCGAAGTTGGCGCAAGCATTTCCCTCATGCCGGGGCCGCCCTTCGGACCTTCATAACGGATTACAATAACATCACCCTCTTTTATTTTATCGTTTTCAAGCGCTTCCATTGCCTCTTCTTCAGAATCAAAAGTTTTAGCTGTACCAACAAACTCGTAACAGCTTTCATCCACAGCAGAAATCTTAATTACAGACCCCTCAGGTGCAATATTTCCATACAAAATTCCAAGCCCTGGTTTTGTATTAAAAGGTTCTGAATAAGGATGAATTACAGAGCGGTCAACATACACACCTTTATATTTTCCTCCTTTATACTCCGGTACGCTTTTAACAAGCTCATCCACAACTGCCGGAATACCGCCTGCATTATGAAAAGCTGTCATTGTAATGTTTGACGACGGTTCCAATTTTACAAACTGGTGAATTTTATGCGAGAGTTCTTCAAAGTCTTTAAGCGAAACATCAATTCCCGCAGCATTTGCAACTGCAAGAATATGCAAAAACGAGTTTGTAGATCCGCCCATAGCTAAATCTGCAATAATAGCGTTTCTTAAAGAATCTCTTGTAATAATATCAAGCGGTTTTTTATCATCTTTTACCCAATCTACAATCTGCATTCCGCTTTCAAAAGCAATTCTGCGTTTTTGAGAAGAAACTGCCGCTGCCGTTGCACAATATGGAAGACTCATTCCGATAATTTCCGTTAAACAAGCCATTGTATTTGCGGTATAAAGCCCCTGACAGGCTCCTGCTGAAGGACATGACGCCTCCTCTAATTCAATAAGTCTTTCCTCCGTAATTTCACCGCTGCGATATTTTCCGACAGCCTCAAAAGCGCCTTTAATCATAGTTAGTTTTTCACATCTGCTCTCGCCGTCCAACATCGGGCCTGCTGTCACGATGATGCAAGGAATATTAATTCTTGCAGCAGCAATAAGCATTCCCGGAGTAATCTTGTCACAGTTTGAAAGAAGCACAAGTCCGTCAAGCTGATGAGCATTAGCAACAGTTTCAATACAATCCGCTATCAAATCCCTTGATGGAAGTGAATATTGCATTCCGCTGTGCCCCATTGCAATTCCGTCACAAACGGCAGGCACTCCAAATATAAACGCCTGTCCTCCTCCTGTATGGATACCTTTTTCAATTTGGCGTTCTAAATCACGCATACCGATATGCCCCGGAACTAAGTCGGAAAAAGAACTCGCAATACCTATAAACGGCGCTTTTATATTTTTTTTAGATACTCCTGATGCCATCAATAGACTTCTATGCGGTGTTCTTGCTATACCTTTTTTAATATTATCACTTCTCATAATAAAAACCCCTCTTTGTGATTTTAACATAAAGAAGGGATTATATAGGTTAATTAATAGGATATCAAATTTTTTTATGCACTCATGGCTGCTGCTACATTTTGTGCTGATGTTAGAACATTATCCGGCACTTTTTCTCCAGCCTGGACTTTCTGTAGAACTAATGACAGCAGCTGCGCATTGCCTTCCGGAGTTTTCTTCTGCTTTTCAGCTTCTAGCTTTGTTGCTTCATCCGTAGGCATCAAGCTGTGGGTAAATTTACTTGCCAGAATTGAACCGGCAGCACCGCCGAGGAAGCCAATTACTGCACCTACAGCTGTTCCTAATCCCGGACATACCGCTGTACCTATTGCTGCACCGACTTTTGTACCAACAGCAGTACCTACTGCACGGCCGAGAGTCCATCCGATACCATCTGCAACTGATCTTACACCTGTCTGGAAGGTTTGCGTAATTGCTGAACCCATTCCGCCATTTTGGTACGCAGAAATAATTTTAGGTGAATCAATCAACATTCCAAATAAAGCGAATGTCTTACCTTCTTTAAGACCCTGTTTTAATAAACCAGTCATACCTGGTCTAACAGCAGCCGGAGCATTTACAGCTTTTTCTATATCTGCCGCCTTTTTAGCAATTCTTTCTTGAGGTGTTAAGTTCTTTCCACCGGTAATTTTGTTCCATAGAGTTGGAAGATAGCCATCCATACCTCTTGATGCTTTTAAAGTTTCTGAAGCTCTTAAAATAGCCTTTTCGTCCCCGGATTTAATTGCATCAGACATTATCTTTTCAAGCTCCTGTCTTGAAGCCTCACTTATTGGCTTCTGGAACCACTTTTGCACAAAAGAGAATTTCGGCTGCGCCATTCTGTTTACTGCATGCAGCTGCCCATACGCCTTTTGCATTAATTCCGGGTTCTTTTTCCATAATGCTTGTACTGCAGGATTTGATTTATCAAAAATCTTATTAGTAACACCCATTGCTCTGAAAGAGTTTAGAGGATGCTTAATCACCTGAGAATTTTCCATCATACCAATCATTAAAGCGCTTGTACCTATGTCGCCCCATTTTTGAACATAAGTGTTTGCATCTTCATAAAACTTGGCAAGGGTATTAATGTCATTTTTAGAAACTGCCTGTTTCGGATATCCTTGTCTAAGCTGAGGTGTATTATTATAACTATTCTGTATAGCCTGCGGATTAATACCAATATTGGAAGAAGGTACATATGAAGTTCCATTTTGATACTGCTGCATATAAGGATTATAATAATTATTGTTTACAGCTTTATAACCGTTCGCATAACTCGGGCAATTCGGATTTGCGCCAAGTGCACCGCCGTAAAGCATATATTCCATATTCGCAAGTGAATTGATTGGAAGTGTCATATTAAACCTAACCTATTTAAAACTAACCTTATATATATAAAGTTATTCCGGCTCTATAAATTGACTTTTTGTAAAGGAATGTTACAATCAAAATATGGCGGATCTGGTAGAAAAACTAAAGGAAATAGGATTTAATACATATGAGGCAAAGGTTTATATTGCGCTTCTAAAAAAATATCCTGCGACAGGTTATGAGGTTTCTAAGCTCGCAAATATTCCTCAGTCAAGAACGTACGACACCTTAAAAGTTCTTGAAGAAAAAAAAGTTGTTGTATCTGCTAACACAAAGCCTGTAACATATACTCCGATAAGACCTAAACAGCTTACATCAAGCTATATGAAAAAAATTAACTCCACTATAAATTATCTTGATAAGCATCTGCCGGAGGTTAAAGATAATTATAACGAACCTATTATTACAGTTAACGGCAAACAAAACATTCAAGATAAAGTTATAGAAGTTATACAGAATGCAAAACGAGAAATTTATATGGAAATCTGGTCGCAGGATTTCAAAATTTTTGAAAAAGAGCTTCTTAACGCTTACAACAGGAATGTAGAAATAAGAATTGTAGGATATGACAATTTTAATTCACGTTTCGGGCTTGTTTTTGAACACGCATTCGGAAGAGATATTGAACTCTCACTCGGCGGAAGAATGATTATTATAGCGGCTGATGACAGCGAAGGTATTGTAGGAAAGATTTCTTCACTAAAAAATGATATTTCAGACACTAATATAATTTGGACAAAAAACAAGGGAATTGTATTTATTATAAAAGAATTTATTGTTCATGATATGTATTTGATTGACGTGGAAGAAAACCTCGTCGAACAGATGAAATATATTTACGGCAAAGGCTTCAAACGTCTAAAAGACAAAGTCCTCGGCTCAAATGCTACTTATATGATTCATTAGAACAACTTTGCCAGAATTCTTAAAAACTCACAGGGTAAACTTTTCATTTCTTCCAGTGGATTTTTTACAGGTAATGAGTCTTGTGGAGATAGACAGTTGCAAATAATTTTAGTAAAAGTTTCTGCAAAAACTTCATGATACTGATTTTCCGGCGATAAAGAATACAAACCCAGATTGTTTTTTATAATTTCATTTTCTTCTCTGCTGAATACTTTCTGCTGTAGAATATCCATTATTTTCAAGCCAAAATTCTGTTCTTTTGAGTATTTTTTGCGTGTATACGGGCATTGACCTTCATAACCATATTTTTTATATATGTAATCAACATAAACGCCATGCATTATTTCATGGATAAAAGGTGAAAGATAATGAGAAGAACTGCGCTCATCCTTTGAATAACTTTCATCTAATTTATTATTCAACTCCTCAATAGAGCATTTATCATCATAAAATATAGAGCCGGTTTCATAGGGTAATTCCTCTTTCAAAACTTTTCTTGTTTCAGGAATACAAAATCCGTATCCTTGAAATGGAAAGTTCAAACTTTGTCTATTATAAATTCTTATATTGGGAGCTTTTAAATCAAAAATTTTTAGATTGGTTTTTGTCTTTAAAACATCAAATATTTCAGAAATTTTTTGTAAACAAAAAGCTGAGGTCTTGTTCATTTGAAAATCTGCATGAACACTCTTTGACTGTAATAAGGTTTCAACATGTTTAACATTTATCTGATTACAGCTTCTGGTCAGAGCCCGATTTAAGCCGGAAGAAAAAGTTATATGATTGCCATCAATAGTTAAATTCATAATTAATGTTTATGGAAAAGGTGGCTTCTTTCTATTACACCATTTCCATACATCTTCTATTACATCTACAATAGTCCATGCGATACAAAAATTAATAAGCCAATCTCTTACTTTATTTTTCTTTTTTTCAGGCTGCACAGCTTGAGTACTTTCGTTATCACCTCTGAAAGCAGTATTTTTTCTCTTTGGAGAAAGTGTAAGAGATTGATATTTGTTATATGATATCGCTAGAAGTTTCATCTTATCCTTTCTTTTAGCCTATATTGGTTTGATATTACTATAATAATCATCATATAAATTTTGCGGACGGTCATATTCACTACTAGTTAATGAATTTATCCTTGCAAAATGATTTTCAAGTTTCTGCTTGCTCTGTTCAATAATTGAACGCCGGCTTCTAATAAATCTATTATAGACAGACATATCTAATGTTGCAATTAATTTTAAGTTATTATATATTTGGCGCAAGAATATTTCTTCTCTTGTTGTATTTAGATTATCCCCACGATTAACCGTAAAAATTTGTATTCTAAATGGATTGCAAGCACAACAATAGTCATCGGGATGGTTTCTCTCATCCAAGACAACCCTATCTTTTCTTATTCTATTATATTTTGAAGAAAATAAACATGTATCAATAGTTTCTTCCTTAAATGATTTAAATATATTGTCATCTAAACTTTCAAATGTTTCCAAAAACTTTGATGTTAATTCATGACCATTTTCAAAAAAACTTTTTAAAAACTCTTTTTTACACTGAATATTATAATGATTTTTATCTTCTATATAATCAATATTATTTAACGTGCGCCATCTTGTTTCATTAATAAAATTAATTTTATCATTATTAAATACATCAATCAAGCCAGCATGATCATAGTCATAAACACTATCTGGAGTTTTAGTTAAAGCTCTTACATACTCAACAAACTTATCATCCCAAGGGCGATTAAGCCCTGCTTCTAATTCACGTATAGCTTTTATTTTTTCTACAGTTTTAGCACTAGACTTAATACCTTTACCTGCAAGCACTAATAACAAATACGAAAGACCTTGGAAATTTATATCTCTATTTACATTTTTCTGGCTAGTATTGTTTTGTCTATTATTTGTTGAAATAGAAGTTGGCATTGAATGAATTGGAGTTATACGCATACACATATCCTTTATAAAATTATTGATTGGGTCTACAAGCTAATCATATTTAGGATAAAAACAATATACAAGTATAAACTAAAGAAAATTTACAAATTCTAACAAATAAAATACGCAAAAAAAAAGAATATATTGGCTTTTTATACAATTTTATTTTATACTTGCCATAAAATGAAAGGAGTTAATATGGTATCTATTAATAAGATTAGTCCGATTTTGACTACACATCAAATAAAGTAAAAAATATTGCAAAAGAATAGCTTTACCTGTAACAAGTACTCTGGGTGTCTTAGCAGGTCCTTCTATGGGACCAATCATACCGCCTGATAATGCAGCTTCGCACATTCCTGGTACAAGTGTTGATGATTCGCTAGGCGAAGTTTTCGGCCATACTGGAGAACAACTTATTGACCTTGGTGCAAGTGCAGCTGACGCAATCGGACAAGGAATAAGCAACGCAGCAGATGGTATTGCTGGATTGGTAGATCATATACTAGACTCACTTGGCTAGAGCTAGGCTCTGTCTATTATTCTTCTGCCGGAGTATAAGTATAGTTAGGTTCTTCAACATCTTCTTCTGTCTTAAATACAAGATAGAAGTCATCGCCAACCTTTATATCCAGCTGTTCTCCTTCTCCAATATATGAAAGTGGAGATTCTTCATATGCATTTGTTACACCTGATTTAAAGCGGTTATCTTTCTCATTTTTGACAAAACCTTCACCAAAATGATATGCAATTGAAAGACCCTTAACAAAATAGTTTCCAACCATCAAGGCAGCATTTTTCATAACCTTAAAAGGTGGTATTTTCTTTAATTCTTCTTTTGATAGTACAAATTTTGAGTATTTACCGTACATTTCTTCTTCAATACTAATTATTTCTTTACCTTCTGTGTATGAAACCGGTTTCACAAAAAATGTTGCATTACGTTTCCCTCGCTTCGGGTCAACTATTCTCAGCACCTGACAGTTGAGCACTGCGTTAGTTCCTATTTGATACCTGCCAAGCTCAGATTGTTCAAGAACACGCACACTAATATTCTTTGAAGGTTTATCAGTCTTAAACTCATCCATTGCAACAACATGAAGTTGAGAAGCTGCATATGCAGCAGAAACTTGTAATAAAATACAAGTAATTATAAAAAATAACTTTTTCATCATAAACCACCCTATATCAATCTATTTTTTTGCAGATTTTCCACTATTACTTTTATTGCAGCTTTAGCTTTTTCTATAAATTCATCAGCATAGCCTGATTCAAAGTTTGATTGCAAAACCTTTAGAATATCAGCCTGCATATATTGATACATCAACGGACTTTTCACAATGGTTGATACGAGCGCTGGTGAAAAAACTCCTTTTGAGAGAACAGAAATAACATTGTTTATAAGCATCAGCTCTTCTTTTGCCCATTCCTCTATTTCCAGCTTAAAAGGTTTTGCCTCTCCAAGAATAAACGGAGTTCCTGTTGATGAGAAAAACAACGGAAGTTCATCAAAACTTACATTTTTCATTCCTTCAATTGCAGCACCGAAAGATGTGGTGTTATAGATTTCTTTACATTCCAAATCCTTAATCAGTGTTTCAAAATGCTGAATAAATGCAGCATAATCCTCTCTTGTATAAACTAAATCACCGGTAACTGATTTAACTTTTACAATTTTCTTTTGAGTTTTTCCAACAATCATCTGAGTATCAGAAACCTTATTCATAACCTCACCGGTAGAATAAATAACTTCATTCTGAAAAGCCATATCAAGTCCGGTAAAAATAATTTTACTGAAACCTAGTTTTACTGCTGCTACTAGTGCTAATGCGGTTGCAGTCCCTCCGCTCTCATAACATTCTAGTTTATTATAATCTGCAAGTTTTTTGACAACCATATCATTTTTAGAAAATGACATAAACATTCTCTTAAAGTTTTTAGTAAACAAAACACTGTCAGATTTAATATCCATTATACAGTTAGTCTTTGCACAGAATTCCTCAAGTCCAGTCAAAGTAGAATTGATACTTGAAGCATCCAAACAAACCGTAAAATCAGGCACAATTTCATTTGCACTAAGAACACGCAAGACTTTATTAACAGCAAATATAACAAATTTATCCCTGTTAGCCTTAATTTTATCCAAATTTTCATTCAAAGAAGGGCCGGCAGCAATTATAAGCGCAGTCTGGCCGCTGAATTTATTTTTTAAATCCGAAAGCTTGAAAACAGAAGAATTATTATTTATTAAATTAATATTTCTCAATGTATTCAATAACCATTTTTTGGAGTATTTAGTAATTGTATTAACATCAACGATTTTACTTCTGCAGGTTTCATAAACTTTTTGTGTTAAAGCCATAAGTTCTGGACTTTTTACAATTGCATAGTTTTTCAGATAAACAACTTCAACTTTATCTTTAGTTATATAGATTTCAGAAAGCTTTTTCATTAACTCATCAAGATTATCGGTAATAAAAACTCTTCCGCTTGCAAGGTGTTCCGAAATATCAACATTATTCAAAACAAAGTGCAAAACATTTATATCCGGTTCATAAACAATAATTTTGGATGGATATGTATTATAGACTTCATCAAGCATATAACACAATCCGATACCAAAAGTAATGATAATATCATTATTCCCCATTGGATTTTTTATTGTTGCTCTAAGAGTTTCTTTAATTGCCTCGCGAGGATTATTTATATCATCAAAGGGAACATCATCTTTCATCAGCAAATAATCATTTGAAGGAGTCATACAATATGACATATTTTTACTTGATTCTTCCAGTGTTATACGCTCTAACCTTGATTTTAAGGCAAGGTTGTTTAAAAATTCTAAATTCCTGCTAAACATACAAATTCCTTTTTGATAATTTACCCATCTTGGCAATTTACCCCTAAAATACCATAAATTTTAAGAAATGTAAAGATTAAGACCTGCCATTTTCGCTCCTTGCGTCAACATTAGCCTCAAATTGTCTGAAAATATCATTACCTACAAGCTGTTCGAGCCTTGAACGTTTTTCAAAAAAGCTTCCTCGAGCTTTTACCTGTTCATCAAGAGCTTCTCTGTAGAAAGTATCTGTTATCAAAATAACTTCTTTTGATAAATTCTGAGAATTTTGATAGTTTTTATACCTTTCCTGAACCATATTTGTTGTCATATCATACAGCTGCCTGGCAGTCATGTAGTCATAATACATGTCAACAACTTTTTGCTGAAGCTCGTCTACTTTTCTTACCAGAATTATCATATCAGCATCAGTTACCTGAGTATACTTATAGTTTAGAGCCTTTGTATCCTGCGACATAATACCCAAAGTATTTCCGCCAATTAAAGCTGCACTTGCGAGTACAGGGTTTCCCATACCTGCCCCCAAAAAGGTCGACATACCTGCTATTGTAGTCAAAACTTTCTTTACAGCACCGGCATCGGGCTTGTCTTTATCAGGATTTGAAAGTTTATATATTGCAAATTTAATTGTATCGCTTTTTGTTGCCGCACCCTGCCAGAGAAGCGACAAATCTTCCATCATGTCGTTGTAATCTACTTCTACTGATTTAGAAACTTCCAACGCCATTTTCTTAATGCTTAAATCTGCATAAGTAAGTCCTTCGCTATAGTATTTTTCTTCCTTGACAATCTGAGCTTTTACTTCTTCCTTGCTGTTAACGTCTATTTTATTTTCAGGCGTGTCAGTAGTTCCAAGCCTGTAAAAAATATCCTTTGGAGTAGTTACATCGTCGAGTTTTACCTCCGCTGAAACAGGAAGCATAAGCAGTGCCGCCAGCATAAGAGATACAACAAATTTATTTTTTGCCATTCGCACCTCCGTTCTTTTTAGCAGCATCATTATCTTTATAAAGTACAGAATTAAAGTCATATTGATATAATTCCAGAGCATCAACAACTTTTTTTCCGGCAAGCCTTTGAAGTTGTATATGATATTTCTTAGCAGACTGCTCCAACTGGAACTCCTGTATTCTCATTGCGTCGTAGAGTGAAGATGAAATAGCAATTTCAAGAACATCTTGTCCGGTGAGAGCCTTAGAATAATTCCTGCTGTACAAAATCATTTTCGAACGTGTATCCTTAAGCTGGCTCAAGGTATTTTTGTAGTTATAGTATGAACTTATTAAAGAATCCTGCAAATCTTCAACCATACTTGCTAACTCTATTAACTCTGTGTCAGTTAACGGAGTTTCCTGAGGCATAGTTTTTTTGTTAAGCAGCCCCTGTGCAAGTCTTCCTGCTGAAAACGCTGAAGTTTGTATGCCGTAATTAGCCCCCATAAGGCTCGGAACAAAAGACGCGCCCGCAACGATTGCAGAAAGAGTTTTAGCCATTAATGATGAATGTATTCTTCGCTGCGATTCGGGTGTTGCAAGCTTTTTAAGCGCAAATTCAATTACCTGATTGTTTTCAACAGTTCCCTGCCAGAGTTTTTCAAGGTCTTTTATATCGTGCTCTTTCTGAATTTCAATTAAATGCGCAAGCGTTTCAGAATCGTTAACAAGAAGCGACCCCTTCAACTCCTTTGATGAGGACTCAATTGTAATCTGCGGTTTTTCTACGGTCGTTTTGTCCAGAGTAACAACGCCGTTATCTGCTGCAAACGCCAGATGCGGCAATAAAAATGCTGCTATTAAACTCACTCCCAAAAACTTCTTCATAATACATTTATACTCCAAAAGGAGGAGGAAAATCAACATAAGTTTGAAACGTTACTACTTAAACAGATTTTTCAGAAGAAATACCTTTAAACAACTCATTTATATCAATTTCTAAAACATTTGCTATATCATAAACAACAAAAACTGATGGAGTTTGCAGAGCTCTTTCTATAAGACTTATTGTACTTTCACTTACATTAATCTTTTCTGCAAGCATAAATTGTGTAAGCCCTTTTCTAATTCGTTCAGCTTTTATATTTAATGCTAACTTGGTATTTCTACTGTCTTTCATAATTTTATTATTTACACTTGACGGCAATGACACAAGCGAGTAAACTATTAAATACTAGTACTATACTACTAGTATTTAAGAAGAATTATTGATTGAAACGAAGAAAACAATCATTATTGTTTCAGCTAGGGTGTTAAATATATATAGGAGAAGATACTCTATGACAAAACTATCAATACTACTTATCAGCATTATAGTACTAGCTATCACTCAGCTATTACTCACAGTAGGGCTGTTTATAAATTTTAAAAGGAGAAAAAATGATTAAAACAATCGCTATTGATTTAGACGGCGTATTAAATACTTACTGCGGAAATTACAACGAAAACGAGATTGCTCCGCCAAAAGAAGGCGTTCATGAATTTTTAGCAAAGCTTGCTGAAAACTACAAAATTGAAATTTTTACCGTCAGAAACACCAAGCTTACTGCTAAATGGCTTATAGAAAACGACCTTGACAGGTACGTATCAAACATCACAAATGTTAAAAACCCTTTTGCCAGCGCCTTCATTGATGACAGAGCTATCAGGTTTAACGGCGATTACGACGAAACCCTCAATGAAATTACCGGTTTCAAACCCTACTGGCGTTAATCTTTCAAATACTTTGTTAAAATTAATTTTTTAAGCGCTTTTGCATTAACTGCGTGAGGCTCAAGTTCAATAATCTTATCCAGATTTTTTATAGCATCTTCATACTGTCCGAGATTTTTTTGGATTGCAGCAATAGAATAATAAGCATCTATAAACTTCGGGTCCAGCGCTACAGCCGAGACAAAATCATCCAGCGCTAGTTTCGGATTAGTATTAAAAATCAGCTGCCCTCTATTAAAATACGCATCAATCATTTTTTTATTCAGTTCAATTGCCTTCGTATAATTTTGATACGCTTCTTCGTCTTTACCAACACTGTGGCAGGCAACTCCTTTGTAAAAATAAGCTATATCTGACTTTGGGTTAAACCTGATAGCTTCGTCAAGATTTCTTATTGCATCAGGAAATGCACCAGAGTTGACATCAGCAATACCAAGGCTCAAATAATACTTTTCAACAAAGTCTTCGTCATCCTTAATACACACATCCTGAAATATTTGCGCTTTATTATCCAGCGCCATCTGAAATTTAGGATTTAACAGTATCGCGCGGTTGTAGTCGGAAAGAGCTCCCTTATAGTCTTTCATCTTATACTTTGTATATCCGCGGTTATTATACGCAAGAGCACACCTTGAATCTAATTCTATTGCCCTGTCATAATCTGCCAGAGAGTTTTCATAATCCTGCAGCTCATTATTAACAAGACCTCTATTTATATACGCATCCAAAAAGTCCGGATTTGCCTCTATTGCCTTTGTGTAAAGTTCGCGCTTTTTTTCAAGATTTTCTGTTATTAGCGCAAGGTAAAAATAATACTCATCACTGCACCCGAGACGTTTTAAATCATTTTCGATTATTTTGCGTGCAGAGTCATAATCATTTGCATTTAATGCATTTACTATTCTTTTAATAACCTTGTTCTTATCTTTCATAGATGTATTTTAACATAAAAGCGGATAGCATATACTACCCGCTTTAGTTATATATTTCAGTTCTATTTTACAAAGAAACTTGCATTTACGTTAGCATAAATTTTTACTACGCCGCCTGATATAGAAGTTTGAGTGCCGCCGGATGCAGCTTCATCTGCCACAGAAGCAAGCATATTCTTTGCCATATACATTCTAGGACTGCTGTAATTATTTGCATTGCAGCTTACATCAAAAGTTCGTACACCGTCAAGAGTTGTACCAAGGTTTTTAGCAAGCAGACCGGCTCTTGATTGAGCTTTCTTAGTAGCAATTCCCAAAAGGTCGTTGCACTGTGAATCATATGTTGATAAAGAGAAGTTAAGATTATCTACATTTGTAGCACCTGCCTCTATCGCTTTATCTATCATTGCACCTATTTTATCAAGAGATTTTGTATGAACAATTACTCTGTTAGAAACTTCATACTTATCTAAATTTCTCTTGCTTCCTGAATAAGTATAGATTGGTGAAGCACTGAAATCAGATGTTTTAATATAGTCCCCATTTGAAGAATTAAGCATTGAGCTCAAAACTGAAAGAACCCTGTCAGAAGCTTCTTTATTTAATTGTGTAGCTTTTTGCATTGATTTTGTGTCAGATGTCTGCACTGCAAAAGAGATTTCTGCCACATCCGGTGCTACTTCTGTATTTGCAGATGTGCTTACAGAAATATATCCTCTATCGTGAGATACCTGTGTTACTGCCTGAGTTGATAATGGTGCACTTACTGCTATCAAACCCAATACAGCAGCTGTTAATAATGTTTTTTTCATAATTCCCTCCTAATTAACCTATTATATCATATAAACGATTTCTTTTCAGAATTGTTCATTTATAATAAAAAGTATGAAAGCATTAGTTTATCAAAATCACGCAATAAGCCTTACTGAGCGCAAAAAGCCGGAAATAATTTCGTCGAGAGATGCAATAGTTAAGGTAACTTTATCATCAATTTGCACAAGTGACCTGCATATAATTAAAGGTTTTGTACCTCGGGCAAAAGATGGGATTGTACTCGGGCACGAATTTGTAGGAGAGGTTGTGGAGATTGGAAGCGGGATTACAAATCTGAAAATCGGCGACAGAGTAAGTGCAAATTGTGAGACTTTCTGCGGTGAATGCTATTTTTGCAAACGGGGTTTTATTAACAACTGTGTAAATGGCGGCTGGGAGCTCGGATGCAAAATTGACGGATGTCAGGCAGAATATGTTAGGGTTCCGTTTGCTGACACAGGACTTACAAAACTGCCTGATAACGTAACTTATGAAAACGCTCTTTTTGTTGGAGATATTCTTTCAAGCGGATACTTCGGAGCTGAGATGTGTGAAATACAGCAGGGAGACTGCGTTGCTGTTATAGGAGCAGGCCCTGTCGGACTTTGTTCTATGGCCTGTGCTAAGACTTTCAATGCAGGAAAAATTATTGCAATTGATATTGATGATTATCGTCTTAATCTTGCTCTAAAACTAGGTATTGCGGATTATGTATTAAATTCCCAAAAGTGTGATATAGAGAAAGAAATTAAAAAGCTTACTGAAAACAGAGGCGCAGATTCTGTTATAGAGGCTGCCGGAGGAAAAAACACTTTTGAAACTGCCTGGAAAATTGCACGCCCTAATGCGATTGTTGGAGTAGTTGCAATGTATGAGGAAAACCAGATTTTACCTTTGCCTGAAATGTACGGCAAAAATTTGACTTTCAAAACAGGTGGAGTTGATGCTGTTCATTGTAAAAAACTAGTTGAGATGATTTCTAAAGGTATTATCAATACTGATTTTCTTATAACTCATACATTTCAGCTGGATGAGATTGAAAAAGCATACAAATTCTTCGAAACTAAGTCTGATAACTGTTTAAAGACAGCAATTAGATATTAGTATTTAACAGACCTTAGAACCAGCGGTCCTTTATCAAGCGGTTCAGTTACTTCTAGCTGAATAACGTCAGATTTATTGTCCGGCTGTTCCTTAATTACATTTTGAACATTTACAGCAGCGTCATTTGATGTATCCAGTTCAATAACATTTTGAACGACATCATAAGTTTTTTCTGGAGCAGATACCGGTTTATCTTCTATATCAGGAAGAAGTTCAAATTTTTTGACCGCAGGTTCTGCCTGCACCATATCTGTGTGGTGTCCAAATTCAAGAGCCCATCTTAACCCGAGATTTAAAGTTATACCGTTTCTGCCGCCGCTCTGAAGCATTGCAGAACCAAATGCCATAAAGTTATCCTTAAATACTTTTTGAATACCTACACCATATTGAACAAATGGTTTAATACTCATTTCCGGAAGTCTGACATTGTCTGCCATTACCCTTGATTTATCCATAAAGTTCATTACTGCATTAGCAGCTATGTATGGCTGCCAGCCGTTTTTAGTATTCGCAATAAATTTTACACCTGGCGCAACCTGAATTGCGTGCAGAGGATCAGAGTCGATTTTTGCACCGGCTGAATTTTTGTAATCAAAGGTATTTATAAATGTGTATGCCAGCATTAAGTTCGGTTGAATTATAAATTTTCCATCTTTAAATTCCAGATTGTAACCCGTTTTATTTCCGACGCCTGCCATAAGCATTACAGCATCTTCGTGACCGTACATTGTAGAAATATCAGACAGATTTGCTCCTGCACTTAGTGTTGTTGCATTGAAGAAGTTGCCTTTGTATAAAGTTACAGTACCGCCGAGCACACCGCCGTTTTGGCTTATACCGATATTTTTATAATCAATACTAGCTCCGTTATAACCGCCGTAACCTGTGAATGTTCTTGCCCAGCCGTGTTTCCATTCTTTGATTGGCGTATCAAAACCAAACAGAGAACCGTAAGTTATACTATTAACTTTTGGCCCGTCTTTCAGAGGAATATTTTCAAAGCTTACGTATGGTTTATACCAGGTACTTACCTGTTCCTGTAGTTCAATATTTTCACCAGTATCTTTTATACCGGCAATCGCAACTTTATTTTTATTAATTTCTGCCATACGTACATGTTTTGGCATCAGCATAAAGTTGTCGCTATTCTGGAAAGCATAGTTAAATGTCTGGTTCATCTGTGATGCCGCAGCAGCCTGAGCCGCAACTGCACTGCCTAAAACAGAAGGGTTAAATGCATCGCTTGGATTTGACGGGTATTCTATCTTGCCTGTATCCGGGTTAAAGTACCCGCCTCTTACAAAGACCATATCGCCATCTCTGTAATTATAGCTTGCACCGAATTGATATACAGGAGTATAAACTGTTTTCTGACCGTGATATTTTACATTTTCTGCGAAAGATTCGTCAGCAAACGGAATCTCAACCATAGTTATATTATTTGCAATATTATTTAATACGTTTATTGAATTGAGATTTACGACTGTACCTTCACCTGCCTGAGCGTATTCATCGGCTGTAATACGGCCCATTGTATTTGTTGTAAAATCTACTGCTGCAGAGTTAATATTTACTGTACTTCCGTCATTTAATTCAAATTTAGTAAAATGCAGAGGGTTTGTAGTTAAGTTACCGATATTCATTGTACTCTGATTCAATACTAGCGAGTCATTTACTGCTGCATACGGATTATAGAGATTAACTGTACTATCCTGGGCAATTATATCCTGATTTTCTACAAGGACAGCAGGGGTGAATACTGTATCTTTAAGATTTATTGTACCGCGTTCTTCTGTCGTAATCTCGTTAACGTTAAATGTTGATTCATTAACATTTATTGTGCCGAGGTTAGTTATTTTGGATGTATCCATATCGCCGGTAACAGTCATAACTTCATCATTGTAGATATTTTCAACAATCAAGTTACCTGTAATATCTGCACTGCCTTCTGTATTAGTAATTTCTTTTACTGTTGTATTGCCTTTGATTATTGCTGTACCGGTATTAGAAATTGTAGTTACCTTAACATCATTGTTAATCAGCATATTGCCGTCGTTATCAATTTTGTCTGCATATACGGAGCCGTCTACCGTAATTTCACCATCTTTTTCATTTTTTACGGTTTCTTTTACTGCAATATCGCCTTCTGCCTTTATGTTTCCACTGTTGGTAATATTATCAGCTGCAGTATTTCCTTTGATATCAATATCTGCCTTGTTTTCAAAATCTTTAACAGTCATTAAAGAACCGTCAAAAGATAGTTTTGAATTATTGGTAACATTGGCAAGCTCTACTACGCCAGTCATGTTCAAATCATTATTGTTAATAATATCTTTATCGGTTTTGACATTATTAAGGTTCAATATACCTTTGTTATCTGTAGCCTCATCATTGTTATTAGTAATATTAATGTTTGAAATAGTTACATTTTGATTTTCGTTCACAGATGAAAGGAAGTCTTTGTTATTTACATCAAAAGTATTGTTTGCTCCGTTTATAGTAAGGTTTATCCCTTTAAGTTCAGAAACATCTTTTGACAAGATTGTTGTTGAATCATCTACAAAAGTAAATATTTTGTCTTCTTGTTCGGTAAGACCGGACCAGATTGGTGTTTCGTACTCGGCCCAGGCAACAAATGTATCCTGAAGACCACGGATTTCTAAACTATCATTTTTCGTTGTTGTAGAGGCAAGACCGAATTCTTTTGCGAGAATAATATCGCTAGTCATAATTGCTTCTGCTTGATTTAAGACTTTAGAATTATCATAATCAAGCTGAGGTGCGTCAGAAGTTGCTGATTTTATTATTTGCAAAATGTATTTTTCATTCATGTCGCATTCGTTACTAACATTTATTGAAGATATATAAATTGTACCGCTTCCTCCGTTTTCAAGCGTGAAAGTATCAGCATTCTGTTCTTCTTTTGTTAGTGTAACATCGATTGAATATCTGGAATCAGCGGAGGAATGAAGTTCATCCATTACATAATCTGTATAGACCCCGTCTTTTGTATTAATTGTACTTCCATTAGTTACATTTAATACAGAGTTATTTAATACATTTGAATTGTTTCCAAAATTCATTGTTGAACTATCTGCCGTAATGTTTTGGTTACTGATTTCACCGTTTGTAGTAAAGCTTGAATTTGTTATATTAATATTACCTGTTCCAGTAATTGTATTATCAAGAGTAAATGCTGAATTTGTTATATTTATTTGGGAATTATTTAATATATCACCAACCCTGTCTGTACCATTACTAAGAGCTATAGTTCCTTCGTTTTTAATATAGTCAGCATTCAAACCATTGTAAATTACAGCGTTTTTAGTATTTGTAAAACTGGTAATTTCTGCACCGTTATTAAGAGTTAATGTACCGCTGTTTACAGCACTATTCAAATCTGCATAACCTAAAACCGTTAATTCATTAGAGTTATCCACTATGCCGGCAGAAGTAAGAGTCCCTGAAATACTTGCAATTCCGCTATTTGTAAAATTCTGAATTTCTGAATTATTTTGTACAGTTAAATTTCCGCTGTTATTTACTCCAAGTGAAATTAACTGACCGACAACAGAAATATCATTAGTGTTTATAATGTTGTATGCCGATGTCAGATTGCCGCCAACATTAAGTGTACCATCATTGATTAAACCATTTGAGTTTCCATCATCAGTTATTATGCCTGTTACGTCAAGGTTTCCAGCAATATTTATAGTTCCTGTTTCTTCGTTTACCAGACCGTTGACCTCTGCATTATTACCTGCAATCAGAGTTCCGCTGTTTGTTAAATCTTTTGCGTTTACATCACCTTCAACATTAAGAACACCGGAAGTTGTTATATTTTCTGTAGTTATCAAATTTCCAGAAATGCTTACGTTTGCTTCGTCACCTACATTAAAGTTTCCGGTATTAATAATTTCCTTTGCGGCAGCTGTTCCAATAACATCTAAATCTCCAGTATTTTTGATAATATTTTCAACAACAAGATTACCACTAATATCCATATCACCATGGTTTGTAACATTTTTAGCATTCACATCACCTGTGATATCAAATATTTTATTTTCATTGTTAACTATATCATTTGCGTTTAATATACCTGTAATGTAGACTTCACCGTTATTTGTAAAATCACTTACATCAGCACCGCTCTGGAAAGTTATAATACCGCTGTTTTCAATATCCTTAGAAACTACATGTCCTACTACTGTTAATGAATCGGTATTAGAAATATTTCCCGCTGCGGTTAATGAACCATTAATAACAGCATTTCCTGAATTTGTTAAATCTATTGTTGAAACACTTCCGCCTGCATTAAGAGTTTTTGTATTAGTTATAGACCCGTCCGTTGTAAGATTATTAGTAACAGTGAGTTCATCTTTATTAATTACATTACCTGTTGATGCGAGGCTGCCTTCAACAGTCATTTGTTTATTGTTAACAACATTATTTGTATTTGCATTGCCTGTTATTTTAACGATATTATCATTTGTTAAATCATGAATATCAGCTCCGTTTTTCAGAGTCAAAGTTCCGCTGTTAGTAACATCATTTAATCCTGCCTGTCCTTCAACGGTCAGGACATCAGTGTTGTTCAGAATACCTGTTGAAATCAAATTTTCGCTAATATTTGCAATTCCATTATTTGTAAAATCAACAGTTGTTAAAGTACCTGTCACATCGAGAGCAGCGCTGTTTAAAATCAACACTTCTGCTGCGGCATTTCCTGTGATATCCATATCACCTTTATTGTTAATATTTTGAGCAATAACATCACCGGTAATATTGAATATTTTTTCTTCGTTGTTTGTAATATTATTAGCGATTGTACTGCCTGTAATATATGCACTGCCGTTGTTTACAAAATCATTAATTTCTGCACCGTTACCGAATGTTAATATTCCGCTGTTGGTAACATCCTCTACAATTACCTTTCCAACAACAGTAATAGTATTCGTATTTGAAACATCACCGGAAGCGGTTAATGTTCCGCCAACACTAACGCTTCCTTCATTGGTTAAATTTGCTGCTGATACAGAGCCTGTAACGTCAAGCGTTTTGGATGTTGTTATATTTCCGGCAACATTCAAGTCTTTTTTAACAGTTAATGTATCAGTATTTTTGACATCAACAGCAACACTAAGATTGCCGTTAACGCTCATCTGTTTGTTATTAATGATATTATTTGCATCAGCATTACCTGATATTAAAACAGTATTTTCATTTGTTAAATTATGAATATCCGCATCATCTTTAAGAGTCAAAGTTCCGCTGTTGGTAACATCATGTAGGTTTGCCAAACCATTAACGGTTAATGAATTTGTGTTATTTAAATTTCCAGTTAAGGTGAGTTCTTCTCCGACAGATGCACTGCCTGTATTTGTAAAATCTTTACCTGTTACAGAGCCGGTTACATCTAAAGAACCGCTGTTTGTAATTAAAAGTTCTATTTCTGTATTACCGTAAATATCCATATCACCTTTGTTGGTAATATTCTGAGCATTTACATCGCCTTCTGCGTTAAAAATATTTCCTTCATTATTTGTAATATTTTCTGCGGAAGTCTTACCTGTAATATAAGCATTACCGCTGTTAACAATGTCTTCCAGCTCTGCTCCGTTTTTGAGAGTCAGAGTTCCGCTGTTGGTAACATCTTTTGCAGATAGTTTGCCATTAACAGTTAACTCATTTGTGTTAGTAATATTATTTGCCGCTGCAAGAGTTCCGCCAATATTGGTTTTACCGTCATTAGAAAGATTGTTAAGTGCAGCATTATTGTCTATCTGCAAACTGCCTGTAGTTACATTTACCTCTCCGTTTCCGGTTAAAGTTCCAATTGCATAGCTGCTGTCAGCATTTCCGGAAGTCGATAATACTGCTCCATTTGATAAATTCAAAGTACTTACGATATCTGCACCGTCTTTAAAAGTCAAAGAGTTTGCAACATAAGTTGTTCCGTTGCCTGATACGGTTTTACCAATTGAACCTGAAAGATTTAAGGTTTTATTATTCTCAATTGTACCTGTCAGGTATTCACCCTTAGATGTTAAAACACCGTAGTTGATAACATTACTAATATTATTGTTATTAGTAAGATTTCCGGAATCTTTAATTATAACATTTTGAGAAATAATATCATTATTGGTAACATTGCCGGCAATACCAAGTGAACCTGTTCCAATTACCTGATGAGTTAAAGAACCGCCTGTTAGAGTAAGTATACCTTCGTTTGTTACAACACCGCCTACATTATCAGCATTTATTGTCAAATCCCCGACAGCTGTAATTAAAATTGCCTGTGATATTGCAGAATTAGATGTTACCTCGCCGACAATATTGGTTGTGCCTGAGCCGGAAACAACTTTGTTCAGAGTTCCGCCATTGAGAATTAAATCGCCGGAGTTAGCTACGTTGCCGCCCACATTAGAAGCATTAATCGTCAAACCGCCTGTCGAAGTTATTGATATTGCCTGTGAGATAGCTGAATTAGAAGTCACATCACCCGTAATGTTTGTTGTACCGGAACCCGATACGACTTTGGACAATGTTCCGCCAGATAAATTTAATGTATTATTATTTGTTACGCTTCCTTTAATATTGCTTGCATCACTTGTTATTGTACCTGCGTTAGTAATTGTTCCGCTGTCTGAACCTAGAGCGGCATTGTTAGTTAAAGTAACGCCAGAACTAACATTTACCTTTTGACTTATTCCGCCATTGTTTGTTGCATTGGCACTGATTGTTGTAGTTCCTGAGCCGGAAACTGCTTTACTTAATGTGCCGCCGGAGAGGTTAAGGGCGTTGTTATTGGTTACTGCTCCCTTAATATTGTTTGCATTGGTATTAATTGTTCCTGCGTTGGTAATTTTTCCGTTATCAGAACCTAATGCGGCATTGTTAGTCAATGTAACACCGTTATTTACATTTACACCTTGATTAATGCCGGCATTGTTTGTTGTATTACCGCTAATGGTGGTTGTACCGTTTCCGGATACGGCTTTTGACAATGTTCCGCCGGAAAGATTTAAGGCATTATTATTTGTCACTGTACCCTTAATATTGCTTGCATTTGTATTAATTGTGCCTGCATTCGTAATTTTTCCGCTGTCTGAACCCAATGCAGCATTGTTCGTTAGAGTTACACCATTATTGATATTTACCCCCTGATTAATGCCCGCATTATTTGTTGTATTGCCGGTAATATTGGTTGTACCGGAGCCTGATACAGCTTTTGATAATGTTCCGCCGGAAAGGTTTAAACTGCCGGAGTTTGCAACAGTACCTTTGATGTAATCAGCATTACTATTAATGGTTCCGGCATTCGTGATTGCTCCGCTATCAGATCCTAAAGCGGCATTGTTAGTAAGAGTGACACCATTATTAACCTTTACACCCTGATTAATACCGGCATTATTTGTAGTATTGCCGGTAATGGTAGTTGTACCGCTTCCGGATACAGCTTTATTTAAGGTGCCGCCGGAGAGATTTAAACTGCCGGAGTTGGCAACAGTACCTTTGATGTAATCAGCATTACTATTAATGGTTCCGGCATTGGTAATTGCTCCGTTTGCAGAGCCCAGAGCTGCATTGTTAGCTAAAGTAACACCGCTATTTACTTTTACAGCCTGATTTATACCGCCGTTATTTGTAGTATTGCCGGAGATGGTGGTTAAACCTGCACCGGATACTGCTTTAGACAACGTTCCGCCGGTTAGTATCAAGTCACCGGCATTGGTTACAGCACCGCCGATATTTCCTGCACTAATAGTTAAGTCACCGGCTGCAATTATATTAATTGCCTGTGATATAGCTGAATTGGAGGTTACTGCTCCGGTAATATTTGTGGTTCCTGAGCCGGCAACTGCTTTACTTAATGTGCCGCCGGATAAGTTTAATGTGTTGTTATTGGTTACAGTTCCTTTAATATTACCTGCATTACTTGTAATAGTACCCGAATTGGTAATTGCACCATTTTCTGAACCCAGAGCTGCATTGTTGGTTAAAGTAACGCCAGAATTTACATTTACGCCCTGATTGATACCGGAATTATTGGTTGTATTGCCTGTGATAGTTGTTTTTCCAGAACCGGAAACCACTTTGCTTAATGTTCCGCCAGTGAGTATCAAGTCACCAGCATTGGTTACGGCTCCGCCTATATTGTTGGCATTTATTGTAAGATCACCCGCTGCAACTACATTAATTGCCTGTGATATAGCAGAATTTGATGTTACTGCTCCAGTGATATTTGTGGTTCCTGAGCCGGAAACTGCTTTGCTCAATGTTCCGCCGGAGAGATTTAATGTATTATTATTGGTTACTGCTCCCTTGATATTGCTTGCACTTGTATTAATCGTACCGGAGTTAGTGATTGTCCCGCTATCTGAGCCCAATGCAGCATTGTTAGTGAGAGTAACTCCGCTATTGACTGTTACACCCTGATTAATACCGCCGCTGTTTGTTGTATTGCCGGTAATAGTGGTTTTGCCGGAACCGGATACCGCTTTTGACAATGTTCCGCCGGAAAGATTTAAACTGCCTGTATTAGATACAGTGCCTTTAATGTTATCAGCACTGCTGTTAATAGTTCCGGCGTTCGTTACGCTTCCACTTGCAGAACCAAGAGCTGCATTGTTTGTAAGAGTTATACCGCTATTAACTTTTACACCCTGATTAATACCGGCACTGTTTGTGGTATTACCGGTTATTGTAGTTAAACCGGCACCTGAAACTGATTTAGATAACGTTCCGCCAGTTAATATCAAATCTCCGGCGTTAGTTACTGCTCCACCTATATTTCCGGCATTTGCAGTTAAATCACCGGAAGAAGAAATTGAGATTGTCTGAGAAATTGCTGAATTTGCAGTTACAGCTCCGGTAATACTAGTTGTACCAGCGCCGGTTACGGCTTTGGTTAATGTTCCGCCATTTAAGATTAAATCTCCGGCATTGGTTACGGCTCCGCCTATATTTCCGGCATTTGCGGTTAAATCACCAGATGCCGCAATTGAGATTGCCTGAGAAATAGCTGAGTTTGCAGTTACGGCTCCGGTAATACTAGTTTTGCCTGAGCCGGTTACGGATTTGGATAACGTTCCGCCATTTAAGATTAAATCACCTGCGTTTGTAACATTTCCACCAACATTGCTTGCACTGATAGTTAAGTCACCTGCTGACGCAATTGAAATTGCCTGAGAAATAGCTGAATTAGATGATACAATTCCGGTAATATTTGTTGTTCCGCTTCCGGAAATTGCTTTTGAAAGAGTTCCGCCGGATAAGTTAACAGTATTGTTATTGGTTACTGCTCCCTTAATATTGCTTGCACTTGTATTAATCGTACCGGAGTTAGTAACAACTCCGCTGTCTGAACCCAATGCGGCATTGTTAGTTAAAGTAACACCTGAACTAACATTTACCTTTTGACTTATTCCGCCATTGTTTGTTGCATTGGCACTGATTGTTGTCGTTCCTGAGCCGGAAACTGCTTTGCTTAATGTACCGCCGGAGAGGTTAAGAGCATTGTTATTGGTTACTGCCCCCTTAATATTGCCTGCATTTGTATTAATTGTTCCTGCGTTTGTAACTTTTCCGCTATCTGAACCTAATGCAGCATTGTTAGTCAATGTAACACCGCTATTTACATTTACACCTTGATTAATACCGGCACTGTTTGTGGTATTTCCTTTAAGCGTAGTTGTACCGGAGCCTGATATTGCTTTGCTCACAGTTCCTCCGCTCAAAGATAAATTTCCAGAGTTTGACACAGCACTTGTTATACTATTGGCAGACATTGAGGCACTGCCCTGAGTGCCTATAGTCAGGTTTGCATTGACCTTACCCGTATCAGACACATTTAATGAACCATTATTAACATTTACAGTGTTTTGAGTAATAGAAACACCATTAGCAAGCGTTAGGTTTGCTCCGTTATTTACATTTGTTGAACCTGTTCCAGAGATTCCGCTGTTTAAAGTATTTGTTCCGCCAGTTACATTTAAAGTACCTGCATTTTTAATTGCAGCATTCGAATTTGATGATGCAATGGTTACATTAGACAAATTTGTTGTACCGCCGGAAGCATTAACAACTGAACCTTCAGAGTTTACTGCATTGGTAATATTAACATTAGAAAGAGAGAGAGTTTTTCCGTTTGAAAGTTCAAAACCGGTCTTGCCATTCATATTTATAGTAGATTTGGAAGAACCGCTTGCAACACCATTTACATTTGATACACTTCCAGCCGTTGCACCTAGATTTTCACCGACCGTATAAGTATTAGAAGCAGCATCAAACCGGAAATTTTTAGTTTCTGTTGTATCAAGCTGATTCCATAATCTCAGAGTATCGCCCTGAACACTGTAGCCGTTTCCAGAAATTTCTGATGTAGTTGTATAAGTTATACTATCTCTGTTTGTATCAGTTGTAGTAAGACTTAATTGTCCATATACTTTTACAATTTGATCAAGCTGGGAATATACAGCTGACCAGTTCGTATTTGCTAAAATCGCATCTTTTGTAGCGGTTTCAGTTTCTTTAAGCAAATTTCTAGATGTTAAAGAACTATTTAACGCCAGGTAAACACTGCTTCCGCTTCCATTTTTAAGGACCTGAACAGTAACTGAACCATCCTCTAAAGGAATATCAGTTAAATCAACATCGTTAATATAGACATAACCGGAGCCATTCGATATCGTCAGGGTATCAGCTTTTTGATTTGCTAAATCTACGTCGAGTTCCCATTTTGCACTAGAAGATGATGATAAATAATTAATATTATAATTATTTATCTCATTATCCTGAAGATTAACCGTACCACTGTTCGTATATAATCTTGAAGTTGTATCTGCAAAAGTATTTGTACCAAATGTTAGATTTGTATAATTTAACCGCGCTTCAGCGTTTTTTACGACACCATTCAAATTGATTTGTCCAGTTGAGTCACCGGTTAAATATAACTGATGAGTGTAATTAGATTGACCTGTAATCGTATCATCAACAATTATATTACCGTTATTTTGTGCAGTAAGAGTAAGGTTTGTCCCGGAGCCTTGCAGCCAAACAGCTTGCGACTCTTTCGGTCCATCTCCGACCTGTACATAGTTGCCGGAAAATTTAGAGGTTCCGTTATCAGCAATAATGTTTAAATCATAAGTTGTATAAATCGCTCCGCCTTGAGCAGTACCACCTTCTTCTGCATGCGCATAATTATCGATAAAGCTTACATTCTTGATGCCATTTGATATGTTTGATGTGTTATATAAAGCACCACCATACGCATTATTACCTTGAACATAGTTACCTGAATAAGTTCCACTAGCCAAGCCGTTTGCAACCGCTGTATTATAAATTGCTCCGCCGCTGGCATCAGCTGCGGAAATTACGTGATTATTAATAAAATCACCTGAAATAAGTCCAATAGCATTAGAATTATTAATATTATAAATAGCCCCGCCTGCTGAGTTACCAATCGCATAAACATAGTTGCCTATAAAATCTGCTGTTATTGAACCTATTTTTGCGTAACTGTTAGAATTATTATAAATCGCACCACCAAGAGCTCCGGTTGTTTCAGATTTTGCATAGTTGCTGCTAAAAGTACCAGTTATACTATCAATTGAATTATTATTATAGATAGCCCCGCCCTGTGCCTCTTTTAAAGCACTTACATAGTTCCCGATAAAATCACCGGATACATTACCAATACCATTGGAACTGCTACTAGAACTATATGTATTGTAAATAGCTCCGCCTTGTGCCTGATAATTAGTCGAAGAAGCATAGTTATTAGAAAAATCAGCACTTATATTGTTTATTTTATAACTGCTGTAACCGCTGTGATATATTGCTCCGCCTTGTGCTGCACCGTAATTTGCGATAGCATAGTTGCCTGTAAATGTAGAATCTGTTATACCATTTGTAATAGCACCTTCATTATAAATAGCACCACCTTGGGACCTATAATTTGTAGCCAGGTTTAATTCTGTATCAGTAGTTACATAATTGCTATTGAAATCACCGCTTATTCCGGCAATTGTTGCATATCTGCTGTTATAAATACCACCGCCCATTGTGTTCAAATCTGCTTTGGCATAGTTTCCGGTAAAATCGCCTGAAATTGTTCCTATAGTACCATACTGGTAGTTATATATTCCTCCGCCATAGGCATATGTATATACACCATTATTCTGTGCACTTCCTCCTTCTCCTGTTGAAAGAACATAGTTACCTATGAAATTACCTACAATATTTCCCATTTTACCCGAATTGTAAATAGCACCACCATAGGCATTAGCAGTTGCATCAGCATGTTCACTATAATCCCAATATGTATTCTCATATTCATATGTGCTAGAATTAGCAGTAGCAGTAACAGATAATGAATTAATCCATTGTGTAGTACCATCTTTCCAAGTATGATAATACCCGCCATCATAATCAGAATTCCAATCAGAAGAACCTGATGTAGACGAAGAGGCTGAAACACTTAAGGTTATTGACTCCTCTTCTGTTACCCACTTACCCTCATCATTATAATAAGAACTTGTATGTGTAATAGTTTTAGTATTACTCGCATCTGCAGTAGCTGAGCCGGCAACTGCAGTTGCAGTACCACTATATTCCATACTTGAACCGTGAATAGCAGTACCACCTTTCGCATTTGCATGAGCATAATTGCCAACAAAATCTCCCGTAACATTTCCCATTGTTCCTAAATTGCCAATTGCACCACCGCCTGCTGTTGCACTGCCATTTGCATCTGCTGATGTATTACAAGTTGCATCTGCACTAGCTGATGCTGTAGCTGTAGCCGATGCACTACCATCATCACTTGAAGCATAAGCATCGCCGGCAACTGCTTTTGCATCACCGGCGTGAGCTTCGGCATAACCGCCTTCTGCATATCCACCATAGGCATTTGATTGTACATAATTTTTAACAAAATCACCTTTTACGTTACCTAAAGAACCTGAACTTGTATTACCTATAGCACCACCATAAGCTGAAGATGAAGCATTTGCTTCTGCCCAAGCTGACGCATACGCATCTGCATTAGCTGACGCACTGCCATCTGTAGAAGAGGCAAAATCATCTTCTGCATATGTATAATCCTCACCAGCTAACGCTGTACCACCTGTAAGAGTCTGAATAAGGCTAGAACCATTAAAATCTGATGTAATATCAATGGAAGAATTTGACGTATGATTGTATATTGAACCGCCATAGCTTGCCGTAGAAATATTTGCACTGGCACTCCCATAAGCCTGATTTGAATATGCTGCTTTCTGATCAATTCTACTACTTGCACTAAAAACCTTGTTGGTAACATTATTTGCTAGGTTTGTTGATGTATAGCTTGAACTGTCAACTGTATATCCAGAAGGCTGAGTATAAGTATACTTTAAGTACTTAACCTGATTATTCGGCAATTTTATTTGTATTGTATCTGCACCGGCAGAAGATACTTCTGTCCAGCTTATATTTGAAGATGTTCCGGTATTTGCAGCATTTAACGTTATTTTGTAATAATGAACTGTTACTGTTCCATCAGCATTAACAGTTTCTTGTTTATAATTGTAATCGCTTGATGTTCCCTCTACAACATTATATAAAGCATTAGCAGCATATCCAGAAGGCTTTCCCTGCCCGAATTTAACATTAATTCTATCCTTAAACTTAAAAGTTCGAGCATCACCAATATCAGTATCACCCTGCGCTCTGCCGGTTCCGATTGCATAAGATTGCTGACCGTCACCCACAAAACACATACCAGCTAATACTGCGATTATAATCTTTCGCTGCCGGGATACCCCACGGGCAGAAAGATTGTTTACGCTCTCTACCTTGTCTTTCATGATACACCTAATAACTTCATTGTTTGTATTATCTATAACGGCAACATGATGGTAAAACTTTAATAATTTTTTAAAAATTTTACAAAAGTTTACATAGAATTCATAGGAATTTTCTTCTTATATCTATAAAGGCTAAACCTCTTTATTTAAGCTCGTATAACAATTAATTTCTTATATAACATTTTGCATAAAATGTATTGTTTATTTTTTTTATATACGCCTGTTAAAGCGTTTTTTTAGTTTTTTGAATAAAAATTTTACAAAACTTAATAATGTCTATAATGTTTATTATTACTAAAATATAGGTTATATTAATTAAATTTTTACATAACATTTTATGCAAAATGTTATGTTAAGCACCTCCCTTGCGAAGCTATACTCAATCTGATATCATGAAATAAAGAATAGTGAGGATTTATGCCCTCAAAAAAGTTAAAACGAATAACCTCTCAGAATTATTTAAAATACTATTACGATATCCCTTATGAAGGTAAGACTTCTGCTGGTAAACCTTTGCGCAGATTAAAGAATATAACCTGTCCTTACCGCGGAATTAAAATTATTCCTAGCGAAACTATTAAAAGTTTTGAGAAGGGTTTATCAAGATGTAAAACTGCTGAGGATGCTGTTGAGCTATTATCTATATATCAGACTAACCTCTTGTCTGTTGAAAAATCAGTACTTGCTATTTTTAAAGACTTTTCAATGCTAAACCCTGATGATAATCTTCAAAACTGCCTCCAGATGATTAAAAATAATTGTTTAACAAGGCTAAAACTTGAAGAGTTTGAGGTTTTGGATGATGTAGATGCCCTCACAAGAAGATTATCTCCTCAAACAGCTTTAAAAATAAGAACAAAAACAACAAAATGCCGTCAGATAATCATAAGCAACAACAAACATGATACTTTCAAACGAAAAACTTTTTTAAATTCACTTGAAGAAATAATCCCCAAAGAAAATGAGCGAGAGATTTTTAATGACATAAAAAACAAGGCTCTATTTCTTCCAACCTCTGAAAGTAGCCGTAATGCGTTTATAGTTAAATATTCTAAAAGAAACCAGATAGAAATTACCCGCCGTTTATTCATAGCATCTACAGGTTCTATTGAACATGTAACTCCGGCCTCAAATGGGGGACTTAATACAATAGGAAACTTTCTTCTAACATCTGCAAGCGGCAATCGTTATCGTGAAAATATGCCTTTATGCGAATACATAAAAAGGCATCCTAAAATACCCAAGTATATGCAAATTTACATAGATGACATCATTCGAGAAATACATAACGGTAATATGCCTGGCAATGAAACTTATCCATACAAAATTAAGAAAAAATTATTGGAGGAGTCGCACGGCAGAATTATGATAAGCCTATCCGGATATGAATATTCAGAAGAGGAAGCAGCTCTCGCTGTTGAAGCATATGAAAAACGATGGGAAACTTAACACTCTGCATCAATACCTCCTAAATCTGTTACATAAGCTCCTATAAAATTATCAAAAGACATGTCTAGATGATATATATTATTCTGTGTTAACCAATCATTAAATGATATACCACCCTTCTTAACAGGAGTTTCTTTTGTTATATACTCAACAATTGTCCAACCGCCTTTGTAGCCATCAAAATCCTTTATTTCATCAACATCAAATACTTCAGTATATTCTTTTGTTTTATCTTCAACTTTTACGCATATTGGATTTGCGAGAAATAATGCCGGAATGTTGTTTATTTTTTCTGATTGTACATCCTGATACACAGCAAGTTCTCCCCAGATACTCAAACTATTAATATCTTCCGGATTTATATATGTTTTCATTGCAACAGGCGGATTTTTGCCGTCTTTTAGTTTAAACACAATGCTGTTACACCCTTTGCCTAAATATTCTAAATCTATTTTTTTATTATCAATCAAGAGTTGATTACTCTCGTTTTTTAAACTTTTATATCCATCACGAATTAAATATGATAGAGTATCCAGTGCTTTAGTAATAGAGTCAATATTCATCCCCTCAAACAATGACGGGACTTTGTGTTTGATAATTGTTTCTTTTCCGGAAGCATCAAGCTTTTTTACAATTGCTGCCAACTTGTATGGAGCATCATTTTTCTTATCTGCAAAAAGTTTTGAACTGTAATTCTCAAACCTTTTATCAAGCATATATGTGTTAATCTTATCTTTTATAAATTGTTTTTTATCTTTTGCCAGTAAATCTACATAATAAATCCCGCTGATAAAATCATTCTTTTCATATTCGATTAACTTTTTATTAATCTTGCTTATCTCAATATTACTTGAAAAACTCGGATACATAGTTTTGCTGTATGTATAAGGGGATATGTTCATACTTTTCCTAAAACCTGAAAATATAAAATTTTGCTACTTTGGTTTGAAAAATACAAGAAATTTTCCTTTTACGCCACAATTAATTAAATAATATATCCCATATTTTTCTTACTAAAGGTTTATTATATGTAAAAATCACGTCTTGTTTTTCAAATTTTTCCACCAAATCAACGGCTTTCGCCACCAAAGGCATAGTTGAATATCTGGCATACTGTGCCATAGCAGCCTCATAGCTTGGCAATTTAATATCAAATTTACAATATTGGCCCGTTTCACAAGTTTCAGAATGACCGTCATATATAGCTTTCATTGATAAATTTCTATCATGTGGTACATTACAAAGCCTTGATTCTTCTACAAGTATTGCATCCGCGGTAGTTTTTGAGGCAATTCTAAAACCTTTTGATGTAATCTCCAAATCCCACTTTCTACACCTTGACATAGCTCTTTCAGCCCGCCTCAAAACACCTTTATCTCTTGATGTAAGATATTCCGCCACATATTTCTGACACCCCGGACGATAAGTAATCGCCTGAAAATTTGTACTATTTGCAGAATTTATTTTCATACACACACACTCCTTTAAAATAAAAAGCCCTAATAGGGCTTTTTAGAAATGGGCAGGGGTGGATTCGAACCACCGTACACTCTCGTGAACAGATTTACAGTCTGTCGCCTTTAGCCACTCGGCCACCTACCCTTATTTAATTTTAAAAATGCCTTTGACGAGATTTGAACTCGTGGCCTCTCCCTTACCAAGGGAGTGCGCTACCCCTGCGCCACAAAGGCTTAAACCACAAGGGCTTTGCGAGAACAGTCTCACCCAGCTTGGAGCATCTAACCAATCCATTCTCTCCACCCCGGGAAAAAAGCCGGTAATAGGAATCGAACCTACAACCTACGGTTTACAAAACCGTTGCTCTACCGTTGAGCTATACCGGCGTCAAGTTCTATGATATTAGAAACAAATTTTATTGTCAACAAAAATTTTTGACTTTTTTCCCCGAAACATTATAAACATATTAAACTACATTAAACGGATGATTTTATGAATATTTACTAAAGCAGATATACTAATTATCCGATAAAACAAGGTAGTAGATGAGGTATAACTATGCAAATCAACGGCGGTGTAAGATTTTGTGAACAGGGCATGAAAGCCTCTATTAGAGCTATGCATGTTCAGAGTGAAATCCTTGGAATGATTAATGAAAACGTAGCAGGTTTTGATAAAGTGGGGTACCAGAGAAGAGAACCGGTAGTTTCATCTTTTACCGAATACATAGGTGTACACGGTCTCTCAACAACTGTTGACGATCAGGTCGGGCGTATAATGGTTTCAAAAAATCCGCTTGATATATCAATGGCTAACAAAGGATATTTTCAAGTCCAAACCCCTGAAGGTGTTAAGTTAACACGTGACGGCAGATTTAAACTTGATAAAGCCGGTAATTTATTAAACCTTGAAGACTGCCCGGTTCTATCTGATGCCGGTATGCCTATCAAACTCCCTGTTGTTCCTGATAATCCGGCACAGGTTATTGTAAATTCAAAAGGTAAAGTCAGCGTATATGCAAAAGACTCTAATCAACTTGTTGACGCAGGGTTTCTCGGCATTGTAGATGCAAATGGAATGGCTGTACTAAATCCTGATGTTAAACAGGGTTACAACGAGTACTCAAATGTAACGCTTCAAAATGAATTTCTTGCAGTTAAACCGGTTGTAAGAAACTTTGAAGCAAACAGACAAATATTTCTTATTGAAAGTACTAACTTACAAAAAGTAATAAGCCAGTTAAGCAGTACATCTTAGGAGGTTTTAAATTATGTATAACATGCAGGCGGTAGTCAGAAAAAGTATTAATAACGCAACAATGCAGTTTGAAAAACTAGGTTATGTAGCCAACAACCTTGCAAACTACAACACTGCTGCATATAAAACCAATCGTTTTGAACAAATTTTGAGAGAAGATGGATACGTTGACGGTGCTATCAGAACAAATGCACTGCAGGGTTCTATTCGAATCAGTAAAAATCCTTACGATGTCGCAATTGACGGGGAAGGTTATATTCCTGTTGTTTCAGCAGACGGAGAAATACAATACACCCGTGATGGTGCTTTCAAAAGAGGTGAAAACGGATATCTTATGACGGTTGATGATTGGATGGTGGGAGATGGAATAAGAATACCTGCCAATTCATATAAATTTGAAATAAAACCAAACGGCGATGTTATGAATTATGACAACGCAGGCTCTCTGCCCGAAAAAATCGGCACAATTCCTATTGTTCAATTCGACTGTCCGGAAGCTTTAGAGCAGGGACATAATAATAAAATGGTTTATAATGACGAGTCCGGTGCTCCGAAAATAATTAAAGGTACAGAAAATATAAAGCAATACGCAACAGAGATTTCGAATACAAACATCTATGATGAACTCAATGATTTAATGAGATTGAATACATCAATGATTGCAAGTATGAACCTTATGAAAGTTGCAGACGATATGTACAACAAAGCAATCAATATTAGAGAATAGCGGGGTAAATATACCTGATGAAAATTGATACTACAAGTTCTATGTCCTTCGGAAAGGAGGAAAATAAATGTACACAAGTTTAGATTCAATGGGAAAAACCAATTTGATGCTTGATTTGATTTCTCAAAGACAGCGAGCTCTGGGTTCTAATGTCGCAAACGTAGATACTCCTGGCTATGTTCGTCGTGACATTGATTTTTCTTCATATCTAGGTACTATGAACAGCCCTCTTGAAACAAAACTTTCCACAGAGCTAGGCCCATCTGGAATACTTGAAGATAGACAGAAACAGGAAATTGATATAGCAGAAGAACTTACCGAAATGCAGAAAAACGCTTTACTATACACTATGGCAACGAGAAGAATGTCAAATATAATAACAGAAATGAAAACTGTTATTAACGTAGGCAAATAGGGGTAAAGTCAAAACTATCAGGTCAATTGTAACGCAAGAAAGGAAATAACTATGAGTATAATGGAATCAATGAACATCGGTTCAAATGCCTTAAAAGCACACGGTTTAAGGTTAGATATCCATGCAAAAAACATAGCAAACGTCGATACACCGAATTATGTAAGACGTATTCCTGTTTTAAATGCTTCAGAGGATATTTCTTTCCATGGCCTTATGAATACAATGAAAAACGATGTATTCGGAGTTGGCACACTTCCATACCTTCAAGGCGGTGTTGTATTTAATGGCTGTGTAGAAGACCCAACTGTAGGTGAAAGAATTTATTCACCGGGGCATCCTGATGCTGATGCAAACGGATATATTAGAGCCTCTAATGTTAATGCTATGGTTGATATGGCTGATGCTATTATGGCACAGAGAGCTTATGAAGCTAACCTTGCACTGGTTAATATTTCTAAATCAATGGCGGCAAAAGCTGTTGAAATCGGACGTTAAGGCGGGGAAAATAAATTCAGCAGAAAGCAGTACGTCTGTGTTATAATTATAAAAAACACGGAGTTTATTATGTTTGAAGATTTTAATGAAGTTGTCTGCTTAGGTATGGGCGGCTCTTATTCTGAAATAGCAAAAGATAAGCTATTCAAAGCCCATGACTTATACTTGTACCAGCGTTCGCTTAATTCTATAAAAGAATGTATTGATTATGTGGACGAGAATTGCAATGCGATTGCTGTTTTGCCTGTAGAAACTACTTATAAAGGAATTATACGCGAAACAATAGACAACCTTATTCAGACAAAAAACCAGAATATACAAATTTTAGCTGAAACAATTGTTCCTGTTAATGATTGTATTTTGTCTAAAACTACTGAATTTTACAGCATTACAGGGTTGATTGCAAATCCTAATGCTCTTGCAAAAAGTAAAATTTTTGTTAGAGATGAGATGCCAAGACAATTGAATATTGTTGTGGCAGAGAGTATGGATGATGCTGCAAGACTTCTTAACGGCTACAACCTGACATACTCTATCATTGGAACTCATAAAACTGCTGAACTTTATAATTTAAATGTCTTAAAAGAACATATTGAAGACGATAAGGATAACAAACGCAGATTTATAGTAATTGGTGATGCTTCAACTCTGCCTACAGGAAAAGATAAAACTAGTATTGTATTATTTCTAAATGATAGACAGGGCGCGCTTTTAGATATTGTTCAAGTCTTTGTAAAATACAATATCAATATTACCCAGATTAATTCTAAAATGATGAATAATAATGCTGAGGAACAGGCTGTATTTATTGATTTTGACGGCCACAAGGATGATGAAGTAATAAAACTTCTTATCTCTGATTTAGAGCCGCAAGCTGAAGGAGTAAGAATTATAGGCTCATATGCTAAGTTTTAATTACAGCAGCTGCAAAGCTATAGCTGGTGTTTGATTAGCTGTAGCAAGAAGCGTTGCACTTGCCTGCTGGAGAATTTGATTTCTAATATATGCACTTGATTCTTCAGCAATATCTGCATCACGAATTGTCGATTGAGTTGAGGTTAAATTTTCAATATTTACACCGATTGCTTCAAATGCAGACTCAAGACGATTATATGCGGCGCCAAATTCTGTCTGGCGAGTATTTATTTTAGCAAGTAAATTATCAATATTAGTTAAAGCATTTCTTGCAGAGTTGGCATCAGAAGCGTTAACCTTTAAATCCAGAGTAAATTCTAAGTCTAAAGCAAATCTAGAGCTGCTGTCAGAATAAATCCCAACTTGAAAACTTATTATATTCGGTATAACTGGTTCTGGAAGAGTTCCCCCGTCTGTTAAGCCGCTTGTGTCTTTATTATTAGGATTGTAACCAACTGCTGCCATACCGGGGTTGTAAGAACTATAATAATGACAATTCGTAAATGAAACATCAATATTCCCGAGACTTAAAACTCCTGTGAAAGCTCCCTGCTTTGCAGGATTACCAGAATTTACCAGACTTGTTGTATAACAGCTTGAAAGAGTGCCGCCGTTCAAACTTCCCACAAAACCGCCTGCTGTATCCCGTACTGCTGACACATTTCCAGTCGAATAACAATTTCTTATACTTCCCTGAGAAAATGCTCCTGCCAACCCTCCAACTCTTTGATTGCCGGTAACATCAACCGTTGAATAAGAATCTATAATACCACTGTTTGCATTGCCTACAAGCCCGCCTACATTAAAGCTTGAAGAAGTCACACTACCATTAATAATATAACAGCTATGAATCCCGCCGCTATCCAAAGTCCCGATAAGTCCTCCCGTCTCAAGACCACCACTTATGCTAACGCCATCAACATAGCAATTTTTGAAATCTGAGTTATCTGTATATCCTGCCAAAGCTCCAGTACCAGTATTACCCTTTACTTCAACATTCTCCAGACCTACATTACTTATTTTTGCATGACTCACTCTTCCAAACAGTCCTTGATAGTCTAATCCTGACTGATTAACAGTAAGATTTTTTATTACATACCCATTGCCATTAAATTCTCCGCTAAAATGGTCAGAGGATGTACCTACTGCAGTCCAAGAATATCCGGCTAAATCAATATCATTCATCAAAATGTATTTACCGCTAACATTATTTTCCATTGCCTGTAATTCATCAGCCGTTTTTATAACCGTATACCCCTGAGCAATTGCTTCTTGTTCTGTCAAAGGTTTTATTTCTTCCAAAAACTTTCCATTCAATCCTTCTGTGCCCTGAAATAATTTTATACCATTATATTCACTATTTTCAATTATTCTTGAACACTCTTCAAGTCTTGCATTAATCTCCGCCTGTATAGCTTTCAAAGAGTCTTCTCCATAAGTCCCATTTGCAGCCTGTTCTGCCAAATCACGCATTCTTGAAAGGTGGCTAGAAATTAAATCCAGATTATCCATTGCACTTGTCATCATATCCAGTCCCATAGAAGCATTATCCTGAGCTACGTAATACGATGATAATTTACTTGAAAGCTTTGTGTTTATTGAATAGTTCGCAGCATTGTCTTTCGCATGATTTATCTTAAAACCCGTTGTCATGCGCTCTATTGCCATATTCAGCCCATTAGTAGATGTTTTTAGACTGGATTGTACTATTAAACTTGATAAATTTGTGTTAATTTTCATTTTAACATCTCGCTTAAAAAGCCCTGTAAATTAGGATATTTTGCCCTCCTTTGCAGCTGTAAGGGTTTCAGTACCATTAAATTAAGCATATATTATTGAAACTTTTCATTCTTTACAACATATCCTTATATATATTATATTCCACATTTGTATATTTTTTAACAGCTGATTTTACAAATATTTACAAAATTTGTTGCTCAAACAACATGTTGCTTATGCAACATTAGTATGGTACGATTTTTTACAAAAGGAAATAAATTATGACAGAAAATATAGAAGAGCAGAATAGAAATCCGTGGCTTGCCTGTATGCCTACAATGGCAGCTGCGTTTATGTTTGTATTGGATGAAACAATTGCAAACGTAGCATTACCGCATATGGCCGGCAGTTTTTCGGTTAGCCGGGAAGAGTCAATGTGGATATTAACGTTTTACCTTATTGCCAGCGGTATTGTTATTCCGATGGTAGGCTGGTTCAGCAAAGTTCTTGGAAGAAAGAACTTTTTTATGCTAAGTATTATTCTATTTACTGTAGCCTCAGGTTTATGCGGAATATCCGAAAATCTTGAAACAATGATTTTTGCCCGAATCCTTCAAGGTATAGGCGGAGGCGGCCTTCTTCCTATTTCCCAGGCCATTTTGCTTGAAAACTTCAAACCTCAGGATAGAGGCAAAGCAATGGCAATGTTTGGTCTGGTTATAGTAATGGCACCGATTATAGGGCCGGTACTGGGTGGCTGGATTACAGAAAACTGGTCTTGGCCGTTTATCTATTTCATCAACATTCCAATAGGTATTCTAACTGTTTTCCTCGCAAAATCATTAATTTACGACCCGCCATATGCACAGAAGCAAAAAGGTGTTAAAACCGATGCATTCGGCTTCTTTATGCTTTCTATCTGGCTTTTGACTTTGCAAATTGTATTAGATAAAGGGAATAATGCTGACTGGTTTAATGCTCCATGGATATGCTGGTTGTCAGCACTTTCTTGTTTAACCGGTATTGCATTTCTCGTATCACAAATTAGAAACAAAGATTCTCTTGTTGACTTAAGTGTCTTCAAAGATAAAAATTTCTTAATCGGAACACTTGTGCAGATAGTTATGCAGGCCGTGCTTCTTGCCTCTCTTGCAATTTTACCGCAATTCCTGCAATCGCTAATGGGTTATGATGCATACAAGAGCGGGCTTTCCATGATGCCTAGAGGTTTAGGTGCTTTACTGGCTATGGTGCTTTGTGCAACTTTAGCTAATCTTATAGACAACAGGGTTCTTGTTATGATTGGCCTTGGCTGCATTGCAACAGGAAGTTGGATGCTTGGAGGCTTAAATCTTCAAATATCCACAATGAACATCGGGTTTCCAAACTTCTTGTTCGGAGTTGGGCTGGGGCTGGCAATGATTCCTATTATTACACTTTCTGTTGCAACAATTAGAAATGATCAGATGACTAATGCCAGCGGACTTCAAAACCTGCTTAAAAATATAGGCGGTGCATTCGGAACATCTATTGTAGCAACACTGCTTTCAAGGGGTGCTCAAAAACACCAGTTTATGCTTATACAGCACCTTACTGATACAGCACAAACTTACACAGAAAGAGTTCAGGCATACGGAAGTATGTTTATGACTACTGTTGATCCGCATACTGCTGCTTATATGGGACAACATACTGCTTACAATCTTCTTATGCAGCAGGCAAACCTATCTGCATTTATCGATGCTTTCAGAATTTTTGCTGTTGCAGGGGTAGTAATTATTCCGTTAATTCTGCTCTTGAAAAATATTAAGACTGAGGCATAGCAAAAAGGCGGCGGTGGTAAAGCCACCGCCGCCTTTAAAAATTTTAATTCTCAGAATGACATTCTTCTTTTACTTCTTCTGTCTGCTTATTTGCATTTATTCCTTCTGGAGCAGAAACAACTTTTGTGTCTTCGTCAGATTCTACACTGTCAGACACATCTTCTTCCTCTTCTTCGGATGAAGTTTCCAGCTCTTCTGCTTTTTCAGCAAGTTTTTCAGCTTCTTCTTTTAAAGCAGCTTCAATCTCCTCTTCATCTTTCGCCCTGATTACAGGAATTGAAAGCATTAATGCAACTTGTTCGCCTTCCTGTTCAAAATTCAATTCAAGAAGTTCCTTGTCAAGCTCAACATATCTTGAAAGCAAATCAATTAATTCGCCTCTCATCTGTTCAAGGATTTTTGGAGTAAGATTTGTCCTATCCTGCATCAAAACCAGTTTAAGTCTGTTGGTCGCTACAGACTTGGAAGCGTCACCCTGTTCTTCTTGAGGGCGGAAGAACTTAGCCACTGTATTATAGATATCAGAGAAAAGCCCCATCCTACACCTTCGCTTTCAATTTTGCAAACGCATTTTTAATTTTTGCCATAAAACCTTTAGGCTCATCCAAATCTAAGAATGGAACTTCTTCGCCTAAAATTCTTTGAGCTACGTTTCTGTAAGCTTTTCCGGCAAGCGCATTTTCATCATTAACAATCGGTTCGCCCTTATTTGTTGAGGTAATAATTCCGGTATCCTCAGGAATTATGCCTACAAGAGGGCAGGAAAGAATTTCTACAACATCATCAACGCCCATCATCTCATTTGATTTGATAAGGCTCGGACGAACTCTATTTAATAAGAGTTTATAGCTTTTAATTTCTTCCTTAGATTCCAAAAGTCCAATAATTCTATCTGCATCTCTTATTGCTGACATTTCAGGAGTTGTAACAACAATAGCCTCGCTTGCTCCTGCAACTGCATTCTGGAATCCCTGTTCTATACCTGCAGGGCAGTCTACCAGAACGAAATCATTTTCTTCTTTTAAAGTATCACAGATTTCTTTCAGCTGTTCTGCATTTACAGCTGTTTTATCTCTTGTCTGCGCTGCTGCAAGAAGTGAAAGGTTTGGATTTTTCTTATCCTTAACAAGTGCTTGTTTAAGTTTGCAGCGTTCTTCTATAACGTCAACAATTGTGTATACAATTCTATTTTCAAGTCCTAAGAGCAAATCGAGGTTTCTTAAACCTAAATCAGTATCTATAAGGACAACTTTATATCCGGCTTTTGCAAGCGCAGTACCTATATTTGCGCTGGTAGTGGTTTTACCTACTCCGCCTTTTCCGGATGTGATTACTATTACGCGACCAGTCATTAATCTCTCCTTAACTTTTTATAAATTACTATCTTTCCATCTTCAACTTGAGCTTCCTCCGGGGTAAACTCGTTAGTTTTTTGAACGTATGGTACATTTAATGTATCATTACGTCTTGCATATAAACCTGCTATTCTTAATTGAATCGCATTTAATTTTAATGCTCTTACTTTTGATGTTATATTGCCCTGTGAACCAGCATGTGCAATGCCGCCAAGAATACCCCATACAGTAATATCTCCGCCGGCTACAATTTCGCTTCCCGGATGTGCATCCCCGATTATAAGGATATTTCCTTCATAGCTTACAGTTTGTCCGGAACGCAATGTTTGGTTTATATAAAGAGTCGGAAGAGTTTCAGTGTTTACGCTATTTTCTTCTGCACCTTCCGGAAGCACATCACCGGTATCAAGAAGAATATACTTACTTGTTTCTTCTGTTTTTATCAAACCTTCGTTTGCAGCAAGCGCCTCAAAATCAGGAGTAAATGCTTCTGAAGGAATTATCTCCGACAATTCTTCCGTTGATTCTTCATCATAAATATCTTCAATACCTTCAGCAGTTTCTATTGGATTAGAATTAGCTGCAGGATCTGCGTGAATTTCAACAGTTTTATTAATTTCTTCAACAGCTTCATCTTCTGTTTTTACAACCACAGCTTCTTCCTTAATTTCTTCTGAAGCAGAACAGCCCACAGAAGGAACAGAGCTGTCGCTGATTTCTGAAACGATTATTCCAAGGCTTACTGCTGACGCTTCAGTTTGTTCAGAATTCGTATCAATAAAAGCAATACTTGCATCCATTGATTCTATCAAAGCTTTGATACTCAATAGCTGGGATTGTTTCAAATCAAGACTGCCTAATTTTAAACAAACATTTTTTCTTTTTACATCAGGATGCTCCATTATTGAACTAAGTTCAAACACAAGCTGTGTTGTATTTTTAGCATCGCTCAAATCAATAATAAATCCGTTCTCTACAAAACCTTTTTCCATGTATAATTCCCAAATAATCTACAACTGATTTAAGGATATCTTAAATGTTATTCCAATTCAATAAAGTGTGACGCAATGTAAAGTTAGAGTTTTTACCCGATTGGTTTGCCGAACATTATCTTCATACCGGCGAAACGTTTTGATAAAGTTGCTTTAAAACCTTTTACAATATCATTAACATTTGATACTACGACATTTACATTTTCAATAACCGCATTTGTATTTTGAATAACGCAATCCACAAGTGAAATTGTTTGGCTGTCCGCGTGTTTTGTTATATTGGAAACATTGAGGCTGGCATTCTCCAAATTCTTTGTAGCACGTTCTATATTTTTGGTTGTCTGTTCGATGTTCGCAAAAGTATTATCAAGGCGCTTAGGTTTTGCAGAGCGGCTTAACTCACCTGTCACATCCGATAGATTTTGGCTCATTACAGCAAGATTTTCTCCTGTTATTTTTAGTGACGGTCTTAAGTCTTTTAATATATCATTTGCAGTTCCAATTAGTTCTGTAAGCGCGTCAAGCGTATCGCCCGCAGATTCGACAGTATCATTCAAATTATCTTTTATCTCATCCAAACCGCCGCCCTCTGCCTGCTCATCAATATATCCTGAAATATCAAAACTTTTTTTACCCTGTATAACAGAATGATTTTTTATATCCGTAATCGACGGTGCATCAGGATATTCAAGCTCTATATAGTCTTTTTTATCTTTTCTTTTAACCTTTGCAGTAATATTATCAGGCAAGCTTATACCTTTCGCGTTCAAAATCATATCAACCCGCGTATTAGTAAAATCCTTGGATGGACGAACTCTAACAGAACGCCCTAGTTTGAAACCTTTGTAATATACATTAAGATTTCTCGGAAACGGTTCTAACTCTTCAAAAACCGCAGTTATATGGATGTTATAAAAACTGTGAACAACAAAAATAAATCCTGCAATACCGAGCGCTGCTCCTAATATTAAAATCAAAAGTTTCTTCATATTTTAATTATTTTTTAAAGGCTTCGCTTTTGTATTAGGCAGTCAGGCATTATTTATGCTAATTCAAAAATCCCTCGGGTTGACACCGCGCCTCCAGTTTGATTCAATTTCTTCAAGCGAAATTCCCTTTGTTTCAGGAACGAAGAAGTAAACAAAAATTATGCAAAGAATAGAAACAATACCAAATATCCAGAATGTCCAAGCCCCGCCGATTCTGTGCAGCAACACAGGGAAACTCCCGACGACAAAGAAATTAAATGCAAAGTTCGAAACGGTACACACACTCATTGCAATACCTCTTATTCTGAGCGGAAAAACTTCCGAAACTAGTATCCAGCCGATTGGTCCGAGGCTCATTGCAAAACAAATTATATAAGTTACCAGACTTCCTACAGCAACCCATTTCAAGCTTGAACCCAAAACCCCGGCAAATGCAAAAGATGTGCCAAGAGCAAACAAGCTTAACATTACACCGGTAAGTCCAAAATATAGAAGCGGTTTACGTCCAATCCTGTCTGTAAAGAATACAGCTACAATAGTCATAATAAAGTTTACAACGCCTATACCTGTTGTTGCGTAAATGGCAGTAAGGTTGCTGTCAAATCCTGCTGTCTTAAATATTGTAGGAGCATAATAAATTATCGTGTTAATGCCTGTACAAATCTGCGCAAACATAATTCCGATACCAACGACAAAAGGCATTATCATCCATTTTTTTAACCTGAAAGCCTTTTCCTGCCTGTTATCAACAAGTGTTTCCTTAATCTCCGCAATTTCTTTTTCAGGCTCAATATCCGGTTCTATTTTGGAAAAAACTTTCTTTGCCTCATCATCTCTGTTTTTAGAAACAAGCCATCTGGGAGTATCGGACATAAAGCACATTCCTATAAATAATACGAGTTCAGGAACAACGCCCGCAAACAGCATCCACCTCCAGTTGTAAACTGCTTGAGCAAAAACAGCGTTAATAAAATAAGAGAAAAGAATACCTGCAGTAATTGCCCACTGGTACAATGAAACAAGCGTTCCTCTTAAGTTTTTAGGTGAAACTTCTGACAGATACAAAGGAACAACAAAGTTAACAATTCCAACTGCAAAGCCTACAAAAATTCTCGAAAGTATTAACACATATACATTTGGAGCAAAAGCACACAATATTGAACCTAATATAAATATTACAGCTGTTGCCATGATGATTTTCTTACGTCCAAAAATATCTGCAAGAATACCATTTGTTGCAGCCCCGATTACCGCACCTATCAAAACAGAGCTTACAAGAAAACCCTGCAACGTGTCCGGCAGAACCCAGGTTTCGTTAATAAATAAAAGTGCGCCGGAAATTACGCCGGTATCATACCCTGACAATAAACCGCCCAAAGATGCGACTATTGCAACAATGTAAAGCCAAATGTATTTCATATAAACACCTCTATTTAATTAATACCACACTTGTTATGTTTTCTAACAAAAAATTTTTTGCAAAACTTCCATAGAATGCGCTAAATCACCATGAACCTGCTTGAACAACTCTGTTATAAATACTCTGATATCCTCATCAGAGGGTAAATCTTTATATTTTATATAATATAAATCCAGCGGTATACACCCCTGTTCATTAGGGTACAAATAATTTACATCAAGTTTCTGTGCTCCGTTTTTCGTATAAAAATTAATTCTTCTTATTGTATCAGGGTTAGAAATATCAGGCGGTTCTACCTCTAAAAAACACCCTTTCTTTTCAGGATAAATATCTTTCAAAAGAGATAAAATTTTTCTGCCTAACCCCTTTGAATGAAATTGTTTCAAAACCGCAATATAATCTATAAAAATGAAATCACCATACTCAAAAAGAATTATATAACCTGCAAATTCTCCATCAACAACCTTGTAGAGAATATAATTTTCACCGAATAGCTTCAAGAATTTTTCATATGATTTCAGCTCTGACTTCGGGAATTGAGCCAGCATATCCTTATAAATTATATTAAATTCATCTGTTTTTATAAGTTCCATAAATCTATTATAACAAATAAGGCCTCCGTTTGCACGGAGGCCTTATCAAAATATTTAACCTGAAATTCTTCCCGGAACAACAACTCCGCCCTTCAAATTCTTTTTATAAAATTCTACGTGCGGCTGGAGTACGCTGTCTAATACTTCAGGAAGAGCTTTATTCTGCATAACAGCTTCTACTATTTCCTGATAGCAGGTTGCAAATGCCCTCAATTGAGTTACAGCCCCTGCTGCTTCCGGAGTCAAGCCAAGCTTTGAAGTTTCAACATATTCTTTGAAGAAAGCACCTGATGATTCATAAGATTTTGTCAAAGCACCTATATATGCTTCAGCATTTTCAGCACAAACACCTTTATCTACAGGAACAGTAAGCGCAAATACAAGTTTATTTGCAGGGTTAAAGTGTGCTTCTGCAGAGTGGTGCATTGCATCAGGAACTTTTGCAATCTGTTTAAGAGTATCTTTTACAGATTCATTCTGCATTTGTGCATGCCAGTAAACAGTGTTTTCAAACATAGAACCCATATACTGATGAACAGAAGCTTCAATCCCGTTAAGTTTAGCATCAGCCCAGAAAATACCTTCTTTTAATGCATCATTCAGTTCTAAATCAGCAGATAAAGAAAGTGAAGAAATTTCTTGTGCTGACATTAACATTGTTTTCATATCTTCTTTGCTCATACCTGCAAATGCTAATGTGAATAAAGCGTGATCATCAAAAGCAGAAAATCTTCCGCCTACATCATCGTGAATATACAAATCGCCGAGCCAGCCGTTTTCATTAGATGTTCTTCTAAGCTCGCTCTTCTCAGCATTCTTATCTGTTACTGCAATAAAATGTTTTGCTGCAGATTTTTTTGCCTCTTCTAAAGATTGTCCTTTAGCAATATATGCATCTTCAAGCATTTTTTGTATTCTCAAGAAACCATCTTTAGTTTCAAATGTTGAACCTGATTTTGATGCAATCATATAGCTTGATGACAATACATCATTACCCAGTTTTTCTAAAAATCTGGCGAAGCTGATTGAATCAACATCAGAATAGAAATAAATTTTATCAGAATTGATGTTCAACCCGTTAATACCAAGCATATGCTCAACAGTGTGTTTTGAACCGCCAATACCCATTACGCTTAATTTTTCAACACCGGTCTGAGATTTTAATTTTGAAGCTAAAGAATAGATGTCATCTAATCTTTTAGCTTGTTCCTGAGGGAGATTTACCCAGTTAAGGAACTTGCCCGGCTGATTAGCACGTGATGAAAACTCGTTTACAAAATCAGATGTTTTAGAAGAATATTTAGAGAAATCAACACCTGAAAACATTGTTTTTAATGATGAATTTTTAGTTAACATATTAACTCTCCTTTTTTCTATATCATATCATAAGAATTTTTTATAAAAAATTTTATGTTATACTTTTTTCAAAAGTGGATGATAAATTTAATGGCAAAACGAAAAAACAGATTTGAATTTATTACAAAAACTCCGGAGAGAATACTTCCCGCAACCTTTTTCCTGCTTTGCCTGACCGGAGGCATAATACTATATTTACCATTCTGTTCTCCGCATGGTGTATCATTTCTGGATGCAATGTTTACAGCTGTAAGTGCAGTATGCGTAACAGGCCTTTCTGTTGTGAGCGTAAGTGATAAATTTACTGGCGTAGGACAGCTTGTTTTATTGCTGTTAATACAAGCCGGCGGATTGGGAATAATGAGTATCAGCTCTATTATATTTATACTTCTGGGCAAAAGAATGTCGCTTACACATGAAAAAAATGCCAGAAACATCTTTGAAGCGGAAAGCAAAGAAGAAATAAAAAAATCCCTAATACGTATTTTTAAATATACATTTATTGTGGAACTAACAGGAGCAATTATCCTTTCTGCCTGTTTTACATTTAGCGAACACAGTCTGCTTACAGGGCTTAAATTCGGGTTCTTTACTTCTATATCAGCGTTCTGTAATGCCGGATTTTTCCTAAAAAATGACAACCTTATAGGTTATAACAGTTTTCCTCTTTTAACCTATACTGTTTCATTTTTAATAATTCTTGGCGGTATGTCACCGGCAATCTGCCTTATGCTGCAAAATATTTTCAAAGGGAAAAAACTCCCTCCGGTTGCAGTACTGGTTTTCTATACAACTTTAGCACTTTTAATCGGAGGAACACTGTTTTTCTTCCTTTCAGAATATAATGGTGTTTTAAGCGGAATGAGCATTGCAGATAAAATTCATAACGCCTGGTTTCAATCAGCAACTTCAAGAACAGCAGGATTTAATTCAGTAGATTTGAGCAGTATAAATCCTGGAACATTCCTGCTTATGGTTGCACTTATGATAGCCGGAGGCTCTCCGGGAGGTACTGCTGGAGGCTTAAAGACGACAACGATTAGTGTTTTATTTTTAACCTGCTACAATGCAATCCGCATAAAAGATAATGTTGTAAGAAATAGAGTTATTAAGCTTGATACAATAAAAAAAGCAATAACATTAACAGTAGTATACCTGTCAATACTTGTTACAATAGTTTTGATGCTTCTGACAACCCAAACCGCCGGTGCAGAGCAGCTAATTTTTGAAGCAGCATCAGCACTTGGTACAGTTGGTTTATCAATGGGAGCTACAAGCCAGCTTGACGGAGTTGGGAAAGTTATCATTATTGCAGCAATGTTTCTTGGAAGGGTTGCTCCTGCAACACTGATTTGCTACTTAAATACTAAAAATATAGATTCAAGGATTAGTTATCCTGATGCAAAAATTTCACTAACATAGGAGAAAAATATGTCTATACAGGTTTTAATAATAGGTTTGGGACAGTTCGGTATGTCGCTTGCAAGAACTCTATCAGAAAAAGGCACAGAGGTTATAGCAGTCGATCAAGATAAAGAGCTTGTTGACGAAGCCGCAGGATTTTTAGATGACGCACTCTGTCTTGATGCTACAGATGAAACGGCTCTCGGAAAATTATGCCCCAAGGAGCGCGATGTTGTAATTTGTGCAATCGGTGCAAGAGAACCGTCTATACTTACAACAGCAATTTTAAGACAGATGGGATGTGACAACGTTATTGCAAGAGCTACCGATAAAATTCATGAGCGTATTTTAAAAGCAGTAGGTGCTAAGAACGTTATTAACCCTGATGCAGAATATGGGAAAAAATTCGCATACAAAATTCTGTTCCAGAATATTATCGCAGATGAAACATCAGAAGATATCCAGCTTCTTGAAATAAATGTACAGCCGTTTATGGAAGGTAAAAACCTGATTGAACTCGCACTTCCTAACAAATATGGAATTATTGTTGCGGCAATCAAAAAAGGGAATAAACTTGCAAGACCATTTCCAAATGAAATTTTAAATACAAAAGATAAATTGCTGTTAGTATGTACAGAAGACGCAATCGCAAAAATGATTGAGGAGAATAAATAATGAATTTTTCAAAATCTTTTTATTTATCGTTTATTTTACTTCTTGTATTTTCTACACTGCTTGCAGCAGCGGGCATTCGCGGATTTTTAAGACTAGCCCCATCAATTGAGCAGATAAATAAACACAACACTCAATCACTTTATATCGCAGAAAGTATGATGTCAGCTCTCACTGTGAACAAAGATATAAAATCCTTTGAAGAAGCTTTAACCAAAGGAAAAACAAATGTTACAGAAAAGGGAGAAGCAGAAGTAATCAACAAAATCGAAAAGAGTTATAAATCTGCTTTTAAAAATAATGCCGGATATAAAGAAACAACCGTTAATAATATAATAGAATTGTCAAGGATAAACAGAGTCGGGATGCAGAACGCAGCTTTGCGGGCAAAAAAATTAAGTTCTGCAGGTGCCTGGGTTATTGGATTCCTAACTCTTATTACCTGGGGTCTTGGATTAATACTAATAAAAACTTTAACTACTAATCTTATTAAACCTCTCGCGGAGTTGATTGATGTTCTTGAATCATATTTCAAAGGGAATAAACTAAGACGCTGTCCTAAATTGGCGCCTAATCATGATTTCCAAAGAATTTACGACGCAATTAACAGCCTGCTTGATAAACAAAGTTAAATATAAATGATGGGAGAAATTTATGGAATTAATTAATACTGTACTTGCTGTTCTTGTTAAATTTATAGAACACATTATCACCGTAATGGGTCCGTTCGGTATAAGTTTGCTTATGGCAATAGAATCTTGCAATATACCGCTTCCGAGTGAAGCCATACTTCCTTTTGCGGGCTATATTGTAAGCAAAGGTGAAATGAATTTTCACGTAGCTGCCTGGGCAGGTGCATTCGGATGCGTATTGGGTTCAATTCCTTCTTACTACCTTGGCTATTTCGGCGGACGTAAGTTTATTGAAAAATATGGAAAATATTTTCTCATTTCCCATAAAGATCTTGATGATGCTGATAAATGGGTAGAAAAATATGGTGACTGGGCATTCTTCATATGCAGAATGCTGCCTGTAATAAGAACTTTTATTTCACTTCCTGCCGGCATTTTGAGGGCAAGAAAAAGAATATTTTTTACACTTACATTCCTGGGCTCGCTTGTTTGGAGTTATCTGCTTGTTTATGTCGGGGTAAAATTCGGACAGAATATGGAAATGTTTAAGCATCTCTGGCATAAGTTTGATATTTTAATCGTTGTTGTAGTGGGTATACTTGGTATTTTATACATCTACAAACACGTTAAACATTTAAAAGAGTCCTAATAAATAGGACTCTTTTTTAATAAATTATATTAACTTTTCTTTCTCGTCTTCTCTTTTTTCGTGCTTTTTAATCATTTTTTCTAACTCTTCTGGAGTTACCGTATTCCAGGCAACGCCATCTTTTTGAAGACCTTTTTTCAATATAGCGACTTCTTTGTCTTTAAGTTGTTCGTCTGCTGCAACAATATCTCTATCATGATATGTCCCTGCAAGTCTAACTGCATTTTCCGAAGGAGAGCTGATTTCATTTTGTTTCATCTGAACATCATAGCTAGGCCAATCTTCCGGAAGAGCCTTTATTGTAGTAAACTCACCCTGAGATTCCAGACGTTTATCAATTTCTTTTTCAAGAACTTTTTGTACATAAGCCTTCTGACTCTTGAATCTGCAAGGAATAACTATTTCGCTGCCGATAACTTCCTCTGGATCACGCTTTTCATACTTGCAGAACAAACTTGCTGCAGCTTGAAGGTGTCCAAGTTCTATATCAACAAACAATTCCCAAATCTTTTTGATTCTATCATCCGGTTCATCTTCCATGCAGGTATAATAATTACATACCTCGGTAAATTCGTGTATAAGGAACTTTTCCCACATAGACTCTGTCGGATCAATCAAAGATTCATACATAGTTACATGTTCTTCCTCTACATCCTTAATCTCCGCATAAGTTTCTCTTAATACGTGGTCACCGTACATAAAACCGTGTTCAGCATAGTAATTATGAGTTTGCTGTTCACCGGAAAGAAGAGTTAAAATATTAACCTTTGTCTGAGGATGTGCTGTATTTTTATCATAATGTTTTCTTATTCTCAAGCCATTATCATTGTGGTGATGCTGAGTTGGTCTTCCTACAATAACATCAGTCTTACCTTGTACAATATCATTAGGTTCAATACCTTCAGTCATATATGCAAATTGACTGTATCTATACAGGTGGTCAAAATCTTCCAGAAGCCCGAAGTCAAAGGTTTCTTTTACATAAGGATCCGGCTCATTTTGCGCCATCCACGCAGTCAAATCAACAGCAACTTGTTCATACCCCAGAGTCGTTTCTAAAACAGACTGATCTGCAGGTCCCATCCAGTTTGCAGTCGTCTGTTGAGAATCTTCTATTCTGCTAATCAGTGCAATAAGCTGTTTATCTTTAGTATCAGGAACAAATCGGTTAAGCTGGTGTTTGAAACCCCACGCCTCTATTTCTATACCGTTCATCAAAATTTGTCTTGTTCTTGTATAACAATCAACCTCTGTTTTGTTATAAGGTTTACCTATTATCTGGTGCCAGTTTCTGACTTGTTTTTCAACTGGTATACCCTTTTCTTTTAATGGATTAAAACTCATTTTATCCGCCTTTCTGCAGACTGCTCTGCAAAAAGCATTCTAAAATAAAAGACAAATTTTTTTATTGCCCGATATGGTTAAAAGCATAAAAAGAGATAGGCAATGCCCATCTCTTAAAAAAATACGCCTGCCGCGATTCGAACGCGGGACCCTCTGCTTAGAAGTAGCTCTCATGCAGTTTTTCAGAGGTTTTTAGCTTTTATCATAATTAGCCAGAAGTGATTATTTTTATTGCTTTAGGGCTTGTTTCTTGTCTCAACATTTACCCCCTTTGCTCAGGTTTTATCAGGATTTTTGCAAGAAGTTTGTAGTAAGTGCGTAGTAAAATGCGATTTTTTTATTTTGAGCCCCGCCCTAGAAGGGGATAATTCAAATTTTACTATTTATCAAGAGTTAGAAAAACTCACAGCTAAATTTTGAAAAATATAATTTAAAGGAGTTTTATTAACTCATCAAAAGATTTTTTATGCTTAATTATATTTTTTCTTATTAATTTAAACTTCTCTTCATCATCATCCATAATATTTTCCCTATGAGCTAAGGCGTTCCTTTCTTTTATAATTTCGTCATAAAATACTTTTAAGGATTCATATGAAGAATTATAGACATCACTATCTTTAGACATTTTTTTAATTAAATTTTTTAATAATTTACTTCTCATGGAACTCGTCAAGAAAGCTGTAGAATCATCCTTTGAAATTAATTTTTCTCGTAATACTTCATTTGACATATGGTCAAAATCAGTTTTTTGAATTTTTGTTCTGCACCGTACATATGGAATAAGAGAATCAACGTCAGTAATTTTGCTAAGAATTTCCCATATTTTATTATCAAATTTTGCAACTTCTGACATCATAATGCCTCGCATAGAATTTAAGTCTAAGTCTTTTTTTAAATAATATGTTATGATTTCATATATTTGGTCTATATTTTCATCATTAAAAACAGCTCTATCAAAAATGGACACATTTGAAATTTTATCTTGCTTTACTTTTTCATACAATGTCGCAATATCTGTATTTGAGTAAAATATTGCATCTGCTAAAATTTTTCTATTTCTTAATAAAGTTAAAATATTATTCCCACGATTTTCTGAACCACAATTTAAATTATAATCAACTAATATTAAATCATAATCATTGTATTTCATTTTTGCCAAATCACAATCATTGATTGTATTAATTAATGGTATAAATCCATACGATTCAATTTCTCTTTCAATTCTATTTTTAGGTACTCTTAACCAAGACATATCATCTTCAAGCCATAATATTTTATATTCAATTTTCATAAAAAATAACCTCTAACCGAAACCCTTTCTCTAATCTTGTTGCAGTAACATTACCCCCCAAGGATTCAATGGTATTTTTTACTTGATAAAGACCTAGTCCTGCTCCATGAGTAGTTGTGACACCCTTTTCAAAAATGGATTCAATATTTTCTATTTTTTCAGAAAGCCCTTTTCCATTGTCTTCAAAAGTTATGATTGTTTTGCTTTTTTCTTGTCTTACTGAAATTGTTAAAGTTGGTAATAATACACCTTTTGTAGATTTTTTAGTATTTGATAAAATGTTATCAATCATAGTCATAATCTTTAATGGGATAAATTTTAAATTTATGCTATATTGCTCAGGTAAATTATTGACTATATTTATCTTTTGATTACTTTTATATTTTTTAATCTCTTCTACATGTTTCTTTATAAATGTTATTAAATCTGCATTAATTGGATTTTCCTTATCTTTATAATTTTTAAGAATTGCATATTTTGAAATATTTTTGATTTTGTTTAGAGGTTCATCAATATAATCTAAAAAATCTAAAACTTCTTTTGAAAGCACATTATTTTCTAAAAAATAACTGCGTTCATTTTCAATTGTATCCATTGCTGTAGATATTGTATGCATACAGTCCAATAGTTCATCTACATCTTGGTCTGAGGTGGCTCTTAAAAAGAAATTTTCACTATTTATTTGTTCAATAGTTTTTTCATGTTTTACAATTTTTTCTTCTGCTAATTTTTTCTCAACTTCTGATTCTTGCCATTTTTCTTCAGCATAATCTCTTTCTTTGTAGGCAGTTTCAACTTTTTGCTGTTCATGTTCTATTATCTTTTGAAGATTATTTTTTTCATAAACGCTTAAATCATGAATTCTTTTTGCTCCAGATGATTTAATAAATCTACTAGTAAATTCCTTATATTTATCTTCCGAAATTTTTCTTATATTATCAATAGTTGATTTATTAATCGTTAAATTATCTATTTTATAATCAGGTCTATTTAATACTTTATTAACAGCTTCCTCTACCTGTCCTTTATTCAAAGGTCGTGGAGCATATCTCGTAGGATTTTCTTTTATTTGTTTTTCGGCTATTACCGTATTGGATTCGGGGTCAAGTTTATCATAAAAACCATCCCAATTAACACCTTCAACAACAAAAGTTTCTAATTGTCTAAATATATTTATAACGTATCCATAAGCAGATTTCCCATTTTTTAAAATAGTTTTATCATCTTTTTCATATGATACCAAATCTTTATATGCATTATTATGGACAAGACCTTCCCTACTTGTAATTATAGCAAATGTATCAATATCTCTATTAATTGCGATTTTGCCAATTACTTCCCTTGAGCTTAAATATCGCTTGATACCTTGAGATTTCCTTACATCTAAACCCAACCAATCGTTACCAGGATTACCGTAGGGTGAAATTCTATATCCATTATGATAAAGAAAAATGGAACCATAATCATTTGTTGGATATCCAGTTTTTTTATGAAAGAATGACTTCGAATAAGTATCAAGATAATGTATTTCGACTTCAATATTCTTTAAAGTATTGTATGGATTTTCAGCTTCATATGAATAAATAACATCACCTTGATAATACAAAGTCGTTTCAAGTTTTAAACCATCTTCTGAAATTTTTGATTTAATATTTGTTGTTGTTACTGCTAGTTTATCAAGGATTTTATTTTCGATTAATTTATCATTTAAAAAAACTTGAAAATCAGAATTAGGATTAGAAGAATATTTTTCTAATTCCTCAGTCAAACTTTTATATTTTCTTTTATTCCATTCAGAACGTAAGTGTTTTATTAAAAGTGTAGTACCCGAAATATTTGTTATACCAGATTCTTTTTTAAATTGTTCAAAAGAGAGTTCTTCTATTCTTAATGGAATACTAGAGACTTCGTCGTCAATATTTTTATTTTCAAAGTCTTTCCAATTAATTGATAATTTTAAAGGCGCAGAATCTATTTTTTTTGTATATAAAGTCAATTCCGTTCCTAATCTATCACATGAAAAACGACCAATCCCCTTATTACCTGCATATGCTTCATTATTGTTTCTTAATGTCCCTTTCTTTTCTGAATATGCCATATTAAGCCATTTATTTTCTATATCGTATAAATTCATTCCTTTTCCAAAATCACGAATTATCAGTAATGATTTATCAGAAATGGACTCAGCCTCAACAAATTGAATTTCAACTTTTGGAGAATCTGCATCCTGAGAATTTTTTACAAGTTCTATAATTGCAATATTATCATCATAAATTAATCCTCTACCTAAAATATCCTTTAAACCGGCATTAGCTTTAAAATGAGTAGTTCTATTCATAATCCAACTCACTTTCTGCAAGATTAATTATAAATCTACCCAAAGTTTCTGCCATTAAAGGAGGCACGGCATTTCCAATTTGTGTATATCTTGGACACTCAAATTTTCTCCTTGGTCCACCTGTTGTGTAACGTCCTTGGAATTCAAACCAATCGGGGAATGACTGAATTCTAGCCGTTTCACGAGCTGTTAGTATCCTAGCTTCTTTGTAATGTAAAGTATCCTCAGGAATAGTAGTTATTGTATTTGATATTTTATCTGGTGATAAAACCGATAAACAATGTTTTTTAAAATTTACTTTTTCTTTTATGGCATTATTTACTGCGCAACCTTTTTGAGCATGTTCTAAAATGTATTCATATCTCTTTAAGGTGTTTTCTTTATGTTTAGCTAAGCGTAAACTATTAGGCATTTCATTTTTCTTTAAACCTTTTCTCATGATTTTTAAATATGGATTTAATTTAGCTGGCTGCTCATATTGCAATTGATTAAATCCTTTACAATCTACACAAGGTATTTTATTTTTACCGGAAAGTTCTAAATCAGATATAGCATCACCTACAGTTACAGATTTTAATCCCCATTTCTTTTTTTGTAAATTTGCACTTTGTAAGATTAAATCTAAAATATCATTATCTGAATATTTTTTTAAATTTTTAGATAAACAATCTTTACGAATAGCTATCATTATGAAACGATGTCTAAGTTGTGGAACTCCAAACTCAGCAGCGGATATCATATTTTTAAATACCTTATATCCCTTTTTGTCAAGCAACTTTGATACTTTTTCAGAGTAGGGTTCTTTAGCCGTCTCTCTGAAGGCAACTTGAAACCCTCTTACATTTTCAAGTAAAAGAACTTTTGGTTTTATTAAAGAAACAATCTTTATATACTCTTCTGTTAAACGATTTCGTGGGTCATTAGGATTTCTTAGACCCGCAAAAGAAAACCCTTGACAGGGTGGACCACCGGCAATTAAAAACACTTTTCCTTCCAATGTTTTAAGTTTGTCTGAATAGTTTTCTAATAAATTACTTGTAGTCATGTTTTCATAAGGTAACCATTTAGGCCATTCAAAACCCTTTTTCTTTTCACACAAATTATGCTTTAAGGTCAAAAAAGCATCATCTGTTTTTTCTATAGCAAAAATACCCTTGAATCCAGCATTTACTAATCCAAGTGATAGTCCACCACAACCAGCGAATAAGTCAATAAAATTGTAATCATGCATGATACTACCTATTATAATTAATAAAATAATTATAATAAAGTAGCTTAACAAAACTTAACATCCAATTAAATGATTAATATTATTATGCATGACTTTTTAAATACACTAACAATCGCAACAGTTTTGTTTCTTGTAGCATGAATCTTTTTTCTTTCTCGATAAAATTTAATCAATAGCCCTTATTCCAAAGAATATCGGCTAGTTAAGCGAGTTATTTTATAAGGAGGAAGAATGAAAAATCTTGAAACAAAAGTCGAGGAAATCCAGCATTTACTTTTTGAGGCGAGGTCGTTGGTAAAAATTTGTGCCTTAGCTTCGGATTCTTGTATTACGGATAAGGAATTGCAGTTACGAAATAACCTGGAAGTTTACGAAGTTCTGCGTAAGGTAAATCTATTGCTTGCAAATATAGAGCGTATCTTAGATACCTAAAGAGTCTCAAAAAATTGTGCAAGGCTAATATTTAATACTTTAGATAATTTAATTATCTTATCTAAAGCAATATTTCGTTCTCCTCTTTCTACCATTCCTATGAAGTTAGGAGATAAATCAAGTTTTTCCGCTAAAACAGCTTGTGTAAGATTTCTTTCTTTTCTGAGTTCCTTAAGACGAAAGCCAAAAGGTTTTAATTCTTCTCTAGCCATAAATCCTATTATGAAGAGGAATTGTAACAATTTACACAAACTGACCGTGCGTTTAGAAGATTTTTGTTTTATATTTAAGTTAAGGAGTTTTAAAAATGCAAAAAATAAAAAACATATTGATAAATACGAAAGCTAAAAAAGTGTTACTTATTTTAATATCCATTATAGGAATCTTTATGGTATATTCTAAATTTTTATATCCACAAATTATTCAAAAGATATTTTTTGTTGCTGAAACATTTGCTACACTTGAACAATACGATAAAGGGATAAACGAATTAAACAAGGGACTCTTTTTTAATCCTTTTGATTCTGAGATATATTATAGAAAAGGGAATGCTTATGCCTTAAAAAATAGAAATGAAGCGGCTTTCAATAATTATAGAATCGCAATTATTTTAAACCGAAAAAATCCTAAAATATATGCAAGTCGCTCTATTCTTTATTCTACTAATTTTGATTTTGCTCGTGCTGAATTTGATATTGATAAAGCTATTAAATTAGACCCTAAAAATCCCATGTATTATGGGATGAAAGCAACTTTATACATGGTTAAAGATATAAATAAAGCTATTGAATTACTAACACAAGCAATAAAATTAGATGATAAATTTGGTTTTGCTTATTTTACAAGGGGCAAGCTGCGTATGAGTAAAAATGATATAAATGGTGCAATTAATGATTTAACGATTGCGATTAATATAGACCCAAATCATGCAGATAATTATGCGACAAGAAGTACAGCTTACCTTATGCAAGAAAATCCCAAAGCAATAATTGATGCAGAAAAGGCTGTATCTCTTTCACCACAAGACCCCAATATGCACTACAACAACGCTTTGGTAGCATACGGATTTTACGATTTTATAAAAGCAAAAAAAGAATTTAATTACGCTAAATCATTATCTTTAGAACAGAATAATTTTGAACTTTATGAAGAAATTAGCAATTCAGCTAAAAAATTTGGATTTTAGTTATGAGGATATCAAATGAAAAATATTAAGTTAATATCATTCCTTCTTTTTATACTAATGTTTACTTGCTCTATAAGTTTTGCAGACACATATAATGGAGTTCCCCTTTACAACATTGATTATAGCGAATTTGTAAGACCGATTCCAAGAAATATGCCACATAGCAATTATTCTAATGATTGGAATTTTAATTCAAGGTCTAATGTCCAAAATAATAGTTCAAACTATGATTATCAAAACAAAAATACTTTTGATTCAGGGAGTACTCATTTTATTTATTCATCAAGTCCGAATCCTTCCTATTGCATTCCTGATAGTTCTTATAGTATATGTCATTAATAGGTAATAAAGGAGAAATTAAAAATGGCTAATTATTATGAAAAAACAGAAAGATATTTACAATCAGCAGGAATGTCCTTTTTTGTTAATAGAGTAGAAGAAATTTTACTAAATATAGAAAAATTAAAAATAAAGGAAGAAAAAATTAAATTAATAGAAAAATATTTTGCAAATCAGGAAGGATATTCTGATAAAGACATTAGCGGGACTAGAGTCAGGGTTAATTCTGTTATCAAAATTATTAAAGAAAACAATATAGAATATGTTTTAAACAAAATAATTGAAAGTAAAAAAGTACCTTTAAGCACAGTAACAAAAGCTAGGAAAATTTTAGAACAACAATTCAAAAAATAATTTTTAGTTATAATATAATTATATGAATAATAAATTACTACCTGTCTGCAATTTACAAGAACTTAATGAATTTCAATTGGAAACTCATGATTTAATATCCAATGGTCAATGCACAGCCTATTATGCTGTGGTAATTTATAAAGAAGATGAAATTGTATATGTGCAAAATAATAGAGTTGTATTTTCTGATAGATTATTTGAGTTAATCCTTCATGTAGCAAATACGGGTTCAAAAGGTATAAAAGGGCAGCATTTAGCTGATAAAATGCAACTTGTATATAAAGATGTCTATCAATACAAAGATAGAGTTAATAATTATAAGAAATATCGGACTGTTATAGATAAAGATTTGATTGTTATTGATGAAAAAAATTATTGGCACTTGAATGTTAATTATAATAATCAAGGTCTTTTAATAATTTGACTATAATCATTACGTTTCCTGAGTTATATGTGTTTTTTGTAGAATACCTGTAGAATAATTGCGTAATCGCTGCGGAATTGAACTATTGGCTGGATAGCCAATAATGAGAGAGTAAACAACACCGGTGATGTTTTTTAGTACAACTTAAAAAACAAGAAAGGAGACTCTCATTATGGAGAATCTTATTGCAGCGTTTGATGATAGCTTTAAAACATCATCTAAAAAAATCATTCAGTATGGCGGAACAGGCAAAATCGAAACAATTAGAGGTAAAGATTTTGCTGAAGCATTAAGGGAGCATTTTCTTGGAGTTAATCGCTGGGGAGTATCACCAGAAGTTAAAGGTCAAGAAGATAAAATTTTATTTGGCGGAATTGATATTGATTGTAAAGATAAATCTATTGAAGAAAAGTATCAAATGGCGCTTAATATTCAGAGCGAGTTATTTGAAGAATACAGACTAAATGCACTTGTTGAACAATCAAAATCAAAAGGTTTTCATTTATTTGTCTTTTTTGCTACTCCTCAAAATCGAGATTATGTTCAAAATTTATTAGAAAATGTAGTAACCAAGATAACCGGTTTAAAAATTGCAAATGGAATCATTGAAATTTTTCCAAAAGGTAAAAAAGGTTTAGGTATATTTTTACCATATTTTGGAATGTTTGAAGATTCAAGCACAATAAATCCGGAATTTTTTGAGCTTAAAAAATCTTGCTTTGTTGAAGGTGAAAATATGGAAGCTATAACAGACCCGTTGCCAAGAATAAAAAGTGCAATGCAGCTTAATAATTCAATGCTCATGTTTCAGGAGTCTTTAAAACAATACCCTGATTGTATAAGAAAATCGGCTTTAAATTGGAAAGACGGCGAAAGAAACTCTTTGACCTTAGCAGTTGCGGGGGTTCTAAAGAAGGTCTCTAAAGTTTCTGTAGATGAAGCAATGAATATTATTACTCAAATTGCTCAATTCAATCGTGATGAAGAATTATCAGGTAGGATTGCAACAGTTGAAGCAACTTACAAAAATGATGAAGTGGCGGGTTGTTCAATTTTTAAGGGGGAAAATGAAAATATTTCTCTTAGTGAATTGATTTGTGATACTGATTGTTTGTTTTTGAACCTCGATATGCCCATAAAAGATAAGGTTAGATACTTGCAGGCTCGAAAGGAATTGCAACCTAATATAAAAAAAGATAAAATCGCGGAGCTTGTAATTGCTGAACTCTTAAATGTGGGTAAAATTTACAAAGCTGACGGTCAATATTATATTTTTGACGGTAATGCAAAGCGATTGATATGTATATCCGATGAGCCTCTTGAATTAAGAACAATGTTCACAGAGTGGGGCATAAATGCTTCTGAAAATTTATATAAGTATGTATTAAATGAACTGTTTGTTTATTGTGTTAAAAACGCACAACCGGTCGAGATTCATAGGTTTGCATATTTTAATCCCAAAACATTCATACTTTATGTATATAACGGACCAAAAGAGGTTTTAAAAGTTTCGGTCGATAATATCGAAACAATCGAAAATGGTGATGACGGAATTATGTTTACCGAATTAAACAGTTATCAACCGTTTAAATTAGTAGATATAAATAAAAAAGTCGATTATGTTGATAAATACCTAACCAGCAACCTAAATGTAGATTCTGATTCAACAATTTTAGATATAACAACTCAACAGAAAATCTCTGAGATATGGTTTTATAGCCTTTTCTTTGAGTCCATAATGAAAACAAAACCAATATTTGCAGCCATTGGAACTAAAGGAAGTGGTAAAACAACTTTTCTAAGGCGCGTTGGTCAAGTTCTCTTTGGTGAGAAATTTGACGTAACCTCTGTATCAAGTGATTGTAAGGATATTGAGACAATCATCACAAATAATTACTATGTTGTGATTGATAATTTGGATAATCCGCCAAAGGCTTTAAATGATGCTCTTGCAAGAATAGCAACAGGCTCAGTCATTAAAAAAAGAAAGCTGTTTACAACAAACCTAGAGCTTGAATTTGATGTAAAGTGTTATGTTGCTTTAACTTCAAGAACACCGCAATTTACAAGAGATGATGTTGCAGACCGATTAATTTGTATATATCTTGAACGCTATAAAATGTTTACTGATGAAAACAATCTTAGTCGGGAAGTTCTGTCAAAACGTGATGAAATTATGAGCTTTATCATGTATAAGCTGCAAAAATTCATTAAATGCTTGCAGGAAAAGCAAAACGAAACATATAAAGTCGATTTTAGAATGGCGGATTTTGCGGTTTTTGCACTAAAGACTGCTGAAAATAAAACCGAGTTCGAAAAGTTGAAGAAAATATTTGCACAAATGATAAAAATTCAAAATGAATTCACCCTCAAAGACGATGTTTTATATCTTGTTTTAAAAAGCTTTGTCAATGAAACAGAGAATAAAGGCAAGAAGTTTACTTCTGCAGAACTTTATAACAAATTTAAGCAAGAAGCCGACACAATGGGGTTGTTAAAATCATTTGAACTTGTGTATAAGAATCCTAAATCGGTTAGCACAAGGATAAAAAACATTAAAGATAATATTAGTGATGAAATCCTTGTACACTTTGAGAAAGGTCATTCTAATTACCTATATTTTTCTTTTAAACTTGTTGACGAGACTGGCTATCAAGAGTCTTTAATTTGAGGTGACAGGCATGAAATTAATCACGATAGATGAACTTTCAACAATTCTACAAACCTCAAAAAGTACAATATATCGCTGGGTACACAAACGGGCAATCCCGTTTGTGAAACTCGGAGGCAAATTGTTATTCTCGCAAGACGAGATTCAAGAGTACATAAAGAAAAATTCTGTTAGCAATTTGTAGTTAAAGTGCTTACAGAAAGCCGAATACACGGCATAATAAAAATAAAAGGATTGAAATACTTATGGCAAAAGTTCGGAAAAATAAAAGAGCCAATTATTGGGAGGTCGATTATCTCGACCTCTTTGGGAAAAGAAAAGTTAAAGGCGGTTTTAAAACAAAAGTTGAAGCCGAAGCCTTTATGGTTGATATTTTATCAAAAGTCAAAACCGGCACAATGCCTAAAAATAATAAAATGACTTTCGCGGAAGCCGCTGATATTTTTATGCGCTTGCATGCAAATAAAAAGTGTAAACCTAATACAGAACACGGTTAAAAATCATTTATTACCTTATTTTGGGAAGATGAAATTAACTGAAATTACTCCGCTTGCTGTCAATGAATTTATCGCACAAGAACTTGAAACAGGTCGCAAAAATTCAACCGTAAATAAGTATAAAAAACTCATGAGCCAAATTTTTAGCTTTATGATTGACAATGAAGTTATAGTGAGAAATCCTTTAGCCCGAATCAAATCATTAAGAGAAGAAAAAAGCGAGGAAGTTTGTGCTTTATCAAGTCAAGAAGTGCAAATATTACTTTCTAAAACAAAACAAGTATATCCCGATTTTTACCCTTTGTTATTTACAGCCATTTTTACAGGATTGAGACAGGGTGAACTTATGGCTTTAACTTGGGATTCAATAAATTGGGTGAAAAAGCAGATTACGATTGATAAAAATTATACTCATGGAAGACTTGGAACCCCTAAAACGGGAAAAATAAGAAAAGTCGACATGTCTTCCGAGCTTGTAAAAGTTTTGAAAGAATGGCGTCTGGCTTGTCCTAAAGGTGAAAAGAACCTTTTGTTTCCAAATGGTGATGGTGAGTATCAAGACGCAAATAATATGATTAAAAGAAGGTACAAACCGGCTTTAAATCGTGCCGGAATCAATTATATAAAATTTCACGGCCTAAGGCACACCTACGCAAGTTTATTACTAGCAAATGGTATTCCTATGAAATATGTTCAGCACCAATTAGGCCATAGCTCAATAAAAATGACAATGGACTTATACACTCACCTTTTACCAGAAACTAATGAGCAATGCGTTAATGCACTTGATAATATTGTAGAAAAGACACAAGAAGCGGTAGAGATTAGGAAGTTTGGGACTTAAATGTTACTAAATCCATTTTTTAATAAATCAGAATTAATTACCTTTGAATTATTGATTATATAATCAACAAACTGTTTTGTGGCGTAGTATTTTGCATAAATATTGGGGATTCCTTGATATTTTTCAAGAGATTTATTCAATTCTTTTACTAAAACATCTTGTTTATTATTGGGAACAAAATTAACTACAAAAGTTTTAACAGGTCCTATTTTGGTTGGAACATCATATTCTACCAATATATTATTATCTAACAATTTTTGCCAATAATCTTCATTAATATCATTTTCATCTGCATTAAAAAATAATTTACCATTTAGTAAACTTGCAATATTACCAATAGAATTTGGATTAATTGATAAACCTAACCAATTTTGTATTTGTTCCCATTCATAAGCATCAATTATAGGTTTTCCCATTAATATAGGGGGATAGTTCTCAATATGTTTTATTATCATTTTACCAGAAGCGATACCCCCTCTTATAGGAAATTCACTTATTCTATTCGCAAAAAATTTAGAGTCTGTAAACGCAAAGATTGAATTTACCATAATAATACATAAATGCTTAAAAAAATCAAAAAGAATTTCTTTATATTGCCCAACCCTTATTCCATTTTCTTCCTCATATTTTTGATATGTTACAGCTGTATCACTAAAAATTTGAAAATGAGGTTTATAATTTAAATTCTCTTTAGAATATAAAATATTTCTAGTAAAATACATTTCATAAGAATCTGCAATCTGTTTTATATCTAAATGCTTTTGTGGTTTAGATATTATATTTTTAAATCCTAGAATATCAAATTCGGCAACAATACATCCTATTGGATAATCATAGTAAAAATTAGAATCCGACATTATTCACCTCAATTTGTAGTAAATTTGTAGTATTTTCAAAAATGGGCACAAAAAATACGCCTGCCGCGATTCGAACGCGGGACCCTCTGCTTAGAAGGCAGATGCTCTATCCAGCTGAGCTACAGACGCATATCTTGTGTTCTATTTAATTGTCAATTCTTCGTTTCTATCGCCCGTTGACCTACCGCTTAGAAGGCAGATGCTCTATCCAGCTGAGCTACAGACGCATAATATCATACCTGTATTTCTAAAATAACACATCAATCTTTTTTTGCAAGAACTTTTTCTTAATTGTCATAAATAAATAAGGCAGTCGGGTAATAGCATTAATTGCTAAAATTGAGTTTAATATATGTATTAAATCTTTTTCATACTTCCAGCTATTCTTAATTCCAAGAGCCATTTCAAGGCTCTTTTTTTTTGGTTAAACGGCGGTGATAATATCACCGCCGCGACTTTAAATTTTAAAATGTATATCTTATACCTGCCTGTCCTTGATATAAATCAGCATTTGCCACAAATGAAAATCCGCTTTTCTTACCAAGGTTTACTTCTGCTGACACTGTAGGTGTGATATATCCGTTTTTCTGATTTAAATTCAAATGTTGTGTACATTCTGCACCCAAAGTTACAGTTTCTGGCCTCTCTCCATTTACAGAAACAGTAACGGACTCATGGTCAGCGAAATGAAAACTCACATCTCTTGCCGTGCTTTTACGCATCCCCCCTTCAAGCCCGATACCAAATTTAGCATTTTTAGATTTAAAGTTTAATTTAGCCGCGGCTCCTAGACGAGTTTCGCCGGAATACCATTTAGAATCACCAGTATGTAAATTACCTATTGAATAAGGAACTTCGTTAATTTCACCATTCATTCTTGTATCGAATTCTGTATGATAACTGTTTGATTTCAGGTTTCTTATTGTCTGTGCTTTCGAAGAAATTTCGAATCCCAGGTTTTTACCTATATCAAACTCGTGTCCTAACTCAACTCTTCCTGATAATGCAGTTCCTGCTCCGGCTTCTGCCTTAAGGTAAGTTCCTTTGTAATTAATTTCACCGCCTAAAGCAGCCCCGATGTTTGAAAAATTTTCTCCCGCCGGATTACGTAAAACTCCTGCATTTCCCTGTGCATAAAATTCTGTCTGTACTTTTTTTGAAATAGGTATCGTCATAATTTTCTCTCCTTATCTTTTGTGTTACCAGTGTTATGTTTATATAAAGTCTTACCTGATTAAAAAATTGCTCCATTTTTAGAATTTTAAATACTAAATAACCATTATGTACTATTTACAATAGGTTTCGACTTTACAAAACTTAATATAAAATACTTTTAAATAGTAAAAAAATGGGCATCAAACAGGAACTAGGCAAAAAAATTAAACGTATACGCCTTGAAAAAGGCTATACGCAGGATAAACTTTCAGAAATGATTGATATTTCACAAAAGGCGCTTAGCAGTATTGAATTAGGAGAAAATTTTGTAACAGCAGAAACTCTTGATAAACTGTTAAATGCACTTGAAATAACCTCTGAAGAACTTTTTGCTACAAATAAATTCAAGGACGCAAAAGATTTACTTCAAAAAATAAACGAGAATATTGCCTTAATTGGTGACGATTCCGACAGACTAGAAATTATTTACAACTTAACTAAAAGTTTGGTTAGATAACAAAATTATTTAAAGAAAAATTCTATCCACCTTATCAAATCAGATATTTCATAAGGTTTAGGCAGATACAAATCTGCTCCGGCATTCAGGATGGCAGACTTATCATGAACAGTACTTGTTACAATTATCTTAGTGTTAACGAAGTTCAAATTTGCCTTTAAATCTTTGCACACCTTAAGCCCTGACATATCGTCTTCGCTATCCAGAATTACAATCCCCGGCTTATTATCAAGTGTTTCGCAAATCTCATACCCTTGCAGCTCAAGTGTTGTTCTTAGAAGCAAAGCAAGAGCCTCGTCAGGTTCACTTATGTATACAGAACGGTTTATCTCCGGTATAATTACAGAATTTTCACCGGTCAATTTTATTCTATCTATTGCGTAGTTAGAACCGCTTGGAATTCTTGCGATTTTCTTGATTGCAAAAAGTTTTTCCAGAAGCCCGTCAACTCCGGAAATTGATTCATAATTATCCAGTATTCCACCTATAAGTACAGAAACAAAATTAGCTCTCATGCCGGCTTTCCTATCACCATCGAGTAATGTATACCCCCTTCTTGCATCCTGTTCGGAATAAAATTTAGGAGTTACAGTATCAAATGCAAATGTCAGGAAGGCGGCCATTTTCTCCGCACTATATGGATTTGTAATTATCACAAAATTTTTATCATCAAGCTGCCCCAAAAAATCATTTGCATCAAGCGCTGATTTTGTAATAGCAGCAAAAGTTTGTAATAACTTATCACCTGCTATATCAGAATATACACTCTTATAATTATCAAGATTTTCTATACCTGCAAGCAAGATGGCAAGCTTATTTTCTGAATGCAAAAGGCGTCTTATTGCCTTATAAACATATTTTTTATTCGGCAGAAGAGTTACATTATTCAAGTTAGATTCAATATCTCTTCTCAAATGAGCCTTAATACGCATTTTAAACTCTTCAATATTAACAGGTTCACTCAAAAAATCATCTGCTCCGCTTGCCAGAACTTTTATTCTGTCGCTTGTATCAGCAGATTTTGAGAGAGCAATAATAGTTGGTCTTGTATTATAAGTCAATGTTCTCATTTTTTCGCAAAAACTTGATAAATCTTCATCAATGCTGTCAGATATTATTATCAAATCCGGTTCTGACTCCTGAACCAGAGCAACAGCATCCTTAAGAGTGCGTGCGATTACGGCAGAAGTCTGTTCATCGTCAATGCTTTTTTTATATTTAACAGATAATTCTTTTCTCTTATCTATAATTAAGACATATGAGAGCATCTTAAAGCCTCCTCTTGATTATAGACAGGAAATCGGACAATAAACACAGTCCCCTTACCCTCTTCGCTTTCAAAATCAATATCTCCGTGCATACGCTCTACAAGCTGTTTAGTAATATAAAGTCCCAGCCCGTTACCCTGTGTGGTGCTTGTAAGATGGTTCTCAAGCCGGCTGAATTTTTTAAAAATTTTATCTCTATCCTCTTTTTTAATTCCAACGCCTTCATCCTTTACTTTTATCAAAATCATATTTTCAGAGATACCGGTTGAAACAAGAACTGTCTTACCATTTACTGAATATTTTGCGGCATTGTCGATAAGATTAGTCATAACCTGCTGGAATTTATCTTCATCAAGTCTTGCGGGGGGTAAATGTTTTTCTAGCTCAAGCTCAAAATGCCTTGTTTTGTATTGCTCAGTAAACAAAGGAATTAATTTTGAAATTGCCTCATTAACATCAATTTTCTTTAGAACTTCTGAGCCTGCATGCATTTTTGAAACGGAAAGAACATTTTCTACAAGATGAATAAGCCTGTTTGATTGATCTTCAATAATTTTTATAAATTTTTTTTTATTCTCATCATCAATCTTATCCCACGAATTGAGAAGAGTTTGGGAAAACCCTCGTATGCTTGTAAGAGGAGTTCTCAACTCATGAGAAACTGTTGCTATAAATTCATCCTGCATGTTGTTCATCATAAACCCTCCCTGTCGGAGAGGGGAATAAGGTGATTAAACCTTACCCCTCTTCCTCGGTCATAAATTCCTTTTTAGCTTCTTCAATTGCCTCTGACAGGATATCAAGCTGATCAGGTGCAAATGTTACTCCTTTTTTTGTAGGAAGCCAGCTTGCGCCGTCATCTGTTGTATAGAAAATTCTCAAGTTAAAATAGCTCTTTCCTCTGTATTCTGAAATTGAAATTTGTAATTGCTCTGTATCAGTTCTTTGGATACTTGCTAATAATTTTCCTGCCATTTTTTTCTCCTTTTTAATATATACAAAATTGATTATATCATATTATTTATAAAAGTTAATAATTTGTCTAAACACTATCTTTAGGGTAATATAGAATTATGGAAACGGGGAAGATTGTAGTAGTCGATGACGAGAAGATTGTAACCTCAGCTTTCAAAACATTATTGAAAGTTGAAGGCTTTAATAATGCGCATTTCTTTAATAATCCAAAAGAGGCGCTGGAGTTTCTAGCTTCTAATATCCCTGATTTAGTCATTTCAGACTTTTTAATGCCGGAGATGAACGGACTGGAGTTTTTAAGTGAAGTAAAAAAAATGTATCCGGAAGTTAGTAAAATTTTACTTACCGGCTATGCAGACAAAGAAAATGCAATAAAAGCGATTAATGAAATCGGGCTATACAGATATATTGAAAAACCGTGGAATAATGATGATTTAATTATAAACATTAAAAACGGTATTGAGAGAAGCTATCTTTTAAGCGAACTCAGGAAAAAAATTTCTGAGCTTGAAGATGCTAAAAAAGAATTAGAAAAATACTCTCATAATCTGGAACAGATTGTAGAAGAGAGGACTGCTGATTTAAGACAGTCAAATGCAAAACTTGCAGGTATTGTTAATTACTGTGCAGACGGAATTATTATTATAAATGAAGACGGCATTATAGAGCAGGTAAATCCGGCTTGCGAAAGTTTAATAGGACTTGTAGAAGGCAAGCTTTTAATGTCTTCAATAGATGACTACCTTTTCAGCAAAAAAACATTTATCTCAAAAGAACTGCACAAACTTGACGAACAGGAACTTTTGCTGAGAGATTTTTATATAAAAAATCCGCTCAGCAATGTAGAAACACCTGTTGAGATTAGTTTTGCCAGAATCAATCCTGACGATGATTTCAAGCGTTTTGTTGGCGTTATAAGAGATGTTACAGAGCAGAAAAAGTCAGACAAGTTAAGAGATGATTTTATTGCAACACTTACCCACGATTTGAGAACACCGCTGCTGGCTGCAATTCAGACTTTAACATTCTTCCTTCAGGGTGCACTGGGAGATTTGGATGAAAAACAGAAGCTGCTATTGTCAACAATGCAGAAAAGCAATGAGGATTTACTAGGTCTGGTTAACGCTCTTCTTGAAGTTTACAAGTATGATGCAGAAAAGCTTACGTTAACAAAGACAAACTTTAATATTTATAATCTTGTTGAACAGGTTTATAATGAAATTTTACCGCTTGCACAATCAAAAAATATTGATTTTAAGATTGAATGCTCCAATAAGAATATAGAAATTAATGCTGACAGAAGCGAAATAAGACGTGTTATCTGCAACCTTTGCGGTAATGCTATAAATTACACGCAGGAAGGCGGCAGGGTTGTAATTACGCTCAAATGTGAAGGTAAAGATTTAATATTCTCTGTTTCCGATAACGGCAGCGGAATACCGCAGGAAGATATTCCGAATATGTTCCAGCGTTTCTCGCAGGGCACGAGTAAAAAACGTTCAACCGGAACCGGATTAGGTCTGTATCTTTCAAGGCAGATTATTGAATCACACGGCGGTAAAATTTGGCTGGAAAGCCGACTAAATAAGGGAAGTGAATTTTCGTTTCTGCTTACAGATACAGTAAAAGAGGGTAGTTTGGTATGATAAATGTACTGCTGGTTGAAGATCACGAATTATATAGAATGGGGCTCTCTATGCTTCTTGAAAAAGCAGAAGGAATAACTCTCTGCGCAGAAGCTTCTGACGGTGCCGAAGGTATTAAAAAAGCCCGCGAGTTAAATCCTGATGTCATTCTTATGGACATAGGACTCCCTAATATTGACGGCATAGAAGCAACCGGACGTATCAAGGATTTTAATCCGGATGTTAAAATATTAATTTTCACTTCAAGAGATAGTGACAATGATGTTTTTGAAGCTTTTAAAGCAGGTGCTGACGGTTATATTATGAAGGGAGCAACACCGGAACAGACAATTTCTGCTATTAAATCAGTATATGAAGGTATAGGATGGATTGACCCTGCAATCGCAAGATTAGTTTTCTCAAATCTTCAAAGGCCGGAAAAGCAGATTATAAGCACGCCTGAGATAAAAAAATCAACTAATTCATACGGACTTACAGAACGTGAGCTTGATGTACTGGAATTAATGGTTGAAGGGCTTTCAAATCCTCAAATTGCAGATAAGCTTGTTATCACAAGAGCAACTGCAAAAGCTCATGTACACAGTATATTGCAAAAACTCTGTGTTTCATCAAGAACACAGGCAACAGTCACTGCAATGAAGGAAGGACTTGTTTAATGTTTGAAGCTTTAGCCGGTATGTTTATGGCTATGAAAGTTAACTTCTGCCAGATGAAATATCATATGTTCAAAAGGCAGGACAGGGTTGTTGCTGAAACTATTTACTTAAACGAAGTTGATAAAGTTGATGAAAAAGAGAAGTACGAGAAAAGCAGGCTTCCGGAATCCGGGTATATGACAGTTGCTGAGTATGAAGAAAAATCCAGAGGCAAATCAAAAAAAGAGATTAGTGCTAAAATTCTTGATAAGGCAGAAATGCCTGAAGATAAGAATATGGTCTACATTCCACAGAAAAAATTTAAGCTTGTTAAGTATAATGATCCCGTTGGCAGTCCGGAATTAACACTTCCAAGAAAACTTAACTTTGACAGACAGATTAATGCACAGGGAATTATTTCGGGAGATTATACAAAGCTTGTTTATCCGGCAGTTTATTATTATGCCCAGTCAGACTGCACAAGCTGTGATTTATTTTTAATTAACCTTGATTCTTCACTCTCAAATATAGAGAAAGTAAAAAAGGCAAATATTGTAAATAAAGAGCCAGATCCTTTAATTTCAACCTCGAAAGACATAGATACAAAGTTTATATTTAGAACCCTTACGCCTATTGATTTTTCGAGTGATAACACAAAACTTGTTGTCAAAGAAAAAGTAGGGCACAGACACGACGGCATCTGGAAAACAGATTTATGGGTGTATGATTTTGAAAAAAAAGAAGCCAGAAAGCTTCCTCAAATAAGAGAAGCTATTGTAAATTACTGGGCTTTATCAGGCGGGGTTGATTTTGATGAAAAACGCTGGGATATTTATCCTATGGGCTTTGATGCGAATGACGAAAACAGAGTAATACTCTGTGCATATGCCTACACTGGCGATATCCCTAAATTTTTGGGTACTTGGAGCATTGATATCTATGGTGAGAATTCAAGACTTGAATCACTAACAGGCTCAAGTTTTCCGGTATCTACAGTAGGGTACAGACTTGAACAGGAAGCTGATGTAATGCCTGTTTCTGAAGTAGAATTTGAAGCCAGACAGGCAAAAGAACTCGAAAAAGCAAAAGAAAAAGAAGCTAAAGATGCTGAAAACTTCGAAAAGCAGGTAAAAAGACTTGAATATCAACGCAAAATTCAGCAGATGGATATGGAAACAATGATTAAAATCCGCGAACGCCAACAGTATATCAAAGATAATTATAAGAAAAGCTCAGACGGATTGACTGGAAACTAAAGTTATCAGTCCTCTGGAAATCCAATGTTATTACAGCAAAAAACCTTAAGCTTATTCAATATAAAATCATAAACTGTAATAATTGAATCTATTTCTAAAAATGCTGATGAATTATGTCGGTGCCATTTCAAAGCACACAGAGTCGTTTCAAACATTTCAATTATAGTGAAAATTTCTTTTATTTTGTTTTCTTCCATAACACCTCCTTAATACTTACATTTGTTATAACATTAATAAGTATCATTTGTCAAGGAATTTATGTTAGTATTCAAGTATTAACAGGAGTAAATACATGATAAAAAAGAAAATGGTTCAAGTAGGTAATAGCTGGGGAATGGTTATACCTAAGGCAATTATTGATGGTCTGCAAATCAACCCTACCACTGATATACTTGAAGTTTATATAGCAGACAATGAAATACGCATTCGTAAACCAAAAGCAAATTAATTGACGACCTGTGAAGTAGATTATAGTTGGGGTTGCATGTTTTTAATTTACCTCCTTGAACTTCACTTTCTGTCCTTCTTTTAATTCGTCTGTCAAATTAGTGATAAGCATTTCATCCCCTTTTAAACCTTCAAGGATTTCAATTCTGTCACCAAGGTCGCGCCCCTGTTTAACTTTTATGAAATGTATTGCAGAATCGGGCTTTACTTCTGCAACATACTGGTCAGGCCCTGCCAGAGTCGTCAGGCAGGAAGGATTAACAGTGAGAAACTTTTGTTTTCCCTGAAGGTTAAGGTTAGTTTTAACATACAAACCGCTGTAAAATCCTGATTTATTGTCGTTAGGAATTACAAGAACAACTTCCATTGTCCTTGATACACTGTCTAATTTTCCTGATATTTGTGAAATTTTGCCCTTAACTTTCAGTGAAGGATTTTCCGGAATGTACACATCAACATCCTGCCCGTCTTTTATAAATCTCACATAGCTTTGAGGAACAAAAATAGCTGCACGGAATTTATCAATCTGCTGTACTTCAAAAAGGCTTGTGCTTGTACTGCTTCCTCCTGCAACAACATTTGCACCTGCATCAATATTATATTTGCTTATAACTCCGTCAAAAGGCGCCGTAACTCTTTTATATCCCTGCAGTGCTGTTAAGCGGTTCAAATCTTCCTGTGCTTTTTCAACATCAGCTTTTGCACCTTCGTAAGCCATTTCGGAAGTTTTAAAACTATTATATTTAGTCTCCAATTCCTGAGCAGAAATTGCACCATCCTGAGAAGAATTTTTATACCTTTCATAAGTTCTTGCTGCGTAATCGTACTGATATTTTGTTTCCATCAGCCGTTTTTGCGCTGAAATCAAAGCAGATTTAGAACTTGCAGCTTCCGCATCCAAATCAGGAGTGTCAATTTCTGCAAGCAGCTGGCCTTTTGTAACTTTTTCACCCAGTTGTACATATCTCTCTTTCACAAGCCCGTTAATTCTTGCAAAAATTTCAGTCTGCAAAAAAGGTTTTAATTCACCGGAAAGTTCCAGAGAGTCTGCGCCGTCTATAATTTGAGGTTTTTCGACGAACGCAACATACTGAGTTTCTTTTGCATTCAAAGACGTTGTAATATACCTTGCGATTTTTGGAATTATTCCAATCAAGAAAAATATTACAACAACAGCAATTATTATATTTTTACGGTTAATCTTCATTATCCATCCTTTCGAACTTTTTATTTTTATTTAAAATTGCAAAAAGCATCGGCACAATAACCAGTGTTGCATAAGTTGCGAACATCAGCCCGCCGATTACTGTACGTCCGATTGGCGCATTCTGTTCTCCGCCTTCGCCGATACCCAATGCCATAGGAAGCATACCAAGTATCATTGCAGAAGCGGTCATTATAACAGGCCTTATTCTTGTATAGCCGGCCTGAATTGCAGCCTGAACAGAAGAATATCCTTCCCGCATTTTATCTGTTGCAAATGAAACGACAAGTATTGAGTTTGCGCAGGATACGCCTACCGCCATTATTGAACCCATCAGTGCCTGAACGCTGAATGTTGTATCAGATACAAAAAGCATCCATAAGATTCCAGAAAGAGCAAGCGGCACCGGAGTAATTATAATAAACGGATTTCTCCACGACTGGAAGTTAACAACTATCAATAAATAAACAAGAATAAGTGCGAGCATTAAACCGGACAGCAGCGATGAAAATACATAATTCATAGATTTTGCCTGACCGTGAATATTTATAAAAGTGCCTCTCGGTGCATCTTTTTGATATTTTTTAACAACTTTGTTTACATCACCCGCAACACCTGCTAAATCTCTATCTTGAATATTCAGAAGTATATCGTACACAGGCATAATATCATAATGGTTTACAACACTTGAAGTCACACCTGATTTTACAGACGCTATATTAGAGAGCCTTACCGGCGTATTATGAGTGTATGCTACAGGAATGTCGGTGACATTTTTAACAGTATCAACATTATATTGCGGAACTTGAAGAGCAAGTGTGTAGTTTACGCCGTTTTCAGGATCAACCCAGTAATTAGGCGCAACCTGTCCGCTTGAGGTTAAAGCAGTTAAAACATTCCTCGAAACAGTTTCCTGTGAAAGGTTCATTATGCCTGCCCGTGTTTTATCAACATTTATCCTTAATTCCGGTGCATCTGTAATCTGGTGAATATGAGCATCGGCAACTCCTCTGATTTTCTTAATATCTTCAAGCATTTTAACAGCAAGTTTATAATTTTCTGAAATATTTTTACCCTGTATCTGAACATCAATAGGAGAAGCAAGCCCGAAATTAAGTATTTTACCCACCATATCAGCATTCTGAAAGAAAAATACAGTATCAGGAAATTCTTTATTCAAAGTCTTTCTAAGTTGCTTTACATAATCTTTTGTCGGCTTATGATTTTCTTTGAGCGCAATCAGAATTTCGCCGTCACCGACACCAATCTGAGAGCTGTCCATAAACGCAAGGTTAAGTGAGCTTGCAGGCAGACCAATATTATCCAATATAGTATCAAGCTCTCTTGAAGGAATGACTTTTCGAATTGTATTTTCAATTCTGGTAAGTTCCCTTGCTGTTTCTTCAATTCTTGTACCATGCGGAGCATAAACGTGAAGTCTTATCTGACCTGCATCAACTTCCGGAAAGAAATTTTCGCCTATAAACGGAATAAGCAGAAGTGAAGATAAAATTATTATGCCGTAAACAGCACCGACTTTCTTTGGCCGCGCCATAATAGAGCGCACAAGGTATTTTTTATAAACTTTTCTCAGTTTTTCAAAATTTACATTGACAAAATTATTAACTTTAAAAAGCAATGATTTTCTGTCTAAGACTTCTTTTTTCTTAAGCAGTTTATCTACAAGCACAGGAACAAGTGTATTAGAAAGCATATACGATCCAAGCATTGAGAAGATTACAGACATCGCAAGCGGTATAAAAAGATATTTCGTTGCACCTTCCATCAAAAATATCGGCGCAAAAACAGTACATATTGAAAGCGTTGACACAAAAGTCGGAGTTGCGACCTCGGCTGTAGATTTATAAATAACTTCTTTAATCGAAGCAGATTTCATTGACTCTTTATTTCTCAAAATATTTTCAATCACGACTGTTGCGTTATCAACAAGCATACCAATTGCAAGCCCCAAACCGCTCAGTGACATCATATTAATAGTCTGCCCGCAAATAGAAGAACATATAACAGCAAATAATACAGACAGCGGAATAGAAATTGCAATAATAAAAGTTGAACGTACACTTCCCAGAAATATTAAGACCATAAGTGCCGTCAAAAGAGCCGCGAGAGTTCCCGAGAAAATTACATCTCGTATTGAAGCTTTTACAAAAACAGACTGGTCAAAAAGAACTTGCATTTTTACACTTTCAGGAATAATTTTTGAAATAACCGGAAGCAGTTTTTTTGTACCGTCAACAACCTTAAGTGAGGATACTCTTCCTGATTTGTAAACAGTCATTAAAGACCCCGGTGCGCCGTTTTGTCTTACCATATTTGTCTGAATAGCGTTGCCGTCGTGAATATATCCTACATCGGAAAGATAAACAACCTGATTTGCTTTAGGAGAAAATATCGGGAAATTGTTCATCTCATCTACTGTTGAAGAAGCGTTATTCAAAGAAACGAGATAATCTTTGCCGCCAATTTTTGTATTTCCGGAAGGTATAATAACATTTTGGCCGGCAACAGCTTTTGTTACATCAGCAGGCGTAAGCCCTCTTGCTTCCATTTTCTGCATATCCAGATCAACAATAATCTGACGGACTTTACCTCCCATCGGAAGCGGGACCTGCGCACCTTCAACTTTTGTGAGCTGAACTTTAATATTGTTTTGCGCTAAGTCTGTGACTTTTTGAATAGGCAGTTTTAGAGATGATATTACAACCTGCAGAACAGGAATAGTTGTAGGAGTATACTTAAGAATATTAGGAGGCATAATCCCTGTTGGCATAGTTTTCATACAAACATGGGATGTTGCACTGACCTGAGTAATTCCGGTATTTATATCTGCACCCGGATGAAGGAACACCCTGATTACACCAACCCCGAGAAGCGACTGAGATTCAATGTGTTCAATATCATTAACACTTGAAGCATAAGCACGCTCTGCAATGGTTACAATTCTTCTTTCAATATCCTTAGCCGGCATACCTGTATAAGTCCATACGGCTGTTACAACCGGAGTATTAATCTCTGGGAAAATATCAATCGGCGTTTTTGCTATGGTTACAATACCCATAATCAGGATAAAAAGTGCCATAACGATTACTGTATAATAATATTTTAAAACCATTTTGATGAAGTTTTTCAATTTATACTGCCTCCCAGTGCTTTGTAGATGTTAATTGTGTCCACTAATGCACTTATCCTGGCAAGATACATTGAATTTTCGTTCACAAGAAACTGACGCCTTGCGGCAAGTTCATCAATTCTATTGCCGGTACCGTTTGTATATCTTATATTTGCAACCTTATAGTAATGTCCTGATTTTTCTATCATATCTTTAAATTCGCTATACGAGTTATAATCAGCCTTGTAGCTTGATAATGAATTTTCTGTTTCGCATACAGCATTCAAAAGAACATTATTGTATTGATGGAGTTTCTCAACTGCAAGCTCTTTATTATACTTAAGATAAGCCATCTTATAACCGCCTGTATACAAATCCAGAAGCAGTCCTCCGCCCAGCTGATAAACATTACTATCCCAGTTAAAAAGTCTGCCAGCCTTAAGACTCTCGAAACCGACTATTTCATTTAGATTAATTGATGGCAAAAAAGCTTTTTTTGCAGCCTTAACATCAAAGGCAGCCTTTTTAATCCCGTATTCTGCCTGAATTACATCGGGTCTTTTAAAAATTAAATCAGATGATATCTCTGCATTTACACCAAAAGGGAAATCAAGCTTATCAACAGAAACTCTCTGAATATTGCTTCCCTCGTCTGGAGAAACTCCTCTGAGCACAGCAAATTGATGCAGCAGAATTTCTCTCTGCCTCAATAACGAATTTAGTTGATTTTTCTGGTTTACAAGTTCATATTCACTCGTATAAAGATTGTCATAAGGTATAATACCGCCTTCATAAAGCTGCTTTTTCAAGCGGAGAGTTTCATTCAGATTAGATACAATTTCCTCATAATTTTTTATGAGTTTATCATCCAGAACTATATTAAAATAAGAAGCTGCAATTTCAGACGATACTGCAAGTTTAGCAATATTCAAATCTTCTTTGCTAATCTTTACCCCCATTTTTGATGCCTGAACTCTGTCAGAAATCTTACCGAAAATATCCAGCTCCCAGTTTAAAAGCAAAGGGAAATACAGCAGGTTTCCGCTCCCAAAATTACCCGACCAGCGCGATATTGTCCTGTATGGATAAACACTCGGATTTATGCTCAATTGAGGAAGCCTCTGTGCATTTACAGTTCCAAGAATAGCTTCTGATTCCTTAATTCTGGCACCCGCAATCTTTATACTTAAATTATTTTCCAGAGCTTCCTGAATATAACCGTTTAAAAGCTCATCACCGTAGCTTTCCCAGAAAGGTGAAGCGTCCTCTTTCTGCGCTTTGACTGCCATCGGGGCATTTTCTCCGGCAAAACAAAAAGAGCTTAAGCTTAAAGCTCCGAGTATTATTATTGTAATTATCTTTTTCACGTAATTATTATCCCTTGACTGTATTTAGTATAAAACGCTCAAATCCCATTGTATAATACTAATAATTTATAGCAGCTATAGTTTTTATCTATAATAAAATGCTAAGATTATATTCTTTTTGCTATAATGTATTTATGAACATTAATCAGATAAAACAAGTTTTGACAATTGCAGAAGAAAAAAATTTTACAAATGCTGCAAAAAAATTATTTATTTCGCAGCCTTCATTAAGCAAAAGCATTAAGCTTCTTGAAGAAGAACTCGGCGTTGAACTCTTTGAAAGGAACCCGATAAAACTTACCCACGCCGGAGAAGCTTTTGTTAGCAAGGCAAAACGGATTATGGCTGATATAGGCGAACTGGAAATAGAAATGTCTGATATTTCAAACCAGTCAAAAACTTATATAGTTATCGGTATTCCATCGCACAGGTGTTACTGTTTTATGCCGAAAATTCTAAAAGAACTTCATAAAGATTTTCCGAACTGTTATATTAAGATAGAAGAGTATCCAACTTTTATTTTAAAAAAAATGCTGGCAGAGGACAAAATTGATTTTTATTTAGGTACAGAAAACCCTGACAGTTTGATTTATAAGGCAGAACATATATGCAATGAAACTGTATTTGCAGCATATCCTAAAAGCTGGAATATTGAGTGTAAGGAAGATGAAATTGATATTAGAAAGTTTAAAGAATGCAATTTTATAACATTTCCAGAGCAGCTGGCACTAAGCCAATACCTTAAAGCCTTATGCGAGGAAAACGGCTTTGAACCGAAAGCTGTAATAGAATGCCACAATGCAGAAACCATATATTCGATGATTGATGAAGGTCTTGGAGTGTCTTTTCTTCCTGAATTGTTTATAAAATATTTTCCGCAAAAGGAGAATGTATGCATCAAAAAGATTAAAGGCTATAATTATAAACGTGAATTTGCTATATTTTACAAAAAAGACAAATATCTTGTAAAACCGGCAATAAAATTTTTGGAGCTTTTCAAAAAAATCACTTAGACTTTAAATAAGCTTCAATAAATCCGTCCAAGTCACCATCCATCACTGCATCAACATTCCCCATCTCAAAGCCGGTTCTGTGATCTTTAACCATTTTATAAGGGTGGAAAACATAGGAGCGGATTTGTGAGCCGAAATTTATATCAAAATTTTCACCTTTAAGTTCGGCAAGCTTCTTTTCATGTTCCCTTTGACGCAGTTCTAAAAGTTTAGAGGCAAGCATCTGCATTGCATTTTCTTTATTTTGAAGCTGAGAGCGTTCCTGCTGGCATTTTATTACTATCCCTGTCGGCTTATGCAAAATCCTGACAGCAGTTTCAACTTTGTTAACATTCTGGCCGCCTGCACCGCCTGAACGCATTGTATCAACCTCAATATCCTCTGGAGGAATTACAATTGTTTTTTCATAATCAGGAATAATCGGCGAAACTTCGCAGGACGCAAAACTCGTCTGCCGTTTTCCGTTAGCATTAAAAGGTGAAATTCTGACAAGTCTGTGAACCCCTTTTTCTGCCTTTGCATAACCGTATGCGTATTTTCCTGTAATTTTTATTGTAGCAGATTTTATCCCGGCTTCTTCACCGTCAGACTTATCCGCAAGTTCAACTTTCCAGCCTTTGGCCTCTGCCCAGCGGGTGTACATTCTTAAAAGCATACTTGCCCAATCCTGTGCGTCTGTTCCGCCTGCGCCGGCATTAATCGTCAAAAACGCATCAGCTTCGTCATATTCACCTGAAAGCATTTTTTGGAAATCATATTTATCAAGTTCTTTTTTAAGCTGGTCTAACTGCGCCTCACTTTCCTTAATAAGCTCCTCATCGCCTATTTCCTGCGCAGTTCTGGCATCATCAATAATTGACTGCCAGCGCTCAAACATTTCCAGAGTGTCTTTAATCTCTCTGGACTTTTGCCCCAACTCTGATGCCAAATTCTGATTAGACCACACTTCCGGAGTCTGAAGCTTCGACTCCAAATCTGAAAGTTCCTTTCTTAAAGTATCAAAATCTATATTCTGTTTGTTCGTATTTACAGCTTGTTCCAATTCCAGAAGATTCATAACTTATTAACGAGCTCCACAACCTGATTATGTATATTTTCAATTGTATCAGAAGCATTTATAACCTTAACCCTTTGGGGTTCTTGTTTTGCAATTTCCAGATACCCGCACCTTACGCGGTTAAAAAATTCCACACCGGCAGACTCCATTCTATCTTTATTTTTACCTACTCTCTGCATAGAAGTTTCAACATCTATATCAAAAATAATAGTCAAATCAGGTTTCAGTCCTCCGGTTGCAAGATTGTTTAAATAATTAATCTGTACAATATCAAGTTCACGTCCATACCCCTGGTACGCAACAGTCGAGTCCGTATGCCTGTCGCAAAGAACAATTTTACCCTCCGTTATTGCAGGCTTAATTAAACAATCAACATGCTGCGCTCTGTCTGCAAGAAACAGAAAAGATTCGGCTTTAGGAGAAACTTCCCCCTCATAATTCAAAAGAATTTCTCTCAATTTAACCCCCAGACCTTTTGCACCGGGTTCACGCGTTATAAGGGTTTCCAGTCCTTTATATTTTAAATATTTATCCAGAAGCTCAATCTGGGTAGTTTTACCGCATCCGTCAGCGCCCTCAAATGTTATAAATAATCCGTTTTTCATAAAAGTATTTTACACAAAAAGAATACTTTTATCAAACCTCACAAACCAATATTTTGATTAAGCTTGAAGTGGTCTATCAGCTTGATTATTGATAAAATTTCTTCAAACATCGTGAAGAACTGCTTGCCGTCATTTACAGGTTCTTTCAAAGAACCAATCGAAAATAAATCCTTAGAAGTATGCAAACCTACCAACAAATATTTATCATAAAATGCACATGAAACTCTATCAGCACTAAATGCCGTTTTCATATTATTCAAACGCTCCATAAAACTCGGAGTTATCAAATATCTTGCCTCAACTTCATCATCTGTAAAAACATCAAACTTCTTTTCAAACACTACATCTTCTAATGTTGTGTGCTTAAGGTTTGCAGCAGGAGAGGCATGCTTCAATGTATCAGGACGTATAACCGTATTTCCAGTGAAGCTCTTATTCATATCCAGTTTAATCATTACACCCTTAAATACTGTTCTTGTACTGCTATTCTTACCTGTACCAGTTGTATAGTAAAAACTAGTTTCACAAATTTCATAATTTATATCTTTATAAATTCCTGTAAAACTATCATCATAGCTGACGCGATTATAACGGTCAATTATACCGGATTTGCATAATAACTGCTCAAAAGAACATTGGGCATATTTCCATTTCAAATCCCCCAGACACTTACAGACATAGGGCATAATTTTTTGTTTAATTTCATTTTCAAATTTTTTCTTCAGCCCGAAACATACCGCACCGGCAATACAGCATATAAAGACTATTAAGCCAATGTCTATTTGTTTCGTCAGAAAAACAAGCACCAGAATAATGATAAGTGCTGCTATCTTAACTGCGCGAGTATACCCGAATTGACGCAGGCGTTCTGATTCATATTTAGACAATCCTGGAGATATTTTCTTGAAAAAGACCTCCTGAAATTCTTTACGCATCTGTGAATATGTTTTTTCTTCTGTCATATTGTCACCTACTATATTTGCCCAATAAAACACCCAAGCTATAATACAGCTTGGGCGTTTTTAAAAACTATTCTACTTCAAAAAGTCTGCAGCATTAACAGCTTGTCTTTCTTTTTCTTCTGCTTTGAAGAAATCAACAGCTTTAATATTAAGCATTCTTGCAAAGAATGAAGATGGAAAAATTTCTACTGCATTTTTTAACTCGTTTGCAGCAGAGTTATAGAAACGTCTTGCAGCTGCAATATGTTCTTCAACTTCGTTATATGTCTGCATTGCAGTAATCATTGTCTGGTCAGCCTTAACCTGCGGATAGTTTTCTACTGCAACCATAATTTGTCCCATTTTTTGAGCAATTTGAGCATCAAGAGCTATCTTTCTATCGATGTTCTCAAAATTACTAGGAATACCCATTACCTGAGTTCTTAATTTAGTAACTTCTTCCATCAAACCGCGTTCGTGATCCATATATTTTTGAGCAATTGTCAAAATATTAGGTATCAAATCATATCTTTTTTTAAGCTGTACATCTATTGCAGAAAAAGCTTCCTGAGTTTTGTTTCTTTTTTTAATGAGAGAAACGTATATACCATACGCCCAAAATATTACTACTAATGCAGCAACTAATGCTATTAATACTATTGACATTCTTGTCCTCCTATTCTTATTATAAACCTTGTACCGGATCTTCAGCGCGAAGTTTTTGTGCTAATAACATGGCGCCTATTCCTATAACCAATATTGAAAATATCATAGCTATAGTAGAGAAATCATATTTTTCATATTCAATAACAATATCGACCGGCTGACTTTCATCTAAAAATACCCATTGATATTCAGTATCGCTGATTACCCTAGAGGCATTGTGCTTTGTAGCTTTAACCGGAATTTTAATAGTCAATTCTGCCTGAGGCGAAGCCTGTTCTTGAAACCCGCCGCTTGCTGCAAGCGAATCATACTGACTTAGAACAACATTTCCTCCAGCATATTTAGTAGTTACCAAAACATTACCGCTAACCGGATCGATTGTTTTAGTTGTTGACATAGCAATCTTATTTAAGACATCTTTATATTTTATAAAAGCTCTACTGGCCAGTTTTAAGTTTTGAGCTTCTGTAGCAGCCTCATTTACGGCATCTTCAAGAGTATATACGAGATGAAGCTTATAGAACCTTTTTAACAGACCTCTTTTAACGACAAAAGAATTTTTGTCATTATTCTTAAATCCTTTTGGCATATTTTCAGAAGCATCAAGGAATGAAAGCCCTTTTCTTTTTATAACAAAGCCTGAATTACCATCCTTATCAGCAAAAGTCAAATCAACTTCATAACCGGCATCTATATATTTGCTAACTATAGGTCCTAAATCTTTTTTCAAATCTCTTTGAAAAGTTTCCGAACTCAATGGTGGAAATTTAACCTGTTTCAACTCGGAAATTGTTACCTTATCTTTGTCATCAATTTGAATATCATATGAGAATTTCACACAACCTGTACAGAAAACTGATACAATAGAAACTAAAGTCATTAAGAATAGCTTTTTCATACATTAACCTTTAAATAACTAAATTGCACCAATATTGTACACGATTTTGCCATTACACATAACATTCAAATAGGTGATTTTTAAAGCCTTGATTTCCATTACTTAGAGTACAGTTTTCTTATCCTGTCAGCTTCTTCATCACTTGCGCCGCCGCACATAAAATTTTTCACACGCATACTTGATTTCTCTATATCAACTACGCAAGCCCCATTTCTTAATATATGTTCTTTACGGATAAATTCTTCGCAATCAGCCATACCTGACTTATATATATTTACACCTTCAATATAATCCTTAACGCAGCTCGTGAAATCTGGCGTTGTTTTATAATACTCATCGCTTGAGGAAGCCGGGCCAAGCGGCATACAGGTTTGCTCTGCACTCCGTTCAGGATAATAGTTAAACCATATCGGCTCCGGCGTACGTGACTTACAGCTGTACATTTTTAATGTAATAACAGTATCTTCTGCATTGCAGACGGCTATATTTAAGATTAATAACGCAAAAATAAATAAAATCTTTTTCATTGTTTACCTCACTTTTAAAACTAAAAAATAATTTTACAGTATTTATTACCGGTTGACAAAAGATACCTGTAGTTTTTATCCTTCAATTCCTGCCTGTAGCCCTCATGCAGCCTGTTAACTCTTTCAATAGTTCTGTGTTTCTGAACCTCTGCAAACTTCTGGTACACGCCTTCAGGGAAATTACAATCAGCCATAACCCATTTTAAGGAACACGCACCGTTAATTTTTCCGTTAATCAGGTAAATTCCGACACCTTCCTGATGATATTTATACGGCACACAACCGTATAACTTATCGAAAAAAATCAGCCGGTTTTCGATATCTTTATTATTTGTAAGCATCATCTCATAAGGATTACCAGCAGCTGAAACTGACAAAAAAATCCCCGTTGATAAAATTGCTAAAAAACATTTACCCCTAATATACATTTCCGTATACCCAGTATGTTCTAAGAACTTTCTTAACGTAATTCTTTGTTTCCGGATAAGGAATCTGCTCGACAAATTCATCTATATCACTGTAAATAAGCTTTGAGAACCAGTTGGTTACAGAGCCGATTCCGCCGTTGTAAGCAGCAATTGCGTACAAGTCTTTATTACCGAGTACCTTTTTTAACCCGCTGTAATAATAGCTTCCAGCTGTAATATTAGCAGTTTCAGCATTCAAATCGGACGGCAGATTATGTTTTTTGACGACTTCATTATATGTAGCAGGCATTAACTGCATTAAACCGGCCGCACCGACAGAACTCTTTGCAAACGGGTTAAAATGACTTTCCTCTTTAATAATAGCTTCAAGAATAATCGGATTATTGCCGCCCTTGACCTTATCAACGATATCATAGTAGTGCATAGGATAAACCAGACGCCATCTCAAATCTTCAAACGAAGGTTTTACAGCAAGTTCTTCCATCCCCTTGCGCGCCAGAACCGCTGAAATTGTATAATTTTCTTTTTCGTAGGCAATCCAGCTCTGAATAAACTTATCCTTTTTACATAGCTCTTCTACTAAATCATAATCCTTAAGATAAGCCAGTTTTACAACAAGGTTATTATCAAGCGACTTTTTGTAAGGGAAGACAACCGGCTTTTCGTTCAACTCTAAAAACGGAAACAGACCGTCATCCTTATACAAATTATAATTTGCCCTGAAAGCATAATAAGAATCCGGATACTTAGCTATAACCTGTTTATAATAATTATTTGAGCTTTCATAATGTTTAAGCTTAAACGCAATTTTTCCCATATAATACGTAACTGCCGGACTTGAATTAACATCAGGGAATTTTTTCAAATGAAGAAAACCGAGCCTCTGTGCATCATAATATTTCTTCTGAAGATACTTTGCCATAAAAATATTAAACAGAGAATCCGCAGAAAACTGACCACTCGGATATTTTTCATACAAAGTTCTATAACAGGCTTCCTTAAGGTTAGATGCGACAACCTCATTACAATTTAGATACGCTGCATAATCTGCGCCGGTGGAATTCAACCCCAGCGAGTTAAGTTTAATAATCCCATCCCTGCGCAGAGGAAAAGAAGCAATATAATTGTCAATAACCTCATAAACATCAGCATTAGGCGTATTAGAGGCGTGCTTTTTCAACCCGAGTTCTGCATAGTAATTCGCTTTTTCTTTATTCCCAAGCTTATACTCATTTTTTGCAAAGTCAGACCAGCTTTCAGCAAGCGTAGTCTTGTTCAAGTAATCCTTTGCCTTTGTATACTCGCCGTTTGCATAATAAGATTTTGCAATCAAAAGATTATCATAGTTTGTAAGCTGAACCCCAAGCTTTTTAATCTCGTCTATTGTTTTTAATGCAAACCTTCCGTCCGGCGCTTCTTCAAGATAATTTTTGAAATAAATAAACGCCCTGTTCTTAGATTTCTTTAAACCCCTCTCACTCTTAGGCGGATTTGAAACCTCAATAAGCCCGAGGTAATAATTTGACGCTACAGCATAATCGCTCGTCGGGTATTTTTTTATTATCTTTTTAAAATGTTTTTTCGCACCCTTATCCTGAATTTCAAACATCAAATTTGCCATATTATATTCACTTATTGGTGCAATAGAAGACTTTACGCTAGAATGCACAATACGGTTATATTTTTTTATAGCCAGCTCTTTCTTATCCATATTCGTAGCACATCTGGCCTGCCTGAATAGAGCAGACGGCTTAAGCGTAGAACCGGACGGAACTTTTGCAAATTCTTCATAAGCTTTTTCATAATCACTTGACTTATACGCCTCAAGAGCTTCCGAATAATTCTCTACCCCTCTGGATTCAGCAGACATATGGTTGTACGTAAAATATCCCACAGTAAGTATGGTCAAGAAAATAACCAGATAAAAATCATACTTCCTTCTTCTTCTCATTCAAATTTTTCCCAACTATTTATTAAACTTTTTCTAGAATAAAAGACCAAGGTCTTCACAATAATAATATTTTAATATAGAAACATGCAAAAAGAAAATCCTGTAATAAAAAATTACATTTTATCATCAGAAAGGCGCATTCTCTGCGAGAATGCGCCTCATAAAAAATCATACAGCTCTAGCCCTGAAATTTCGAGATATCATAAACCCTCAGAGCAAAGTAAGGTTTTTCTTTACCTTTCTCTTTTAGAAATACTACGAATGTGTCGTCAAAATAGAAAAGTCTTGACTCGGACGGAAGTAAAGCAGTCATCTTCGCAATAATAGCAGCTTCACTCTTAAGTTTTACACCGGTATTATCCATTTCAAACTTAACTGTTTCCATAGCCTTGTCTATAATTATATTAGTACCCTTAACCCTATTTCCACCTATTTCTTCAAATGTCTTTTCTTCAAAGAATTTAAGGTTCGGAACTTTCAATTCATCTTCTTCTCCAAAGTTAGTACTACCTTTAAACTGCTCCTGTTTCTTTAACATATCATCATACAGGTAATTAAAAGTTTTTGTATTAGCAGTCTTGTACAAATAAACTTCGTCATTTCCGGCAGTATCAAGCTTTACAGCAAAATCAGAAGGATTATTATAGAATAATACCTCTACCGTATCGTCAAGTTCCTTAGGTGAACTTGATTTAATCCCGAAATACTCAGCTTCCGTATCTCTGAATTTAGACTTGCCGAGCTTATCAAACGGTGCTGCAAATTGGAAATCTTTCTTGAGCATTGCATACACAAGAAATCTGTCTTTCCCCGGAGTTAAGTCAAGCTGGTCAAGAATATCACTCGTTTCATTGAATTTCTTCTTGATTGCCTTCGTAATAAGTTTTTTAGTATTCTTTTTAATAATACCAGTGTATTTGTAATAACATTTTTCAGAAAGCTCATCAACAGTAAAATCCTGTTTGTTGAGTTCATTTACAATAACGGGTGTGCCTGTCGGAAACTTAATCTTAGTGAACGCAATTTTGTCCATAAAATCATTCCAAACAATCTGGAATGTTCCAACCCAGACCCTGTCCTGAACATTTGTCTTGCTCTGCATTGTAGGCAAAACTTCAATATTTGCGGCAAATGCCGGCGAGAATAACAACAATGCTGTTAAAACAGATAAAAATAATTTTTTCATATAACTCCCTCTTTTGATGAATAAATCCTAACAAAAAACAGCCGGAATTTCAACCAATTTATGATAATATATAGATATGAAAATTGCGGCTTTTAAGATAGAAGAATGGATGAATAAGTATGAAGCCTCAGCAAAGTATGATCTTACAACAACATGTATTTCACCGCTTTGCATAAATGAGCTTAATTTTTCGCAAGAAATCTTTGACGTGAAATTAGGTTACGGTGATATTACAGGTTCTGAAAGACTAAAAGCTGCTATCCAGACTCTTTATGAAACAAAACAAAATATAACAGTTACACATGGAGCTATAGGCGCAAACCAGCTGGTATTTTTGTCTCTGCTGGAAAAAGGAGACGAAGTGGTTTCCGTTGTTCCGACTTACCAGCAGCACTACTCAATTCCGGAATCACTCGGATGTAATGTAAAATTATACTTTTTAAAAGAAGAAAACAACTGGCTTCCTGATTTAGAAGAACTGGACGAAATTATTACCCCCAAAACAAAACTGCTCTGTCTGAATAATCCGAACAATCCAACAGGTTCAGTTATTCCCGATTGGATGCTTGAAAAGATTACGGAAATTGCAGAGAGAAAAAATGTCTGGATTTTATCCGACGAAGTATACAGAGGTTTAAACCTGATTGGAAAACCTTATTCCAAGTCAGTTGCAGATATTTATGATAAAGGAATTTCCGTCGGCAGTATGTCGAAAACATACTCGCTCCCCGGGCTTAGAGTCGGCTGGATTACTTCCGCACGAGAAGATTTGATTAACGAAATTAACCATCAAAGACAATACAATACGATAAGCATTAGTGCTCTGGATGATTATTTCGCGGCTATAGCACTTGAACAAAAGGATTGTATCGCTGAGAGAAATTTCAAAATTATGCAAAACGGACTAAGTATTTTGAAAAACTGGCTGGATACAACTCCGAAAGTTAGATGCATTCTTCCAAAAGGAGGAACAACAGTTCTTTTGAAATATAATGTTAATGTTCCCTCAAGAGAATTTTGCAGAGATGTGCAAAAAACAACAGGCGTAGCACTTCTACCCGGTGAAACGCTGGAAATGGAAGGTTACGTAAGAGCAGGCTTCTGTGCAGAAAATTTAACTCCTGCACTTCAAAAACTGGGCGAATATTTGAATAATTTTAGATATCAAAATCAACGATTTGAGAAAGCTTAACTTTTAATGCGACAGCAATTGAATAAAGACAATAAATAGAAGGACTTCTTCGACCAATTTCAATTCCTCCAATATAAGAAGAATCAACACCAGCAAGATAAGCAAGCTCTTCTTGAGTTATACCCTGTTTGTTTCTTAACTCTTTTACCCTAGAGCCCAAGTTTTTAAGTATCTTACTTTTTAAACGAACTCTTACCTTCATTGTTATATTATGTCTTAATGTCTATTTGTCTACTATGGACAAATAGACAAGATAAAAAATAGAGTTCTATCTCTTTATTTATAAGCTTTTCATGTTAACATGTAAAACATTATGAAGCAAAAACTTTCTCTTATAACTTCTCAACGACTACTTCTCAAACTCCTTGCTTCCGGCATTACATATAAAGAAGCGGCGCAAATGCTTGGCGTAAGTTACAATACAGCAAAAACACGCATTAAAACTCTTTACGCAAAACTACAAGTATCAAACAGAAATGAATTAATATTGAAAGCCTTAAATCTAAAACTAATAGACAGCCGGAATATTAAACCAAAATTTAGAAAACGATTTCTGTCACACGAAGCAGACCGGCAGGCTGTTTTACTTGAACCGTTGACAGCAGAGGAAATAAAATTCCTTAAACTGGCATCATCCGGTACCAATATAAAAAATATAATAGAAATATTATCACTAAGCGGAATATACCACACAAGGGTGATTAAAGCTTCTATTTGCTATAAGCTTCAAGCCCAAAATATAACTCAGGCCGTTAAGTTCGCCAAGGTATTGGAAATTATATAAAAAACTCACCCCATATTTTAAGTCATAAATACATCTATATCTCACTTTCTCAAAGAAACATAGCTGATTTTAATTTTGAAAAACTAATACTAAAAAACTAGTGTTATTACCTTGAATGTAATATATTTTTACCCCATTAGTTATAGATACCACCAACATAATATTCTATCCTAATAAAATGAGTTATTTTCTGAATGAATTTGGTAAAAAGATAAAAGGCTATAGAGAACTTTGCGGTTATAGTCAGGAAAAGCTTGGGGAACTTGTGGATGTATCAACCAAAACTATAGCTTTCTGGGAAAATGGTAAATCATTTATCGAGTATCCGACCCTGGTAAGGTTATGCAAGGCATTAGATATTGAGGAGGTGCAGCTTTTTGCATTCAAGCCTGAGCATAGTGACTATTACACAGACCAGATTTCAGCAATAGTATCAAAACTATCACCTGCAAAACAGAAACAAGCTTTAGACATTATTAAAACATTCGATAATTAATTGGGATTTCTTAAAGATTTCAAAGTTTCTTCAAGTCCTTCAGTTGTTTTTTTCATATATCTTTTTACTGCATTAATTGTATCTATAGCATCCTGTCTTGAAATTTTTTTAAATAAAAATACATCAAAACTTAATCTATCCATCCACTCAGTTGAAACACTATCACCAATACTAAAATCCTTCTTAGCCCATTCAAAGTATTTCTGATTTACAGCTTTGAATTGAGGTGTTGATGGCTGGTTCAAACTAATTCTTGTTATTTGCATATAAACTCCTATTAAAATATTATAGCACGCAAGAAACTATTTATTGCAAGATTTGTAAAGTTTCTTTAATATATGACAATTTTGGTGAAGAAATTGTTTTTATATAAATATAGTGTAGTAAATGGTGAAGGTTTTATTATGGCAATAAACCCTGTTATGCTGCAATTCGGTGAAGAAAAATTCCCCGAGATTTACAGTGATTATAAAAACTTGAAAAATTCAATTTCCGGAGAAAGCTCATCTAACGTAATTTTTGAAGGACTGCCGATGTATGGAAGGATTAATAGCATTCCTGACAAGCTGGAGAATAAAGATTATACGCCTGCTATGGGATTAGTTTCACTTGCGGTGCTCAACGGACCGGAAGATTTAAGAGATGTGATGAGTGCATACAAACAGATAAAAGATGGTTTTAAAGACCCGCATTTCCATTCCGGATATGATAACAAGATTGCACAGCACCCCTTCTCATTCTTTAGGGGAACTATTATGAATGACTATCTAAATCCTTCGTCTAAAGAGTGCCCTAATCCTAAAGCCGCCGCATGGATAATCAAACAGGACAAAACATTATGGGATACAAAATTGGGAGAATGGTTCAAAAAGAAATTTAACATTGAAACAGCTCTTGATGTTACAAATATTGAACAAATTGATTCTACTCCTACTCACAAAAGATTAGTACCTGCTAAAGTTTTTAAATGCTCTAACCTATTTAAAGACATAACTGCTCGTGCAATGACAAGAACGCCCGTTCTTGGGGTGGCTGCAATGGGTGGTATTGAAGCAGCACATGTAGCACACGAAGTAAAAAATGGTAAAAACTTTTTCGAAGAAAGCAGCAAGTCATTATTGACTCTTGGAACAACACTTGCTGCGACTGGAATTCTAGGTGCGATTGGGGCAAAACATTTAGGACCAACTGGTTCGCTAGCAGGGATTGGGCTAGGTGCAATTACTGGTGCTATCGTTAATAAAACTATCGATTAGCTTTTCTGAAACTATTTAACAAATCTTCTATAGCATTATCCGTCTTTTTCATATACTTTTTTACGGCATTAACTGTGTCTATACCATCTTGTGGAGAGATTTCTTTAAATAAAAAGACATCAAAGCTTAATCTCTGAAGCCAATCGCATGATACATTTTTCTCTAAACTATAGTCTTTCTTTGCCCATTCAAAATATTTTTGATTTACTGCTTTGAATTGAGGCTTTGAGGGCTGCTTTGCATTTACTGCTGTTATTTTCATATACACACACTCCTTTATTATCTGATTGTTGAACGTTCCAGAGCACGCACAAACTTTGTCGGAAGGTTTTCTTTTGGATTAATTGAACCTACTAGAATCGTTTTACAGCCAAGCAGTTTTCCTGCAAGTATATCTGTAAGCGGCCTGTCACCCACCATTACTGCACAGCAGGGCTCGACACCTATAGATTCAAGATATGAACGCATTACCTTAGGATTAGGCTTATCGGCACGCCCGATAACTCTGCAAGGTGCTATTTTAGAAGCTTCTTCAATATATTTATCATTCTTATTATTAGAAATTATTGCAACTTCAAAATCTTTTATAAAAGTATTGAACCATTCAACGGTTTCAGGCAAAAAATTTGATGATTTTGACACCATAACTGTACTGTCTAAATCAAACATAAGGCATTTTATACCCTGTTCTTTCAGTTTAACAAAATCTATTTCATAAATATTTTTCAAATTATAATCCGGTTTTAAAAACATTTTTTATACACTCCTGCATTTTATTAACCATTACAAGCGCAGTTTTGAGCCTCATTTACCCCGCCTTTAATTCCTACTGTTCTTGCCATAGCGTATTCATAATCAAGCGGTGCTTTTGCGAATTTCACCCACAAGTCGTCGTTTGTGTTAGCCAGTTCAAGCTCCTCACCTTTCATTGTCTTAATCTCAGTAACCTGAGTAATAAATTTTTCAGAAGGCGTAATTATTTCAATATCTTCATTTTTATAGAATTTATTTTTTATCTTAATTCTATACCAGTCATCTTCCCGTCCTGCTATTTCGCATAAGAAATCAGCCCCTGCAAGCCCCTTTGAAATATCATAGCTGTAACCGTCTTTCGGGTAGCCTTCTCCAAGATAGAAACCTGTTGTATAGCCTCTGTTTCCAACTTTTAGAAGTTCTTCATAGTATTCTGACATATCTGCGTCAGGATTTTCCATAACTATATCAATCGCTTCTCTGTAAGCTTTTGCAACAGCTGAAACATAGTATAAACTCTTTGTTCTGCCCTCAACCTTGAAAGAATCAATACCTGCTTCAATCATTTCTTTTAAGTGTTTTACAAGGCATAAATCCTTCGTACTCAAAATATGCGTGCCTTTATCATCCTGAACAATCTCCTGATATTGCCCCGGGCGGGTTTCTTCAACGAGTTTGTAACTCCATCTGCACGGCTGTGAACAGTTTCCGGAGTTTGCTTTTCTTTCTCCATCTGTCATATAATCACTCAGAAGACATCTACCGGAAAAAGACACACATTGTGCACCGTGGATAAAGCATTCCAGCTCCATGTCAGGAACCTTATTTTTAATCTCCGCAACATCTTTAATCGGGAGTTCGCGCGCCAGAATTGCTCTTGTTGCTCCCATATCCTGCCAGAAACGCACAGCTTCGTAATTCAATATATTAGCTTGAGTGCTTACGTGTATATCTGTATCGGGCATATATTTTTTTGCAAGACGCATAATTCCCGGGTCGCTAATAATAAGAGCATCCGGATTTGAGTCAACAATCCTGTCCATACAGCCTTCAAGTGCTTTAATATCATTATTAAAGCCAAAAATATTCAGTGTTAAATATGCTTTTGCGCCGAGTTCGCGCGCAGTATCAATTGCATACTTGAGGTTCTCAAGTGTAATAAGTTCGCCTTTGCGCATCGCCCTGAGGCTGAAATCAACAACCCCGAGATAAACAGCATCTGCACCGTATTTGATTGCGTATTTTAATTTTTCAATATTGCCGGCAGGCATCAACAATTCTGGTTTAATCATAGTCAAATCCTATCACAAACTAACTTCAATCTCAAACGAACGCTTCCAAGGATAGGAGTATGTAATTGGGTTGACCGGTTTAAACTCCAAATATCTTGTCAATCTTTCTTCATAAGGTTTCATTAAATCTTCAAGCTGTGGAGTTTCACCGTTAATTCTAACATTAGCCTGATAAGCCCAGTCATCGAGAAGCCTTATCATCTGGAGTTTTCTAAATGCCTTATCGCTGTATTTTTTAGCGTTCCACTTAACTTTTACCCCTGCAAGAAGGCTTCCTAAGGTATTGGCAGAAGTATTCCAGCCTGCATATCCGTATGCAGGAAAGTCTTGTAATATTTGTACCACAAAATCGTTATCCGCTCCGTTTGCATACCGAACATCCGCCACTGCGTATGGTTTATCAGGCAGGGTAAATGTTTTTCTGAACGGCTGCGTAGTCCAACCCATAACGTGTTCGCCCTGTCTCTCAACAAAATTATTGACAACAAGTATGATATCTGCTTCTTCGCGGGTCAGAACCTGCGTAAATCCGCCGAGTTTAAGCTGACCTTGAACGGATTTTTCTATAGAAACATCCTCGTAGTTTGAAATACAATCTTTGTATTCCGGTTCTGTAAATTCAACAAAGACCTTAATTTCCTTCTCTATTGCACGGGCAAGCAGTGTAAGGGGAATTTCGTCAGCACCTGTTTTGGTTTTGGCGCCAAGACGTTCAAGTTCGCGTGCTTCATCAACATTAAACCCCTTAGGAGCACAGTCGTCTTTTGAAAAGATTAAAGTATTTAAACCCCAGTTCAAATAGGTTTTATTTATCTCGAAGTTGCGTTTTCTAGTTGCAAGATAATCGTCTAAGATTGCCTGCGGAATACCGTCGTTTACACCTGAGTATGAGTATTCAAAAATCTTTTTACCCCAGTCTTTCCAGTACTCTTTTTCCTCTTCGTTGTAATTGTTGTTTGAAATTCGCATTATGCTAGAAAAAGCGTAGACTTTTTTGTTTTTAAGCAAAGGTTTAAGACGGTTTAGGCGGGCTTTTATCTCTTCCAAACTATCAGGAGAGCGCCTTGACGGGATTAGACCGCCGTAAGCAATGGTGTCAAGCGACAAAACCATTGCATCGCATGCCGGTATGTTCTCCAGCCAGTCTAAAATTTCATTTACCCGTGCACTTTTTGTTAAATCCCCGAGAAACTCACGCGGAGGGGTAAGAAGTTCAATATCTTCATCTATTGCTGCAATGTCTTTTGCAAGACTGTAGCACACAGGTCTGTTGTCTATTGGTACAAAACAAATTTTCATAGAAGTATTATAACATTTCAGCTAAAACCTGCAAATACTAGAAAAAATCTCCAAACCTTATATTTTTCCATTTTGGATGGCTACGTGACGCTATGTAAAGTCTGAACCCCATTAAAATAGAGGTTATAGCAGTTGATACCTTTGAAAACTCATCATACTTTTTCTGCTTAGCATATTCATACATTTCTGCTAGAGGATAAGCAAATAAACAAGCAGAAATACCTGCCCACAAAGCATTTATTCCAATTTGTTTACTCAAAGTCTTTGCCATAAGTTTTGTTTTTGATTTTGAATTATGAAAAACATCGGCTGCCGTACCTACTGCCATATCAACTGCAAACCAGCACAATCCGGCTTTTGCCGCATCCCTTTTTGAAATTTCCGGCTTATTACTTGTTGTTGAAATGTTATTTATGACAGTTGTTTTCATAGAAATATTATAACATTACTGTTTAAATTCATAAACCATATAGCCGCCACATTTTTTCATCTGCTCATTAACATTCATGTTATCAAAATACAAAACTCCTAATGCTTGTCAGTACATATCTACCCCCCTGAACTCTAAATAAACATTACCCAAATAGCTGGTATGGATAAAGATAAAACCAGACACTTTGAAACATATAAACTCTTAGGGGAAAATATAAGAGCTAGACGGCAAAAGATGAAAATTTCCCAAGAGGAGCTTGCTTTCAGAGTATCTAGTGCTAGGAATTCTATTGGCTGTATTGAAAGAGCCGAAAAAATTCCAAGCATTACTATTATCTTAGATATCGCAGGTGCACTGGGATGCACCATTATTGATTTATTTACTGCAAATTAACACATTTCCCCCCCTTACTGTTGGTTTTTACACAACACTTAGGCCAAGTATACACAATATGATAGCTTTATGCAAGATTTTCAACCTAAAAACTTAAAGTTCAAACTCGCAGTTGGCGAAATTGTTCGGCAAGAAAGAGAAAAAAATACAGGTAAATCGCTTAATACATTTGCCAATGAATATGAATTTGACCGTGGCAATCTTAGCAAGATTGAACGGGGTATATATGGAATTCAATTACTAACTGCTTGGAAATTGTGTGAAGCTCTCGAAATAAAATTTTCAGATTTTGCAAAGACGCTGGAAGAAAAGCTTGGAGACGATTTTAAATTTTTCGATGAATGACTATCCATAATAATTATTAATTAATAATTAAAAAATCTTGATTTTTCAAAAATAGCATTAAAATATAATTAAACGGAGTAATTATTTATATGCTTAATTTTGAAAAATTTACAAACTATTCGCAGGAAATTATATTTGCTGCAAACGCGAAAAAGGATTTTTATAAAAATTCCGAGGTTCAGCCTGAACATATTGTTATGGCAATGATTGAGGACAAAGGAATTGCAAAGGATTACCTTGAAGAGCTAAAACTCTTAAACCAGAACTTTATTAATGCAATCGTTGCAAGGATTAAGGAATATCCTACAATTTCAGGAGTAAGTGCGGGTCAGCAGGTATTTTTATCACGCGACACAAATACCTTGCTTGAAATCGCAACACAGGAAGCAGAAAGCTTAAAGGATGATTTTATCGGAATTGAATGTATTTTAATTGCGATGACAAAATTAGATAACTCATTTATCAAAGATTTGCTTAAACGCCACGGCGTTGACACAAATTCTGTTTTGAACGCAATGAGAAAGATTAGAGGTAATAAAAAAGTGGATAATAAAAACGCAGAAGAAAATATGAAGGCTCTTGAAAAATATTCAACTGACCTTACAGAAAGAGCCCGTAAGGGTAAATTAGATCCTGTAATAGGACGTGACGAAGAAGTCAGACGTATTATACAGGTCTTAAACAGAAGAACAAAAAATAACCCTGTCTTAATTGGCGAACCTGGAGTTGGTAAGACTGCTATTGTAGAAGGTTTAGCCCAAAGAATAATTAGGGGCGACGTTCCTGAAAGCTTAAAGGAAGTTAAACTTATTTCTCTTGACTTAGGGGCATTAGTTGCGGGGGCAAAGTTCAGAGGAGAATTTGAAGAACGTTTAAAAGCTGTGCTTAAGGAAGTTCAGGAGTCAAACGGCGAAATTGTAATGTTTATTGATGAGCTGCATACAGTTGTCGGAGCCGGCGCAACAGAAGGGTCTATGGATGCAGGAAACCTGCTTAAACCAATGCTTGCAAGAGGTGAATTACGTACAATCGGTGCTACTACCATTAATGAATACCGCAAGTACATTGAAAAAGACCCTGCCCTTGAACGTCGTTTCCAGCCGGTACTGGTTGATGAGCCTTCGGTTGAAGATACGATTTCAATCTTGAGAGGTTTAAAAGAAAAATACGAAGTTCACCACGGTGTGAGAATTTTAGACAGCGCTCTGATTGCAGCGGCACAGTTATCAGACAGATATATTACAGATAGGTTTTTACCGGATAAAGCGATTGACCTTATTGACGAAGCTGCGTCTGCTCTTCGAATAGAAATCGACTCAATGCCGGAAGAAATCGATGTTATGATGAGACAGAAAATTCAGCTTGAAATCGAAAGAGAAGCTCTCAAAAAAGAAACTTCTCCGGAATGCATTGCAAAAATCGACAAACTAACCGCTGAAATTGATGAGTTGGAAGGTAAAATTTCAAAGCTCAAAGCCCAGTGGGAAGTTGAAAAGGATACGATTACAGGCGAAGCCGGCATTAAGGAAGAAATTGACAGGGTTAAAACAAAAATTGCAGAAGCTGAACGCAACACTGATTTGCAGACCGCTGCAGAACTTAAGTACGGCAAGCTGATGGAATTAGAAAAAAAGCTTCAATCAATTCAGGGCAAAGAAAGAGGTGAAAACCAGCTGCTTAAAGAAGAAATTGATGGAGACGATATCGCACAAATCGTAAGCAAATGGACAGGCATTCCTGTTAACAGACTTGTTGAAAGTGAAATGCAAAAGCTTCTCAGAATGGAAGACGTCTTGCACAAACGTTTAATTGGTCAGGATGAAGCTGTTGAAACAGTTTCTGACGCAATCAGACGTGCACGTTCAGGTTTAAAAGACCCAAAACGCCCTATCGGTACATTTATTTTCCTAGGGCCAACAGGTGTTGGTAAAACCGAACTTGCCAAAACTCTTGCTGAATTCTTGTTTAATGACGAAGATGCAATAATAAGAATTGATATGTCCGAATACATGGAAAAACATAACGTAGCAAGGCTTGTCGGTGCTCCTCCGGGATATGTAGGTTACGAAGAAGGCGGCCAGCTTACAGAAGCTGTCAGACGCAAACCTTATTCTGTAGTTCTTTTTGATGAAATCGAAAAGGCTCACCCTGATGTATTCAACTTGATGCTTCAAATATTTGATGACGGCCGTTTGACTGATTCTAAAGGAAGAACAGTCGATTTCAAAAACACTGTTATTATTATGACAAGCAACATCGGAAGCGAAATTATACTTGAAGATTCCCTTAACAATGCCGGCGGCAACTTTGACGAAACAAAAGAAAAAGTTATGGCAGTTATGAGAGAACGTTTCAAACCGGAATTTCTAAACAGGGTTGATGAGACTATATTCTTCAAAGCACTTACAATGCAGCAGCTGTCAGCCATAGTAGATATTCAGATGGCTCATTTAAAAAATCTTCTTGCAGACAGAAATATTACATTTGAAATCACAGACGATGCAAAAGAACTCCTGGCAAGACGAGGTTTTAACCCTATTTACGGAGCTAGACCGCTTAAGAGAGTAATAAGACAAATGGTTGAAAATCCGCTTTCAAAATTGTTATTATCACAGAAATTCATTGAAGGCGACAAGATTAAAATCGATGTCAAAGATGACGAAATTGTTTTTGAGAGGGCTTAAAAGCCCTCTTTTTTATACACACATTTGCATTACATTTGGCAAATAAGAATGATACTTTGTTAACATCGGCTGCATCCTATTAGCATATGTAACGTGGTCATTATCTACAGATACCCATTCACCTCTGTTAACCCCTTCCTGAAAACCTACTGTTTTGACTAAATCGGCGTTTGATTCATTGTTTAAAAGGAAGAAATTTTTATTACCAACGGTATCATTATAGGTTAAGCCTAAAGCATAAAAGTCTGGCATATTCTTTGCAACTTTAGTTAAATCATGCTGACAATCAGGTGTTTGAATATGTTCTATATATTTGTATATAGAAAAATTCTTTTCATGGTTATAGTAACATAACGGTGCTGAATTTCTGCTTCTATTATATGTAAGATAAGAATCTATCTTTGCAAGCGTTCCTAGAGCAAAAGGATTATCCAGGCTTCTGCGCTCAGGAGTACTCATTTTTAAAACATATTTCTTTCCCTCCGGAGTAAATAATCCAAAAACATTTTTATCAGACTTTCCTTCGGTAAAATAAGCAAAATCATATTTTCGATAACCTATTGTCAGACTCTCTATTTTTTTCTTGTTTTTTACGCCATATTCCATCTGCTTGCTTAAATAATCAACAATTTGTGTCAAATCAGATGACGGAATCTCTTTTGGAATATTTCCAATTTCCAGATTTCTATTTCCCTTTAAAGCTTCATATTTTTTTATCAATACTTCACCCCGCCAATCCGGTCTAATCTTTAGTAAATCTTCAAGAGAATGTGCCTCATTAAATTTGCCATCAATAAATTTTGCATAACCTTTATTGTATGGACTGTTTATAAGAAACGGAAGCAGGTTTGGAGAGTTTGCCGGTAAAACCTGAGCTAATTTCTCAGAAATTTCCAGCGAATTTCGCGGATTATTAACAATACTGGTAAATAACTCTTTGCTCCTGTCAGATGTTTCCAAAATTGCATTCAAAAACTTTTCCATAACCTCTGGAGCTTCTTTTATTTTCAGAAAAGAGAAAATTGCAGGAGTATTGTCATGACGTATAAACCAATCGTAATCTGCCCACAATTTTGACATCGAGTTCCCACGAAAATTTATGTTTGCATATGAGGCTGGATATATATATATAGGGGATTTCGCGTTTTCATTATTTGATACCGGAGTGCTTGTTCCGGAATTATTACGTAATCTATTTTGTGTATAATTATATGATTTTATTGCTTGTATTTTCATAATCGTTCTCCTGATTTACTATAAAACCGGTAAAAATAAAAATTGTTACAACTACAATTAAAAGTTACAAATATTTACTTATGTTTTATTTTCACTTATAATTTAAAACATAGTATAAGCTTGTAAGGAGGGGGATATGAATTTAGACAAAGTTAAAGCAGCTGATATTGATGTTGCAAATTATATTGAAGAAGAACTCAAAAGACAGCAGACAACCATAGAGCTTATAGCAAGTGAAAACTTTACCTCTCCGGCTGTAATGCAGGCTTGCGGAAGCGTTCTTACAAATAAATATGCAGAAGGAAAACCTCACAAACGTTACTACAACGGCTGTGAAGTTATTGATAAAATAGAAGAGCTTGCTCAAAAAAGAGCCTGCGAACTCTTTCACATGGATCACGCAAATGTTCAGCCCCACTCCGGTGCTCAGGCAAATATGGCTGTTTTTGCAGCACTTCTGAAATGCGGAGATAATGTTCTCGGCATGGATTTATCTAACGGCGGACACTTAAGCCACGGGTCACCGGTTAATTTTTCCGGTATGTATTTTAACGTAAAAAGCTACGGCGTTGACGAAAACGGCAATATTGATTATGACGATGTTCGCAAAATGGCGCTCGAACATAAACCTAAATTAATAATTTGCGGCGCAAGCAACTATTCTAAGATTATTGATTTCAAAAAATTCAGAGAAATTGCTGATGAAGTCGGAGCTGTACTTTTAGCAGATATTGCACACATTGCAGGTCTTGTTGCAGGCGGCGTTCATCCGTCACCTGCTGGTTACGCCCAAATAGTTACAACAACAACACACAAAACACTTAGAGGCCCTAGAGGCGGAATTATTATGTGTGATGAACAATACGCTGCTGCTATCGATAAAGCCGTATTTCCAGGCATTCAGGGCGGACCTCTGGAGCATATTATTGCTGGGAAGGCTGTCGCTCTAAAAGAAGCTCTTTCTCCGGAGTTTAAAGAATATGCAAAACAAATTGTTAAAAATGCTGCTGCTCTGGCTCAAGGTTTACTAGATGCCGGTATGGACATTGTGGGTGGTATGACAGAAAATCACTTAATGACTCTGGACTTGAGAAAAACAGGTAAGACCGGTAAAGATATGGCTAATGTTCTTGAAAGAGTTGGTATTACTGCAAACAAAAATACAGTTCCTAATGACCCTCAGAGTCCTTTTGTCACAAGCGGTATAAGATTGGGTGCTGCAGCAATGACTACGAGAGGTTTTGTAGAAGAAGATATGAGAGAAGTTGCAAGAATTATAGCAGAAGCCATTAAAAATTCTGACAACGAAGAAGTTCTGGCTGAACTCAAAAAAGCTTCTCTAAAACTTTGTGAAAAATATCCGTTGTACTAAGGAATAATAATATTATGATAATCAAGTTAACACAGGCACATATAATAGGAGCATTTATTTCATACCTCATAGGTGTATTTATCGTACCGTTTGTAATTGAATTTTCGCAAAAAGAAGGACTTGTTGACCTTCCTAACGAAAGAAAAATTCACAAACTGCCAATATCAAGACTCGGCGGTGTTGCTATCTGGTCAAGTGCAATGTTAACATTCTTATTCCTTGTATTATTGAGCTATTATCCATATGGGAGCCTGCTTTCAGGGATTTTGCTCGGCGGGTCGTTAATGTTCCTGCTCGGGCTGGTTGATGATATTTATAACCTTGATGCTAAATTTAAACTTGTAATACAGCTTTCTATTGCTACAATTGTTTACCTTTTGGGGGTACAAATTGATACAATCTTCAATCCTTTTGGGGGAGTTATCCATCTGGGAATATTTTCTTATCCAATAACTCTTTTATGGATTGTAGGAATTTCTAACGCGGTTAACTTTATAGACGGCGTTGACGGACTTGCTGGCTCTGTTATTACAGTAAGTTCAATAACATTGGCTCTTATTGCAGTTGCAGTAAGTCCGGCACAGCCAATAACAGCTCTTATTGCGTTTATACTTGCCGGTTCAATGCTTGCTTTTCTTACTTTTAACTTCAATCCGGCAAAAATATTTATGGGAGATTCCGGAGCTTTATTCTCCGGTTTTTTACTTGCGACATTATCTATCGCAGGTGTTATGAAAGGTGCAGCGCTCGCGGTGCTTCTGCCATTCCTTGTTCTTGCAGTACCGATTATGGATATTACATACTCTAGTCTTAGAAGAATTATGAAGGGTAAATCACCATTTGTTGCTGATGCAGAACACATTCACCATAAACTCCTAAAAGCCGGGTTCTCACAAAAGAAAACTGTTGCGATTTTAACTTCTGTTGCCATTGTTGGAGGCGCTTTAGCAACATACTTTACAGGAACGCTAAAAAATTATTTCATATATATTGCCGTACTTATTTTAATAATGGTTGTTCTAAGCCTTGTCAGCGTAATGACAAAACCTCAGGCAATTGAACCTCATGAGCACCCTGAAGAATAATTATAATCCGCCCTGTAGTCTGGATAACGGTTCTTTTGCTTCCGGAGGCAGGTAAAGTTGATTAGGATTATGTATCTGAAACTTCATACCCGGAATAGGTGGAAATTCTTGACGCATTCCTATCACATTTTTGTACCAGTTCAAAGACTCACCTTTTGAAATAAGTTTTATATTCCCGCAGCAATTTGCCTCATCACTTCTCCTCTGAGCAATTTGAAGCAGTCGAGTTCCGATATCCTTAAAGTATTCTAGTTTTGGGTTATGATAAGGCGTATTCGGCTTTGAAAAATTTCTTAATTCATCAACAAAAACATGGCTCGGGTCTGTTTTATCCCACGGATTAGGCTGCGATTTTCTTATAAATACATTTATGCTGCCGACAGCTTCATTCTTATCATTCTGGATAACATAGTTTTCAGCATCTCTACCGATATATTTTTTGAAAACATTAAGGTAAGCTTCGCCGTCTGGTTTGCGAACCCTGATTTTTCCAATATAACCTTCAAGACAACTGCCAATATTTGTATGAGTAAGCGTCTGGATATTCTGTCCAAAGGATATATTCTTACGCTGATGTAAATTTGGCGGTTGGATGATACCTGTAAGATATGAAATATTATTAATCATACCTTTTTAAAAACCTGTAAAAATATTTTTTGCTAGCAAAGGGGTAAATAAGGTTTCGAAACAGATTTTAAGCTTCTACACCTGTCGCAAGAGAAAAGCGCCGGTTTTCAACCGGCGCTTTTCTTTCTGCAACTATGCCTCATCATCGTCCAAATATCTATAATCCATTATACTTCCTTCGTACTCTGTCAAATCGTCCCCGTAAAACATAGACATGTTGTTTACTATTCTGTTTCTATCCTCGATTTTTTGTTTTTCAATATCAGAGTTGACGCCGTAAGCATTAATTTCGGCATTTGTAACTTTGCCGTCGTGGTTAGCATCAATGTCGTCAAAGTGTGATAGCACCGTTTCCTGCAAAGAAGAACTCATACCGGAAGAAGCTCCTAAAGACATTATCTGCTCTCTTGTAAGCCCTTGAGTAGCCATATTATTCATTAATGTTTGGATTTCGTCTGCAGAAATTGTACCATCTCCATTTTTGTCCACACTATTAAAATTAGTTGTTAAATAAGATGCAAATGTTGAACCATAGGATGTGTTTGTTACATTAGTATTGGTCAAAGCTGCATTAAGATTTTCCAGCGTTAAGCCATCACTGTACTGGCTTGAAAGTAAAGAAAAAGAGTTTGTTAATCCTGCATTTATTCCACTGAATAAAGAAGATCCGTCCAGTCGTTTGCCCATAATATATCTCCTTGTGCTTAGTTTACATTTATACATGTTCAGTTTAATGTTTTTTATATAAAAGTCAATTATACAAAAATATGAGAGATTAACAACTAAAGTTGGAGATTAAAAAGCGTTTATGGTATAATGATATAAGAGGGTATTAATATGTTTAAACGTAAATGTAAAATCACTTTTATTTCACACGGAGCAACCGTTCATACAATGGACGGCATAATTTGTGATACAGAAAAGTACCCGAAAATAAACGAATTTGGCGAAGAAGAAATTGAAAAAGTTTGTGAATACCTTGAAAACAGAGCAGTAACGTATGATAAAATTTATACAAGCTCTTCTGCAAGGTGTACTCAGTCAGCACAAATCATTGCGAAATTATTCAAAAAAGAAATAACATCAATTGACCTTCCTGCAAGAAACCACGGTGAATGGAGCGGGCGTTCATATTCGGATGTTTTTGATGAGTTTGGACCGGAAGTTATTATACAGAAGCCTGAGGGCGGAGAGTCGCTTGAAGACTTTAATAAAAGAGTATCTGATGTTATAGATAAACTTGTTGAAGAAAACAAAGGTAATCGTATAATAGTAGTTACGACTACTGATGTAATTCAGTCTGCAATAGCAAAGACACTTAATCTTGATCCGGTAAGCCAGTTTAAAAACCTTATAAAAACAGGCACACTAACACAGATTAGTTATTTTGAAGATGATTGGTCAAGTATAATTTATTCGGATTATATGCCTATATAGCGGTATCGTCTAGTGGTTAGGACGGGAGATTCTCATTCTCCAAACAGGGGTTCAATTCCCCTTACCGCCGCCAATAAAAAGGGTATGCTTGTCATACCCTTTTTTATTGGCATTACGCGGCTTTGGAAGTTGTGGAACCCCTGCAAGGTGAAGCCTTGCCAGGAGGTTCAGCGGATTTGCGGACGGACGACACGAATGAAGTGAGTTAGTCCGGATAGCGAGGGGATTGAGCGAAGTTGAGCTGGCAGGCTCAAAAGCGAAACTCTCCGAGCGTGGAGCAAATCCAAGACAATTCCCCTTACCGCCGGTTACTTTTTATGTAAAAACACTTTAGACATAGGATTTGCAGGTAATACTACTGGTTTTGAGAATTGCCCCCCCCCCCCCAGCTATAATTCTTTTGTCAGACAGTCTAGGCCACCGGAGCTTGCTAAATATTTTTTTGTCGGGGCAAAATAGACCTTATCAAAACCAACTGTATTCTTGAAATAATTTTCCATATACTCATCCAATTTTTCATCACCTGATGTATTTGTAATATAGAATTTATCTCCGGTTTTAGCAGAAGTCCCGCAAATTCCGTTCATGTAGTTTATAGGATTTTCTACAGAGCTCTTTAAAGGATTATAACCGTTATCGATATCAGTAAAGCAAGGAATTTTAACAATTTCGTAGCCATTTTCTTTTAATTTATTTTCAGCAGCTTTCGAAATTTCTTCTGTTTTAACTTTTAAATCTTCAAGTTTGGTTATTAATTTAAGATATTCTTGTTTTTGATTTTCCTGCACGAATTCTTTCAAGATATTTATACCTGCTTCGTAATCAGGTACTGCCATTTGACTATCATTAAGCGGTCTATAATGCATATCTATATGAAAATCAAACTGTGGTATATATGTAATATTTTCTGCTTTTATGCCAAGTTCAGAAGCTATCTGTTTTTTAGCCATATTTACTAAATCTTCTGATATTTCTAAATCTTTTATATCCACTATAGCCTCTGACGACATTGCAAGCAATGTATATTTTATTGACTCATCACCGATAACTGCAGCCGGTTCACCATTTTTTGTAAGAGTATTTAAAACATTTCCGCCTTCCAGATATGTTTTGCCTTCAATAATATTATCTTGAGAAAGAGCATATGAATATTGCTTAGCCTGAGAAGGCATCCCAACTTGATTACTTTGAAAAGCACTGCCTTGGGCCTGAACTGTAATTTGAGTCCTTTTAGCCCGAATTCTTCTTTCATTGTCGTATGATTTCAATGCAAACAAAGAAGTACTATAAGGAATAAGCTGTTTTTTGTCGGCTCTTACAATACTTAAATCTTCAATCCATCCTTCCGTACCATCCAGCAACTCTATTTCAAAGCCCTGTTCCTCACCTACTCTATTCATAAATTCAATAAGCGCTTCAGAACCACCAACTTTATCAAACTGAATTTTCGATATATTTCTATTAATTCCTTCAGACCAATTTGTTGTTCCGTCCTGATTGGATTCTTGCATTTTTCTTACGACAGGACTCTTTATTATTGTTCCTCCATCGGGAGTTCTAGAGGACTCCCAATCAGCAATATAGTATTTCCCTTCATCTAAATTTTTTAGAACAGAATAGTCAACTGTAATTTTAACTATTATGTCATTATCTTCTTCATTGCCGCCCACAACCATATAAGTATAATTTTTCAAGTTATCTTTATCCTTTGGAAGCTCTATGAATTTTGGTAATTCAGGAGGTCTATTCCCTTCCAAGGTTTCTAATTCATTATTTTCAATTTTACTGGCTAATAAATCTAACTCTTTTTGTTCGATAATATTATTATTTTTCGTTTCTTCAATCTGCAAATCAGCAACTTTGAGTAATTTTTGCAATATATCTAACTCATCTTCATCAACTTTTCCGTCAGAATTTGCGTCAACCACATTAAAAATTGAGTTTAACGAACTATGCGAATCGTCTTTATAAGAATTCCATTCTTTGCCGATTTCAATATTTATTTGCTTTATTTGATTATTTTTATCCGAGTAGTTAAATTAATTGTTACATTATTTAATATTACTAATTCCCTATATTGCCATCTGGGTTATATCTGTATAAGCGGATACAAGCCTGTTTCTTACCTGTACAGCCATTTGCATATTTAAAGAAGCTTTTTCTGCAGCAATCATAGCATCGTGAATACTTGTAGAGCCACCCATAGCAATGTCTTCCTGCATTTTGTCAGCCGTAATATGAGCATTGTTGACAGCATTAAGGCTGTTTGAAAAAGCATTTCCCAGGCTGGAAGCAAAATTTCCCAAGCCTGTCGGATCGGCTTTATCTTTCACAGGATAACTTTTGGCAGCATTGTCCAATGCTTCCTCAAAAGCATTCTTTTCTATCTCAAACGAAGCCTGCCCTTTCAGATACTTGTTATAATCATCTATAGCATTAAGATTATAAGTCGTATTAAATTCACTTATCCCTGTTGTAAATTCCATTTAAAACCCCTTTTTATTTGTAGTTTCACTTTAAGGGAGACCTGTAGTTTTAATGTAAACTTGTAATATTTCGATTGTCTCCCGCCCCAATGCCTACGTACGTAGTACCTAAATATTCATAGCAGTCTGCATCATTGTTTTAACGTTTTCTGCAACTGTTGCATTGGCTTCGTAAGCCTTAGATGCAGATATCATTCCGACCATTTCTTCCACAATATTTATATTTGGAAGATCAACATACCCTTCTTCATCAGCATCCGGATGAGATGGGTCATACACAGTTTTAACCCCGTTTTCGGCCTCATAAATTTCATCAACTCTTACTCCGCCTGTTATCAGACCATTATTTAAGGAAACATTTGCATTTATAAGCATGTTTCCTGTTCTCGGATCAAACTGAGCATCAGGATTATTTGCAGCAAAATTTGAATATCCGCGGTTAACAGCATCATCGTAAACAGTTCTGAAAGACACATCTTTTTTTACATATACACCTTTTGAGCCGTCTGGCTGACGTGTAGTATTTATATTTGCAATGTTACTTGCAACTGTGTCCATTTTAATTCTCTGAGCGGTCATTCCAGAACCGGCTATGTCAAAAATATTAAAACTCATAAGCTACTCTTTCTCTACTATTGTCCCTGGATTGCAGACGAAACTATTGAAAACTGTCTTCTTTCCAGATTTGATAAAACCATATACCTTGTACCTGTTTTCGACAAATCCATCATTTCACGTTCAAGTTCTACGTTGTTTCCATCGGAATTTGTTCCGCTGTAAATATCTGTAACCACCTGCGGGTTAAACTGCTCCATTGTATTCGCCTTCAAATAAGCTTTCTCCTGCTGCGTCGGTGTTCTATAAGTATGAACATCGCCTGTAAAAACATCTACCATTGGCGGTTTATACTCAATGCTATTCTGCCCTTTGATGTAATCCTTCAAATCCTCATTTTCAATAATTTCAGCAAGCTGGCTTTCAAATGCAACTTCCTGCCTTTGAAACCCTGGAGTCATAACGTTGGCAATATTGGAAGCTATCGCATGCTGTCTGCTCATAAGCCCATCCATACCCAGCTTTGTAATTTCAATTGTTCTATTGCTGATTAAATCCATTATTAACCTCTCACCCCGTCAATCAGACCTAACTTAATTAAAAATTCAGTATAATCATCTCCTGTATGCTCAAGTTTTAATTGCCCGAGCTGTTCTTCAATCGATTTTTTGCAGATGCTTAGCCCTAGACCTGAGCCGCCGCTTTTTGTTGTAAATCCTTTTTCAAAAATACGCTCAGGCTCGTTTATTTTTCCAGCGTTATTAATAATTCTAATTGCTGCAAACTCTCCCCTCTTCTCCGCCTTAATTTTAACATACTTACCATTTTCGTCACTCAAATTCTCTGTGCCAAAAGCCTCAACAGCATTCTTTACTAAATTAACCAGAACTGCTGTTAAACTATCTTGATCTGCCAGAACTTTTAAATTAGCCTTGCTCTCTACAATATACTCAACATTTTTGCATTCAAAGTATACTTTAGTCAAATCTTCTACAATTTTAATGATATTTTTTAAATCACACTGCTTTAGTTCTTTGCTCTGCGTTGACTTCAAAGCCAGAAGAGAATTGCCTGATATCTTCACTGCTCTTGAGATACAGTTCACCCCGTTTAAAATCGTTTCATCAGTTATTCCGTTCTTTTCACAGTACTTCCTTATAATTTCACCGTACAAATCACATATGGAAAGCTGATTTTTTATCTCATGAGCAACTTCTCTAACTTCGGCAGAAGCTTCAGCCGGTTTAGCCTGAAACTCAGCGAATCCTAACACAGCATCTTTCGCAGCTTCATCCATATTCTCAACCAGACGCCTGATAGAGGAATTTAAAAGTATGTTATCACGTCTGTCCGGTCTAAATTTTTCCTGAAACTGCCTGATATCAATTATTGAGTTTCTGTTAATAATATCCAGCGCCTCATCTTGAAGTTTTGAGTTCCAGATCGAATAATATCTAACATAATTCTTGCTGTCAGTTTTGTTATCCCATATAAATATAGAAACAAATCTGTGTGTCATAACACATAAAAATTCGGTATCAGCCCAAACTCTTTCCCTCAAATTTTCACTCTCATCTGAAAAATTATAAGCTTCAATGTCTGAAAATTCTACCCGTTTTATTAATCCGGCAAGTCCTGTTTGATTTATTATTCTATACAAAACGACGCCTGCTTCAGGATTATCAAGCAAAGGTTCTAAGACAGCACGAATTGCACATCTCAAGATTTGTTTTGTTATAAACTTATTATCCTGAGATTCAATCAAACCCTTTAAATAATTTTGCTGTCTTACAATCTTTTTCATAGCCTGAACCTTACACTGCAAGTTTAACCTTTTTAGTTAAAAAGCCATTGTTTATAGCGTATAGAACGGCCTGTGTTCTATCATTAACCTGTAACTTTTGGAAAATATTGTTTACATGGGTTTTTACAGTTGTTTCTGATATGAATAATTTGTTGGCAACGCCTTTATACGTAATACCCTGTGTTAATAACTCCAAAACTTCTTCTTCTCTCTGAGTCAGGTAATTAAGCAGATTTTCTTCTTCTTCAGCAGCATCCTTCTTCTCAGCTTCTTCTCTAAATGTCTGCTGAAAGTATTCAAAAAATCTTGAAGACAATGCAAGCGGAAGGTAAATTTTTCCATTTAACACTTCTTCTATTGCATAAATTAATTGAGCTGATGCCATAGTTTTAAGTACATAACCTTTAGCTCCTATTTTCATAGCTCTAAAGATTAAATCAGCATCATCATATCCTGATAACGCTAAAACTTTAGTATCCAAATCAAGTTTAGCGATTTCCTTAATACCTTGCAAGCCATCACGTTCCGGCATATTCATATCCAGAAGAACAACATCAGGCTGATATTTCTTAATTAAATTAAGCCCGACGGTAACATTAGTTGCAATTCCAACTACGTCAAAAGTGCCTTCTAGATTCAAAAGCTCCCTAATTCCTGCTAAGTGCTCATAATTGTCATCAATAAGCAGCACCTTTGATTTCTTCTTAAACTCTCGTCTCATACTCTCTTCTCCCCTATCATGTAAATTTAGTATTTTTTATTCGTTATTACACTATATATATTACCTCCTTATAGAGGAGATTTTCATCAATATGATGATTGATTTTACAGCGTTTGAGGTAGATTGATAGATATAGACCATATGGTCAATAAAATCGCTGAATATCAGTAATAACAATACTTTAAGATTATGAATCAACTCAAAATATAGAGCATACAGTGTAGATGAAATGGAGGATACAAGCAAAACACAGATAGTACAAAGAGAGTAGGTGATAAATATATCAAAAAAAAGGAGCGGAAATTGATTTCCGCTCCTTTTTTATGGTAAAACTATTCTTTATTAGTTATCGAATGCCCATCTAGCAGCTGCACCGTTTGGAACTGCGAAACCGCCTCTTAATCTTACACCAAATTGGTCTTTGATTACACGTCTTGCTTTAACAGTACAATCTGTTGCTGTATCATTCTGAGCTGCATTGTTCAACATACCAGCATTACCTGCACAGTTAGATAATAAGTTAGGACCTTTAGCACCGTTTGTATCATATATTACAGAAATACCGTAAACTAAACCATCTGATTGCATTTTTTTAACAGTTGCATTTGTAACTAAAGTTGTAGCGTCATTTTTAAATGCAATAGCTGAACCATCTCTAAAGAACATAACATAGTTGCTTGCACCGTTGTTAACAGCTTTTGCCTGATTTGTTGTAGTACCGGTTAACTGATAATCGATTGTTGTACGGTTTGCTAACAAACCATATAAAGATTGAGATTCAGTGTTGTTAGTTGAGGTTTCATTAAAAGAACCATAGTCAAACCCTGCAATAGCTGAATTCATCTGAGCTGCTTCAGTTAGAGTGTTAATACCTTTTTTCAAAGCTGTTCTTGCTTGTTGTTCCTGAGTGTTTGTCATCAATGCAGGAAGTGTTAACGTAGCAACAACACCAATAATGGCCAAGGTGATTAAAACTTCCGCAAGAGTAAAACCGTTCTTCTTCATCATAATATTCCTTTCTCTTCTTATATTTATGTGAAATTTTTCTTCTTACATCTATATCTATTTTAACAAACTTAGATAATCGTGTCAATATAATATTCAATAAAGATTAAAAACTATGCAAGAACTTCAAATTTATCAGCACGGGTCCTGATTAATGATATTGCAGCCTGAGAATTTAAAAAGTTCAATGCCCCCATAAAGCTTTGTTTATTACTTAAACCACTCCTTGCTTCCTGCATAGTGGATGCAATTGCAGCACTTGTAATCTGCTCATTTATTATGCGGCTCTGCCCGTTCACACGCAATTTTGGCTCCTTTATCGGAAACCCGATTGCATTATCTTCTTCTTTTGTAACAGTCTGAACTTCTGAAGGAGCATGATTTTCTTCCGCCGAAGAAGTATTAATAATCTTTGAAAAAGGATTATTAATACTAACAAAAGAATCTCTGGCCAAATCCATTACATCTGTCTGAACCTCGTCGCTCATGCCTTTTGATCGCTCTTGAACACGTCTAAAAATCATGTCTTTAAGGGCATCTGCTTCGCTTTTATTAACAATTGAATCAAATTTGTAAGCCATAATTATCCTCGTTATATATATAAAAACATAAATGTAAAGAAAATTGACAATTTTATATATAATTAATATATATTTGTTACATAAGTTAATATTTTGCTTTTTTGCGGTTTTTCTGAGTATGACTGGCTTATATGCAAATAACTTAAAGAATTGTCCGGATATTTATGTAAATTTATTGACGGTATTATTTGTATTTTTCTTGGTTTTAGTGTACAATGAAATTGCTATTTATATTTCGGCTAGTGTAAAATCTTAACAGGAAGGATAATAACCGACCTGTTTTCTTTTGGAGGTAAATGGTGTTGGGTTTGGTGTGAGAGCTACTAATCCAGCCTTATTGAAACTACCTCCAAGCTTATCCACTCCTCGGCAATATATTTTTTCCAGCTACTTAATATAATGATTGTACGATGTCTAAATCAAAGTACAAAAAAAGGGATATTTACACACTTATTATAATGGCACAACATGGAGAATCCAAGGCTCTTGAAGAGCTTGTAAGACGTGTGCAGAAAAATATATTCGCTATGTTTAGCTATCTGACAGATAAAAGGCAGGATATTGCTGACTTAACGCAGGAAGCGCTTCTTAAGATGGCGCGAAATATAGCATCATTGAAAGATCCTGCGCGTTTCAAACCATGGCTTAACCAAATTGTTACAAATGTTTTTTATGATTATGTAAAAAAACATGCTCGTGATAAAAAAATTGATTTAGACAACGACAAACTTCTTGAAATTAAAGACAAAATTGGGTGCGAACCTGGAGAAAAATGCCTGTTTGCTGAAATGGAAAAATTAATCAAAGCTGCTTTATTAAATCTTCCTGAAAATTTGAGAATCGTTATTGTATTAAGAGAGTACGAAGGTTTAAGCTACGAAGACATATCAAAAATTACCAACACCGCGCTCGGGACTGTTAAGTCAAGAATTTCGAGAGCTAGAATTAAACTTCAGGAAGAACTGAAGGAGTTTATATAAGGGATAAGTTATACATATAAAGGAGTAATACGACATGGAAATAACATGTGCACAGATGGATGTTCTACTCTCTTTTTACATAGAAGGAGATTTGAGCAAGGCTTTAAAAATCAAAGTTGAAGAACATTTAAAAAATTGCTCATCCTGCAGAGCAAAATATAATATTGTAAAAGGCATGCTTGATGATTTAAAATCATCGGTTGATGATAAGGAAGAAATTTGTTCGGCAAATTCAAACAGCCAGTACCGAATTTTTCAGAATAACCTGTCTGCATATATAGACAATGAACTTCCGTCAGATGAGAGTATTAAAATAAAAAAATATACGATAAATAATAAAAAAGCTAGAAAAGAGCTAGAAGATACTTATAATATCCGACGCTTGATGAGTGAATCATTTAATAAAACAAAGATGGATGCCCGACAGGACTTTTCAAGAAACGTAATAAGGCAGTTAAATCCAAATGAAGAATATAATTTTTCTTTTCACCCTGTCATAAAATTAGCAATCGCATTTGTAATGACTGTCCTTGTATTATCAGCAATAATTGTCTTTTCTTTGACATTTTCATAAAAAAACGGGCTCTTTTTGAGCCCGAATTTTTATTTTTACTAACCTTCTTGAGGAACTTCTTCTGCTTCCGGTTTAGAACCTTCTTTTCTTTCAAACACAATCTTATCATCTTGAAGTTTCAGTAAGATTGTATCACCAGGCTTGTAAGCATTTGTAAGAATTTCTTCCGCAAGCTGGTCTTCAATCTTTTTCTGGATTAACCTTCTTAGCGGTCTTGCACCGTATGCCTCGTTATAACCATCTTTTGCAAGATAATCTTTTACCTCATCTGTAACTTCTATAGAAAGTTCACGTTCTGATAGACGCTTGAACAAGTCTTTCATCATCAAGTCAACGATTTCACGGATTTCTTCCTTGCTCAGATGTGAGAATACGATAATATCATCAATACGGTTTAAGAATTCAGGTCTGAATGCCTTTTTCAATTCTTCGTTAACTGTTTCTTTTAATTTCTCGTATTTATCTTTCTTAGCGTCATCAGCAGTAGAGAACCCGAGTTTGCCCTGAGTTGTAATCATGCTTGCACCGACGTTTGAAGTCATAATAATTACAGTATTTTTGAAATTAATATGTCTTCCTTTTGCATCTGTAAGACGTCCGTCATCAAGAATTTGAAGCATTATATTAAATACGTCCGGATGGGCTTTTTCGATTTCATCAAAAAGAATAACTGAATAAGGTTTCTTTCTAACGAGTTCTGAAAGGTGTCCGCCGTCATCGTAACCTACATACCCTGGAGGTGAGCCGATAAGTTTTGCAGTAGAATGTTTTTCCATAAATTCTGACATATCCACTCTTATCATATTATCTTCGCTGCCAAAAATAGCTTCTGCTAAAGCTTTTGCAAGTTCTGTTTTACCAACACCGGTAGGCCCAGAGAAGATAAAGCTTCCAATAGGTCTGTTCGGAGATTTTAAACCAACTCTTGCGCGTCTAATTGCTTTTGATATAGCAGTTACAGCGTCGCTCTGTCCGATTACTCTTGCGTGAAGTGTATCTTCAAGCTTTAACAATCTTTCAGACTCTCCTTCTGTAAGTTTTGTTACTGGAACGCCTGTCATTGTAGCAATAACTTCTGCGACATCTTCTTCTGTTACTGTCGGCTTATTAGCATCGTTTTGACGCCTCCATTCTTCAGAAACTTCACGTATACGATCTTTCATGTTAGCTTCATCATCACGCAAAGCTGATGCTCTTTCAAATTCTTGATTTCTTATAGCATCTTCTTTTTCCTTGATAATTTCTCTCAGTTCTTTATCGAGTTCTTTACCTTCAGGAGAAAGTGTGCAAACTTTTAATCTAACCTTAGAACTTGCTTCGTCAATTACGTCAATTGCTTTATCCGGCAAAAATCTGTCATTGATATATTTGCTTGATAATTTTGTTGCAGCAACAATCGCTTCATCAGAGATATTAAGGTTATGATGTTCCTCATATTTTGGTTTCAAACCTCTAATAATTTCAATTGTTTCATCAATTGACGGTTCTTCAATAATTACAGGCTGGAATCTTCTTTCAAGAGCGGAGTCTTTTTCAATATACTTTCTGTACTCATCAGAAGTTGTAGCACCGATTACCTGAATTTCGCCTCTGGAAAGAGCCGGTTTCAAAATATTAGCAGCATCAATAGCACCTTCCGCAGCACCAGCTCCGATAAGTGTATGCATTTCATCAATAACAAGAATTACATTTCCTGCCTGACGGATTTCGTCCATAATCTTTTTAAGACGTTCTTCAAATTCACCTCTATACTTAGTACCTGCAATTAAAAGCCCCATATCAAGCTGAATAATCTTTTTATTTTCAAGAATATCAGGAACTTCATTATTAACAATTCTGATTGCAAGTCCTTCTGCTACTGCAGTTTTACCAACCCCCGGTTCACCTAACAGCACCGGATTATTTTTAGTTCTTCTTGCAAGAATTTGTATAACACGTTCAATTTCTTTTTCTCTGCCCACAACAGGGTCAAGACGCTGTTCGGAAGCTGCTTGTGTTAAATCAGTTCCAAACTCATCAAGACTTGGAGTTTTTACCTTGCTTGCCTGAGAAGACGATGATGAACTGCCAACACCCGCCCCTGAAGTTTGAGGTTTTGAATCACCAAGCATCTTAACAACGTTGCTTCTTACTTTATTTAAATCAACACCAAGATTTTCAAGCACTCTTGCGGCAACGCCTTCTCCCTCGCGGATTAAGCCTAGAAGCAGGTGTTCTGTGCCTATATAATTATGGCCGAGTTGTCTGGCTTCATCCCAGGATAACTCCAGAACTCTTTTTGCTCTTGGAGTGAACGGAATTTCGACAGCTACGAAACCGGAGCCTCTTCCGATTATTTTTTCAACTTCAATTCTTGCATCTTTGAGATTAACTCCCATTGATTTAAGAGTTTTTGCTGCAATACCTGTACCTTCTCCAATTAGTCCGAGCAAAACCTGTTCGGTACCTACAAAATTATGTCCAAGGCGTCTGGCTTCTTCCTGAGCCAGCATAATAACTTTTATCGCCTTTTCTGTAAAACGTTCGAACATTAAAAAAATTCCTCTTCTTATAAATATATTTATCTTAGTATATATTACAAAAAATGTGCACTTTTTTCAAGGGGGGAAGGAAACAACAAGCTGGGCAATTTTTCAAACGAAAAATACTTTATATATTTAATGGGGAAATAATTGATGGCTGAACATAACTATACAGATACTGCTATAGGTATCGGCGCCGGATATGCTGTAAAAAAATATTCAGAACAAATTTTGAAAAAACCTTACAGCATATATTTGAAAGACTATCGCAAAAAGTTTTTTAACGATGCTGAAAACCAGATATTTAAACAAAAAGGCTTTGAAACTTTCACAAAATTAGGTTTGGATAAACAAGGCATCACACTGATTGATATTAATCCGGCAAACTGCGATGCAGAATTTGCGAAACTCAAATTCAAAGGCAAACTATCTGACTACAAAAAAGCTGCGGACGGCAAGCAGGCTTTTTTTCATCCCGCAGCAGAAAGTATAGCTGTTAATTGCGACAAAAGAGCGAGTTCTATTTTTCACGAAATAGGACACGTGCATAATTACACAGCTGCTGACTGGAAAAACAAATTATATAAAGTCAGGATGTTTTCTAAACCAGCTGCATTTTTAGCCCTGACAGCAGGATTATGCACTAACAAAGACTCTTTCTTTAATGAGAATTGCGGAAAGCTGACATTTGCAGCTCTTACACCGATTATTGCAGAAGAAGCTCTTGCAAGCAAAAACGGACAAAATATGGCAAAAAGTGTACTTCCTGCGAATTTGTTTAAAAAATTAAAAGCAATAAATGCCAGAAGCCTTGGCTCATACATATTTGGTGCAATTGCAACAAGTATAGCGGCAGCTTTTGCAGTTGATGTCAAAAACAGAATTGCACAACCCGCATAAATTACTTTATATTTGGAAAAGCATAAATTGTACCATCAGTTCCGCGCCATTTCATATAGCCTGTTTTAGGTGTTTTATCTATGTCCACAACAGATACTAGGGCCCAATTGCCTCGAATTACTGTTAGTTTAATCTGTTTTACAAATCTCAGTGTAGCAACATTTTGAGATAAATCCTCACTCTTTGCGTGAAGGGTTTCTATTTCATCTGGCGCGTCTTTCAGAATTCTTAACCCGTATTTTCTGCCGTACATATTATAAAAACTCAGCCACGGCAGAAATTGAAACCTGTCTTCTGTCTGCACCCAGCCTTTTGCGCCGGTAATCTTATCATAAATAACTTCTACCCAGCCGTCATCACCAATATCTGAAACGTATAAAAAACCCAGCTTTTTCTCATTCAGAAGAACCGCAAAAACATTGTCAGGCATAGTTTCAGGATTATAAGAAAAATCAAGTTTTTTTATCACTGCCGAATTTACCTCAGGGTGAGAATATAATGTAATGTTCTCACCGGTTTGATACATACCTATTGCATTTTTAGGGATTGAATTCATATAAAACGGCATTGTATCCGCCCAAACCGGCATCATTAAAAACAAACATAATATAATTAAAAATTTTTTCATAAACCAATCTCCTTGATTAAAACAATCCTACAATCCGACCTTTTCGTCAAGTTTGAAATAATCAATCATACTATAGATAGAAGCAAGTTCGTTATAAAACTGATTGACAGCCCCGGGTTTCTCAAGTGATTTGAACAGGCTTCCTACTTCAAAAAGATTTTTGTTAGTACTTATTGCAAACATTATCTTATCTCCATAAAAAGAACATTTTGCCTTTTTAGCGCCGAATGCTGTGTTAAGATTTTGAAATCGCTCAATAAAAGCCGTTGTTAAAAGATACCGTGCTTCAATCTGATCAGAAGAATAAGCATTAAACTTTTTGCAGAACTCAGGATCTTCGAGCTTAACTTCATCAAGTTTTTCCTCATCTTTGTACGAAATTTTTGAACCTCCCCAGCATATTAGTCCCAAAACCACAAAAGCTATAAGGCAGCCTGCCGGATGTTCTATTAACATCTGTATTAAAGGCATTGATAACCCGAGCCATAAAAGCAGCCACGAATTTTTTGCTGTAAAATCACCCTTTGTAGCAATCATAGTCCGGTTTCTAATTATTTTATTCGATTTGAACTGTATTACAACTCCCTTAAAAACCGGTATATAGGTTCTGCTTTTTCCCGAGCCGCTTATCTGAAGCAGATTTGTTTCACAAATCTTAAACGGCACGCCATTAAAGCTTCCGGAAAATTCATCATCTGTATATCTGGTATTAAAATTGGAAAATAATGCGCTTCTATTTAATTCCCAATCGTTTATAATATTTTTACCATTCTGCCATTGAATATCACCGAAAACCTCGAGCAATTTAGAAAGACAGTCCGACTTAATTTTCATTGCATAATTTTTGATTTTTTTAGATGCGATGAAAAGAAGCAAGATGCCAAGCGTCATAAATATCATCATTAATATTAAATATGCAACAAAATAATCACATACAATATCGCTTAAGATACTATCTGAAAGCAAAAGCATAAGAGGGAAACTACACAGCATCAATATTCCGGATATAATCATAAACCAGAATTTTGCAAGCTCTTTTTTACGGAAGGCTTCATAACTCCTGAAAATCGGCGCAATCTTCGATTTGTAATTCTTATGAAATTCCAGTGTTCTTTGAAGATAACCTGATTTTTTAGACATAAAATTTACTCCCTAAAGCTTAATTCAGGCATAGCTTTTTTAAGAGCAACTCTTACGTTTGCCATCTGAGTTTCAATTGCCTCATCTGTCATAGTAGAATTTGCGTCCTGCATTCTTATTCTAAACGCGACTGACTTAAACCCGTCCTGTACATGCTCGCCCTGATATACGTCAAAGACTTCACTTCCTGAGAATACCTTATTATCAACGCCTTTTTTAATAACTTTTTCAAGCTCATCCCACGTTGTTTTTGCAGGGACTATAACCGCCAAATCTCTCTGTACTTCAGGGAATTGAGGTAATTTCTTAAATCTTGGTACTGTTTCATTAACTGCACTAATTAACATATCAAGATTAAGCTTAAATATGAACGCATTTTGGTTAAGCTTTAATTTACCCCTAAGTTCCGGATGGATTTCGCCGTAATATCCAATAATTTCAGGTTTCTTGCCGAGCATTGTTAAAACGGCTGTTTTGTACGGGTGTAAACATTTGTGAGATTCTGCAAGCGGAGACTCTGCAAGAAGTGCAAACTTTATACGTCTTGAAAGTCCGAATTCTTCAAGAAGTTTATCAACAATACCTTTTACAGTATAGAAATCAACTTCACCAGTCTGCTGCCAGAGCGAATTTTGAACATTTCCTGTAATGACGCCAGCAAGAACCTGAGTTTCATTAACTCCTGAGAATTTTTCATCAGCAGCGCCGATTTTCACATAGCTTCTTCCGATTTCATAACCCCAAAAATTCTTTTGTCCGTTGTCATAATTATATTTCATACAGCTTAAGACACTCGGAATAAGCGTTTGTCGGAGCATAGCAAAATCTTCTGAGGCAGGATTTTCTACAAACACAGCTTTTTCCTTTTCGTAAGGGATATTAAACTGTTTCAAAAGAGGTTCGCCAATCAACGAAGAAGTCTGCATTTCGTTCAAGCCCGCAGCACGCATAAGATTATGAACCTTATTTACAACACGCTCTGCAACAGAAATTTCAGGAGTTCCGGCTCTGTTTGGAAGTGTCGGAGTAATTTTATCATACCCGTTAATTCTTGCAATTTCTTCAATTAAATCACACTCTCTTGTCACATCACCCGCACGGAAAGAAGGCACTTGAACCTTGCAGGCAATTTCATTTTTACCAAGTATTGTAAAACCGAGTTTTTCAAGTATAGAAAGACATTTTGAAGGTTCAATTTCGCAGCCCAAAACTCTCTTAATCTGCGGATATCTCAAAGTTATTTCTATCGGGTCAAGCTTATTTATGCCTGTTTCGCACATACCTTCAAACTTAGCATCAGCATATTTTTCCATTAATTCCACAGCTCTTAAAAGCCCCGGTTTAACAGCTTCTATATCAACGCCCCTTTCAAATCTGGCACAGGCGTCTGATTTATATCCTACACTTCTTGAACTTTTTCTGTTTGCCTGAGGTGTAAAGTAAGCCGCTTCAAGCGCAATATTTTTGGAATTATCATCAATTTCAGAGTTTGCACCTCCGAAAACTCCGCCCAGACATACCGGCTCTTTTTCTGTTGCAATAACAACTGTATCATGGTGCAGCTGTCTTTCTACCTCATCAAGAGTTACAAGCGTTTCACCCTCCTCAGCACGCCTTACGCAAAGATACCCATTTAGTTTATCCAGGTCAAATGCATGAAGAGGTGTTCCGTATTCAAGCATTACATAGTTTGTAATGTCAACAACATTATTAATTGCCCTGACTCCGGACGCAATCAATCTTTTTTGCATCCAATCAGGTGAAGGCTTAATTGCAATATTTTTCAAAACACCGATTGAATAGTATTTACACACATCACTATCTTTAATCTCAACTTTAAAATCTGCCATAGAAGTGTCATGTTGCGCATATTCAAATTTAAGCGGTCTGTTAAATAAAGCAGAAAGTTCTCTTGCAATACCTATTACAGAAACCTGATCACCTCTGTTTGCCGTAGGCGCAGTATGAAGAATGTAATCTTTTTCAAACCCGAGAACATTTTCTACATTAAGTCCCAGCCCGACGTTCGGGAAAATTCTATTCAAAACTAATATACCGTCTTCTTCCTGATAATTTCTGTCAGAAACACCGAGTTCATCATCAGAGCAAAGCATACCTTGAGATTCAACCCCTCTGATTACGGCCGGAGTAAGTTCAAACTGTTCGCCTGATTTTCTGTCAAGGACTTTGCTTCCAACAGAAGCATAAGGTATAACCTGTCCTACTTCAATATTTTGTGCGCCGCAAACTACTGTTTTCAAGCCTGAACCTGTGTTTACGGTAACCAGATGCAAGTGGTCGCTATTTGGATGGTTATCTATTTTTTCTATTCTTGCTGTTATTATATTGGTGAATTTAGGTCTCACTTCTTCGACCTCTTCAACCTCAAGCCCGCTCATTGTAAGCTCATGAGCAATCTGCTTAACATCTAAATCTTTTAAATCTACTAATTCATTCAACCAGTTTAATGAAACTTGCATACTTTCCTACCTCTCTATTTGTTTAGTTAAATTATACACTAAAGATAGCATTTTTTTTATTTTTGAGTTTTAATTAAAATGTGTAGTATATTGTGGAGAATAAAATGATTAGGGTAAATGGATTAAGCAGTATTAATTTTGTAACAAAACCGACATTTAAAGCTGAAAAAAAAGAAGAAAAGACACCGGCACCAATAGAAAATCTTAACGGAACACAGGCCCTCGCTGCTTACAACATAGCTCTGCAGCCGCTTGAAGTGAAAGTTCCAACGGCAGTAGAAAGAGAAAAGATTTATACACCGGAAGGAAAACTCCATTCCATAGTTAAGGAAGATGCCGATAATATAACGATTTATACACCTTATGAAGATGATCAAAATTCAATTGAAACAGTTATTACAAAGGATAAAAAGACAGGGAAAGTTATTCTAGAACAGAACAACGACAGAGATGACAATGAAATATCTATAATAGAATATTCTCCTGAAACAGGGAAAAAATTACGCTACACACGTTATGAAAACGGAAAATTGAAGTATGCATCTAAAACTGAATATAATAAAGACGAAGAAAATACTCAAAGTTATTCCGACTGGGATAAGAGTTTTTCTGTTTCAAAGCAGAAAGGTGATGTATACAGCCAAGTTGTCTTTGACAAGGACAAACAGTTAAGCGAAGTAACTCTTAACAAACAAATTAAAAATAAAGAGATAGAAACTCATGCAGAATTTTATAACGGCGGAATGTATAAATTAAGCAAAAAAGTAGAAATTATTATCCCTAACACTTTCGGCCGCGAGAAATTGAATGATACGGAATTAAAACCTGCAGAAAAATTTGAGGTTACAGATGAGTTAAAAAACACCGAAGGAGAGAAAACATTCTACTCAAACGGTGCACCTGCTGAGATAACAAACCAGGAGTTAAGTATAAAGTTTAACCCTGACGGTTCACTATCAAAGTTAAAAATGCCTGATAAGACAATATCTTATGAAGATGATATACAGGTAATTGAAGAAAATTTGGGTGAAAATAAAACAAAGACAACGTATTATTTCCAAAACGGAAATTATCGTGTGAATGTTGAGGATAACGGCAAATACAAAAATATCGGATTTGATAAAAATAACAGACCTACAAGCTACGAAGAAGGAATAATTAACGACGAAGGCGAACAGGAAGAGCAATTATCTTTGTATTTTTCAGAAAATGGAATGCTTGAAGACGCATTTCAATATTAAATGCCTGTTTTAGTTACGTAACTTACAAGAGCTTTGTATACCTCGGGGTGAATTTTTCCTTCGCGGACTTCACGGTAGAGTATTAGCAGAGCCTCAACTTGGCTTAGTTTACGCCGGTAAACACGCGCCTCTCTCAGTGCACTGTATTTATCGGAAATTGAAATAATCTGTACGCCGATATCAGATGGGTAAATACTTTCTTCCAATTCAGGATATCCTGTATGTTTTAAGTTTTGATGGTGATATTTGATAAGTTCCAAAGTTTCTGCAGAAATATTCTGTGTCTTAAGCAGTTCATACCCTAGAGTTGAATGGATATTCATTATTTCACGCTCTTTTACATTAAGCTTTGCAGGCTTATTCAGGATTTTAGAAGGTATTAAAACTTTTCCTAAATCGTGGAGCATTGAAGCTTCTTTTATCTTACTCTTATCAACTTCCATACGCATAGCTTCCGAAAGTGATGAATAAACACCCATTGCAACATTGCAGGTTTCATTCATATGACCGCCTGTCAACTCTTTAAGAGTTTTTGTATCAATAGACGGTTTTATTTTATATTTTTTCAAAAGCCCGCTGATTGAAGGATTAAGAGCAATCATATTCTTTACGACAGCTTTTTGCAAACGTTCGTCGTTTCCGTTTTTCAGAAACATTTTACCGCCCTCGTCAGCATAGACAAAATAACTGTTGCGGTTAATCTGCACAGCACCTTTTAAGCTTACTCTCTTTTGTTTTTGGGGTCTTTTTAAAATCATTGTACTTATATTCTGGGTTAGCTTTTGTACAATAAGTTTACAATATACTAGAAAATTTTTCAAGTATTTCTACAAGTTTGACGCCCCCTTTACCTTATTAGAAAAGACAGAAATAAAACACTGTTATATATTTGTTAAGATAATTACTTGTGGAGCTTGCTAAGAATAGCTGTCAACCTTGAGTAAAGCTCAAGGTTGACAGTGTGCAGTCACTTCATAACATATTACTTAGGCACTCTTCAACTTAGTTTATGCAGCCTGCGCGTAAAGCAGTTTGTCAAAGTGGTAAAGTACAAGCTGTACCAACTCTTGCATCAGGATTTTGTTCTTGTCGCCTTTTCGACTGTCTTTACCGCCCCAGTCGAGCTTTGTATCATATACTCTGTCATTACCTCCATTATCAGTTCCGTAAGGACAGTCTGCTGTATTGTTTGCACAATTATTGAGAGCATTAACCTGTGCCTGTTTAAAGAGTTTTGCAATTACTGATTCATCAAGCTTAGGATATTTAGCCTTCAATTTGTCAAGTAAGCTACTCATTGTCTGTTGATAGAGCTTGTCAGATTGAGTATCTTGGATATGTACAGATCCATCCATATAGATATCGGCATCCGAATATGTTATTGCGGATGAGTTCTTGTAATTCTCAAGCCCGTCAGTCAAAGTCTTGTCAGCATAGTTTGTATGACTTGTGTAAACTTCTAACAACTCAGGATTATTGCTGATTTTGCTAAGGATAGTTTGCAGATTAGCAACAACTTTATTAACAAAAGCTTTTGTGTCGTTGCTCTGGGAAGAATTGAATGAACTGTAAGTTTCAATCCATGCTGCCTGTAAAATTCTTTCAAGTCCTTCGGCTCCACCTAGTGCTGCGACTTCCTCAGGGTATTGTTCTGTCATGTCTGTAACAATCTGATCTTTGAGGTAATCGTAAACTTCCTGGGTTGAAGATTCCTGGAAGATTATCTTGCCATTAGAATCAAGCCCGAATTCAGTATGAATTTTTGAGTAAATTTTTGCATACATGTTGATTTCAGAGCCTGTAATGTATGTAGTAATCTTGTTCATAATTGTTGACGCAGCTTCTGAAAGCGTGGTTAAATTTATTTCAGACTCTGGTTTCTGCTCTGACACTTGATCTAATACAATCAATTCATGATCTCTCTCGCAAGTTCCAATAAATTCTAATGAAACCCCATTATATTCTCCACTAATAGTAGTTTTTCCAGTATTTGCGTCTGTTACAATTTTTATTGGGTAGAATTTTCTAGTTTTTTCCCATTCTTTAAATGTATCCAGTGTTCTATCAAATCCTTCTTCTAAAAGGATATCCTGTACTTCATCTAATTTAAATGTCGGACTGCTCTGCTGACTGCTATCTGAGGCTTTTAACAACAGGAGCTGTTTGTCCGATGTTCTTGTTAGAGATGTTTGTAGTGATGTTAATTCCATTTTTTACTCCTTATTTTGACTGCTGTA
>OJMH01000041.1_pt1 | contig 182307 bp, 176 predicted proteins | sample 1597111 | NCBI WGS metagenome assembly OJMH01 (sample SAMEA2452115, study PRJEB22498) | human gut metagenome | reverse complement strand
CCCACCCCAGCCCTCCCCGGGTTGGGGTGGGCTGGGGTGGGGAACGGTTTAATTGCCGTGGTGACGAAAAAAGCGCCCCGTCATGCTGAACTTGTTTCAGCATCGCCAGATTGAAGTAAATAAGCCTAAATCTTGCCGCCGGATGCGTGATTTTCACGTCCTTGCGACCCTGAAACAAGTTCAGGGTGACAAAATGGCGTGCCGTCATTCCGAACTCGTTTCGGAATCGCCAGATTGAAGAATATAAGCTCAAATCTTGCCGCAGGAAGCGTGATTTTCACGCCCTTGCGACCCTGAACCAAGTTCAGGGTGACGAAAAAATGGCGTAATTTTGGCGCCCCTGAGCCCCTGCGACCTTGTGCCCCTGCGGAAACCCGACTTCCGCCTAAAACGCCAAATCCCCTGTCCTCACAAAAGTATTTATGTAAAAATTCGTCAGCGGCTTTCTTATTCCGCCATGAAGAACCGCATTTTTGAAGATAAGAACCTTATTGTCGCCGCAAATCACTGATAAACTGTTTTTGCTTTTTGCAACAATTGTGCCGGGTTTTGTGTATTGAGTGTTGTTGGGCGTGATTTCGCACGATTGAACCTTAAAAAACACGTTTTTGTGCGGAATGTAGGATGATTGCCACGGCCTGAGCCCTCTTATCCGGCAATCTATCTCATCAGCCGTTTTTTCAAAGTCTATAAGAATATCCTCTACCCCGATTTGACCGAAATAAGTCGCTTCTTTTTCGTTCTGCTGAATCGGGATGACGATTTCCGTGTTCATGTTGTTTAAAAGCTCGCCAATCGCCTCACGTGCAGCCTGACAGCATTTGTTTTTAAGCGTTCCGCCTGTTTCTGTTTTGGAAATTTTGACGGTTTTTTGCATAAGAATAGGGCCGGAATCGTAATTTTCATCAATAAGGTGCAGGGTAATCCCGCTTTGCGCCTCGCCATTCATAATTACCCGTGCGTAAGGATTCGGGCCTCTATATTTTGGCAAAAGCGAGGGATGGCAGTTGATTGCGGCGAGTTTTGGCAGATTTATTGTTTCTTTTTTGAGCTTTTCACTCCACGAACCCACGAGAAGTATGTCAGGATTGAGTTTTAGCAGCTCTTTTTTGAATTGTTCCGAATTAATGCTTTTTGCCTTAATGTCATAGATATTCAGCCCCTTTATGAACGAAAAATCCGTGCCGGGCGCAAAAATATCTTTGAAAAAGAGAATCAGAGGGTTGTATTTTGTTCTTTCGTAGCGAAGAACGCCTATTACCCTGTGACCGGCTTCCTGAGCGCCGAGAACGAGATTTGAGAGCATTTGACCGTATCCTGCAACAACGATTTTCATTAATTAACCCCTCTAAAACATTAAGTTTTCTTAAAAGTTGACTATCTGAACAAATAATTATATAAGTATATTATATTGTAAAATATATCCCTAAATTATACCCTTATTGTAAATTTTTATATACAATATTGGAGTGGGGAAACTTCCCGAACTAAAAAGAGATAAAGAGAGAATTTTGGAAAGCAATTTCGACAGCTTTGATAATTTGGAAACATCTATAAGAAAATCTTCTGTTATACAGGAGCGCATAAACCTTGTTTCCACGCATATGTACCAGCAGTTTCTTGAATATCAGCATTCGTTGATAAATACGCAGGAGATTTTCATTAAAATTGCTGATAATATGCAGGCTGTTGTCGATTATTTGAAGCAGTCTTTCGGCGCAAGAGGGATTTCTACGGAAAATATCTTTTTTGAAACGGATTCAACCGGAACCGTGCTTGTTTTGCATATTTTGTGGCACACAATCAGCTTTACAACAAAATGGAACAACCAGCCGCAGGCGCTTAACCGCGGTGTTGAAGAAGCTCCGATGATTTCAGGCAGAATTATTGCGATGAAAGGCAATTTTCTTGATTTTGTTGACGAAGAAACCGAGGTTGATATTGACGCTATCCTTGAACAGGAAGTAGCGTCGCTGTTTATCCCCGCTGACAAGACAAAAATCGGCATTATCAAGATAAATCATCTCGGAAACAGAGAATTTTACATAAATCAGATGGACGCACCCAGAGAATTCCTCCTGAAGGTCATTGAAACAATCTGCGGCGGCGGAATCTATCACGAAGAGCGTACAGGCAAAATTAAGATTTAACAATGAACTTTGAGCAGGCCGTAAAACTTCACCAAACAGGAGAACTCGACAAAGCCCGACAGGCTTATGCTGAAATACTTGAAAAAGAGCCTTTGAACAGCGCGGTTTTGAACCTTATGGGGGTGCTTTTGCTCCAAAAAGGGGAAACTGATTCGGCTTTGAAACATCTTGAGCAGGCTGTTGAGCTAAATCCATGCGCGCCTTACCTTGAAAATTACGCTCTGGGCTGGTTTTGCAAAGGAGAATTCCTCAAAGCCGCACAAAATTACGAAAAAGCGCTTGAAAAAGAAGAAACCCTCCATGCGCATGAGCAGGCGCAAAAATGTTATGAAAAACTGGGGATGTTCGACAAAGTTCTTGTTCATCTGGAAAAAATCCACGAATTCCGGCCGGATGATATTGATTGCGTCAGAAAAATCGCCAGCCTTTACAAAACCCATAAGGAATATGAAAAAGCCATAGAATTTTACGAAAAATCAATCCAACTTGTGCCTGATGATTATATTGCGATGAATAATGAGGGGCTTTGCTACGAGGGAATCGGCGAGTTTTGCAAGGCAAAATGCTGTTATGAGCGTTCTTTGAAGGTCAGAAAAAATTATGAGGCATTTCACAACCTCGGAGTGCTTTGCAGGAAATTTCATGATTTTGACGGTTCAATAGAGCTCCTGAAAAAAGCGCTCCTGATGAAGCCTGACAGCATTGAGAGCAAAGTCAGCCTCGGGATGAGCTATCTTTCTAAAAAAGATTTTCATAACGGGTACAAATATTATGTAAAACGGAATCCCAAGCTCCGTGCGCAGTACAAAAATCCATGGGACGGCAAAAAACATCCGGATAAGACGCTTTTGATTCACTTTGACGGAGGGCATGGCGACCAGCTTATGTTTTGCCGGTATTTGCGTTATTTGGAGGGCTGGTTCAAGGAAATTAAGCTGCTCGTTTATCCCGGGCTTTTGGATTTGTTCAAATTCAACTTTCCTGATTTGACTGTAATGCTTCCCGAGCAGGATTTTACGCCTTATGACTATTCTGTGAACATAATGGAGCTTCATTATAATTTGGGCATGGATTTTGAGCATATTCCGGCTTTTGAGTCTTATCTTTGTGCTCCTGAAGAGCGAATTTCGTTCTTCAAGGGCAGGTATTTTGATACGGACAGGAGAAAAATAGGACTTTTCTGGCAGGGGAATCCGAAAGTCTTTAAAAACCGCGCAATTCCCCTCAAAAAACTTGAGCCTTTGTTCGGGCATGACGATATTGAATTTTATTCGCTCGAAAAGGGCGATTCTTTGAACCAGATTGCGGATTTTCCGAAAATTGTTAATCTGGAGCCGGAATTGAACAGTTTTTCTGACACTGCCGGAGCTTTGATGAATCTGGATTTGCTGATTACGATTGATACGGGGATTGCGCATCTGGCGGGGACGCTGGGCGTGAAGACTTATCTTCTTTTGCCTTATTCTTCCGAGTGGCGATGGTTTTCCGATACGGAAAAAACGCCCTGGTACCCTAATTTTACGCTTTTTAAGCAGGAAAAAGAGGGCGATTGGGAAGAAGTTGTCAAAAGAATTGACAAAGCACTTGACTAAATTTCATATCCTTAATATTATTAATATACGCAAGCCGAAGTGGCTCAATGGTAGAGCAACGGTTTTGTAAACCGTAGGTTGTAGGTTCGATTCCTATCTTCGGCATTTTTTTCACCGGGTGTGTGGAGTTTTCACCTCCCAAAACTCAGGGAAGCCAGGCCTTCGTAGCACAGGGGTAGCGCACTCCCTTGGTAAGGGAGAGGTCACGAGTTCAAATCTCGTCGAAGGCAATTTTTCACAAAAGGTGAAGAAATGACAATTAAATACGGGTAGGTGGCCGAGTGGCTAAAGGCGACAGACTGTAAATCTGTTCCCGCGAGGGTACGGTGGTTCGAATCCACCCCTGCCCAAATTAAAAAAGAAACCGAAAGGTTTCTTTTTTGTTTAGGCAAATGGTGAACAGTGTTTTTTGAGTAATTTTTTTAATGTAGGTTGGGCATTACAAAACAGCACCGCAAATCTTTTTCATTGCATTGTAGCTGTTTGTGTACATTCCGCCGTTCCCCTCTCTGCTGTCAATTCTTGCGATAAACTCCCGGAAGACATTTTCTGATGTATTCAAGCCCTGATTTTCTGCCGCAATGGTGCATTTATCAAAAAGGGTTTTTGTTGTGCTAAGAAATTCGGCTTTGCCTGCGTCATCCATAACCTGATAAAATCTTTCAAAGTTCGGATAATCAACAAGCGGGCAGAATAAATCGTATTTTGTGTTCAGATGTGCGTCAACATCGTATTTGTACGCATCGATTATGTAAAAATGTTGTTTTTCAAAATCAATAAGATAATTATTCGGATTAAAACTGTCAGCTTTGTAACCCTTTTCGTCAAGAACTTTCAGCTTTTTTGCGTATTCGTTGAAAGCTTCCTGTGGAAATCCGGCGATTTTTTTTACATCGGAAAGAAAATCACTAGCTTCTTCCTGTTTTATCGGCACTTTGCTTCTCCTATGAGTTGACCAGTCGGGAATTGAGTGGGGTTTTCCGTTAATTCTCTTTAAAATATGTACCCTGTCGCCTATTTTTGCGATTTCCTGTCCCATGTTCAGCCCTGAAAACTCATCTTCGACCTGCTGTAGAGGTTTTGAAAAGCTTTCCATAAAATCTCCGTGCTTTGTGTCAATTTTTATTGCCCAGTTTTTCATTAACGGGTTTGTGAATTTGTAAACTTTTGAATTTGCGCCTGTTCCTAGGATATTTGCGTCTATACAGTTTTTTAAATAGTCTTCGGACTTGTTTAGGCCGGATTCCCGGGCTTTTTGGAGAAAATCCGCGAATGTGTTCAACTCCTGTTTTACTATTTCAGCGGCCTTTGGTTTTTGGTTGTTAATAATCACTATAGCTGCGCCAACAGCCGCAGCAGCAGTCAATCCGCTCATTATCAACGAGGATTTGTTGTTTTCTTTATTGTCTTGTCTATGTTCTTTTTTCGGGGGTGTTTTTTTTGAGCCCCCAAAGGCAGGTTTGTACGTTTGAATCGATTTTGTTGCATTCATTTTTGCATATCCTATCAGTGCAGAAAAATAATATTGTATAAATTTGTTGATATCATGAGATTATTACATAAAAAAATAATTTAAGAAAAATTTAACTTCACTTTGGCTACTTTATTTATGTATTTTTTCTTGTGTAAAAAAAAACGGGCTTTTGGTGTAAAAGCCCGCCTGTCTGGAATTAAGAATAGTTGGAAGTATGAAAAAGATTTGATTATATTAAAAGAAAAAATAACTTGCCCTGCAATTAGTCGTCTGTCTATTTTGTCCGGGTAAAAAAAACTGCCTGACCGGAGAATTTAAAATACATCGGAAAATTTGTAAAGTATATTATTTACATCCGATAGTTTCCGTTTCTTTCATAACGTTTTTGGGCTTTAGTGATATTTCTTCTCGCAGGTCTTTTATGAATTCCGGCCTGTATAAATATCCAAGGTGTGAACCGTTGCTGAAAAAGAGGGATTTTTCACCCGAGTATTTTTTCAGTTGCCTTAATTGATGGGTGTTTACAAGATAATCATCAAGAGTGTGATAAATTTTATAGTTATCATTTTCTTTCAGATAGGGCACAATCGAGTGCAGGCTTGTTTCGTAATCCAAATCTTCAAGCGTTTTTATATCTTCGCCCAAAAGATATTTTTTCGCATAATCTCTGTAATTCATATTATTGACCATCTTATAAATCTCCGATTTTTTGTTTTTTGGCGCATTTTCTATTGTAAAAATCAGATCAGAGAGCTTTTGATGGAGCACAAAACCCGTGATAATTCTGGCCTCATCAGGCGTAAAGGCAAAGGTTTCAATACGTTTTTGGGGACTTTCTTCGTCCATGTTCAGCACCTGAATAACCTTGGCCGCCGCAACTGCAACCCTCTTTTTAAGCTCTTCGCCTGCTGTTTTCCAGCTTTCGTTGTTTTTATCCAGCTCATTCATTGCATAAAGCAGCTCCACCGGCGGATTTATTGAGATGTATTTTGAGATGTTCAGCGTGTTGTTCTGTGCTTCTTTGTCCGCAAGGAATAAGGCGGTAATTGCACCGAAAGAAGTGCCTATGACTATTTTGTCTTTGAATTTGCAGTCATATTTTTTTTCTAAAGCATTAATAACCTTTCCTGTTACCAGTTTCAGGTAATCAGAGTCATTCGCAGGGCGGCCCGGACGGTATTCTGCTGGCATGCTTTTCATAAATTCCCAGTTAAACGGGCTGCTTTCGATTATTACCGAGTATCCTTCGTCGTAAAATAATTTCGCCATAACTACTGAGTGGTGAGTATTTACTCCCTCCCCGATTGAGGGGAAAATGATTGCCGCAGGGGCGTTTTTGTCTTTTTGCAGAATAAAACGGTATTTGTAATCCTCCCTTTCAGGGTCAATATTTACATATCCTGTCTTAATTCTTCTTGCAAAGCTCCGGTTCCATAGAGAAAATTCCGACCAAATTGAATCATGAATCCCCGGCAGCTCAAAAAGTGCCGTCCTCATTGCGTCAATCACCGGATGTTGCGGATTGTAATCATCTAATCTGATATCAGGGTGCAGCTCCTCTTGCAAAATTACGTCTTCGGTGCTGGCACCGCCTCTGAGAAGGTCGTTTACCGCTAATTTGTCTTCTTTATTTGCTGCGTCCTGCGCGCTGCTGACGTTAATAAGCTGTTCACTTTGTGTGTTGACATCTTTTATCGCCTGTGCAAGCGTGTTTTCGTCGGCCAACGAGATACTTGTCTGTAAAAAACTCATACGGTCGAGATTTTTGCATTTTATGTAATTTTCAAGCCCGTAAAGCTTTTTCGCAACATCATAAGGATCCGCGTAAGTGTCTTCAAGCATTTTTGTTAAAGGCTGAATGTAGGAGGTTCTGTTTACGAGAATTCCTGCTTTTACCATCGCCAGCACAGGGGTGCCGATATAACACGACGGGTCAAGCGCGGCGTCCAAAAGCCCGCCCAAAAGCCCTCTGGGGCTGGAACCCGATAAAACCGGCACCACAAGATAGGGCCCCTGCTTACATTTGCATTTTGCAAGCGCTTGCTCCATGTTTTCTGTTGAGGGCTCGATTTTCAGGAGTTTTTTCGCAGGGTCGTACATTCCGCCGAGCCCGATTGTTGTATTTGTTAAAAATCTTACTGTTTCGTGTCCCGCTGTTTTGAAATCCCGTTGAATCAGGCTGCTGACAAGTCTTCTGGGGTAAATGATATTTGTATATGCACTTTGAATGCGCTCCATTCCGTATTTTGGCATAACCGATGCCCAGAGAATATGCACCGGACGGATTGCGTATTTATTGAGTTTCAGGTTAAACTGAAACATTTTTCTGTTGAAGTTTTCAAATTTGTCATTTCCAACAAATTCGTAGGCATAATCCGGAAATTTGCTTTTTTGTGCCTCACTTGCAAAAGATGTTATGTGCAAATTCGCAAATAAAAACAGCGCGGCTAAAAATATGGACAATTTTTTCTGAAAATTCTGCATAAACCCTCTAATCTGAATTAAAATTAGTACACCGGTTTTATTCTAAATGCACTAAATGAACGCTGCATTGACCTCAATGATGTCCGGTTTGGGTGTTCTAAAAAATGTAAAACTTTACTTTAATCCTTAAAATTGTTAGAATTAAGAGAAAATTGAGCTTTTAAAGGGAGTTTTGGTATGAAAAACGTTATCTGTATGAAATGGGGAGATAAATTCGGCCCCGAATATGTAAACAGACTGCACAGAATGGTCGAAAAAAATCTGACAATCCCGCATAGATTCGTTTGCTTTACGGATAACGGCGACGGGCTAAACGAGGGCATAGAAGTAAGACCGCTCCCGGAAATGTCGCTCGATAAGTCACTTCCCGAGCGCGGATGGCGAAAACTTACCGTTTTTCAGGAAAAATTGGCTGACCTTGAGGGGCAGGCGCTTTTTCTGGATTTGGATATTGTTATTGCCGGCAATATTGACGCATTTTTCGAGGCTGAGGGCGAGTTTCTCATCATAAAAGACTGGGATTTCCCGAAAGATGTCATCGGAAATTCCTCTGTTTTTCGTTTTGAAATCGGAAAATACCCCGATGTGCTCGATTACTTTGTTCACAACGGCGAAAAAGTCAGAAGCGAAGTCCGCAACGAACAGGCTTATCTTTCTTACAAAATGCACGAAAAAGGCATCCTGAAATACTGGGATAAAAGCTGGTGCGTAAGCTTTAAGCGTCAATGCCTGCATAAATTCCCGCTCAACTATTTTATGGAGCCAAAATTCCCGGAAAATGCAAAAATTATAATTTTCCACGGTCGTCCTACGCCGGAACAGGCTTGTGAGGGCTTTTTTGGCAAAATGGGGCTGCGTTACGTAAAACCGACCGGCTGGGTGAAGAAAATCTGGGAAGAAGAATAAATGGGGAAGAAAATTCTCGTTATCCGCTCCGGCGCAATCGGCGATGTCGTGCATTCTTCGATAATTCAGAGTGCAATAAAGGCGCAGCACCCTGATTCTGTCGTGCATTTTATGACGTCGGCGATGATTGCCCCGATTATCGAGCGGGATGTTAATCTTGAGCGGGTTTTTGCGTTCGATATGAGCAAAAAGGATGATTTTTCTTATCTTTTTAAACTCGGACTTGAGCTTCGCAAAGAAAAATATGACGCGGTAATAAGCCTGCAAAACAGCCTCCGCAACCGCTTTTTAGGGCTTATGGCAGGAGGAAAATATCTCCCGAGGCTCTCAAAAGGCGCAAAACACGCAACTGACGCGTTTTTTGCAAGCGCAAAAGCTGTGTTTTCGGATTTGAAAAAGCCTGATGAGCTTAAATTGTACCTTGATGAAACTGTTCTTGAAAGGGTAAAAGCCCTGACTGACGGATTTCCTCGCCCTTTTTTCATCATAAGCCCCGCAGGAGAAAACGATAAATTCAGAAAAGGCAGAATCTGGCGTTTTGAGCGCTGGAGCGAGCTTTCTAACAGGTTAATTGACCGCTATGGCGGAACGGTTTTCGTTGCGGGCTCAAAACCCGAGGGCGAGCTGCACAGAAAGCATTTAAATATCAAAAATTCAAGGATTTTTTCGGGCGAACTCTCACTGGAGGAAAGTATTCATCTTTTTTCACTCGCTGACCTCTTTATTTCCGGCGATTCGGGGCCTTTGCATATTGCTTCGGCGCTGGGCGTAAAAACTCTGGGAATTTACGGCTCAACTTCGCCTGTTTTCTGCGCTCCGTACGGAAAAAACGGGCATGTTTTTCAAACTCCGTTCGAGTGCAATTCCTGTGACAGCAAAACCTGCAAAAAATTGAATGACGGCGAAACTTTTACCCCCTGTATGGACGCGATTGCGCCGGAAGCGGTTTTTGAATTTATTGTTAAGAACAATTTATTTAGTTAATTTTATGCTAAAATAAACCTGTTGAGTATAGTTTGAACTTTTAACAATAAGAGGTTTATATGAGTAAATATCAAAAAGCGGCAATTGCTGTGTTTTCCGTTATTGCGGTACTTTATGCGGCATTTTTGTTTGTGCTGCCCAACGTGATAAATTTGAATAATTACAAAGGCGATATTCAAAAAATTGTCGAAGATACAGCAAAATTGAAGTTTTCAGCCGATAATATGAAAATCGTCACCACCCCTGCACTCCATGCCGGCGTGAAAATTGACGGCGCGAGGCTTGCATACCCTGACGGTGCGGAAATTGCCTCCGTAAAATCAGCTCAGGTGCGGATAAAACTTCTGCCTTTGCTTTTGAGAACCCTTGAACTTGCCGATATAACGGTTGATTCGCCTGTTTTTCAGGCAAAACTTCTTGAAAACGGGCAGTTTGATATTGCTCAATACATAACGGAAAACCTTGCCCAATCCCAAACCGCGGATACCGCAGAAGCTCAAATGCCTGTAAAAATCTCGGAAAAACTGCCTAAAATCGTTGTCAAAAATTACGATATAACAGCTTCTGACGCAAAAAGCGGCAACGAAGTCGAAATTAAAGGCTCAAATTTTCTTCTTGATAAGGCTAAAATCAACAGCAGGTTTGTGATTGCAGCTGACGGCGGTGTTTTTGTCAATAAAAATGAAAACATCACATACAACGTGAAAGCGGACAGTTTCTGGCCTGAAATTGCGCCTGCAAAAGAGCCTGTTGACGCTGTTGAAGCACCGCAGATTGATTTTATTAACGAAATTGTAAAATTTAGCCCGAAAGCGGCGATTAATGCGGATTTGAAAATAAGAAATCACAAAAAAGGCTTGAAAATAGACGGTTTTGCCAACATTGACGGCATGAGCGTGGTTCTCGGCGGTTCAAAACTGCCCGACAGCTACCTGCATTCGACTTTTAAAGGACATGAAATAATTCTTGATTCGGATGTTTATATAACCGGTTCTGAAAAAGCGGACATAAAAGCGGATATTATAAATGGCGGCAAAACCGGGGTTGATTTGAACGTAAAAACCGGCAAAATCAGCTTTGCAAGCCTTCAAAAATTTTCAATAGCGCTTTTGAACTCGTTTAACGTAAAAAATGAGCTCTCAAGCCTTAATATGAACGGATTTATCGAATCTGACTTTTCATTGAAGACAGATTTGAAAAAATTTGAATCAAACGGCTTTTTCAAAGTCCAAAACGGCTCCATAATTCACAAATCAATGCCTGTTTCCATTAAAAACATCGCTGCGGACGTGGATTTCGGCAATAATACGGTAAATATCAAAAACGCGGGCGCGCTTGTAAACGGCTCAAAATTTGGCGCGGCCGGCACGATTGACAGTGATTCAAACGCAAATATAACCCTAAAATCCGACGCAATCCCCTTAAACAGCCTTTATACGGTCTTTGCGCCTGCTGATATTAAGGCTGCTTATGATTTGCAAAGCGGCATTTTGACGCTCAACGCGATTTTAAAAGGAAAACTTGAAAATATAGAGCCGAAACTCTCGCTTGTGCTCGAAAACCTGAAAATAAAAGACAGATTGAACGGTTTCTACATCACAAATGCAAAAACAGTCACAGATATTACGGCAAGCACGGATAGCAAAAAAGAGGCGTTTAAAGGTGAAGTCGCAGTGAACGACACCCGCTTTACAATGCTGAATCCGAAATTCAACGCTTCAATTCCTCAAATCAAGATTGCAATAAATCCAAAAGATGTGATTTTGCAGCCTTTTGAGGCGCTTTTGGAGGGTTCTGCGATAAAAGTTTCGGGTTCAATCAAAAATTACGCTCAAAAACCCGACATAAATATAACTGCAAACGGCAATTTAAAGACCGCTGATTTAAACAAACTGCTGGATAAGCAAACAAGGCAGCTTGTGTCGTCAAAGGGCACTTTGCCGTTGATTGCTGTTGTTTCCGGCAGCGATAAGGAGCTAGAAATCAGCGCCCAGATTGGTTCTGACGCACAAAACTACTTTGCACCCGTTACGGTTAAAAGAATGACCGGCAAAAACGGCCTTTTGAACTTTTCTGCGTCGATAAAAGACAATGTTTTCAAAATAAATGACGCAGGGCTTTATATTGCTACAGCGGGTTTCGGTGCCAATACAAAAGCGAACCTCCGCAATGCCCAGCAGCTCGCAGGAATCTCCGGAGCCGTGGAGGGGCTTGATTCAAAGGTTCAAAACTTCAAAAATCTCGTAATTTCAATCCCTCAGCCGCTCCAGCTTTCGACTGCGATGCTCCCGAAATCCTCATTTAAGACAAGGGGCAGAATTGAGGTCGCAGGACGGCTTACTTCGCCGGTTATGAAAGGCTTTTTTGAGGTAAAAGACGCTGATATCCCCGAATATCTTACAAAAATCGATATTGTGACGGTGAATTTTAATGATTCGCTGATTAGCGCCGATATTCAGAACCTGAGCATAAACGGCAGCCCGCTGAACATAAAAGCGGACGCTTCGCCAAAATTTAATAAAATATTTGTAATAAACAACATGGAAATCACTTCGACCGGGCTCGATGCAGAAAAAATGCTCAATGCAATGGAAACTCCGGAGGCTAAAAAGGCTGCTGCGCAGGGCTCTCCGGCTCCGGCGGGGTCGTCTGTTGTTTTTCCTGTGAAAATTACGAAAGGTCATGGCGTAATTGATAAATTCGTTATGGGCGAAATCAAAGCCGGCGCGATTTCCTCGGATTTTACGATGAATAATGACGTTGTTTACCTGAAAAATCTCAAGGGCTCGGCTTATGACGGTGAATTTTCGGCGGATGTTTCATACAACCTTGTTTCAACGGCAGTAAAGGCAAAAGCCGGCGGAAAATCAATGAATGCAAACTCGGTTGTTACGGCATTTGCCGCAATGAAAGACCAGGTTAAGGGCAAACTTTCATTCAACGCAGATGTTTCGCTAAAAGGCGCTACTTATGAGCAGCAAATGAAAACTCTCAAGGGCAGTGCGGACTTCAATGTTGAAGACGGGCAGCTCGGAAGCATCGGGCGGATTGAAACCTTTTTGCAGGCAAACAATTTGTTGTCGCAAAAGTTCGTTGAGTCGCAAATCGGCGCTCTGATTAACACGATTGCCCCTTATAATACCGGAAAATTTGATTATTTGAAGGGCGATTTGACTTTTTCAAACGGCTGGGTCAATCTGAATCCGGTAAAATCTTCCGGCCCGCACATGTCGCTTGCGATTACCGGAAAAATGAACCTAGTGAACAACAATGCCGATATGCAGATTCTCGGAACGGTTTCTCCGGAGGTTGCAAAGGCTCTCGGGCCTGTTGCCGAGCTTTCTGTTGATAAAATCACGGCGCTGATTCCGAAATTCGGCAATACCGTGTCTTCACTTTTGAACGCATACAATGTTACCGCGTCAAAAACCTTGCTCGAAACCATTCCTGCGCTTTCGCCGGCAAAAGAGGGCACAAAATCCTTTAAAGTTGCGATAAACGGAAGCCTTTTGAACCCGCCTAAGGCTGTAAAATCTTTCCAGTGGCTGAATACCGCTGAATCAATGCAGGATTCGCAAAAATCGATTCTTGATTTGTTCAAAAAAACGGAAACTACCGGGGAAAATCAGTCATCTTCAACTGTTCCGCTGACAAAAGAGGAGGTAAAGCAGGAGGTCAAAAATCAGGTTCAAAATGCGGTTGAAAACAACGAAAAAGTGCAAAAAATCAAGCAAAACGAAACCGTGAAGAACCTCGGCGCGCTTTATAATTTTTACAAGGAGCAGAAAATCCAAAAAGAGGCACAATAGTTGAAAACCAATGAAAAAACTGAAAATGCCATACGAATTTGTATGGCTTGTGATGACAAATACGCAATTCATTGCGCAAGTGCGATTGCGTCGATGATTGACAATCATAAATCCGAAGAAAAGCTTGAGTTTTTTATTTTGAACAGTGCTATTTCTAAAAAAAGCCAATCCCGCCTTGAAAAATTAGGAAATACGAAAGTTTCATCACTAAAGTTGATAAATGTTAATCCGCTGGATTTTAAAAACTGCCCGCTGCCTGAAAATATGCATTTTTCGCTGGAAACATATTTTCGGCTAAAGCTGCCTGATTTTTTTCCGGATTTTGATAAAGTTCTTTACATAGACTGTGATGTTACTGTGCTTGGGGATGTTAAAGAGCTCTGGGAGCTTGATATTGCCGGGGTTTATGCAGCTGTTTGCGAGGATATTGTTCCTGTTGAACATCTTAGGGAATTTATTGGCGACTTTGCTAATTTTAATGCGGGAGTTATGGTCATAAACCTCAAAAAATGGCGAGAGGATAGGATTTCTCAAAAATGTTTTGATTTTATTGAACATCATTCCGAAAAGATTTTTTTCGTTGATCAGGATGTTTTGAATTCGATGCTAATCCCGAAGATTAATTACTTCCCAAGGTTCTGGAATCTTGAATATATGCCTCTAAATGACGTGGTTTCAGGGCTTTATTCTGAACAGGAAATAAGATTGATTCATCATATAAGCAGAATGAAACCCTGGAACACTCCATTCGGGCATATTTATGCTGACAAATACTTCAAATATCTCGCAAAAACCCCATGGTGGCATCATATTTTGCTGTTAAAAGCTGGTATGATTGCAAAAGGTGTGAAAAAATCTATTTTGATATATTTGCAGAATTGGAACTGCAAAAACAGGCTCATTAAAACTGTAAAAGACCGTAGAGCTGTTTTGTGGGGGGCCAGTATTTTTATTTGTAAAATTATTGAGGAATTTAACCCGGATACAGATAATATTCTGGGGATAATCGACAGAGATTCAGAAAAAAGAGGCAAAAAGATTGGAAAATATGAAATTTTCTCACCGCAGGATTTGCAAAAACTTAATCCGGATCTTGTTGTTTCTGCAGTGCTTTTTAATTCTAAAATGAAAGAATATATAAGTGATGAACTCAATAAATCCGGTATTACGGCAGAAATTCGGGATGATTTATTTAGCGGGATTAAAGATTTTTAAGACAGAAGAAAATGAGGGCCACTATGGTGACAAATGAACAAAAACAGCAAACTCCCATTAGGGTCTGCCTTGCTTGTGATAACAAATTTACTATCCATTGTGCACAGGTTATTTCTTCTGTAATTTCTAACCATAAAAGTGAAGAAAATCTTGAGTTTTATATTTTAAATAGCTCAATAAGCGACGAAAATCTTAAACGCTTGAAAAAAATGGAAAAGAATGATTCTGTTAAGATTTTTCCGATAAAAGTAGAGGCCTCAAAGTTTAAAAACTGTCCTGTGCCTGAAGATATGTATTATTCTTTAGAGGCTTATTACCGGCTGGCAATTCCGGAACTTCTTTTCGGGGTTGAAAAGGTGATTTATCTTGATTGCGACGTGACTGTTCTGGGTGATATTGCAGAGTTGTGGGCGGTTGATGTATCAGGTATGTATGCTGCTGCTTGCAAGGAATTTTCTCCCGTAAGCCATATGAGCCGTTTTATGGATGAAACTCTTTATTTTAACAGCGGAGTTATGGTCATAAACTGTAAAAAATGGCGGGAAGAAAACATATTTTTGAAAAGTATGGAATTTGTTAACCAAAACGCGGAACATATCATCTACGTGGAGCAGGATGTGCTTAATGCCTTGCTTTCGGAAAGGATTTTTCATCTAAAGAAGTGCTGGAATTTTGAATATATGCCTTTTAATACCGGTGTAAAAGATTTATCTGATGAACAAATAAAGCTTATTCATTATGTTTCCCGATGGAAGCCGTGGAACAAATTCGGGCATATTTATGCAGGCATTTACTTTAAATATCTGGCTAAAACCCCGTGGAAATGGCAAGTTTTAAAAATAAAATCTATTTTGGCGCTGCAGCACCGGTGCAGGCCCTTATTAATGATTGATTGCAGAAGAAGATTGGAGCATACTGTAAAAAAGCGCAAAGCCGTGCTTTGGGGTGCAAGTCTTTTCATTTCAAAAATTATAGAAAAATACAGCCTCAAAACTTCTGATATTTTGGGCATAATTGATGTTAACCCTGAAAAATGGGGCAAAAAAATTGGAAATTACACTATATTTCCTCCGCATGAGCTTTTAAATTTAGAACCTGATCTTGTCATTTCTGCTGTCCTCGGGCAGCCGAAAATGAAGCAGAAAATAAGCAGGGAGCTTGAAAAATTCGGTTGTAATATTGAAATAAATGATAAATTGTTTTGCAATATAGGTGAATATTGATGAAAAATGGCAGAGAATACTGGAATTTAAAAATAGAAGAAACAAAAGAATTGTTTGCAAAACGCCCGGTCTGGATGGAAAATTTTGATAACGATTTTCCGTCAGCTGCGTTCATTAAAGGGCTAATAAGCGACTATAAACCTGAAAACATGCTGGAAGTTGGCACTGCTGCGGGTTGGGCTGCATATTATATGTTGGAAGAAGCTCTCAAATACAGGAAAAATGTAAAATTAACCTCCATTGATATTGCGGAATTTATATATTATTCAACGGGAAGAAAAGTCGGTTCTGCATTTTTTGAAACTGCTCCTGAGCTGGTTAAATATTGGGATTTGCGCACGAAAATTACACTAATTGATTATGTTTCCGAATATAAAGGCAAAAAATTTGATTTTGCGTTTATTGATGCAGAACATTTTCACCCCTGGGCAACTTTTGATTTGCTTGCGGCTCTTCCTTGCATGGTTGAGAGCGCAATTATTGTTTTTCATGATGTATTTTTGAATATAATCGAAAACGGTCAGCTTCCCTCGGACAGGCATCCATACTGCATAAACGGAAAACGTGAAAAGTATTGGGGGCCAAATAGCTTGTATGAGGCATTTAAGGAGAAAATGTGCCTTTCTTATGATGATATTGCGCCGAATTGTGCGGCAATAAGATTATCTGATTTAACTTTTGACAAAATCCTCTCCGCTCTTGGGCGCCCGTGGGAAAAAGAAATCTGGCAAAACACATCGACGAAAGATTTGTTGATTCTTGTGCAAAAATTAGAAAAATTTGTCAAAATTTTTTGGGGTGAAAATGAAGCTGCTGATTATATGCAGCTTTGCCAAAAAAGGATTGAAGAAGATGGAGAAAATGCACAAAGATTTTATGCAAAACAACACAAACAAAGAACAGCTCTTTTGAGAGAAATTATAAAAGACAAAAAAACAGTTTTGTGGGGTGCAAGTCGTTTTTTACAAAAATTACTTTTGGAAAATGAAATTGAGCGTGCAAACATAACAGGAATCATTGACATGAATCCCTCTTTGCAGGGCAAAAGTATTGGCGGGCTGATGATTTATCCGCCTGATAGGATAAAAGAACTTAATCCGCAGCAAATTTGCTCTACTGTAGTCACTACGCCGGGTATGAAAAATAAAATTAAGGAAATTTTGCACAGAAATTCAATTTTTGATAATTTTGAAATTAACGAAGATTTATTCGAATGCTTTCAAAATTTTGAAGATTAATTTCCGGTTTTCGGGCGTTTGCGCCTTGTAAATCTCTACAATTTGAGATTCCAGAACATCTTCTTCTTTGTGATGTTCAAATTCAAACAGCTCAAATTCCCTCACCCCCAGAGCTGCGGCAAGTTTTTCCAGAGTTGCAGCGCTGGGATAGTTTTGACCTGTTTCTATTTTACCTATATTTTTGTAATCTATTTCGACAAGCTCCGCAAGACGCTCCTGCGTCATTTTTCGTAATTTTCGCAGCTCTCGAATCCGTTTACCCAGAAGTATTTTGAGTTGCATATTTTCTCCAGTACGTTTAATTATAGAGGCTTTTAGCGCAATAAAATACCATCTGTCGGGCAACCAATAGATTGATTTATTATCTTTTAGATATTAAAATAAAAACAGCCAATCTTTAGATTGGCCAAGAGCTCTATTTTGAGACGTAATGTCCAGACGGGGGAAAATCCCCCGCTTTTTATTTGTTAATTTTTCGCAGTGACAAGTTCTTCGTGTTCTTCGAGGTATTTTGTTGCAAAACATCCCGCAATTGCGCCATCAGCGGCAGCTGTTATGACCTGACGCAGCGGTGTTGTGCGAACATCGCCTATTGCGTAAACACCCGGGATTGAGGTTTGCATTCTGTCGTCTGTAACAATGAACCCGCCTTCGTCCTGCTTCAGCTGGCCGGCGAATAAATCGGCGTTTGGCGCAAATCCGATGTAAGGGAAAACGCCGTCAACTTTAAGATTTGAAATTTCGCCGGTTTTAACGTTTTTTACGACAATATTTTCAACCGTTTCCGTTCCCTGTATCTCCAGCGGCACCGTGTCAAACACAAATTCAACTTTTTCGTTTTTAAAAGCGCGTTCCTGAACAATTTTGTCAGCACGAAGTGCGTCGCGCCTGTGAATGATATACACTTTTTTTGCAAATTTGGTCAAATACATTCCTTCTTCAACCGCGGCATTTCCTCCGCCCACAACTGCAACGGTTTTGTCCTTGTAAAACGCTCCGTCGCACACCGCGCAGTAGCTTACGCCGCGTCCGGCAAGTTCTTTTTCACCGTTGATTCCGAGTTTTTTTGCCTGTGCGCCTGTTGCGATAATCAGGGTTTTTGCGTTGAAAATTGAATCAAGCGTTTCCACTTTTTTGATTTCCGGCGTCAAATCAACGGACTGAATCTCCTGCATGGGGAATTTTTCGATTTTGAACATATCAGCGTGCTCTTCAAACTTCTCCATCAGGTCATATCCGCCTATGTGCCCGAATCCGGGGTAGTTTTCGAGCTCAAGGTAATTGGACGGCTGCCCGCCGAACATAGATATGTCAACAATAGCGGTTTTTGCAGCGCCTCTGGCCGCATAAAGCCCCGCAGAAAGCCCCGCAGGCCCGCCGCCGAGTATTAAAACATCGTAATCGTAGATTTTTTTTTCTTCCATTATTTGTAAATTCCTTCAACTGTATCACTTTTTAGAAAAAATCTCTCCGGCAGAACTTCCCCAAACCCGCTGTGCGGTAATTTTATACTCAACTATGTCGGTTCTGATATGTTCGCCGTACTTATATTTTTCTATAACTATTTTATCAGTTCCATAGAAATTTTCACCATCCAATGTCAAAATCGGAGTTTCTCTGACTTTTTCATCGTTTTTGTCCTGTTTTCTAAGGAATTTAATCCTGTTACCCTCGACCTCCTCCAACGTAACTGACGCCTCGGCTCCGGATACGGGATTTGATAATGTAATGACGTCATTTTCTTTTGATAAGTTCCAATAATCTACACTTTTTCCTGTGAAAAGTGATGGATTGTTGGTATAAGTTTGCACCGAGGTCACTTTCCATGTGCCGAAAAAGCCTTTCGGAACCTGATTTGAGAGCGAAACGCCGCCTTTTATCACGGTTGTGTCACTGCAAAAAACACTGCCCCCTCCCGTTGCCGTCAGCAGCATGGCCGTCATGAATATTGTTAAAATTTTTATTCTAAATCCGTGCATATTTCCTTTATAATGAAGATTTTGTCTATATCAAAAAAATTAATTCTCCAATTTTGTTTTTATGTTATCATACTAACTATGTACAATAGTTATGAAATTACCGTTAAGAATATAGATGGGACGGCTAAACTTGCACAAAAACTGGGCGATTTGATAAAAGACAAAGGCGCTTTTATCTGTCTGTACGGCGATATCGGAGCCGGAAAAACAGCTTTTGCAAGGCAAATTGCCCAACATCTCAATGTCCGTGAAAAAGTCACAAGCCCGAGCTTCGTAATTATCAACGAATATCTTTCGGGTGATATTCCTGTATATCATTTTGATTTGTACAGGCTTGAAAAAGAGGGCGTTAAGACTGTTGTTGACGAACTGCTCGAATATTCAAAACCGGGGATTATAACCCTCGTTGAATGGGCCGAATTTTCAGATATTGAACTGCCTTACGACCGAATTGAAGTGAAAATCGAAGTTACCGGTGAAACAGAAAGAACTTTTAAGTTTAAGGGTATCGGTGCTGAAAATATTTCGGTAATAGAGGGGCTAAAATCTTGAAAACACTGGTTTTCGATACTTGTCTTAACAAAACTTACGTAGCTTTATCACTCGACGGGAAAATCGAATCAAAAATCATTGAAAACCAAAATCAAAAATACCATTCGGCGTTTTTGATATCTACGATTGTGGATTTTTTGAAAAAGCATGCGCTGCGTATTCAGGATTTTGACGTTTTTGGCGTAAACCTCGGCCCCGGAAGCTTTACCGGAATCAGAGCTTGCATAAGCGTTGCCAGGGTTTTTGCCCAGCAGGCTGACAAACCGCTTGTCGGCGTTTCTTCGCTTGAAATCCTTTCAAAAATCAATAAAACTTCCCAAAATTCGCTCATTCTGCTCGACGCAAGAAGAAAGCAGGTTTATGCGGCCGTTTATTCAAAGGACGGCGGGGAAATTCTGGCGCCATGTCTTGTTGATTTGGAGAAAATCGGCGATTTTGATTTAAAGGGCTCCTTTATAATTTCTGACGAAGCCACATTGCCGTTTATAAAAGAACATGGCGCTGAGGCTGTTGATTATGCGGCTGAGGATGTAGATTTGGGGCAATATTTGAGTGAAATCGTTACAGAACGCTTTAATAAAGGCGCAAAAGAGGATTTTATCTGGGCAAAATCCAAGCCTCTTTACCTGCAAAGCCCGCCTGTGTCCTGCCAGAAAGCTGCAAAATAGCAAATTTATAAATTTTTATGTATAATTAACTCACAATTAATATTGAAAGGTTTTTTAATGCACGAAATTTTACATTCATTTTTAAAATATTTTTCCGCGCTATTTGTGACACTTGATTCAATCGGGCTTGCGCCGGTGTTTATTGCCCTGACCGGAACTGCACCGAGAAGATGGCGCCAGATAATGATGAACAAGAGTATTATCATTGCTTTTGTTATTTTGATTTTCTTCGGGTTTGCGGGAACGATTGTTCTGGATTTGCTGGGCATAAGCCTCAATGCTTTAAGGATTGCAGGCGGTATTTTGCTGCTTTTGATGGCAATTGACCTTGTTCTTGCAAAGTCGAACAATGGTATGAATCAAGAAACCAGCGAAGAACGCAGAGAATCCTTAAAAAGGGTTGATATTTCTGTTTTTCCGCTTGCTATTCCGCTGCTTTCAGGGCCTGCAACGATTACGATGCTTGCTTTGTTTATGAAAAAGGCTCAGGGCGATATTTTGCAGACGGTTCTGGTTATTGTTGCTCTGGTTTTGAACCTTGGAATTTGCTGGCTGATATTAAAATTTGCGTCTAATGTAAGCAAAATTCTTGGAAAAACCGGAGTTAATGTTATAAACAGGATTTTCGGTATTTTGCTGACCGCGATGTCTTGCGAATTCTTTATTGATGCGGTATTGGATATTGTTAAAAATATGAATTAACGAGCCATTTCTGTCTAAAAAATTAACAAAATCTACCAAAGTAAAAAGCAGTAAAATTTATTTTTTCAGACCTATTCCAGCGAAGCGAATCGAGGCTGAAAAAATGAATTTTACTGCTTTTTACGCTAATTCATCAAATTTTAAAATTCTAAAAGAGTTTTATTCCGGTGTGCCCTGAGAGAAGATATATAGTTTTTTAGCCTCGATTCGCTTCGCTGGAATAGGTCTAAAAAACTATATATCTTCTCTCAGGGCGTATTAAATTGATTGAAAAAAGGTTGATTTCAAATATTTAGCAAGATTTTAATTTACATCCTTGCTAAAAGTTGAATTTGTTATAAAATAAACCTAAGGGTTAGTAAAAGCTATTTTATACGGATAGTTTAGAAGGAGAAGAAAATGGCTTATCTAGGAAAATGGTCCGGCTGGAAAGCATGTGCGCTTTCATTAGTTGCTATGCTCTCAACAGCCGCTTCTGCATTCGCAGGAGAAGCGGATTTGGTCGTTCCGAATCTGCAAGCCAATACCGGCAGCTTCCATTTGCTGTTGTTAGGTATTGGTATTTCGGTTTTAGGCTTGATTTTTGGTCTTATCGAATTTATCAAGGTCAAAAATTACAGGGTTCATCCTGCAATGGCTGAAATCGGAAACACAATTTTTGAAACTTGCAAAACTTACCTTATTCAACAGGGTAAATTCCTGCTCGTTCTTGAAACTTTGATTGCAATCTGTATTGCATTCTACTTTGGCTACCTTCAGGCAATGCCTGTTAAGAGCGTATTGATTATTCTTGCATGGTCAGTAATCGGTATCCTCGGTTCTTACGGCGTTGCATGGTTCGGTATCAGAATGAACACTCTTGCTAACGCAAGAACCGCGTTTGCTTCATTGGAAGGCAAACCTTTGAACGTATTGAATATCCCGCTCAAAGCAGGTATGTCAATCGGCGTTCTGCTGGTAAGTGTTGAGCTGATTATGATGCTGGTTATTCTTCTTTTTATCCCCGGAAACATCGCGGGCGCTTGCTTTATCGGTTTTGCTATCGGTGAATCTCTCGGCGCTTCTGCTCTTCGTGTTGCGGGCGGTATTTTCACAAAAATTGCTGATATCGGCTCTGACTTGATGAAGATTCAGTTTAAAATTAAAGAAGATGACCCGAGAAACCCCGGTGTAATTGCCGATTGTACAGGCGACAATGCCGGCGATTCTGTAGGGCCTACTGCTGACGGTTTTGAAACTTACGGCGTAACAGGCGTTGCACTTGTAAGCTTCATTCTTCTCGGCGTGTTCCCTGAATACCAGATTCAGCTGCTGACATGGATTTTCACAATGAGATTCCTGATGATTGTGACTTCTGTTGTTGCATACTGGATTAACACAGGTATTAACCACCTGATGTATTCAAAAGCAGAAAAATTAGACTTTGAACAACCCTTGACCAACCTTGTCTGGTTGACTTCAATCCTCTCTATCGCAATGACTTTCGGCGTAAGCCACTGGTTGTTGGCTCCGATGGGCGGAAATTTATGGCTTGTACTTTCTTGTATCATCTCCTGCGGTACTTTGGGCGCAGCTTTGATTCCGGAATTTACAAAAATGTTCACCAGCCCGAACGCAAAACACACAAAAGAAGTTGTTACTGCTTCACGTGAAGGCGGTTCTTCTTTGACAATCCTTTCCGGTTTGGTTTCCGGTAATTTCTCCGGTTTCTGGATTGGAATGGTAATCGTGTTCCTCATGGCGTTAGCTTATTATGCAAGCACTTTCATTCCTGAAACAGTAATGATTTATGCTTCAGTATTTGCTTTCGGCCTTGTTGCATTCGGCTTTTTGGGCATGGGGCCTGTTACAATTGCTGTTGACAGCTACGGCCCTGTTACCGACAACGCTCAATCCGTTTACGAATTGTCGTTAATCGAAGAACGCGAAGGCGTTGCAGAAGAAATCGAAAAAGATTTCGGCTTCAAACCCAACTTCGATGTTGCTAAACAGCACTTAGAAGAAAACGACGGTGCAGGAAACACCTTTAAAGCAACCTCCAAACCGGTTCTTATCGGTACGGCTGTTGTTGGTGCTACAACAATGATTTTCTCATTGATTCTGGTTATCAAAAACACACTGGGTATTATGCCCGAACAGGTGCTCAATATCTTGAATCCTTACACTTTGTTAGGCTTCCTGACAGGCGGCGCCGTAATTTACTGGTTCTCCGGTGCTTCAATGCAGGCTGTTACAACAGGTGCATACCGTGCCGTTGAATACATCAAAAGACACATTAAAATCGACGACGAAAGCGTAAAATCAGCAAATGTTGAAAACTCAAAAGAAGTTGTTAAGATTTGTACAATCTACGCACAAAAAGGTATGTACAATATCTTCTTCGCGCTCTTTGCGTTTGCACTTGCATTTGCCTGCCTTTCAGCTCCGAATATGAAAACAGCTGATCCTGTTGCTTATTTCGTAAGCTACCTGATTGCGATTGCTGTATTCGGTCTTTTCCAGGCTGTATTTATGGCAAATGCCGGCGGCTGCTGGGATAACGCTAAAAAAATCGTTGAAGTTGACCTTTGTGAAAAAGGAACTCCGCTTCACGACGCTACAGTCGTTGGTGATACAGTAGGCGACCCGTTCAAAGATACTTCATCAGTAGCTATGAACCCGATTATCAAATTTACAACACTTTTCGGACTTCTTGCGATGGAAATCTCTATCAACGAGCAGTTCAGAAGCGTTGCTCCGATAGTTGGATGGGTATTGCTGATTGTAGCTCTGGTCTTCGTGGTACGTTCATTCTATGCAATGAGAATACCTGAACAATCCTCCGAAGAATAAGGCGCAAAACGATAAAAAAAGAGCCCCGTTTCAGATGAATCGGGGTTTCTTTTTTATATAGCTCTTTTTTGCGTTTTTTGGCGCAATTTGTTGATTAGATTTTCGGCTTCTTTTATTTTCAATATTTCAAAGATTGAAAGCAGCTTGTCCAGTGATTTTTTTGAGTCAACATCATAAAATTCCGTTTTGTGGACTGCGGTTTGAACTCCGTTTTTAAAAAGAGAGAACGTGTCTTCCATAAATTCTCCTGCTTTTTGATAAATAACAGAGTGTTTTGCGTCAGCTGCGGTTTTGCTTTCAAACATTGTTTTCAAATAATCTGATTTCAAGTTGGTTATAGAGGCTTTGAACGAGATTTCCGACATAAATTTTCCTTTGTAGCAGTTTATCATTTTTAAAACCCCTAATATTGTTTTTTGCTATTTTTGGGGTTTTTTATTAAGCTTTATAAACATAAATTTGTTTTATTTTTCGATGAGCACGTGGTTTCCGTTAATTGTGACCCATTTCCCGTCAGTGGTTCCGGAAGCACTTGATTTTTTGTTGTTTGAGGTGCGGTTTTGGATTCTTGAGTTTCTGCTATACTGCATATTGCGCCATTTTTCTCTAATTTCATCAGAAAATTTTTCAGATGGTGTTTTGTATTTTCTCGTGTCATTGGGATTTGTGATTAATTCGCCATTTCTCATTTTTTGCATTACTTTTGCGGCTATTCTGTCATCTACTTCTGTTTTGGAAAATACTTTTCTTTCTTGATTCATTTCTTCTCTTATTTCTTTTCCTATGGTTCGACCAACAGCATTATTCCAAAGGTCCATATTTGATTCACCTGCGGATTGTCCCATGTAATTATTGCCTTGCCATTCATGGATATTGCCTGCGATATCAGCAGCCGCACTGTTATATTGAACAGCTAGTTGGGCTTGCATAAATGTATGCTTGAACGCATCAGCTTCATTGTTCCATGTGTCTTTATCTCCTGTTCCGATTTCAAAGCCATAAATTTGCTGATATTTTTTTGTTTTGGCATATATTTCATTATTAAATTGCTTCGCTGGTGTCCAGCTTTTTGTAAATTTATAAGTATGTTTTTTAGACATTATTTTGCGTTCCTTTCATTTTTTTGTGATGATAATTATGTGTTAATTGATAAATTAAAACATAATTTTTCTTTAAATCTCATATCCATTTTGGGGTATTCGGGTTTTGTTCTTTTGATTTACTATTTGATATTGGCTCGCAATATGCATAATAGCTTTCCTTTTATACCGCTTATGACCCTGGATGATTTTTGTAATTATTGGGTGTTTTCAGTAAAAACCACTTGTTTTTTGGTTCTGACAGCCGTATTAGAGCATTTTTTATATGAAGTTCCAATACTGTACAATTTAAAATCTTTTTTGAAGAAATATTTTAATTTAATTTCCAACTGTTTTTTTGTTATTGGCTGTTTTATTGCTCTTATGTCTGCATTTTTTTATTGGTGTTTTTACCTCCCGCCCGGATTAGCTGATTAGTTGTTGTTTTGGGTGAATTATTAGAAATAAGATAACATTTGCTTTCCTTTCCTTTTTCTGTGAAGATAATTCTGTGATATTTGATAACTTAAAACGTAATATTTCTTTAAATCTGATATCTTGTATCGGTTATATAGGTTTTGCTGCCCTAATCTATTACATATTTTTTTCGCTTATAATGCATGGCAAATTACCATTTTTTCCGCTTATGACGCTTGAGCATGCCTGCGCCTGGTTGACTCTTTGTGTTTTTTTATTTCTACAATTGTCAATAATTGCAATTATAGAGCCATTTATTATAAACATTTTGAAAATACATAATAAAAAACTACAGTTAGAACGCTATTTGCCGTTTTTACCTGAAAAATATTTCGCAATCGGGTTAATAATTGCTCTGTTTGGTCTGATTTTTTATTTGTACTTTGCTATTCCCGCAATTTCAATAGATTAATGCTCAATAACTCCTTTCTGTTGTCTTGCGCGAGGTTATTATATCAAATTTATTTGAGCCACTCGGGTAAAATCAGAAAATTTGAGCCAAAAGGCGCACTTATTGCGGGATTCTTTAGCTTAATCAAAATAAAATATGAAAACTATTCCATAATAATAAGAGCTTTTTCTTTTAATGAAGAATCTATTTTGATATGTAGTTTTTCATTTGGAATCTTTACGCAGCCTGCGGAAGAACCGTTTTCAAAAAACTTCAATTTTGATTGGATTAAATAAAAATAAGCAGATATAAATACCGGAATAACATTTCTGTCTTTTTTTACAAACATAAGTAAAGATGAGCCTTCGCCTAATCCTGACTGTTTTTTATCTTCTATTAAACTTGCATATTTGTTTTTAATGCCAATATTATTAAGCATTGTCTGCACATCAACTCCATATATGCTTTCAGAATAGCAGGCATAGCTTATATCATTCAATTCAATATCCAGTTCGTATTTTTTCAATTCATTAAATGCCGGTTCTTTATACTTTTCAGTAGAAATATCAGGTGCTTTTGAATTGGAAATAATATAAACTGAATTTTCTATAATTTGAGCCAGCTTTTTATCCGCCTGTGTTGCATATATCCCGTCATATGAGCGATTCTTTTTTATCCATGCACTTGCATATATTATGCAGGTAATTGTGCTGGCGCATAACACGGCCAATAAAAACAAAATAAACAGAAATTTTATAAATTTTTTCATTATTTTATTTTACCTGATAAATTATTTATACATATTATATCACCACCCATTTTTTAATATTAACAACTTGTATTCTATCAAATGAAAATGAGCCACCCAGGTAAAATCAGAAAATTTGAGCCCGAAGGCGCACTTATTGCGGAGTTTTGTTAAGTTTTCTAAACATCCGGAGTGCATATTGTAAATTTTTTTCCTTTTTCTCTGTTAAATTAAATATAGGTAAGGAAGTGTTCATGCAAATCAGCGCGCTTAATATAAATAGAAATATAACCCCGATTCCCGCTTTTAAAGCCCAAAAGCCGGAAAACCAACCTGCGAAAAATGCGGAAAATCCTCAAAATTCCCTCCTTACCGAAGCGTCAAAAGCTCTGTTCGCGCAAATTAGCGCAAAAGCACCGGTTCCGTACAGCTTTCTGGGGGATTATGAAATCAAAAACGCCGGAAATGCAAAATTATACAAACTTGCAACCGGCCAAAAGGTCGTAATCCTCAATAAAAAAGGCCCTACCGTCCTAAAATCGTATTTTAACGTCGGCTCGATGAACGAACCCGACAATCTGCGCGGAATCAGCCATTTTGATGAACATATGGCTTTTAACGGCGCAAAAGGGCTCGGAGCGGGCGAATTTTTCAAAATTACAAATGATATGGGCGCAATAACAAACGCCTCGACCGGTTTTTCAATGACTGACTATTTTATCTCTTCGCAGCTTTTGAATCCGGGCGATTTTGAAGAATCCGTAAGAATCCACGCTGCAATGCTCCAAAATCCGGAATATTCTCCAGAAATGGTGGAAAAAGAAAGAGGCCCCGTAACCTCAGAAATCAGCATGGTCGGCGATTCTCCGGAAAATACCGCACTGAACAACTGCATAAGAAACCTTTTCCAAATAAAAACGACTTCTCAGGATTTGGTCGCCGGAAGCATTAAAAATATCAACAATATCACCCGCGATGACGCCTACAACTACTACAAAACCTGGTATACTCCCGATAATTGTGTAACTGTCATAACCGGTGAAGTTGAACCCGAAAAATGCATTCAAACCATTGCAAAACACTTCAACAACCCCTCCTCAACCGCCCGTAAAGAACGAAAATATGAGGATTTTAACACCATCAATGCCCCGGTTCGCCAGGACGTTAAAATGAGAAAAGCGCAGAGCACTACTGCCGCAATCGGCTTTGCGGGCCCTAAAAACTCGGAAGAAAAAGAATATGTTGTGCTGGAACTTATGCTGATGGCGCTTTTGGGCTACAAAGGCGCAAGATTGAGCAAAGAACTCGACAAAATGCAAACCGGCGCGATGTTTAGCGTTGAGCGTATGGGAAATCGCCCCGAAGACCCGCGCGCAATCCTTTTGGTCGGCCAATCAACCCCGCAAAAGGCTGAAAATCTCATAAAAACAATTTATTCCGAAATCGGCGCCTTGCAATCAAAACCGATTTCTGAAGAAGAGCTTTCCACCGCCAAAAATATGCTCCGTTTAGGATATTCAAATCTTTGCGAAAATTCCTCGCTTTTGAACAGTTTCCTTGGCACCTCGCTTATTGATAACAATTTAAACTACGCTCAAAATTACCTCTCAATCCTTGAAAGTATTACTACAGCTGATTTGCAGGATTTTGCGAAAAAATATCTTGATTTGAACAGGGCCTCGCTTTCTGTTGTGCACCCGGAAACCCTCAATGACGCCGAAATAATGGAAAATTACAAAAAATCAGCGTCCGTTTCTTTTAAAGGCTCAATTGAAAAAAAATCCTTTGACCTTTCCAAAATCAAGCAATACAGGCTCGCAAATAATATGCGCGTTACGTTCAACCCGAACAAATCCGAGCTTGCTAATTACGAAATAAGCCTTGATACGCGTATTCCCGCGCAAGCAAAGCCCGCAGCCGCACTTTTGCTTTCTGTAATGCTAAATGAGGGCTCAAGGGACAAAAATTATAATGAATTATACGCACAGGCCCACAAAAATGGCACGGATATTAAATTTAAGGCTGATTTTAACTCCATAACGGCCAGCGTAAACGCGCTTTCAAAGGATATGGAATCTTCGCTCAAGCTTGTGAAAGAAGTCCTGCAGGCGCCGCGCCTGAATGACAGCAATTTTGAATATGCAAAATCTTTTGTGCGCGAGAATGTTCTGAACTCGCAAAATAGCGCTGCGGAAGCGCTTTTAAAGGATTTCTTCCCGAATTCTCCGGAATTTGCTTCAAAAGAGGAAATTTTGAAATCTCTTGATGAAATTACGCTGCCCGAGGTTGCCGGTCTTTACAATTATATCGTTGCAAACGCTCAGGCGACCGGAGTTTTCACTGCGCCGGTTGACGCAAATCCCGGGTTGAAATTTTCTGCAATAAACGAACTTTCTGACGGTTTTGTAATGTTCAAACCGGTTGAGATGAAGCATTTTGAGTCATTTGTGCTCGTTGCGGAAGATAAAATAATCAAAAAAGCCGACGCAAGAAATCAGGCGGATATTGTTCAGGCATTTAAGTTCAAAACGAATTTCAATCCAAAAGACCACCTCACGATTGCCCTTTTGAACACGATTTTGGGCGGCGGGCCTTATTCAAGGCTGTTTAATGACCTGCGTGAAACCCAAAAACTCGCCTATCGCGTGGAATCCAACATTGATTACCACGGAAACACCGGCGTTTTATCTCTCGGGATAAAAACGACCACGGACAACCCTGCTGAAAATGTTCAGGAGTTTGAAAACGTGAAAAAATCAATTGACGGGTTCAAAAAGCACATAAATTTATTAAAAACCGAAAAAGTGAGTGAAAACGAGCTTGCTGCAGCAAAATTGCGATATAAAACGAAAATTTTGAATGCAATTGAGTCCTCCGAGGGGCAGACGCATGTGCTTTCAAACTCCCAAAACACGCCCTATTCCATCGCTTCAACAGGTGAGGCCTTGAAAATTATTGATTCAATCACCGCCGATGATATTTACAACGCCGCAAACTACATTTTTGGCGGACATTCAGTGATTTCAATTCTTGCCAGCCAAAAAACGCTGGAGAATGCCGGAGTTTAAAAATTGTGCTGTTTATTGGGCTGTTGAAGCGCTGAAAAAGGCTATGAATTGAGGATTTTCATTCGTAAATAATTTTAATAAGCTTTTCAAACTCAATTCTGTTGCTATCGTCCTGAAAATAGCCGTAAATCTCTTTTGCCGTGCAAATTCCTATCCCGTCTATGGCTGCGAGCGTGCTGATGTCGGATTTTAGAAGCGATTCGGGCGATTTTATGGCTGCAGCAAGGTTTTTTGCGTTGTTTTTGCCTAAATTGTTGATTCCAAGAGAGTAAAGCAGCCTGCAAAGGCTTTGTTTCTTTGAATTTTGGATAGAAAAATATAAATTTTCAGCTGATTTTTGCGAAAATCCGTCCAGTTTCTTTAAATCATCAATGGAAAGACCGTAAATATCAGAAAAATTTTTAATATTTGCATTTTTTACAAGGTTTTTTGCCGCAGAAGCGCCCAGGCCCTTGATATTCATAGCGTCGCGCGAGGCAAAATGCTCAATTTTCTTTGAAATGATTTCTTCGCAATTTTTATTTGTGCATTTCAGATTATTGTTTTCACAGGAAAGCTTTTCACCGCAAAACGGGCAATTTTTAGGGATATTTATGCTTTTTGAGCTTGCTGTTTTTTCGCATGAGGCAACAATTGGCAAAATTTCGCCGGCTTTTTCGATTGTTATTTTGTCATTAATTTTTATGTCCAGATTTTTCATAAATTCAAGATTGTGCAATGTTGCTTTTGAAAGCCGCTGGCCGCTGATTTCCACCGGCTCGAAAACCGCAATCGGTGTTAAAATTCCGCTTTTTCCCATCGAAAATTCGACATTTTTAAGCGTTGTTTCGGCTGTTTTGGGTGAATATTTGTAAGCGATTGCCCAGTTGGGATAAGTTGTTGAAATTCCGGCTTTTTCGCGGCTTTTCAGGTCGTTTAATTTTATTACAACCCCGTCGGTCGGAAAATCTGCGATTTTTCGCTTATTTTCCCACAAATCAATATAATTTTTTACATCATCAAAATTATTTGCAAAATCGTATGGAATCGTTTCAAAACCAAGTTCTTCCAGCGCCGCCAGAGCCTCGCTGTCTTTGGAAAAATCCCCGCCAATGCACTGATATGCGAAAAATGACAGATTTCTTGCGCGTGTGATTTCAGGATTGTTTTGTCTTACAGAACCGCTTGCGGCGTTGCGGGGATTTGAGAAATTTTCCTTTAAATTTTCAAAATTTTCCCTTGTAATAAAAACCTCGCCTCGAACTTCAATATTAACAGGCTTTTTGAGCGTTTCGGGGATGGATTTTATTGTTTTTATGTTTTCGGTGAAATCTTCGCCGGTTTCGCCGTTTCCTCTTGTTGCGCCTTTTGTTAATTTTCCGTTTTTGTAAATCAGGGTTATCGCCAGCCCGTCAATTTTGGGTTCGCAGAGCATTTGCTGATGATTCGAGTTGTTTTTATTGTGCCATTGTGCCAGATTGTCAATGGAATAGACCTTTTTAAGGCTTTGCATTTTTATTTTGTGCTTAATTTTGCGGGCGTTTTTGTTTATTCCGCCGATTTTTTGCGTGGGGCTGTTTTTAGGGGCGAAATTCGGGTTTTCTTTTTCCAGTTTTAGGAGTTTTTCGTACAGCTTGTCGTATTCGGAATCTGAAATTTCAGGCTTGTCCAGAACGTAATAATTGTAATTGTGACGGTTGATTTCTTTTTGCAGCTTTAAAATTTCTTCGTTTTTTGCGCTATTTTGTGCGTAAATCGGCATTGAGCAGAAAAATAACAGTAGAATTGTGGTGAAAAGTTTTTTCAAGTTTGAAATTGTCCTATCTTTTGATAAATTATAAATCAAAAATCGGGTGTGACAAAAAGAATCCTTTGCGGATTTTTTATTTGAGCGGGACTACGGTGCTTTTGCGCCGTAAGCGGCTTGTCCGCATTAATTTCGCCCGTTCGAGCCTCGCAAGGAACGAGAAAAGTAAACATAACAAAAAAGAATCCTTTGCGGATTCTTTTTTTGAGCGGGACTACGGTGCCTTAGCACCGTAAGCGGCTTGTCCGCATTATGTTCGACCGTTCGAGCCTCGCAAAGAACGCGAAAAGTAAACATAACAAAAAAGAATCCTTTGCGGATTCTTTTTTGGAGCGGGAGACGAGGCTCGAACTCGCGACATCTTCCTTGGCAAGGAAGCATTCTACCACTGAATTACCCCCGCGTATTCGTCTGTAAAAATTATTATACATGCGGAAATTATTTTTTCAACTCTTTTATTAAAAATTTTAAAAATTCGAGCTCATCTTCGCGTGTGACAAGGTTTCCGGAGAGTTTTTCTTCTAAAATTGCATCAAAAATTTCCGCATAAACCCCGCCGGGAGGCATGCCTGCTTTTTGAATATCCTCGCCCGTGATTTGGGGCTTAATTTCTACCATTTCGTCCAAAAACCTTATTGCAGAAGCATTATTGGTCAAAAGATAATACGCAATCACCGCTTCTTTTTCCATAGCGTTGAAAAACTTGTAAACCTCAATATTCGTGCAGGGCGGGGCTTTTTTTGCGGCTTTTTCTAAATCCGTGATTATCTTTTTTTCAATTTTTGTAAAATTCATCAACTCTAACGCCGCAGAACCGCCAAAAACAGGCGCAAGCCAGACAAGCCAGCGATTTTCCGGGTGAAATCGTTCTATTAGCGCGATTGCGTTTTTTGAATCGATTTTTTTGTCAAAATCAGGATTTATGAGCCTGAAAATTTTTTGAAAAATAAATTTGTCCCAAACCTGCGGAAAAGGAAGCGAAAAAGCCTGTATCAGCTCGGATTTTAAACGGGAATAAGAAATATCAGGGTTCGGGTTTTTCAAATATTCCTCCTGAAGCTTCAGTGTTTCGCTTTCGAGCTCAAATCCGAACCGCACCGCGAATTTCAGCCCCCTTATTATCCTCGTCGGGTCGTCAATAAAACTGCCTTTGTGCAAAATCCGGAGCTGTTTTTTTTCTAGATCCTCTAAACCGCCCGTATTGTCAATAATTTCGCCGAAATTTTCACTGTTCAAAGAGGCAGCCATTGCATTTATTGTAAAATCTCTGCGCAGCGCGTCTTCCATAAGCCCGCAACCGGTTTTTACAAGAACGGGTAGGTGGCCTTTTTTCGGATAAGCTTCCGTTCTTGTGGATGCAAAATCAATCTCCACGCCGTTTTCAAACCTAATTTTTGCGGTTCTGAGCTCCGGCTGCGTTTGGAGAATTTTTGCGGAAGTTTTTGTTTCAAGAAATTCCGCAAGTTCAATCGCGTCGCCCTCAACCGTTATATCAACATCAAAAATTTCGCGCCCCAAAAGCAAATCTCTCACAATACCGCCCACAAGATAGCACCTGAAACCGCCTTTGTTGATTTTTATGGATTCAAGAGCCTGTGAAACCGTCGTCGGGAGCGAAGTTTTGATTTTTTGTGCAATGTTTTTCATCGTGATTCTAATTTTAGTTCATTTTTGAAGAAATTGAAAGAGCCCGGATCATAAAAAAGCCGGATATGCGTGTTATCCGGCTTTGAATGATGAATGTAGGGTCGAAATGTTCTGTTAATTAAATGTTTTTCTCTAATTTTGCTTTGTCCGTGTATTTCTGGTCAATTTGGCCCATTTTATAGGAATGTTTACGGGCAATGTAGCCAAGAACCGGCACAGTAATTGCGCTAATCAACAGACCTGCCTTAGAAGCTTTGAGCCCTTTTGTCAAAGATTTGAGCGTTTCAGGGTTGAGATTGGCGTTATCTTTTGTAACCCCTTTTGAAATCAATTTTGCCAGCTTTTTGTTGATTTTTCCTGCCAAATCCTTTGTGCCGGCTAATTTTCCAAGCGCATTTGCTGTTTTGTCGAAAGTTCTTGCCACAGCAGTACCGAAGTTGTTGTATTTTACTGCTGCTGCGGTTGCACCGATTGCTGCACCTGCTACGGCAGCGCCTTGAAGCCCTGTTACAAGATTGTTTTTCATCTGAGCACCCGCGCAATTCATCCTGTTCCCGAAAGAGCCCTTATCTTTTGATGCCAATGAAGAAACTACCGGGCCTGCTACTGATTGTACTGCAAAATTTGTCATAAATACCAACCTTTCCTTTAATATGTTTGTTTTTGCTTGCTTATGTTTTATTAAACGTTTTTGTTTTTATAAAATTGCCAATTTTTATGATATTAAATCTCATATTAGCCAAAAATATAGCAATTAAGCCTCATTACAGCTTTACAAAAGTTAATATACAATACAATCAGATATCTAATATTTGAAAAATCAGAGATTAAATCTCAAGGAAACTCCAATGGGAATAAAAAAAGAGCTTGGAAAAAAAATAAAAAGAATGAGAATAAAAAGAGGGCTTACGCAAGAAGCCCTCTCAGAGGCGGTGAATATTTCGCAGCGGACGTTGAGCGGGATAGAAATTGGCGAAAATTTCTGTACCGCAGAAACTCTCGATAAAATTATTGACGCTCTTGAAACCACGCCGGAGGAGCTTTTTGCGGTTGACCATTTAAAGCAGGAAAAAGACCTCATTAATGAAATTTGTCTTTCTGTTCAGGGGCTTGAGGGCGAAAAATTAGAAATTGCCTATAAAGTTGTCAAAGGATTGCTTAAAGAATGAGCCGTGCTTGCTACGGCAGGCTTTTTATTATTAAATCTGCTTTCAAATTAATTTTTAGCCGGTTAAAATATTTTTAGCTCTGAAAAAACATTGAAAGGCAGATTTATGATTAGATTTGGGATTTTTCGTGGAAAAACTACGACTGGAGTTTGTTTTTTCAATAAAATAGAAAAACCTTTACAAAAACAGCTATCTGAGGGGATTACGTCGGTTCCTTTTAAAGAGGAGCAATTTTTGCATCTGGAAATACATGACCGCCCGATTTTCCGCTTTTTTAAAAGGCTGCTCGGAATGCCGGACGCAAAAGAAAACATAAAAATGAAAGGTACTTTTGCCAGAGTTAACGGTTCTGCTAACCGGCTTTATGATGTTTCTGATACTTTTAGCTCAGGTGAGCTCAAAAGGCTCGAAAAAGGAGAAAATCTTTTAAAAGACGAAAATTCGTTTGTCTTTCGTTTGGCTAAAAAGATAAACCAGGCAATTTCCGAATAAAAGTTATTGTTTGCAAAGCCGCCGGTATACTTTTGTGCTGCGGGTTTTGTGTAAATTTATTAAATTATCAAAAAAACTTTCAAATTTCGCCACAATATGCTAGTATATCATTAGTGTAAAAGTAATAAAAATTTTTATATTATGAATTAATTATAATTTAACATATGCATATTGAATTCAACCCTGCGTGCGTGCACGTACGGGGATGTGTATATATAGAAAAACGAGGTACAGGACAATCGAAGGAACTATTGTAATTATTGCACTTTTGGTCATTCTTGCCGTTGCACTCGCGCTCGGCGTGGTTGTGCTCTGGCAAAAACAGAAAAAAGCGCAGGCAGGTTTAGACGCTCTTTCCAAAGAAACGGCTGATAAAGAAAGCCTTTTGAAGAAAGAAGCAATGATTCAGGCAAAAGAAATACTTCACAATGAGCGTGAAAAATTCGACGAAGAAGTCCGCGAACGCAGACAGGATCTTCTAAGACAGGAAAACAAGCTCGCTAAAAAAGAAGATACGCTTGAAGAAAAAATTCAGGAAGTGACTGACAGAGAATCACATCTTGATAAAAAAATGGAAGAATTAACCGAAAAAGAAGACTATCTTGCTGAAATGATAGCCAAACAAATCGGAGAAATGGAAAGAATTGCGGGAATGTCCCGCGAAGAAGCCAGACATATGCTGCTTGAACAGCTGAAACAGGATCTCCAGCAGGAGCAAATGCAGCTTATCCGTGAAAATGAAGCGAAAATCCGCGAAATTTCAAAGGAAAAAGCTCAGGAAATCCTCTCAACAACAATGCAGCGCTGCGCTATCGATCAGGTCGTGGAATCAACGGTTTCCGTTGTAAACCTGCCGTCTGACGATATGAAAGGCAGAATTATCGGGCGTGAGGGGCGAAATATTCGCACATTGGAAACCCTTACGGGCGTTGATTTGATAATTGACGATACGCCGGAAGCAGTTGTTTTATCCAGCTTTGACCCTGTCAGAAGAGAGATTGCAAAAGTCGCTCTGGAAAAACTCATCTCTGACGGACGTATCCACCCTGTCAGAATCGAGGAAATGGTCGAAAAAGCGCAGGAAGAAATTGAAGAAAAAATCAAAAAAGAGGGCGAAAACGCTGCAGTTGATATGGGCGTGATGAATTTGCACAAAGAGCTCATAAAAACGCTCGGACGCCTTTATTACCGCACAAGCTACGGCCAAAACGTGCTTAAACACTCGCTTGAGGTCGGCCACATCGCAGGAATGCTTGCTGCAGAGCTCGGCGCAAATGTAAATGTCGCAAAAAGAGCCGGACTTCTCCATGATATCGGAAAAGCCGTTGACCAGACCCAGGAGGGAACGCATATTGAGCTCGGCGTTGAGCTTGCAAGGCGATATGGCGAAAAAGAAGAAATAATTCACGCTATTGAGGCTCACCACGACGATGTTACGGCTAATACAATCGAGGCGGTACTTGTAAAACTCGCTGACGCAATTTCTGCGGGGCGCCCGGGTTCACGGCGCGATACGCTTGAAATTTACATCAAACGTCTGCAAAAAATCGAAGAAATCGCAAAAAGCTACGAAGGAATCAAGCAATCCTTTGCGGTGCAGGCGGGCAGGGAGGTTCGTATTATTGTTCAGCCCGATATGTTCGATGATTTGGCGAGTGCAAAGCTGGCGCGTGATATTGCGAAACGCATTGAGGAAGAAATGGATTATCCCGGACAAATCAGGGTAACAGTTGTTCGCGAAATCCGCACAACCGAGATTGCAAAATAGACAGATAATCAAAAAAACGGGATTTTTAATATGAAATTTAAAAGTCCCGCTTTTTTCCGTAAGAAAACAATGACGAACGAAATTAACATACTATTTTTAGGAGATATGGTCGGACGTCCGGGGCGTACGATAGTAAAAAAGTATCTTTCAGAGGTGCTTGAATCTTCTAATGCGCCTGATTTTGTCATTGCTAATGTTGAAAACGCTTCGCACGGGTTTGGCTTGACAGAAAAGAACCACAATGAGCTTGCTGCTGCGGGAATTGACTGTTTTACCTCAGGAAATCATATCTGGGACAGAAAAGACATTTTTGAATATATAGACAAATCCGACAGGCTCATCCGCCCTGCAAATTATCCCGAGGGCACAAAAGGCGTCGGGTACAGGATTTTTGAGGTCAATGGAACAAAAATCGCCGTCGTAAACCTGCTCGGGCGGACTTTTATGAACGCAATGGACTCTCCATGGGCTTATATGGAGAAAATTGCTCCAAAATTAAAGGAAGAAGCGCCGATTGTTATCGTGGATTTTCATGCAGAAGCAACGGCTGAGAAAATTTGTTTTGCAAAATACTGCAATTCGCTCGGAGTGAGCGCTGTTCTTGGCACTCACACCCATGTTCAAACCTCTGATGAAAAAATTATTAATGATTACACTGCTTATATTACTGACGCAGGCTTTTGCGGGGTTTATGACTCGGTAATCGGGATGGCGTACGAATCCTCTTTAAAACGCCTTGTAACAAGCCTGCCCGAGCGATTTGATATTGCAGAAAGTTCGATTTTGGAGCTGGATGCGGTGAAAATGGCTTTTGACCCTGTTTCTGGAGGGGCGAAAAGCATTGAAAGAATTCGTTTTATAAAAGATATTAGTGAGGTAAGTTAATATGAGAGGATAAGAAAGGTGAAAATCGATTTACACATTCACACGTGCTTTTCCGACGGTGTTTTTACGCCGGAAAAGATTGTGGATACTGCAATTGACGCCGGTTTGAACGCTATTGCGATAACCGACCACGATAACGTTCTTGCGTATCCGATAGCAGTATCGTATTCCGAAAAAATCGCCAAAGAGGCGGGAGTGACGCCTCTGGAGATAATTTCGGGCGTCGAAATCAATACGATTTATAAAAATACGGAAATCCACATTCTCGGCTACTTTATGAACCGTGAGGATGCGGATTTTGTGGCTATGCTAAAACAGCAGCAGAATGCCAGAATCGCGCAAACAAACGAAATTATTACTCTTTTGAACAAAAAAGAGGGAATCCATGTAACTTTTGATAAAATAAAAAGCCTTGTCGCTGAAGGAGGCTCAATCGGGCGTCCGCATATTGCAAAAGCAATAACAATGGCGGGCGGAACCTCGAGCGTGATGGAAGCGTATAATAAGTACATAAACGACGATTCTCACGTTTATGTGCAAAGAAAAACCGTAACTCCGCATGATGCGATTGAAATAATCTATGATGCGGGCGGAATTCCGGTTTTTGCGCATCCATTTGATGTTGAAAACGCAGAAGAACTTATAAAAGAGTTCATGCATTACGGCCTGAGGGGCGTTGAGGCGTATCATCGCAAACATTCGCCGGCAATGGTTGAATATTATTCATCAATAGCCGAAAAATACGGGCTTATTATAACGGGCGGCTCGGATTTCCATGCGCCCAACCCGAACAACGGTCAAATTATCCTCGGGAAAAACTTTATCCCCGAATGGATTTATGACCAGCTTATGAAAGAAAAAAAACAACTGGATTTGGCGCGCTGATGAAAAAAAACGCTTTTACAATGGTAGAAATCGCGGTAGTTGTGTCGCTTTTGATGACGACGGTGCTTTTGTGCCTGCCGTTTGTGTTTAATAACACAAAACAGGCGCGGCTGATTTCGGGGTGGAAAAATGTCTATTCCGAGCTCCAGCCGAATTTTGAAATCTTTGAAATTGCCGATTATAATGCAGTAAAGCGCGTTTGCAGCTCAAATATTGAGAATATGGAGGATAATATTTTTAAAATTCTCGCTCCGTACCTGAATATTGACGCGGCAGCAATAAATAAACCGGTCAAAGGCTACAACTACCGCTATTCTAACGGCGCCCAGATTCCTTTTGAGTCAAAGTATTTCACAAGGAGCTTTTATCAGCGTGAAAATGGCGAAGTTATCGGTTTTAAATGGCTGAACTGCGACTGCGACGAAATAAAGCCGTGCGCTGCAGTTGTTTTTGACATGAATGGCAAAAAAACGCCAAATCGTCTGGGACAGGATGTTTTCGGGCTGCATATTTTTAAAGGCGATATAAAAGCGTTCGGCGCTGATTTACAAAATATTCAGCTCGAGCGCGAATGCGTAAAAGGACGAGGCTCTGGCGCTGCTTGCTCCGAGTTTTTCTTGCGCGGAGGGAAGTTTTAGGCAGAATTGTTCTGAAAAATGAAATAATTATTTGCTTTCCGGCAAAATGTATTCCAATTCAATCCTCCAGTTGCCATCAGGCGTTTTGCCTTTTGACAAAATCCTGTATTCTGCGTTTCTTGGGAATACCGCTTCGCCGTTGTGTTCCATATTCCTTGAAACTCTGGCGCCTTTCGGAGTTTTTATGGTGAGAATTGTTCCATCTCCGTAAGCCTGAGCCAAGTTGCGTTCAAAACCGGTATAAGCGTAAGCTTTGTCAGGAATAACAATATCTCCGACCTTTCCGCCCGTAATTTGTGGGATGAATTTTGAATTTATCCCCCTGTAAAAAATGCAATCCTTTTCTAATGGCGGCAATTCAGATATTTTCCTGTCAATATTTTTCATTTCTGCGAGAATTTTTTGTGATTCCGCTTTATATTCAAAATCTCCGTCTGCAACAGCGCGGTATCTGTGATTTTGCCCGTTTAGATAGTGATGTTCTTTGATTTGCGTTGCTTCTGAGGTTTTTGGAACGGTTTTTGTGTGCAAATCAAGATGTGCCTCAATCACATTGAACTCAAGCTCTGAGATTTTTTTGGGATTTCCGTTCAAAATTTCTTTGTATATTGATTCCAACTCGTTTTTGGGCACATTTTCATATTTTCTTGCCAGCTCAACTGCTTTGTCGAAGTTTTCAAGTTTTACGCGCGGAATTTGTAAATAAATTTCCTCATTATTTCTGGATACATTCAATTTTCCGAACCATCCGTAGAATTTTTCCTTTTGAACGCCGGTTTTCGGGTCATAAGTTTCGAGCTGACGGTGCATAGAGCCGGTGCTTTCAACTTTTGTGATTTTTCCGGCTTCATCAAAATATTTTGTTATTGTTTCATATTTTTCTTGTGTTGTTTCAGAAATTTTTCGTCCGTATTGCCAGTTTTCCGTGCCATTCGGCGTTTTTTTAACGGTAATTTGCGCAGCTTCTTTTTGGGCAATTTCATTGTTCCACCAGTTTGAATAATCCGCTTCTTCTACGCTGCGGCGGTTTTTTAGCCACTCATCATTGCGTTTGTTGCTTTGCTCTATGGCTTTTTGCTGCGTTTCAAAATAATCGGCTGCTTCTTTTTCGATATTTTCCTCTGGAATCGGATTTTCCTTGTTTTTTAACGGATTTTTCGCTTCCGGAATTGTTTCGTTTAATTTTGGCGCCTCAGTCGTGGGGGCAGGGGCAGGATTTGCCACTGGGTTTGCTTTTTGGGACGGATTTTCGTGAAAATTCTTTTGTTTACCATGTAATTTTGACCATATCCCGCTCAGGTGCCGTCCTTTAAACACAAACCCCTCAACCGCAGCCGCAACAAGGCTTGCGGCAATCGCTCCAGCAAGTATTTTTTCTTTTGTGTGCGTTTTTGTGCTTAAGTCGAGTTTATCTGCGTCCGGCTGCTTTTCCAAAGCGTTATTTATCTGATTTTGTACTGTAGGGGCTGCTGTTTTTTGCTTTTGGATAAGCTCATTAAGCATTGAATTCCCGTTTTGCAGATTTATTGAGTTTGTTTCCAGCATAGTTAAACCTCCTGATATATTAAAAACAAAATTTATTTATTTATTTATTTATTTTTACAATTTTTTACATAATAACAATTTGACAGCGCACGTTAGAGCTGATAAATTTACTCTGAGGAGAAAATTAAGACAATGTTGGACACAATTTTAATACATCTGATTACTTTTATTGAAAATATGATAGAAGCCACGGGGCCTTTGGGAATAAGCCTTTTGATGGCGATAGAATCCTGCAATATTCCGCTTCCGAGCGAAACAATCATGCCTTTTGCCGGATATCTCGTCAGCAAAGGCGAAATGAACCTGCATGTGGCGGCTTTTGCCGGCGCTTTCGGCTGTGTTTTGGGTTCGGTGCCGTCTTATTACATCGGTTACTTTGGCGGACGCCCGTTTTTTGAAAAATACGGAAAATGGCTGCTTGTAAGCAAAAAAGACCTTGACGAAGCTGACGAATGGGTCGATAAGTACGGTGACTGGGCGTTTTTCATTTGCAGAATGCTCCCTGTTATCAGAACATTCATTTCGCTCCCGGCGGGAATTTTGAAAGCACGAAAAAGAACCTTTTTCACGCTCACTTTTTTGGGGTCGCTCATCTGGTGTTATCTTCTGGTTTATGTTGGCGTGAAAATGGGGCAAAATATGGCTCTTTTCAAGGCTTTATGGCACAAATTTGATATCGCAATCGTCCTCGTTTGCTTTGTGCTCGGCGTTCTTTATCTTTATAAACACTTTAAAGGCTTGAAAGACTGATATGAACAGGCTTTTTGACGTTTTTGAAAAGAAAAAAATATTTAAGCTCGTTTTGGGGCTGGGGAACCGCTCCTGCGAGGAAATCTATGAAACAAGCAAAATCTATGCGCTTGCCGGCTGCGATATGTTCGATATAAATGCCTCGGAAAGGGCAATTGAGGCATTAAAGCGCGCTTTGAAAGACGCAGAGCGCGAGGACGCGCTGATTTGTATCAGCATAGGGCTTGAGGGCGATGTTCATACCCGAAAAGCTGTTGTAAACGAAAAAAAGTGTTCTGCCTGCGCAAAATGCCTGAAAAAATGCCCTTGCGGGGCAATTGTAATGAAAGAGGGCAGGGCTTTTGTGCTTTCTGACAAATGTATCGGCTGCGGAAAATGCAAATGCAGCGCAATCAGCTACAAAAGTGCCCAAAACGATATGGCAGAGGCTGTCAGACTGGCAAAAAAATACGGCGCTGACTGCGTTGAGTTTCACGTTTCAATAAAAAAATCGCCCAAATCCGTTGTTGAATACCTTTTAAAGAACCTCGAATGCCCGCTGAGCCTTTGTCTTGACCGAAAATATTACAGCAACGAAAAAATTGCAAAACTCATCAACAAAGTAAAAAAAATCAAGGGCGATTCCCGTTTTGTGATTCAGGCGGACGGGGTTCCTATGTCGGGCGGGGAAGATTCCTTGAATTCAACCCTGCAGGCGGTTGCAATGGCGCATATTGTGCAGGATTTCGGAACTTATATACTTTTGTCGGGCGGAACCAATTCAAAAACCGCAAAACTTGCAAACGAATGCGGCTTGCGCTTCAACGGAGTGGGTGTCGGGTCTTATGCAAGAAAAATTATCAAAAATCTGCCTCCTGAAGAGGCTGTTAAAAAAGCAAAAGAGCTGGTTTTGTCGGTGAATTGTAATTCTCATTAAAAAAGTGTATAAATATATAGTAAGCATTTTCAGGAAGGTGAAAGATGAGTTTTGAATTTAATATATTGCTTAACCCTGTAATTATAGCGATTTTACTGCTGTTTGTCTTGATTCTGGGCTATCTTCTGGCAAGAGTTCACAGCATTAATGAAAATCTTCGCAGGCTGACTTCGGTTTTGAGGGGATTTAAGAAAGGTACGATTGTTTACCGCTTCAAAGAGCTGGACGAAATCTTTTCAAAAGACCCGTTCATCGCGAATTACTGGGTTGAATTTAAAAATACGCTTGTTTTTTCGGACGGAATGGCTGCTGCGGACGCCGGTGCAAAGTTCAAAGCCCCATCTGCCGACACCGCCTCTATTCAGTGCACAATTGACGCGGGATATTTTTTCAATGAAGAAACTCTCGTAAACGGAAAGATGAATTACAAGTTTATTTCCGCTGTGCCCACGATTTTGACCGGTTTGGGGCCGCTTTTTACGTTTTTGCATATTTCTTTAGCGTTTTCAAAGGTTAATTTTGCGACTCAGGAGGCGACAATCGCTTCTGTTTCTTCGCTGATGGCCGCGATGAAGGTTGCGGCAATGATTTCGGTTGTTGCGGTCGGAACTTCGATTATATTTATGATTGTTGAAAGGCTTACTTACAAAAACCTCTGTCTGGCGCCGTTGAACGAGTTCCAGCTTGAGCTTAACAAGCTTTTTGACAATATTTCTTCTGAAAAGTTCCTCGTGGAGCTGTTAAAAGAATCAAAATCCCAGAATAACGCTATGAATCAGGCTTTTAACCAGCTTCCGGCAAAAATGAAAGAGGCTTTTGAGGCAAGTTTCAATGCAAGTCTTGTTCCTTATCTTGATAACTTGATTTTCAGCGTGAACAAGCTCCAGGAAAACCTTTTGCAGCAGAAGAAAAAGCCCGCAAATATTATAGATGAATTATTTAACAATGGTGATGAATAGGAGCGGAAAATGAAGTATGTAAAATATTCATCACAAAAAAATACCCCGGGCGGCGACGAAAACGTTTTCTGGGTGACGATGAGCGACCTTTTGCTCGGGCTCGTTGTAATTTTTATCATACTTTTCGTTTTTGCAATCACCGGATTCACCACAAACAAAGTCAACGAACAGAAAAATCAGTTTGAGGTTAGTGAAAAACTGCTCGAGGAGCTGAAAAAGAACAATATAAATGCGGATGTGGACAAATTTTCCGGCAGGATTAAGATTTCGGATTTGGAATTGTTCGAGCTGAACAGCTATGAGCTTTCAGAAGGCGGAAAAGCCTATCTTGCGAAATTTGTGCCGGTATATTTCAACACAATTTTAAAAGATAAAAAAATCCGTGAAAATATTTCGCAAATTATCATTGAGGGGCATACTGATTCTCATACTTTTGCCGGTGCAAAATCCGAGGAAGAAAAGTATTTCCGAAATATGGATTTGAGCCTGAAAAGAGCGTCTTCTGTTGCGCAATATATTGTTTTTTCAAATTATTCCGGCAAAAAATCCTATGAAAAAGACCTCTACAAGCTCCTGTCCGTGCAGGGGAAAAGCTCCTCCGAGCCGATTTTTACGAACGGAAAAGAGGATTTTTCAAAAAGCAGGCGCGTTGAGTTGAAAATAATGTTCAAAGACAAAAGCATTCTTGATTCTATAAAAAAACAATAAAAAGGGCCTTATTTTAAATAAGGCCCTTTTTTCTCCGATTATCTTTATACTTTTATGCTACTGCCAAATCCTGGTTTCTCTGCTGGCGTTGTTCCTGAATTCTTTCTCTGAGGTTTTCAACGCTCTGGTTGTTTTGTGTCATCATTGCATCAAGAGCTGCTTTGAATCCTCTAAAGTCGATAGTTGTAGTGACCGAGATGAAAGAATCAAGGTCTAAACCAAGGTCATTTCCTGCTCCGGCAAAAGGATTGGAAGATTGCTGGCCTTTTGCAGGTGCTGTGTAGTCATTTTGTGTTGCAGTGTTTGTTTCTTCAGTTGTTCCGGAAAGTTTGTTCTGTACGGACTTGATGTTTTTATCTACTTTGTTGATTTCTGATTGAGTTGAATTGATTTTTGTATCAACAACTTCAATATCATCTTGGACAACTGCCTGTTCTTCGCGAACTACTGTCAACTGGGCATTTCTGTTATCTATTTTTTCAGTTGCAGTTTCAATATTCACTTTGTTCTGGTTAAGATAGTTCAATGTTTGTGCCATTTGAGCTATTAATGATTTAACCTGTGCGCTGAAAGAGTTTACTGCATTCAAACCTGCTGTTGCGAGCTGGTCGATGAGGTTTTGGTTGCCGGATTTTTGAGCGATGTATGCAGGAATTTCGTCTTCTGTGATTTCACCTGCTTCGTACTTTTTGAAAGCCTCAGTTGTTGCATCTTCTATTTTTTTGTCTTCTTCTTGAGCTGCCTGAGCAACAGTTTGAGTTGTTTCGTTGATTTTGTCGTTCATCTTTTTGATGACAGAAAGAAGTGTGATGTTGTCTTGTTCATATTTTTCTTTCTGTTCTTTAGCCTGAGCTTCATAAGATTCACGATCGGATTCTACTTGTTTAATTTCTGTTTCAAGCTGTGTTGCTTTAGCTTCAAGTGCTGCATTTCTTGCTTCAAGCTGTGATTTTTCTTGTTTGTACTGCTGGAGTTTTGTTTCCAGTTCTTGTTTTTGAGCCTGATAAGCAGCAAGTTTTGCTTCGAGTTCAGCTGTTTCTTTATCGGTTGTGGAAGCACCCGTTACTTCTACATCACCGAAAAGCGTTTCTTCTGTGGAATTTGTTGTTCCGGTAGAAGATTTTGTTGAACCTGTCGGATAAGTTGTTGAATAATTTGTGTTAATACTTACCATGATACACCTTTACTTTGTCACTTACTCTTATATAAAAACAAATTGGGTATATACAATTTCAATATTTTTTATATTTGTTACAAACCTTAACAAAAATCCTAAAAGCCTGTAAATACAAGAACACCCCTGTATTATGAATTGAATACAAGGGCATTTTAATCTTATATTATTAATTAGCCTAGCCGTTTCTCATGTCACCAATGACATTATAAATAAATGCAAAAACCATACCGAGAATAACGCCGGGAACCACAAAAATCGAGGCCGGACGGGCTTGTTTTGCTGATGACGAAAGCAAAAATGTCGTAGTCTGGCGTGCGACTTTGATTTTGCTTGCCAGATTGTTTCTGATTTCAGTAAGCTGTTTCAGGGCTTCTTTGGGCAGGTTTTTACGCTCTTTCAGCGCCTGTTTGGCGATTTCTTTATCTTCTGACTGTGATTTGATAAAAATATCAAGCGCCTTGTTCTCCGGAGCCTTTTTAGCTTCTTCTTCAATGCCTTTAAGGAATTTATTTCTTGTTTTTGTTGTTTTTTCTTCAATCATCTTCTGGTATTGATGATTTGTAAATTCATTTAAATCTTCAATTGTAACAGGCAAAGCATGCTTTAGCGCGTAGCCTGATACTCCGCCGATAGCCGCGGCCAAAGGAATATTAATTTTGTTGTTTTTTGAGGGCTCAGAAGCCTTGATTACACGAACTTCCATAGTTCATATCCTCATTAAATTATTTATTAGTACTTAATTAATCACACGAATAAGAGATTATAGGGATACTTTTAGGTTCACGTATTATATCATCAACCTTAAAATATGTCAATAAATTATAAACTTTATCTAAATATTAGTAGCAAGCGAGGGTGCAATGTTAATAAATTCATCCACAAGCCTTTTGTCCCATTGGATTCCGGCGCCGAGCTTGAGAATTTCGCATGCTTTTTCTACTGATAATCCTTTCCTGTACGGTCTGTCGCTGATGAGCGCATGATAAGCGTCAGCAACAGAAACTATTCTTGCTGCGAGGGGAATTTCTTCACCTTTGAGTTTTTCGGGGTATCCCGAGCCATCCCAGTGTTCATGGTGGTATTTGACAATAGGAATGAGGTCATGCAGCGATTCGTTAGGCATGAGCACCTTTTCTGCGCCGATTGACGGGTGCTGTTTCATTACTTCCCATTCGTTATCGTCGAGTTTTGACGGCTTTTTGAGGACATTTTCCGGTATTCCGATTTTTCCTATGTCATGCAAAAGCGCTCCGAGCTTGATTCTTTCCACATCTTTTTCAGGAAGGTTCAAACTTCTTGCCAGCGCTTCAGAATATCTGGAAACTGAGGTCGAATGACCTTTTGTGTATTCATCTTTTGCATCAATTGCCGAAGCAAGCGAGGTTACGACCTCGATTAAGTGGTTTTGTGAAATAATTTCTTCGTTATGGAATTTTGCAACGAGCTCTTCGTCAAAGTTTATGCCGATTTGCGAGTGGCGCTTCGCAATGACTGACGCAAATGAACTGAGCGCCATATCATCCCAGAAATCAAAATCCTCCGAGCATACAATCGTGGACATTCCGTTTTTGTAGCCTTTGCTTTTGGAAATATACATTGCCTGTTCGGCCAGAATCCAGAGTTTTTCCGGGTCAATTGAGGATTTCGGGAAAGTTGAAATCCCCACAGAAACTTTTATCGGCCCTACGCCGTCAACAAGGCAGCAGGAAAGCGTGTAAGTGAGATATTCTGCAAGATATTTTGCGTCAGCCGAGTCTGTATCCGGCAAAATAACCGCAATTTCGTCGCCGCCGTATCTTCCGGCACTGTCGTTTGTTCTTATGTTCTGGCTGATTTTGTCCGAAACAAGTTTTATGATTTCGTCGCCTTTTGCCGCGCCAAAATCCTTGTTTATCTGTGAAATATTGTTTATGTCAAAAATAACAACTGACATTTTCGTATCGGTGCGTTTTGCCTTGTCAATTTCCTGCACAAGGATTTCCTGAAGGCGTCTGTGGTTGTTCAGATTGGTCAGAGCATCGGTGTGGGTGTTCAAAAGAACTTTGTTTGAGAGTTCTTTGTTTTGAATGAAAAGGGCAAGATAATTTGCCATCATTTTGTAGATATCCGCGTAATTTGTATAATCATTATCGCCGACAATCATCACTCCGATACATTTATCGCCGTCGCAAAGGGGGATAATTGCTGCGGGGGAGGCATTCAGGTAATGAATATTTAAAAATGAATTGTTGTTCTCAAAAATCGGCTGACGGCTGTTGAAAGCATTTTCAATCGGGGTATGGTGCCCGTTAATCAGGACACGGCTGGAGAAAGTGCTGCCGATTTTGTCAATGATTTTGAGGTTTATGCATTTTGACTGTTCATTATATGTTCCGAACGCCGTAAACATGGCATTCATTTTGTTCACAAATATGTTATGAAGCGAATAAAACAGCTCATTCTGGGTTTCTTTGTCTTTTATGACTTCATTAAAGCACCGCAGAATCTCCATAACGTCGGTATGCTGCGCGGGTTTCCAGTTTTGCTGGTTATATCCGCCGTAAAAGCGGTTGGCAGTAGTTCTGGTGCCCATATTGTTGATTTTTGAGACAATATCGGATGTAAGAATCGGGTTTGATTGCTTCAGCTTCGATTCCTGTTTATTAATGTCCGTATTATTATTTTCTGTTCTGCTATTAAAATTCAAGACGGGTACCTTCACACAAAATATGTTTATATAAAACAACTGATTGCCATTTTTTGACATAAATATTAAAAAATTTTACAATTCAGTGTTTAAAAACATTGTATCAATTAAACAATGTCTTTGTAAAGATTTATTTTTACTGGAATTTTCAAGTTTTTGTTAAAATTTTAATTTTGTTAAGTTTGGAGTAAAATACAATTCAGGAAAACAAAAAGGCAAAAAAATGTTAAAAGAATTCAAAACACCCTTGAGCGAAAAAAGCGTTTTTATCGGGCCTGACAGCAAAGAGGATATATATATACTGGCTCTGGAGTCCAGCTGCGACGAAACTGCTTGCGCAATCGTAAAAAACGGCAGAACCGTGATTTCTAACGTTGTTGCGTCGCAAATAAAGACACATCAGCAGTTCGGCGGGGTTGTACCGGAAATTGCAGCCAGAGAGCACCTTGATTCCGTGATTCTGGTGATAAATCAGGCGCTGGAAGAAGCAAATATGAAGCCTGAAGAGCTCACTGCCGTCGCTTCTACCGTCGGGCCGGGGCTGGTCGGGTCGCTTCTGGTCGGTTTGAACGCTGCAAAAGCTTTTGCCGTGACGCATGACAAGCCTTTTATCGGCGTAAACCATCTTAACGCGCATGTTTGCGCAAATTATCTGGATACTGATTTAGAACCGCCAATGCTTGCTCTGCTTGTGAGCGGGGGGCATACGCAGATTATAAAGGTCGATTCTTACCAGAAACAGGAGATAATCGGCGAAACAATAGACGACGCAACCGGCGAAGTCTATGACAAGGTCGCAAGGCTCATGGGGCTTCCTTATCCCGGCGGCGTAAATCTCGATAAAATGGCGCAAAAAGGCAATCCCAAAGCCTATGTTCTCCCGAAAGCAAGGCTTCAGGGGGAATTTGACTTTAGTTTTTCGGGTTTGAAAACTGCGGTGTTGAATTTGACTAAAAAATTAACACTGGATGGCAGCCCCCTGCCTAAAGAGGATGTTGCAGCAAGCTTTCAGGAGTGCATAACCTCTACGCTTTTCGGAAAAACGCTCAAAGCAGCTGAAAAATATAATATAAAGCAAATTGTGCTGGGCGGCGGAGTTGCTGCGAATTCAGAAATAAGAAATAAATTTTTTGCTCTCCGGGAAAAAGGCTATAAAATTTACGCTCCGGCGATGAAATATTGCACTGACAACGCCTCTATGATTGCCAGTGCAGCGTATTTTTTAACAAATACAACGGATTCTCTCGATGTTGAGGTCTTTTCGAGATGTTAATTTTTGTTGCAGCTGTTTCATAAAAGAGGCAAAAAATTTTTTTCATAGATTTTAGGCTTAACACTTATAAGATAGAGAAAAAGTATGAAAGTAGATTCTGTTAGACCTAATTATTCAAATTCGTTCAAGGGAAAACGGGAGATTGTAAAAATTATCCCACAGCCGGTTCAGGCTTCCTTGGCTTCAAAAATAACCGATGATATTTTTTACGGCTCCCCCAGAAACCTCAAATACAAAAAAATTGACAACCTCTACGGCGAATTAAGAGATGCCGCGGGGAATTTGTATCTGAAAATAAAAAAATATACAGAGTTTGGAACTGATTCTGCAGAGGTCAAGCGCTCAAAACAGGCTGTAAAGTGTTTCAACCGCGTTATTACGGACGCAAATGACAACCTCATCAAGCATATCAAAACTTTCCATAATGCAGAAGGCCCCTACAAGGTGGAGGTATGGGACGCAGATGGAAAAACGCTCATAAATGAAGTTTTGGGTTCCGGCTATTACAGAAAGCAGATTGGCCCGTCCCGAAAAAACAGTTCCCAAACATATTTGAAATCGGTCTATAACCGTCCTTTGAAAAAGGGTAATCCGTTTGAAGTTGTTTATTACTACAAAAATAAAGAATTTCCGGCCGAAAAGTATGTTTATGACAACTCGCACAAACTTGCACGCATTGAGCGTGGAAAATACCGCCCAAACGGCTCGGTTTCGGAAATTCAAATTATGTCGCCCAAAAGAAAGCTCATAAACACCATAAAACTCGACCCGAATCGTGATTACAGCGGGCTTTTTAAGGTTAATAACAGCAGAGATTGGCCCGTTCTTGCCAGCAACTCGGTTTAATCGCGGGGTTGTTGCAATAGGTTGTTAAAAATGTTATATTAAATTGTTGCAGTTAGGGGAATATGGTAGATACAGCATGGCTTTAAGCAATAAAAATTTATCCCCCAAAGACAGACTGGTGCTGGCTCTGGATGTGGATTCGATAGAAGAAGTCGAAAGACTCGTTACTTTGTTAAAGGATTATGTAGGATTTTTTAAGGTTGGCCCGCAATTGTTCACATCCTGCGCTTATGACGCTATTGATACTATTAAACGTCTTGGCGGTGAAGTATATTTTGACGGGAAATTTCACGATATCCCCAATACGGTCGCAAAAGCAAGCTCCAACCTCGTAAAACGCGGTGTGAGCTTTTTTAATGCCCATCTTGCGGGCGGGTCAAAAATGCTTACCTCAATGGTAAAGGTTGCGCGTGAAACAGCAAAAAGATACGAAAAACCTATGCCCACTATCCTCGGTGTAACCTTGCTTTCGAGCTTCGGACAAAGAACCCTGACCGAAGAACTGAATGTAAAGATGAATATTGATGAATACGTTGCTCATCTTACGTATCTGGCTAAAGAATCGAAAATCGATGGTGTTATTGCCAGCGCATCAGAGGCAAAACGCATCCGTCAGGAGTTTGATGATGATTTTATCATCCTCTGCCCGGCTATTCGCCCGACATGGTCTGTTGTTAACGACCAAATAAGGGTAGTGACCCCTGCTGACGCGATTCGTGCGGGTGTTGATTTTATGGTGGTCGGCCGGCCTATTACTTCTGCGGATGACCCTGTTGTTGCTGCGAATATGATTCTCGAAGAAATTGATGCTGCGATGAAATCCCTTACAAACGTCTAGAATCCGGAGGTCTTATGATTATTGGTGTGCCTAAAGAGATTAAAAACGGCGAAAAGCGTGTATCTCTCATCCCATCGTCAGTTAAGGAGCTTGTGAAAAACGGGCATACGGTTTATGTGGAAAAAAATGCGGGCTCGGCAATAGGTTTTGAGGATTCTTTGTACGAGGCGGTTGGCGCAAAGATTCTGGATAATTCTGCGGAGATTTATTCAAAATCCGAGATAATTGTAAAAGTAAAAGAGCCCCAAACCGGGGAATTTGCGCTTTTTAAAACCGGCCAGACGATTATTACATATTTTCACCTTGCTGTGGAGCCGGAACTTTTGGAGGTGCTGATTAAGAAGAAAATTACAGCAATCGCTTATGAAACAATAGAACTTCCCGACGGTTCTTTGCCTTTGCTTCGCCCGATGAGCGAAATTGCCGGAAAAATGTCCGTCCAAATCGGCGCCCAATACCTGCAAATCGGCGAAAATAGCTACGGCACTTTACTCGGCGGCGTTGCGGGCGTAATGCCGGCAGAAGTGGTTGTTGTCGGAGCCGGTGTGGTCGGGCTGAATGCAGCGAGAGTTGCTTCGGGCATGGGAGCGCATGTTACTTTGCTCGATATTTGCCCGAAAAAGCTTGCTCATGCGGAAGAAGTCTTCCACGGCACCGTTGCTACTGCGATGTCTAACGAATATAACCTCAAAAAGCTCATTAAAGAGGCGGATTTGGTGATAAGCGGCGTATTGCTCCATTCTAGAAAAGCGCCGAAGTTAATCACTGAAGAAATGGTTAAATCAATGAAAAAAGGCGCGGTGATTGCCGATGTATCCATCGATCAGGGCGGAATTTTTGAAACAATTGACTCGCCCACCTCAATTGACGACCCGATTTTTGAAAAATACGGCGTAATTCATTATGCAGTGCCGAATATTCCCGGGCTTGTGGCGAGAACAGCTTCAATTTCTTTGAACAACCATATTCTTCCTTATGTTTTGAAATTTGCAAACAAAGGCTTTATTGCTGCTGTAAAATCCACTCCCGAGCTTTATAAAGGGGTAAATACCTATCAGGGTAAGCTCACAAATCCGGAAGTTGCGAAAATATTCGGGTATCCGTTCTCTGAATTGTCGATGTTAATCGGTTTTTAGTGCGCAATGCGGCAAATATAAGCCTGATAATTATGAAAAAGCCCCCGAATTCGCGGGGGCTTTGGATTTATTATTGGTTCGGATGAATTAACGTGCTTCCGGCGGAGGGCAGGGGCGTCCTTGAGGTTTCCGGTGTTCTTTTTTGAACTTTTCTCTGCCTTCCTGTTTGATTTGTTCAAATTTTGTCTTCTGGTCAGGCGTAAGAATTGCTTCAAATTCTTTCATGTTGTCCTGACGGATGGTTTTTGCCTGAAGTTTTAACTTTTTGACGTCAGCTTTTAAAGGTTCGATTTTTTTAGCTTTTTGTTCTTCTGTAAGTGTTGTGTCCTCTTTAATTTTTCTTATTTCTGCATTTTTTGTTTTCATTTTTTCCATAACAGGCTTGATTTTGTCATGACCTTTCATTCTTAAATCCTCTGCCTGCTTCTTTTGAGCCTCGGTTAAGCTGAGTTCTTCATCAAGATTCGGGCCTTTGTGGGGAGGGCGTTTGAAATCGGGCCGTTTTTTCTGCTGGCATTCGCAATTAGCAGGCTTTTGGGGCGGTTGGGCTGTTGCTTCTGCAGCCTGAGAAATTGACATTGTTGATGAGAGCAGGAATGCGGTGATTCCGGCCAATACGAGTGATTTTTTCATTGTTTTTCCTTTCTAAAGCAGCTCCCGCAGTTGTTCGGCAAGCTCTTTCTTTGCATTATATAAACGTGATTTTACAGTACCAATTGGACACTTGAGTTTTTGTGATATTTCTTCGTACGAGCAGTTATTTATCTCATAGAGGATGATAATCTCTCTGAGTTTCGGTTTTAGCGAATTTATTGCGGCAGAAATTGTTTTCTGGCGCTCACGCCTGACCAGTTCATTTTCCGGAGTTGATTTTTTGTCCCTGATTTCGGTCAGAATTTCTTCGTCGCTGACTGTTTGTTGGGACATTTTGTGTGCTGATGATTTAAGGTAGTCTTTTGTTACGTTGGCTGTCACCGTCCTTACCCAGGCTTTTAGATTGCCCTGTTCTTTGTATTTTTCTGAATTTTTCCATATTTTTACGCAGGCTTCCTGTTCGAGATCCTCGTTGTACTCGCCTGTTATGTTTTTGATTATATTTTTAACGTAGTTTCCGTTAATTATCTCTTTTAAATTCATTAGTTTACCAATAAAAATCCGTACTCATCGACAGGCAGCCCCATTTCTTCAATAGAGGGCGTGTTCTGTGCAACGATTTCGTCATAGAACCCTGTCATCATAAACATCGAATAGCATCCACCCATCACGAACACAACAAATGCCGCACAGGCTGCTTTTAAGAATGTTTTTTTCTTTTTGCTTTCTTTTAGTAAATAAGGTTTTGCTTCTTGAATCAGCTCGGAAACCCTTTGCATTTTTTCATGCTCAAGTCTGCATTCTTCACATTCTTCAAGATGTTTTTTGAAGTCTTCTTCACTCATAAAAGTGAATGCGCTTTCATAACCGTTACAAGTTTTTTTGTTCATATCGTTTTTCCTTACATATACTATAACGAATATTTTCAAAAAATGTTCAAAAATTGTTCAAAAAAATTACAATTTATTTTCTCTCCCGCCCTGAATGCGTTTTTTGGGGGTGATTAGCGCAAAATATAATACGGTAAGCCTCAAAATGCGTGTTTTGATTGTATTAAGTTTTGTAAACCGTACAAAATGCTTGAAAATACTGTATTTTGAGTTGAGTATATATTTTTTATAGCAATTTTATTTAATAAAAAGTTTTTATAAAGGTATAGAGCATTATGAGAGAAAGAGAGAATTTTATGTCAATTAATTTTCATTTTAACAACAAGGCGCTTGAGTCGTTTATCCAAAAATACGATAAAGACACGACAAAAGTTGATGTTAAGGGAAACAAAGTCAAAGTTGACTATGATGGCGACGGCAGATATGACGAAACCATTAATTTTAACTCAAAAGACATAAAATATTCTTATAAAGAGTTTGAAAAAGCAAATACGCAACCTAAAATAGACGGAAAATATACAATAATTGATTTTGACGGCGACGGACGTGATGACGCTAAAATCAAATCCAAAAAACTTGCGAAAGACAACATGTCTAACCCCATAACCTTAAAAGGCAACAGCCGTGAGGTTCAGGAATTGATTGAACAAAGATATGCGCTCGATTTCGCTTACTCTGCCGCAATCGGCAGAGATGTTCCTGACCTGAAAGAAGGTCAGAAAATCAAGAAATTGATGGCTGAAATTGACAAAAAACTCGCAAAATACGGCGCGGGCGCAGGTTCTGATGAGTTCAAAACCCGTACAAACGGTCTGGTTACTGTATCACAGCCGGAGGAAACCGAACACGTTGAAGAAGTTGTTGAAAATGAGCCAGCTTCTGAAGTTGCAGAAAATCCGGAAATTGAAGAAGCACCGGAGGAAGAAACCGGCTTTAAAAAAGGTTCTGCATTGAAAGTTACAAACCCGAACAATCCTAACGGCGCAATCGACGGCAAACTTGAAGATTTTGAGCAGAATGCGGACGGCATGATTACTAAATTTTCAATTAAGAGCGATAAATCCGGTAAAACATTTACTTATGAGTACGATGCAGCAACAAAACGCTACGTAAACAGGGCTGAAAATAAATATTACATAATGCAGCAAGACGGAACGCTCATCCGTGATAACAAACTCGGCAGAGCTGCTGCTCCGGCTCAGCCTGTAAAACCGGCAGAGGTCAAGGACGAAATTGTTGAACAGAGCGAAAAAGCAGCTGCTGCGATTACTATGAAAGACGTAAAACCATACGGAAAAGGTCAGTTTATTGACAAAGACGGTAAAATCTATAAATTAGGTAAAGATGGCAAATTTGAGCATATAGCTTGTTCAAATGACGGCTTGTTCCATGAACCATTTGTTCTTCAAGGCAAGCCCGAAGTCAGCTCTTCAACTCCGGCTGATAACGCGCAACCCGCAGCGGACGCAGTTAAAAAAGCCCAGACCGGATTTAGAAGCGGCGCCGAATTCAAAGTTGTAAAAACTTATCCGGACGGTTCATTTGATATGTCATACGATTTCGGCTCCTGGTGGAAAGGCGGCAGCGGCACAAGACATTATGATAAAAATGGCGGTTATTTAGGAAAAGTTCCGAATGCTGATAAAAATATTGCTAAGACATCCGATAAATCTGGAAGCGACAAGCAAAACAGCGTTGATATGAATAGATTTGCTCTTGTTGAAGAATTGGCAAATGGTTTTTCAAAGAGAAAACTAGGAAAGTATAATACTTACATATATTTTAACGCTGAGGGAGTTCAGATTTCAAAAGATACATACGAAAAAGCCGCAAAAGCTTAATAAAATAAAAAAGACCGGATTGAATTTCCGGTCTTTTTTATTATTCCCATTGGTTCACATAAATATTATGCCCGTTTTCAACACATTTTGCACAGTATGGCGTTTCTAAATAAGCTCTGTTGCTGAAATCTTTCAAACTGCCCCCGCATCTTCCGCGGTAATCGTTTGCTAGCAGCGGACAGTTGTAAACACCGTTTTTCGTAAGCATTCTTGAGCATTTGCAGTCGAGATTGAGGCTTTCTGTGCCGGAATTGCCGGCAGGAATACATTCAGAACCCTCTTCTGTTATTGATTCCGGAATAATGCAGAAATTTATATCCTCGGTTTCAAATCCGAATTTTGCACCGAGCTCTTTGAAGCCTTGAATCGGGTTTTCATCGCTTTCTCTTTTCAAAATTGCAAGAATCGGGTTAAAACCGTATTTGTTGAGCGAGCTGATAGCGTGCATTGCCTTTCTGAACGAGCCGCGCGAGGTTCTTTCGTCGTTTGTTTTTTCGTCAAAATGATTTATATAAATTTTAAAAATAATCTCGTTTGTTCCCTCATCTTCAACCCTTTTGAGGAATCTGGCTTTTTTGTCGTTAATGCAATTTCCGTCCGTGTAAATTGTGACGGGTGCATAATTCAAACACAGGCGAAGAATCTGGTTAAAATCCGTATGCGAAAGCGGATCTTTTCCCACAAAATATATGTATTTTAAATCATTTTTGTTCACCTCGCGAAGTGCTTCTTTTACCTCGTCGAATTGAAGATATTTTTTGTTTTTCTGATTAAAACTTCTGCTGCGGTAAAGAGTTGTGCTTTTATTTGTTGTTTTTGTGTATTCCAAATCAATAAACAAATGTTCAAGTTTTTCCATTGATACGCATTGTGCCTGAATTATAGAATTGTACATTCCTCATTTCCTCCTTTGACTTTACGAGAATATTACCTGCGGCAAAAAATTTAATAAATTGTACAACTGTATATAATTTATTTGGAACCTGTGTACAACTTTAGGCTAAATTTGCCTGCGCTCCCTGTCTTGAAAGCCTCGAGGCCTCATTTTTGCACAATCTTGCGGTGGGAACCGTTTCACTATTCCCACCCAACAATTTTCCGTCACCCTGAACTTGTTTCAGGGTCGCCAGAGCGGTGCTTATCGACTTCACCCTTGCGATTCCGAAATAAATTCGGAATGACAGCAGGTTTTTTTACCACTCTACAATTAAACAATCCCAAAATCGCTCTCCACCCCGCCCCCCCCAAAAAAAAATCCCCATTTTCCCTAAAGGAGCGTGATTTTGCTTTGTGTTGCTCCCCTCCGACCCATTTCTCCGTGATAGGGTGAATAATTAAAATAATCCCTCCCCAACCTTGCACCTGATATCAAAAATGTGTTATTATTTATATATAATTTGTGTTGAAAAATAGTTAGGAGCACTATGGCATTTGAAGACAGTCTGGTCATGATTCTTGCGGGTGGCGAGGGAAAAAGGCTCTATCCGCTGACCAGAGACAGAGCAAAGCCGGCTGTACCTTTTGGCGGACGGTATAGAATTATTGATTTTGTTATTAATAACTTCATAAATTCCGGCTTTTACAAGCTGAAAATACTTACGCAGTACAAATCGGACTCCCTGAACAAGCATATAGCAAGAGGCTGGCCCCTCTCTCCTATCATAAACCAGTATGTTGACCTTGTTCCTGCCCAGATGAGAATTGACGGGCACTGGTATCAGGGAACTGCTGACGCAGTTTATCAAAATCTTCACCATATAAAGGATGAAGATTGCGAAAATATCTGCGTTTTCGGCGGCGACCATATTTATAAAATGAATGTGGCTCAAATGCTCGATTATCACACAAAAAACAACGCCGATTTAACAATTTCGGCTATTCCTATCCCCATAGAAGAAGCGGGCGAGTATGGAATTATGGAAGTTGATGAAAACTGGCGGCTTACCGCGTTTGTGGAAAAACCGAAAACAAAACCCAAACACATCCCCGGCGATGAAACAAAATGCCTCGCCTCTATGGGAAATTATATATTTAAAAAAGATAAATTAATCATGGAACTGGAAAAAGATGCTCAAAAATCCGATTCCAACCACGATTTTGGCAAAAATATAATCCCCTCAATGCTCAAACAGGGCGACAGGGTGTTTGTCTATGACTTTGCAAAGAATACTTTCCCGGGCATGGAGGAATCCGAACGCGGCTACTGGCGCGATGTAGGAACAATCGACGCATACTGGCAGGCAAATATGGATTTGCTCGCTTATGACCCGGAATTGAACCTGTATTCTAAAGAATGGCCGTTGAGAACGTTTAATTACAACTATCCACCGGCAAAATTCATCTGGGAAGAACTCGAAAGACGCGGTATGGCTACGAACTCAATGGTTTCCGAGGGCTGCGTAATCTCAGGCGGCTCGCTGTCGAGATGTATTCTATCGCCAAAGGTCAGAATTAACAGCTTTTCGAGCGTTGTGGACTCGATTTTGATGGAAAATGTCAATGTCGGGCGGCATTCTCATATTTCTAAGGCGATTATTGACAAAAATGTCGATATTCCCGCATATACAAAGATTGGATTTGATAAGGAGGAAGATTTGGCGCGGGGATTCTACGTTTCTCCGAACGGCGTGACCGTGGTGCCTAAAGGAGCGAAACTATGATAAAGAAAACATTAATAGCAATTTTGGTTTTAATACTGGTCGGTTTTTCGGTTAAAAGCTGCATGGCTATTTTGCCTAAAAGCAACATGCGGCCCTCTGATTACGATATCGGAATGACCTATGAAAAGGCAAAATCGCAGGATTTGCCGGTTTTGGCCGTTTTTTATGCGGATTGGTGCACATATTGCATAAAATTCATGCCCAAACTTGATAAAGTCAGAAATATCTACCGCGGCGACATAAATGTCGTGCTTGTGGACGTTGAAAACCCTAAAAACGAAGCTCTCGTAAAGGAATATAAAATTTCTGCTTTTCCAACTGTCTATATAATCGACCCGAAGCTCGATTATCACTCTCATATTGATTCTCCGTATCTGAGCAGTGTTGATTCTCTGGGCAAAGAGGTTGCGCAGTATATTAATCTGAGAAAACTCGTACAGAAAGGAACTTCATGTTCAAATTAAATAAATTTAAAGCATTTACCCTGGCAGAAGCATTGATTGCTTTGACGATTGTTGCAATCATAGCTGCATTGTGCGTTCCTGTGTTGAAAAGGGATAATTTCAGAGCACAGATGGAAGTAGGCGCCAAAAAAGGCTATTATGCCCTGAATGCTGCGCTGGACAGGGCAATTGCCAAAGATTTCAAATTTGAAGATTGGGCAACAGGAGAAACTTTTACAAAAAAAATGGCTCCCGAGTTAAATATTGCGAAATCCTGCACCTACGCTGACCGGACAGATTGTTTTAAAATCAGTGGTGTAGAGATACCCAATTCAGTTATTCTTGCAGACGGTATCTCTGTAGGCGTAAATGGGACAATTATGTATGTCGATGCCAACGGTCCGGATGAACCTAACCTTGAGGGCGTTGATATCTACAAATTCCAGCTAAAAAGAATAGTCGATGCAGAAACTAATAATGTTACTTTAAAAATTGAACCTGATGACACGAGTCTGGGAGAGGGTAGAGAAAGTGCCGCAGATTTGGTTCAAAACGGATGGAAAATTACCGCCTGGTAATAATTACGAAAAATAGAAAGGTGCGTTTGATGAAAAAGAAAAGAAAAGCTTTCACGCTGGCAGAAGCCCTCGTTGTAATCGCAATTCTGGCGATTATTGCCGGCATAACGATTCCGGTCGTTAAAAAACAGTCTTTTAATGAACAGACTACTACGCAGTTGAAAAAGGGATATCAGTCTTTGGAAGCTTCGCTTGACGGTGCTATCGTTGATAACGGCCCGATTGATAACTGGACAGGTGACAAATTCCAAAAATACATTGTTCCCCAGCTAAAAACAATCAAAAAATGTTCAGCAGCAGATATTTCTGATTGCTTTTCCGGTTCTATCTCCGGTTTAACAAGCGCAGTTGTGCTGCCGGACAAGGTTGTTATTGCAAACAGCGGTGACGATTATTACATTGACGTAAACGGCCCTGCTGCACCGAATCAGATTGATGTCGATATTTACAAATTTGTCCTTCAAAAAGTTGAAGATGATTCAGATGATACAGCCGGCGTTCTTGCGATGTTGAATAACATGTTTATTCCTGCAGCTTACGCTGTATGGTCTGAAACACCTTCAATGCAGGGAGATGATATATGGATGCATCATTATGACACTACGGACGCTAGTGCAGAGCGTCTTAATGCCGGCGGAGGCGGCGGCGGTGGTGGTGGAGGTGGAGGCTCTTCTCCCAAACCCACGGTTGAAACCCCTGTATATAACCCGAATACACCAGCATTGCTCCCTAATGATACACTCACTCCTATTGACCCGAATAAGCCGCTGCCAGATCTTACAGATGATTCAAGTGACAGCTCCGGCGGTAGTTCCGGAGGTAGTTCCAGTGGCGGTTCCGGCAGTAGCTCCGGTGGCTCTTCCGGGGGTAGTACCGGTGGTAGTTCATCGGGTGGCTCTGGAGGCAGTTCAGGTGGCTCAACCGGTGGAACTACAGGCGGTAGCTCCGGCGGGACTACGGGTGGAACAACCGGAGGAACTACCGGGAATAGTCAAGGTTCCGGAAACAGCGCTATTGGCGATATAGAAGGAGACAACAGCGCTGTGACAGGTGCACAGTCCGGTAATTTGCATCCTGCTAATGACGGAAATCTCAGCAAATCAAGAGGCTGGAAATTCGTTCCACAGGGAAAAGCTGCTACTGTCCTTAAAGATGGTTTCAAGCTTAAATAATTAAAAATCGTTACAAAAAACGGGCGCTTTATTCAAATGGCGCCTGTTTTTTTGTAAATTCACTCTTCCCTAACTCGGGGAAGGAGCAGTCGTAGAAATACGCCTGTATTTCGTACGAATGCGGATGGGGAACGCCCCAAAACTACCTTGAAACCCCAAAAATCCCAATTTTTGCACAATCATGCGGTGGGAACCGTTTCACTTTTCCCACCCTACAGTTTTCCGTCACCCTGAACTCGATTCAGGGTCGCAAAGGCCGTGCTTATCTACTTCAATCTTGCGATTCCGAACTACCCTAAAGGGCACCCTCCCTTGTATTGCTCGTTCCTCGCAAACAAGAGGAGCTGCAAGTTCGGAATTACGGCTTGTCTTTTCCCACTCTACGATTAAACAGCCCCAAACCGCCTTAAAACTCCAAAATCCATATTGAAAAAAATAAATTTACCCCTTTTTATTTTTTGTATTATAATCAGAAATATAGCATGGCTATATAGAGGGTTAACAAAAAGGATTAGTAATGTCAGAAGGCCATTGGATAGTAAATTTAGGTCACAATATGAGCGTAAACATGGATACACTTATTACCATGTGGATTGCTATGGCAGTGCTCATTTTATTTGCGGTGCTCGCGACCAGAAAACTCTCGCTGGTGCCTAATACACTGCAAACAGTTGCCGAAAAGATAATGTGTTTCTTTGGGGGGCTGACAGAATCTATGATTGGAAAATCCGGAGCAAAACATGTTCCGCTGATTGCTTCATTGTTCCTTTTTATTGTTACTGCAAACCTCATGGGGCAAATCCCGTGGAAAATATATCATCTTAAACAGGGCGAACTCGCTTCTCCGACCAACGATATCAATATGACGGCAGGAATGGCGATTCTGGTTCTGATTTATTATGTATATCAGGGCGTTAGAGCAAAGGGCATAAGATATTTTCTTCGCAGCTTCAATCCTATCGACGTTGTCGAAGCAATTGTTGAGCTTGCAGAGATGGTTATCCGCCCGTTTACGCTTGCACTCAGGCTTTTTGCCAATATTCTGGCCGGAGAGCTTCTCGTTGCGGCTTTTGTAGGCATTTTTGCTTATTTTCTGCCGCTGCCGATTATGCTTTTCGAGGTCTTTGTTGCTTTTGTACAGGCTCTGGTTTTCACAATGCTTGCAACGGCTTATGTAGCGCTTGCAACGGCTGAAGAAGAACACTAAATATCTCATTCTGAACTTGTTTCAGAACACCGGCCCCGCCGGCAAAAATGAAAGAATAAAAAACAAAATAAAAAGGAGAAAATTATGGCAGTAGAACAATTGGCAACAGTAGCAGGCAGTCTGGCTGATATCGGTGCAGGTCTTGCAATCGGATTCGGTGCTATCGGCGCAGGGCTGGGTATCGGTGTAGCAACCAAAGGTCTTTTGGACGCAATTTCAAGACAACCCGAAATCGCAGGTAAAGCTGTAGGTTTCTTCCTCCTCGGTGCTGCTCTTGCTGAAGCTTGCGCAATTTACGGCTTGTTCATCGCTATGAAATTGAGCGGAATGATTGGTTAACCCACTGCATAAAGAGCGCAGGACGGCTGCCGGAGGCTTGTTTAACGCGAGCATTGCAGCAATCAGGGACAAAGCTTCTTCCAAGCGCTCATAAATGCAAAAATGCCTTAATATGGCAAGGATTTGCGGCAAATTGCCCGAATCAACAAATTAACAAGGAACAAAAATGGAATTTAACGCAACATTATTAGTATCAGCAGTCAGCTTCATAATATTCGTTATTATTATGAACCAGATTTTGTATAAACCGGTTCTTGCGATTATGCAAAAACGTCAGGAATATATTAATAACAACAGACTTGCGGCTGACGAGCATGGTAAAAACGCGAACGCGCTTCTTGAGGAAAAAGACAAAAAAATCGGCGAAGCTCACAGAAAATCGCGTGATATTGTTGCGGCTAAAACAGAAGCTATCAAAAACGAAAAATCAAAAGCCTTAAACAGCACAAAATCCGAAATGAGCGAAATGCTCGAGGGGCAAAAAAACGACCTTTACAACGAAAAAAACAGTGTTTATTTCGGCTTCCGCGATAATGTTGCCGATATTGCCAACAATATCACAACAAAACTCATCGGCGAGGGCGTTTCTTTTGAGCCGCTGGCTGACGGCGAGGTTGAAGAGGTAATAAGACAAAATGCTTGATATTTCCTGGTCAAATATACTTAATTCAAACGCATTTAACTTCACAATTCTTGTGATTTTCTTTGCTATTTTGATGAAATATCTGAAACTTCCCGAAGCAATGGAAGCTCAAAGGCGTGATATTCAGGCGTCTGTTGAATCCTCGGATAATCTCAAAAAAGAAGCGGAAGAAGCTTTTCATAAGGTTGAAAAATCGCTTGAAAATCTTCCTGCGGAGCTTGATGAGATTCTTAAAAAAGCTGATTCAACCGCAAAGGCTTTTGAGGCAAAATCCAGAGATGAAATTGAAAAACTTGTTGCTTCAATCAAAGAAAACGCCCAAAAACAGCTTGAGGCAGAAGAAAAACAGGTTCAATCCTCTTTGATGAAAAATGTTAGCAAAGCTTCTGTCGAAGTTGCCCAGAGGCAGGTAAAACGCGCTCTTGACGGCAACAAAGAGCTCCATAGAAAATTTATTAGTGATTTTATCAACAGCATAGACAGACTGGAAGTTTAAATGGCAAATTCGGCTAAAAACATTGATAATAAGCTCATTGCACCCGCAAAAAGATATGCGGATGCGATTCTTGAGATTGCAAAATCCAAAAACGAACTGGATAAATTCCACGAGGATATTAAGACCGTGTGTGATGCTTATGATTCCTCGGAAGAGTTCAAAAATTTCATGAATCACCCGATTATTCCTGCTTCCGAGAAAAAAGATGCTGTTAAAAATATTTTTGACGGAAAAATTGCGCCTGATGTGCTCAATCTTGTTTATATTCTCGTCGAAAGAAATAAATTTTCGCTTATTGACACGATTTTGTACTGTTTTGAAAAAGGGCTGGACGAAGCGAAAAATATTTTGCGCGTTGAGGTCGTTTCAGCGGTTGAAGTCGATGAGGATTTGAAAGAAAACCTGAAAAACAAACTCGAAAACAGGCTGAAAAAGTCGATTGTGCTTGATTATTCGATTAATCCCGAAATTATCGCGGGAATGATTCTGAAAATTCAGGACAAAACAATCGACGGCTCAATGGCTCGCAAACTTGAAAATTTGCAAAGAAAACTTGCATAAAATAAGCAAAAGGGCACAACCCTGTGCCTCCTGACAAAGGAAAAATAACAAAAATTGAATTGAAGATACAATTAAAAGGATAAGTAAAATGGCTACAATAAGACCGGATGAAATTACTTCCATAATCAAAGCAAAAATCGAAAACTATTCTTCGGAAATGGAAGTTTCTAACATCGGCTCGGTTCTCGAGGTCGGCGACGGGATTGCCCGCGTTTACGGCTTGAGAAATGCAATGTCAAACGAGCTCGTTGAATTTGACGACGGAAAAGGAACTCTTGGTATCGCGCTGAACCTTGAAGAAGACAACGTCGGCGTCGTAATCCTCGGCGAATACACGCAAATCAAAGAAGGAATGACCGTAAAAGCTACCGGCAGAATTGCTTCTGTTCCTGTTGGCGACGGATTAATCGGTCGTATTGTAAGCCCGACCGGACGCCCTGTTGACGGCAAAGGCGACATACATTATGAAAAAACAAGACCTGTTGAGCGCGTAGCTCCGGGGATTGTTACCAGAAAATCCGTTCATGAGCCGCTCCAGACCGGTTTGACTGCGATTGACGCGCTCACGCCTATCGGACGTGGGCAAAGAGAGTTGATTATCGGCGACAGACAGACCGGTAAAACCGCTATTGCAATCGATACAATCATCAACCAGAAAGGGCAGGATGTAATTTGTATTTACGTTGCAATCGGGCAAAAAACTTCTACAGTTGCGCAGCTGGCCAAAAAGCTGGAAGATTACGGCGCAATGGATTATTCAATTATCGTTTCAGCGACCGCTGACGAACCGGCTCCGCTGCAATATATCGCACCTTTTGCAGGTATGGCGATGGCAGAAGAGTTTATGGAGCAGGGAAAAGCCGTTCTGATTGTATTTGATGACCTTACAAAGCAGGCTCAGGCTTACCGTGCAATGAGTTTGCTTCTCAGACGTCCGCCGGGACGTGAAGCTTACCCCGGTGATGTTTTCTACCTGCACTCAAGACTTCTTGAGCGTGCTGTAAAATTGAATGACAAACTCGGCGGCGGCTCAATCACTGCTTTGCCAATTATTGAAACTCAGGCAGGCGATGTTTCTGCGTACATTCCGACAAACGTTATTTCAATTACAGACGGCCAGATATTCCTTGAAACAGGCCTTTTCAACTCGGGCATCAGGCCTGCAATCAACGCTGGTATCTCGGTTTCCCGTGTAGGCGGCGCTGCTCAGACAAAAGGTATCAAACAGGTCGCCGGAAAATTAAGGCTTGACCTTGCGCAGTTCAGAGAATTGGAAGCTTTTGCACAATTCGCAAGCGATTTGGACAAAGCAACAAGAGATCAGCTCTTGAGAGGCCAGAAACTTACAGAAGTTTTGAAACAGCCTCAATATTCACCTTTGAGCGTTGCAGAGCAGGTTAGCATACTCTTTGCCGCAAACGAAGGCGTAATTGACGATATTGACAACAACAAAATCGCACAATTCAAAAAAGAATGGTTTGAATACTTCAAATCCAACCTTTCTGAGCTTGAATCAAAACTCAATTCCGGCGCTGCTCTGAGCGATGAAGACAAAAAACAGCTTAGAGAAAGCCTTGATACGTTCAAATCGTCGGTATTCAGTGCATAATTAAGGTGCAAACCTGCAAAATCAACTTTTGCGGGGATGAAACCGGAGGATTGCGTTGATTACCGGCAAAGCCCTGAAAAAAACGGGGTGACAAAATAAAAAGGACTAAAAATGCCAAATTTATTAGATATAAAAGACAGAATAACCAGTATTAAAAACACGCAGAAAATTACGCGTGCGATGAAAATGGTTGCGGCTGCAAAGGTTAAAAAATCAGAAAACCGCGTAAAAGCAGCCCGTCCTTTTGCAAAAGCAATTGCGCAGGCTTTTTCAAGGGCGCTGGCGTCTTCTGACGGTGATTTTTCGGGCGCCGGCTTGAAAATTGAGCGCGCAATTGATAATTATCCAGAGCTTTTGAAAACCCGCTACATAAAAACTGTCGGACTGCTCGTTATTACTTCTAACAAAGGGCTTGCCGGAGCTTATAATGCGAATGTTATCAGGTATGCGCTCAACAAGATTGCGGCTTTGAAAGAACAGGGGCTCGGGGTAAAGGTTTTTGTCGTCGGGCAAAAGGGTTATTCCTCCCTGCGCAGAAAGGAAGCGTCAGCCGGGTTTGAAATTTTGAAAAAATACACTTCAATTTCGGGCGAACCTAATTCTTCCAATGCAATAGTTATTGCGGAAGATATGGCGTCGGCGCTTGTGGGCGGAGTTATTGATAATATTGAAGTTATCACAACGCGTTTCAAAAATATGATGTCATACAAGGTTTCTGACTGGCAGGTTCTTCCTGTTGAGAAAACAGAGATGGAGGCTGAAGCTGGGGTTCATACTATTGACCCGTTAATGCTTTTTGAGCCCGATATGAACCATATTTTGCAAAAATTGGTGCCGATGTATATTTCAAACATCATTTATCAGGCGCTGCTTGAGGCAGTTGCGAGCGAACTCGCTGCCAGAATGATGGCGATGTCCTCAGCAACGAACAATGCTGATGAAATGATTCGCACTCTGACAATCGACTACAACAAAGTCCGCCAGACCGCTATTACGGGCGAAATTCTCGAGGTTGTGTCGGGTGCTGACGCATTGAAAAAATAGGGTTGGCAGAAAAGGCCATAAATGTTATTCTATTGTATGAAAATCTAAAAATACTAAAGGAAATCAATAAAAGTGGGATATAGAATATTAGCAAAAAAAGAATTGTGCTCAAACCAGTACGAACTGACCATTGAAGCGCCTTTTGTGACCAAAAATGCGCAGGCCGGTCAGTTTATTATTTTAAGGGTGGATGAAAACGGCGAAAGAATCCCCCTCACCATCGCTGATTACAACCGCGAAAAGGGCGAATTGACCATAGTTTTCATGGCTGTAGGCTATTCTACAAAAAAATTAGCGCAATTAAACGAGGGCGATGAGATTGCTGATGTCGTCGGGCCGCTCGGCCAGCCTACTCATATTGAAAAATACGGCACTGTTGTATGCCTTGCTGGCGGATATGGCGCTGCTCCGTGCTATTTGATTGCAAAAGCTTTCAAAGACGCCGGAAACAAGGTCTATATGATTATGGGCGCAAGAAATAAAGATTTAATCTTCTGGCAGGACAAAATGAAAGATGCTTGTAGTGAACTTTTTATCACTACAGACGACGGCTCTTTGGGAACAAAGGGTTTTGTTACCGGTGTGCTTGATGACTTGATGAAAAAAGAAAAAATTGATTATGCAATTGCGGTCGGGCCTATGCCGATGATGCGCGCTGTTGCTGATTTGACCAGAGATAAAGGGATAAAAACTGAAGCCAGCATGAACCCGATTATGGTCGATGGAACAGGAATGTGCGGCGCATGCCGGTTGACTGTTGGCGGAAAAGTCAAATTCGCTTGTGTTGATGGGCCGGATTTTGACGCGCATCAGATTGATTTTGATGAAGTTATCAACCGTACAAGAATTTATAAAGATTACGAAAAAAGCAGAGAAGAAAACTGCAACCTGTTAAAACAGGCAGATAAGTTGAAAGTGTAGGAAGAATATGTCAATACCAATATGTCCGTTAATGAGTGCCGGAAATGATATGGAGATAGTATGCGCCCAGGAAAAATGTGCATGGTATATAAAAAACTATAAAACCTGCTCGGTTTACCTGTTAGCTCATAACGCTGCATTAGATATCAAGCAAAAACAAACAAAAGCTGCAGCAAAAAAATAAAATTTTATCAAAATAGCGCTTTTTCTGAAAAGAATCGGCGCTGTTTTTGTAAAAAAAAGAGCCGTTTCGGCTCAGGTACTAATCTGAAGTATTCGGCTTGTGTAAAAACTCATGGTACTGAGTTTAGGTATGTGATAGATAATTTTTTCCTCTAAAATAATTCTTTTATGTTATAAAGAATAGCGCATGACGCAGTGCAGGTCAACATTTCGGATGTTTTTAAGTTTTTTGCTGTTTTGATAAAAAATCTTATTTTTATAAAATAATAACCTCTAAATTTTTAAATTTTTTATGTTTTTTCTTTAAATTTTTATAAAATTTTCATTTTTTCAGGTCAAAATTCATAATTGTTGTAATTTTTACACTTAAATTTGCCATAATATTTTTTACATTTCTTAACAAAAAATAACCCGTCCAAAAACGGGCGGGTTATTACTCCTTAGACTACATATTGTTTTGATTTAAACCTCAAAAAGCTTGAACAGGCGCTCTTGAATGTCCTCTTCGTCGAGCTCGCCGGTCGTTTTGTTTAAATCCATTGCCTTCTGGTAATATTTGGCTGCCTCCATGGGGTCTTTTTGCACCTGATATGCGCGTGCAATGTTAAAGTTTGCAAGTGTGTAATCAGGATTGATTTTGAGGGCTTTTTTGAATAATTCGATTGATTCCCGGACATTTCCTATCCCGTCGAGGTAAATTACGCCGAGATTGTTGTATGCAACCGAATATTCCGGGTCAATTCCAATCGCCTTGTTGTATGCAACAATTGCTTCCTCAACAAAATCCTTTTCCCATAGCGCCATTCCGCATTTTCCATAGGCTTTTGCGTTTTCGGGGTTGATTTTTATTGCGTCGCAGTAGGCTTTTATTGCAGAATCCATATCTTCCTGCGAAAAATAGAGGTCGCCGATTGCAATCTGGCAGTCTTCCGAGGCAGGATTTAAGACGGCAGCCGTCTGATACAGTGCAATGGCCGCTTCCGGGTTTTCTTTTATCTCAAGATAAACCGAACCGAGTGCCTGGCAGACGATTGACGTCCAAATCGGGTCAGGATTTGCGTTAATCGCGGTCTGATAGTGCTCAATTGCTTCATCATGCTGCCCGAGCTGAACCAGCGCAAACGCCATGCTGTTATGATAGAACGGATTTTCGTAATCTATCTCCAGCGCCATGTTAAAGGCGTTTACTGCGCAGAGCGTTTCATCTTTTTGCAGGTAAAGATGGCCCAGTTCATAGTAAATTTTGTCATTTCTTGGCTCGAGTTCAAGAAGTTTTGTGTAACAATCGATTGCCTCGTCGTATTCTGTTTCAAAATAAGCCTGAAGCACAGTTGCGAGTTTTACCAGCGTATCCCTGTCATAGGGATTTGACTCCAGCACTTTTCTGTAGGCATTGACAGCAACTTCGGGAATATGCTCTTTTATGCAGATATCACCGATTTTTCCGTAGAAGACTCCCTCTCTGCCTGTCATTTCTGCTGCTATGTCGTAGGTTTCAATTGCGCGGGATTTTTTGTTGAATTTTTCCAGCAGTCCGCCGTATGTTTTGAACGCTGACACCATAGCATCGTCACTAATACTCTTATAAAACATTTTCAGAGAGGGAAAGTCCCACAATATTGCGATACAGCCCGAGCACGCATAATAAACCATCTTAATAAATTCGGAGAAAGAGGGTTTTTGGGAGTTAATCTTTTCATACAACAGCGCCGCAAGTATCAATCTCGGGCGTGCAGCCATTAGCGGATTGATTTTTATTGCGTTTTTAAATTCGTTTTCTGCTTCCTCAAAGTTTTTTGCCAGTTTGAGGAAATATCCTGTGTAAATGTGTGTATTCGGGTTTTTAGGTGCAATATTTACTGCAACTTTGCACTGTTCAATAGCCGAATCCAGTGAAATTTGCCCGTTTTCATAAAGCAGGGTCGCAAGACGATAGTATGTTTCAGGGATATCCGGATTTTCCTTGATAGCCTGAATATAATAACCCACTGCAGCATTGAGGTCATTGTTGTTGTTTCTTAAAAGGTATTTTTCATGGGACTTTCTTGCTAATTCAAGCAAATCTATGTCTTTTTTTTGATAAAGGGAATCCGCCCCCTGTGATGTCTGGTCTAACATGACTATCCTTCGTGTGTTCGTCTTTTTATTTTTATCGGAAGACATGATTAAAGTCTTTAGGGCATGTAAAAAAATCTCCTCCAAACGCATTAGGAAATATGTATAAAGTTTTTTAAATTTGTTTGTAAATAGTATTTGTTATGTTAGTATAAAGCTATAAATTTCTGCATCAATAGTGTTTTTGGGACACTACTTTCTTGTTAATTTTTGTAACTTTTGACCATAAATATGAGTTAAAGCTAACAAATTTATTATTCAGGATAGTTATTGCATGAGGACTGAGTAAAGCATAGTTAAATAAGGATAAATAAAATGGTTTCGGTCAAGCCGGTCACTTCATTCACTCTTGGGAGAGCTCAAAGTACAGGAAAAAATAAGCAAACGCAAAATCCTCAGGTTTTTTATGCCGAAAATTCTACTGCAGCAGCCAGATTTTTGGATTTGCTTGCCGCAAATAATAAAGCGGTAATTTCTTTCGGCATGAACACTGCTATGCAGCAGAGAATGGTTCATCCTTACGGAAAATTCTACGAATTTGAGGCTTTTAGACCGAGACTTTCTAATTATGCAGCATTTCGCCTGAAAACAGAAGCGGCTGCAAGGATGAAAGGCGTCAGCGCAGAAACGAATCGATACAAATGGCCAAAAATCGACTTAATTAATGCCTGGATGGTCACTGCCGAAACCGCTGAATTTATGTCCGATGGGGGTATGGGACAGGTTGCGGCGGATCTTCCAATGAGTTTCAACAATAAATACGGCCCCAAAGGGCATAAAACTACGGTAATCACCCCGCTTTATAACGGACAGGGCAAAGTTGTCCACAGGCTTGAGCGCGGTAAGGACGGTTTTGATTACTATTACGGCAAAAACTCTGAAGTAAAAATCCCGCTTGAGTATGTCGGATATGTAAATGTTCCGATATATGACGGATCGCCTGATTCAAATACCGGTTTGAGGGATAATCAGGTCAGAGTTTTAAAAGGCCGCCATAAAAATACTGATATTATTTTCCTTGATACCTCAAATAATAAGGCTAAAAACGATAAAGGGCTGCCTATTAAAAATTGTAATATTTTTGGTATTACCGCAGGCAATTTCAAGCTTGATCCATATACAAACAACGGAACAGACCCAATTACAAGAATGTCTTATTTCTCAAAGGCAGTTTATGAAACAATGAAAGCTGCAAAACAGGGAAAATTGGATGGAATTAAGCCGCCAAACGTTGCAATATTAAATGATTGGTCGGCCGGAACGGTTGCACCGCTTACAAAATACATGGCCGCAACAGAAGCTGATTACGGGCAGATTGACCATGAAACCGGCAAGTATTTTGATGAATTGCCGACTATTTTCATTGTCCATAACGCAGAACACCAGGGCCCTTCAAAAGGAAATGACAATCTCCACAGAATGTCAGTTTTTGCGACACTGCTGCAGGGATTTTCTGCGGATATCCTCTCGCATGCGAAAACTTTTGATATGCCGTGGCAATACAAGGATTACGGGTTGGAAAATTCCATGATGATTCATAATGATTTCAACTCTATGATGTGCGGTGTTTCACTTGCGGACAGAATTGTTCCTGTGTCCGAAAATTACGGTCAGGAGCTTTTAAAATCCGATGTAAAATCAAAAGGTCTGACCCCTATCTTCGCTGAACGCAGCCGGTATCATACAATGACGCCGATTATGAACGGATATACAAAATCTACCATCGTTCCTGATGAAAAAAATATGAATAACATACTCAAACAAATTCGTAACGATGTAAATATTGACGGTTATAAAATTGATTTGAGCAATGTTGAGCTGCTTCCTTACGAAGCTGCTGATGACAGGGCTTTTGAGATAAGAAATCGCAATAAAAATGAAATTATGTCCATTTTCCAAAAAATCGTGGAAAGAGAACAATCTTCTCAGCGAAAATCGCTAAGCCCGACCAGAAGATATTTTATTGACGAAGACGCTCTCAATATAGACATTTCCGGAATAAAAGATTTTAAAGATGTTCCGGTAATCGGCCATGTAGGGCGAATTGACCCTCAAAAAGGCATGGATACAATCTTCTGGGGCACTCTTTACAACCTCGGATTGAAAGCAGAAAAAGAAAATATTCCAAAAGACAAGCTTCCGATTGTTATTATGGGCGGAAATATCTCCAGCCCTGATACATATAACAGGCTGAAAGAGATGAAACGCCAGATTACTGACAGATTCCCTGATTTGGGCAAGAGAATCATTATATTTAAAGGATTTTTGCATACACATCTGCTCGTTAGCGCGGCTGATATGTTCGCAATGCCGTCGGTATTTGAACCCTGCGGTCTGACGCAGATAGAAGCAATGGCAAAAGGCTGCGTACCTGTCACAACCTCAACCGGCGGGCTTGTTGACACCGTAAAAGACGGAATTGACGGCTTTAGACCGCCTGTGCATTATGACAACGATAACAAAGACAAGGGAATTGCTGTTTACGGAAACGCAAATTGCGGATTCTACAGCAACACAGACGCTTACACAGATGCGTTCAACAGGGCTCTTGATACTTTCTATAATGATAAAGACAAGTTCCGTGAAATCCAGAAAAACGCAATGGCGAACGACTTTAGCTGGGATAAAGACGGCGGCTCGATTGACAAGTACTTTAATTTGATGAAAACAGGGAAAATGAGCGCTTAGGGGGCAAATAAATATGAAAGTCCAGCAACATGCAAATTATTATCAAAATTTTGGCGCAAAACTCGGCACCAGAGCCGTTTTTTATCTAAAAGATACGCCGGAAAAGCTTGACGTTTTAAAACGGAATTTTGCTTGTATGGGTGAGCCGACGACGGTTGTTGATATTATGTCCCGAGAAACCAAAAAGGGAAAACTCTATTCTTTGCGTGTTTTTAATGAGGTTTTTGGCACACAATACAGCAGAGCATTGCTGAAAGACAACAAAAATACAGATGTTGTTTCATATTTTGCCCGTGATTTTTTGCCGGAGCTTGAAAATGTTACAAGAACAAAAGTTTTATTTGCGGAGGATTCGATTTTTAAGCAGGTTGTAAAAGAGCATTGCAGTCCATTCCCGCTTGTTGAGCATTTGTTTAATATAATCAAAAAAGCAAAGGAAAACGGAAAAGTTCTGAGTCCGGAAGTTATGAATCGGTATTTTAGATAATCATCCGATTAAACTTCAGCTAAAATCTCGACAGGATATCCTCCTGCGATTTCTTCTCTTGCAATGACTTTCACAGTCGTCATCAGCTGCGCAAGAACAAACGCCGTAATCTGGCGGATTTCCATCGGCACGATAAGCACGATATTTTCGGGCAGAATTCCTGCTTTTTCTGCATTTTTGTACAAACCCTGCGCAATCGCTTTTATTCTGGAATTGTCAATTCTGATAACAGGATTTTTTCCTGACATTTTCGCCTGAAAATATTTTAAATGCTCGGCAGAAAGCTCAAAAGCCTGTATAACATTGTTTTCATTTGCCGCACTTTGCGAAATCTGGCGTCCGAGCGCATGACGAACCTTTGACAAAAGGTCTTCTTTTGTCTGCTCATCGGCAAAATCATTGATTTTTTCAAAAATAAACAGGATATCTTTGACAGAAACCCGCTCTTTAATCAGATTTGTGAGAATAAACTTCAACTCCGCAATTGATACAAAATCAGGGATTATATTTTCAATTAAATAAAGGTTATTTTCCCCGACGAGCTCAATGTAGCGGTTTATATCGTTATAATCAAATATATCCTCAACATATTTTACACAAACGTATTCCAGAGCGCGCGCAACAACCTCGGATGCGGTTAAACCGTGCGCCCAGAAGTCTTTTGTCTTCTCCTGTGGCACCCAGAGGACGCTTTTTCCGCTTAAAAAGTCAACTTCTTTGATTGCGTCTTTCAGGCCTTTGGGCGAATTCAGCTCATCTTTGAAAAACATAAGGCAGCCGGGGTAAACAGCGCCTTTGAAAGCGCAAACACCCCTTACATCAATCTGAAATTCGTTTGATAAAAGCGCTTCATCGTTTTCAAATCTTATTTTCGGTATGATATAACCCAGTTCTTCGGCAAGTTTTTGCCTGATTTTTACTGTCTGTGCCACCAGATTTGCTTCCAAATCCGGATTTACGAGCTCAATGTTTTCTTCGCTCAATTTTATACAAATTTTGTCCTGTCCGATTTTATCAGTCATAATTTCCGGTGAAATTACGCGCTGGAGGTCTTTTCTAAGGGCTGCAAGCTCCTCCATGCAAACGGACATTTCTTTGTTAAGTTTCTGGCGCTGATGTTCGGAAGTTTCATCAATAAGTGCGCGGATTTTGTTGATTCTGTTCCTTTTGTCTTTGATTTTTCTCTGAATATCAACACAAAGCTCAAAAGGCTCATTTTCAGCTGAAATCATCTTTTGCATCTGGGTTTTGTAGCCGAAAAGCTCATCAAAATCGTCGTCTTCTTCGGGTTCTTCCTGCGCGTCGCGTGCGAAAATGCAGTTGAAATTGAAACCGTCGTCGCCCTCGACCTCGTGCATTGTATAAATTTCCCAGCCCTGTGCGGACATTTCGTTTAAAAGGGTTTCGAGCTCCTGCGTGTTTTCGCTTGAGCAGGTTTTTATGCAATATCTGGTGCCTGTTGGTTTCATTTTTCGTCCTTTTTAGTCTTCCAGCTGTTTTATGTCGATATTGTATTCCGGTTCTTCCTGATATGCGGCGGTTACGGAGTCGTCAATTTCAATATTGACTTCGCCGTCAATCATTTCAATATCTTCTTTTTTGTATTCGCTGATTTTGCCGTCTTCAAGTTTTACCGTGATTTTTCCGCTCAAAAAGTTCAAAAGGCAGACTTTTCCGAGCCCGTCGGGCGTCATTACGCCGGAGCCGATGGGCGGCATGTGTTTTGCAAAATCAATATAGTTTTTATACTCATAATCAAGGCAGCAAAGCAATCTTCCGCAGGTTCCGGAGATTTTTCCGGGAGTAATGGGCATTCCCTGGTCTTTTGCGAGTTTTATGTTGATTGATTCAAAATTTCTCAAAAAAGTGCAGCAGCAAAAGGGTCTTCCGCAAAGCCCGTTGCCCTCAAGCAGCGCGGTTTCATCCCTCACGCCGATATGTCTCAAATCAATGCGGACGCGTTTGAACACCTGCGTTAAATCTTTAAGCAGCCCTCTAAAATCCACCCTTTCCGGCGCGGTGTAGTAGAAAGTTATCTTTCTTTTGTCAAAAGTGTATTTTGTTTTGACAAGATTCATGTTCAAATTGTGGCTTGCGACCATACTTTTGCAGGTTTTGAACGCTTCTTCCTCTGCAATTTCGAGTTCTTCAAGTGCGGCCCTGTCGTGTTCGCCGAGAACGCGAATTAAATGGAGCGGTTCTGTTTTCTTTTTCTGCCAGGCTTTTGCAACCGCATCGTTAATTGCATAAACCTTTGCAACTTCCTCGCCGCTTTCCGTTCTCACAAGAACCTGCTGCCCCTGCTCGACATGCGCGGTTTCCGGAACAATCAGGGGATGAAATATGTTTTTTATAATTGTTACTGCGTATTGTGTCATTAAAAACTTCCTTTTTTAATATTTTAGCATAAATCGAGGTTGTTGTTTAATTGTAAATTAATGCTTTCATGCCGGATTTTGAAGAGTGGGATAAATGTTTATCAATTTTGCTGCAGGAAGCGTGATTTTTGCGCCCTTGCGACCCTGAACCAAGTTCAGGGTGACGGAAACCGCGCCGTCATTCCGGGCTTGACCCGGAATCGCAAGATTGAAGTCGATAAGCCACGTCCTCGCGACCCTGAAACAAGTTCAGGGTGACAAAAAGCCTGCTTTTGATTCCTAATTAACTCCGAAAACCTTAAACATGCTGCGCTGTGCAGCTTGTTGTCAGGCAAACGATTTTGTTTATACCATTGCGCTCAAACTCTGAAATTATCTCATGCAGCGTGCTTCCTGTGGTCAAAATATCGTCAATAATCAGGAGATTTTCCCCGCGGTACAAATTTTTCTCACATTTGAACGCCATGTGCAGATTTTTCTGCCTTTCCTCTTTTGAAAGCCTGTACTGGGCTTTTGTTTCCTTGATTCTGGCGATTAATTCTTCTTTTATTTCGTAGCCGCTAATTTTTGCAAATTCGTTCGCAACCAGCGTCATATGATTGTAACCGCGCTTTTTCAAGCGCTTTTTGTGCAGCGGAACAGGCACAATAACAAAATTTTTTCCAGCATATTCTGTATTTTTCCACAAATCGTACATTAATTTCGCCTGAAAATGAGCCAGTTCATACTGGTTGTGGTATTTTACGGCGCGAATAAGCTTTGTTACGTCCTTTGCATAAACAGCAGCGCTAAAAACCGGCAAATTATCAAGCTTTATGACCGGCTGCGGCGGCAAAAGTTCAATTGAATCGTAACATTTTGAGCACATTACAGTGGATTCTGCACAGGAACGGCAGAAATAACAACGCTTTTTGTATATCAAATCGAGCAATTGCGCAAAAATATTAATCATATTAATAATTATAATACGAATCGGGTTTGTATGGTAAAATGGAACTCATCAACCTGAAAGAGAGAGAAAAATGAACGTAATTATAATGATTTTGTTAATAAGCTTGCTTATTCTTGTGCATGAGGCGGGGCACTTCCTCGCAGCGAGAATGATGGGCATAAAAGTGGATAAATTCGGCTTCGGATTGCCTTTCGGGCCTACGCTTTTTGAGGGGCAAATCGGCGATACAAAGATTCTTGTCCATGCGCTTTTGCTCGGGGGGTATGTTTCTTTTCCGGATGACGATGAAAACTCGGAAATTCCGATGGATTCTTCCGAAAGGTTCTCCAACAAGCCTGTATGGCAAAGAGCGGTCGTTATTTCGGCGGGTGTTATTGCGAATGTTCTGTGTGCGATTGTTCTTGTTGTTATGACTGCGATAATCTGGCACAAGCTTCCTGCGGGCAAATATGATATTTATATTGCCAGAATCGTTGCGCCAAAAGAGGCTGCAATTTACAAATCCGGCATGCAAACCGGCGATAAAATCCTTAAAATCAACGGTTCTGAGATAATTTATCCTTTTCAGGTCAATAAATACGCCCAGATGAGCAAAAAACACGACGGTTTTGTTTCTCAGGAAAAATATGAGGCTGTTCTGGGTGAATTGCAGGCTAAAAACCCGAAAATCACCGATGGCGAAATCTCAAAAGGCACGAAAATAAATCTTGTTGCGCCAACGGATGAAAATTCTATAAAACTTTCAAATGAGGTTCTTCTCGGGCTTGAGCAGCCAAAAACAGGCGAAATCGAGCTCACAAAAGAAGAAATCGATTTGAGAAACAAAATTCAGGGAGAAAAAACTTTCGTTGTTGAAGAAAATAACAACATTACCCTTGAAAATATCGCAAAAGCGCTTTCCGATACGCAAAAACCGATGAATTTCACGGTTCTTCGCGACGGAAAAGAGATTGAACTCAAGCCGATTTACTCTGATGAAAAGGGCATGATTGGAATTCAGCAAAATCTTCAGGAGGTTTTGATTCCGACAAAGACTCCTGCGCAAATTTTAACAAAATCCTTTGATTATCTTTGGACAAATACGGAAATGATGGTCATCGGGCTCGGAAAACTGTTCACAGGGCAGATTCCGATGAAAGATTTGCATGGAATTGTTGCGATTACAAAGCTCGGCGGGGATGTAATCCAGAATCAGGGGCTGTTTAAGGGGCTGCTTTTGACGGCGATTATTAGCATGAACCTTGCTATTATCAATATTCTGCCGATTCCGGCACTTGACGGCGGGCATTTGATGTTTTTGATTATTGAAAAAATCAAAGGCCGTCCGGTCAACGAAAAAACGATTGAAAGAGTCGCAAATACGGGATTTTTCATACTCATAGCGCTGATGCTGCTGATTATTCTAAACGATATCTTCGCTCTGGTAACAAAACAGATATAAAATCATGCAAATCACGGGCGGCTATTTAAAATCAAGAAAAATCATCTCACCAAAAGGCGCCAATGTGCGGCCTACACTTTCCAAAACCCGCGAAAGCCTCTTTAATGTTCTTGCGAATTTGATTGATTTTGACGGTTCGGCGTTTTTGGATGTTTTTGCGGGTTCGGGGATAATTGGCTTTGAGGCTGCTTCGCGCGGGTTTGATTCTGTTGATTTTATTGAAAAAGACCGAAAAACCTTTGCGCTTTTAAAGGAAAATGCAAAAATACTGGGCGTTTCTGCGGGGATTTTTTGCGGCGATGCACTGAAACTTCTCAAAACCGTTTCAAAAACCTACGGGGTGATTTACGTTGACCCTCCTTATGCAATGGGGCTTTATGACGATGTTATCCGGATTATTAAGGAGGAGAATCTTTTAAAATCAGGGGGGATTCTGGTTCTTGAACATCCGCAGAGCCTGAAAATTGATTTTAATGGCTTTGAAATCATTAAGCAGAAAAAATATTCGGATAAAATTTTAACATTTTTGAAGTAAATTTTATTTTTTAGCCCCGAATTCTTTATTTTGTTTGGTGTATTTGTATATTGCAAATCCGGCAAGGATGATAAAACCAGCAAGACCGGTTATTTGCCCGAGAAGATCAAGATTCATTCTCTGCCTCCAATGATTGTATAAGTTTAAATACTTCTGTTCTTCTAATGAAATAAGCATTGAGAAACAGCAGAGCAAAAATTATACCAATGAATCCAATTATATATTTGATTAATGATGGTTCATTAAACACAAAAGCAAACGAGCCGCCACCAACAATGAAAACTGAGCCCCAAAGATGCGACATTTCGTTTCTCAGTAAGTTTAATTTTTCAATTTTTGCTGTTTCTTTCATGCCCAAAGTTTAGCATTTTTGCTTACAAATTGCAATTTTGTATTATAATGCAATAAAAAAAGCCGCTAATTAAGCGGCTTTTCATCTTTTTCAACTTTTCCAATTTTATTCTAAACTTTTAATACAAAACCGCCGTTGTCAGCATTGTGGATTGCGTCTTCGTTGAGTTTAGCGCGAAGATTTTTGATATATTTGTAAACATAATCTCTGGGCAGCTCAAGAACCTGCGCAAGCTCTTTTGCATATACAATGTGGTTTTTGTTATTAAGAAAATGTTCAAAAACAGCCTGTTCGCGGGGGGTAAGGTTCTTTTTAAAGGTTAGCTGAATGTTTTCTGTTGTTGAAATTGCAGGTTTTTCAGCTTTTTGTGCTGCAGGTTGTTTTGCTGCTGGCGCTTTTTTCGGTTTTTCTGTTTTTGCCGGTTTTTGGGCTTTTTCGGGCTTTTTCAATCCGGCTTTTTTAGCCTGTACAGATTCTCTCGCAGAAAGTCTGATATCTTCCATTTCTCTTTCGCGTTCAAACGACTGCTGCGCAAGAGAGCTTATTTTTTCAGCTTTTACCTGATATGTTTTGACAGGAGCAGCCTCCTCAATCGTGGTGAACGAGTTGTGCTTGAGCGCTATATCCACCATATCGTTAGTTTCTTTTTCATCGCTTATGACTTTTCCGAGTCTTTGAGCGTATTCTTCGAGAGTGATTCTTTCCAGTGAACTTCTCCATTTTCTAATCTCTTCCTTGCTCAAATAATCAGGCATTTGTATTATCTCCTTGACTCAAACTGTTTACCTGTCCGAAATTACGGACACCCGAAGTTGAAAATCTAACTATTCTTTTTTGGGGGCGAATGTGCTTTTTCAACAATCCGCTATTTTAACATTAATAACTTTGCCTTCGGGCAATTATTAATTTAGCATGAAAAATTTTAAAAAATCTCAAAATATGTAGTAATTTTAAAATTATTATTAAAATGTTTACAAACTATTGATTTTTTTGAAGTAGCATTCTTACTTCATTTCTTATTTTTCTGTCTTCTTCAAAAATTTCATCAATAGACGGTTTGGAAATGTTGTTATGTTCGTCAATCATTCGTTTTGTGATTTCATAAATTTTCCCGAGCGAAATTTTTCCGTCTAAAAATGCAAAAACAGCCTCCTCGTTTACTGCATTTAAGCAGACAGGGTAAGTTCCGCCGGCTTTTCCGGCTTCGTAAGCGAGTTTTAAGGACGGAAATTTTACTAAATCCGGTTTTTCAAACTCCAGCCTTGCCGCTTTTACAAAATCAAAACCTTTTGACTCAATTCCCTCAACCCTTTGCGGATAACAGAGCGCATATTGAATCGGAATATGCATACTGGGGAAGCCGAGCTGCGCAATCACGCTTCCGTCTTTGTATTCAACCGCACTGTGCACAATACTTTGCGGATGAACAACTACATCGATTTTTTCATAAGGCATATTGAAAAGATGGTGCGCTTCTATCACCTCAAGCCCTTTGTTCATAAGGGTTGCCGAATCAATTGTTATTTTTTTGCCCATATTCCATTTCGGATGGGCAAGCGTCTGTTCAACCGTTGCATGGTGCATTTCTTCGATTGTTTTTGTTCTGAAAGGGCCTCCTGATGCGGTAATTATGAGTTTTTCCACCTCATTTATATTTTTTATGCACTGATGGATTGCAGAATGCTCGCTATCTACCGGCAAAAGCGAAATTCCGCTTTCTTTGACCTTTTTCATAACAATATCGCCCGCCATAACAAGCGTTTCTTTGTTTGCAAGCGCAATATCTATTTTATTTTCGATTGCTTTCAGCGTGGGTCTTAAACCTATTTTTCCCGAAACAGCAACGAGAATCATATCATTCTCCGTGTCGGACGCAACCGCATCCAGCCCCTCGTCGCCGTATAAAACCTCAATATCCGGGAATTCCGCCTGCAAAATCTTCGCATTTTCGGCTGTTTTTGTGCAGACAACTGATGGATTGACCAGCTTTATTTCTTCTCTTAATTTTTCAATATTGTCCCCGCCGCAAAGCGCTTTTACTTCAAAATTTTTATTAACTTTTGACAAAACTTCCACAGCCTGCGTTCCGATTGAGCCGGTTGCGCCGAGAATAGAAATTTTTTTCTTAACTCCGTCCATATTTATATCCGTTTAATCTGCTAAATCGCCTGCATTTCCGGATTTTTGCCCGAAATTCCCGCAATGCGAATCAATACCTAATTAATTATATCCTAAACAAAAGAAGCGTGATGTTTGTTTAAAAAATATGTTTGTGTTATAAAAAAAATACCATACGAATTCTTTCGTATGAGGCTTAAAGACAGGACGTATCTTTTAATTGAAAAATATAAAACTCGCGAAACACGCAGGTTTTTGCTACGGCGTAAAAAGGGCCGTCGAAACAACAAAAAGGTTAAAATCTGAAAATAACGACAAACAAATTTGGGTTCTTGGCGAATTAATTCACAATTCTCACGTCATTAACGAACTCTCAAATCTTGGCATACATACTGTTGACGAATTGCCCTCAAACGGCTGCGGAATCTGCGTAATAAGGAGCCATGGCGCTTCGCCTGCTGTTTTTGAAGATATAAAAAATAAGGGCTATGAAATTGTTGACCTGACCTGCCCTGACGTGAAAAAAGTTCAGCAAAAGGCGATTCAGCTTATTCAAGATGGCTATACACTCGTTATCGTAGGCAAGCCCGAGCACCCTGAAGTCGCTGCAATCAGAGCAAATGCAGAGATTTACGGCGATAATATTATCGTTGCGCCCGACGTGGAATCGCTGAGCGGGTATGAACAGGAGATTAAGTCGAAAAAGAAAATCGGCGTTGTTGTTCAGACGACGCAGAGGATTGAAAATCTCAAAAAAATAGTGGATTATTTAACCGGAATCTCAAAAGAGCTTCTTATTTTCAATACAATTTGCGCTTCTACGTCTTTAAGGCAGAATGAGGCGAGAAATCTTGCGCAGGAATCGGATTTGATGATTGTTGTAGGCAGCCGAAAAAGCGCTAATACAACCCATCTTGCCGAAATCCTCACAGGAATCACCCCGACAATCCACATTGAAACCGCAAAAGAGCTTTCTGACCACATGGAGCTCCTTGACAGGGCCCAGAATATCGGAATCACCGCAGGTGCTTCTACTCCGCAGGAAATCATTGATGAAGTGATATTTGAGCTCGAAAAATTGTAACATATCGCCGGGGAGCTTAAAAAATCCCCCCAAAATCTTTAAATAATCAAAAAACAATATGAAAGGAAAATAAAAACATGGCAAAAACATCAGAAAAGTCCCAGATGGACGAATTTGAAAGACTTCTTGAAGAATCTTTCACCACAAAACTCAATGTAGCAGACGTTGTAAAAGGCGTTGTTGTAAAAGCTGAAAATGACGGATTTCTGGTTGATATCGGAGCAAAATCTGAAGGTTTCCTCCCTCAAAGAGAAATTCCGTCTTCAATGCTCACTGAAAACCCGCTCAAAGTAGGCGACCAGAAAGAATTTTACATTCTCAGAGAAGACGAAAAAGAAGACGGCGGAATGCTGCTTTCATTGAAAAAAGTTGCTTGCGCTCAAGCCTGGCAGGCGCTTCAAAACGCTAAAATTTCCGGCGAAACAGTTGTTGCGAAAGTTGTTTCTCTCGTTAAAGGCGGCGTTATTGTTGAAGTTCAGGATTTGCGCGGATTTATCCCCGCTTCTCAGTTGAGAACCGGCATGCCTTTTGACGGTTTGATGAACAAAGAAATTGAAGTTAAAGTTCTTGAAGCTGACGCAAAAAGAAACAAACTCATTCTTTCTCAAAGACAGGCTCTTGCTGAACAAAGAGAGCAGCTGGTTGACGATGTTATTTCTAACCTTGAAATTGACCAGATTGTTGAGGGTGAAGTTGTCAGAATCGCTGATTTTGGTGCATTTATTGACATTAACGGCGTTGACGGGCTTCTTCCGATTTCTGAAATCTCCTGGCAGAGAATCAAACATCCGTCCGATGTTCTTACGCTCGGTCAAAAAATCGAAGTTAAAATCCTTAAAATTGACGAACAACTTAAAAGAATCAGCTTGAGCTTGAAAAGAATCGGCGACAATCCGTGGGAAGAAATTGAAGATAAATTCAAAGAAGGCGAAGTTATCACCGGTACTGTCAACAAAGTAACCTCTTTCGGCGCTTTCATCAACATTTTCCCGGGCGTAGAAGCGCTTCTTCCCGTAGCTGAAATGGAAGATTCAAACGCTAATCCGTTCGATATCTACAAAGCAGGCGACGAAGTTAAAGTGATGATTAAAAAATTCACACCTCAAGAACACAGAATCGCTTTGAGCGTTAAAGATATTAACGGCTAATTGCCTGATAGTGTAGAAAAACAGCTTTCCGCGCGGAGAGCTGTTTTTTTTATGCAAAATTTTCTGACAGTGCGGAAAGCCGCTTTTTCACCGCCTCTAAATCCCTCATCATAAACCATCTCGGCGAACCCGACTCTGTTGAATGATTTCTTAACAAATATGACGGATGAAAAATTACCATTGCGTCAATATCGTCAAAAATGTTCAGCCATTTGCCCCGAACCTGCGAAATTTTGAAATCTTCTTCAATAAACGACTGCGCTGCGGTTGCGCCGCAAAGAAGAATGATTTTGGGCTTCACAACAGCTATTTGTGCGTCTAAATAAGCACGGCAGGCGATTTTTTCTTCGTGAGAAGGCACACGATTCTGCGGCGGCCTGCATTTTATCGTGTTTGCTATGTAAATCTGATTTGCTCTGGAAATTCCCGCTTTATCGAAAAATTCGTTCAAAAGTCTGCCGGAACGCCCGACAAAAGGCACTCCTGTCGCATCTTCTTCCGCTCCGGGCGCTTCTCCGATGAGCATAATTTCCGCATTGGGCGAGCCATCGGAAAAAACAAGGTGCGTGCGCGTTTTATGGAGCTCACAGGCGCGGCATTGAGTGCAAACGGTCTTGATTTCTGATAAAACTTTGGCTTTTTGCACTGCGTCAGAGCACTTTATTTCAATAAGATGCTGAACCATTCTTTCTCCTGAAAATGCGCGAATATATTTATATTATACCATACCGCAGCACTTTTTGTATTTTTTTCCGCTTCCGCAGGGGCATAAATCGTTTCTGCCGGGCTTAACAGCGGGCTGCGCGGGCGCTTTTTTGTTCGGGTCGGGAATAAATCCCATCAAATCCGAAAACGCCTTTGATGAATAAAGCACGCTCGTTGGCGAGAAGATTTTTTTGTCCAGAAAATGCTGTTTGAACCTCGAAAGTATTTCTTCAAAGCTCATTTGCGATTCATAAATCTCATTAACGCGGTTTACGAATTCAGGGTATTTTTTGTTAAGCCTTTCGACAAGCGCGGAGCTCATTTTGTCGTTTTCAAGGAACTGTTTTACGCAAACATCCCAGCCCTGAATTTCTTTGAAGTTTTCAGCTTCAAAAATTTTGCACAAAGTTCCCCAGAAAGGCACAATATAAAGTCCGAGCCCCTCTTCAAAGATGATTCCGACGTCATATTTTGTTGAATGGCTTGAAAAACCGCCCAGCGACTTTTCAAGATAGTTGTTATAACTGCTGTTGAACTCTGAAACCGGCGAATAGCCAAAATTTTGCGGTGCAATGACCAGTTCACGGATTTTTTGCGCGTCGGTTATTTCATCAAGACAAAAATCGTTAAATGCAGCGATAACGTTGTCCGCAGCGTCATTAATCGTCAAAACTTCGTCCGTTTCAAAGCATTCATTGAACTTTGTGCTGAACTGTTTCAGCTCTTTTACGATATCTTTCATTTTTGCTTTGTTGTCAGCATAAACTCTTTCCGGTTCTTCAATGATTTTTGCAACAGCGAGCTTTAACATTTCGTCTTTTTTCAGGGAGGACATTGTTTCTGTGATTTCGAGCAGAAAATACTCGTTTTCAAAGCAAAAAATCCTTGCCAGAAGATAAGTTCCTTTGTAAATTCCCCTCAAATGCGACATTTTTACAAGCGGAATTACCGTATAATCCTTTTCGTTCACAAGATTGTACAGCTCGAATGCATTTTTCAGCACATTTTTAACCTCAAAAACCGTGTTCATTGAGGACTGGAGCGCTTTTAAAAGTGTTTTTTGGTGAGAATCGAGCTTTTTGTTTTCTTTTGCATAAAGAGAGAAAACCGTGTCGCCTTCTTTGTTCAAAATACGCTCAAAAACGTAGCTGACGAGCAGCGAATGAACTTTGGATTCAGGTGCATTATATGCGCCGATAGTTTTCAGGTAGTTTTCAAAGTCGGTTTTTATTGTTTCGTTTTTTGCTGCAAAATCAAGAATATTAGCCAATTCGTTGCTTATTGATGATACTTTTTCTATAACCGACATTTAATCAATCTCCTTTAATTTCATTACTGCACTGTGCCGTGCTGTTTTTCCGTTTTCTTTCCTGTAAGAAAAGAATATATCACTGGAATCAAAAGTACAATAGCCGCATAGGTCAATCTCATTGACGCCGTTTTCTTCCAGCTGGTAAAAATTCACTTTTTTCAGGTCAATGTTGAACTTTCCGGCGTTTTCGTCATACCTGTAACATTCTGTTTGGCTGGAATTTATGGTATTTATGATTTTTTCAAAAACATCTTTTTCTACCTGATAATTTTTTGCACTGATTGCCGGCCCGATGACTGCAATTACGTCAGATGGCGCTGTTTCGTAATAGTTTGCCATAAATTTCAAGGTTTCGGGCACGATTTTGGCTGCGGTGCCGCGCCAGCCGGCATGGGCGATTGCGCCGATATTGTTTTTTTTATCATAAAGCATGACCGGCACGCAATCCGCAAAATTCAGCGCGATAGCAAGGTTTTTGCTGCTCAAAACCAGCGCATCCGTTTCAGGATATTCAGATTTCATTTTTTGCGCAATCGTTATGTTGCTGCTGTGGGTCTGGGTCGGTGAAATCAGGGCTTTTGTGCTGATTTCGAGGTGGTTGGCAACGATTTCTCTGTTTTGCAGGCATTCTTCAGCGATATCCATTGCTCCTGCCGCAATCGGAAGCTCCCGTGTGGTAAAAAAATGCTCAACCATCGGCAGCATTGTCGATTTTAAAACTTTTTTTCCGGCAATTTCGTCAAAATAGAACATTTTTATTTCTCAAAAGTATTAAACAACCTGTCACCGGCGTCGCCAAGCCCCGGGAGGATATATCCTCTTGCATTTAGCCCCTCGTCAATGGTGGCAGTAACGATTCTGAGCTCCGGAAACTCCGAGGTCAGCGCCATAAACCCCTCCGGAGCTGATACAATGGACACGAAAGTTAGGTTTTCAAGGGCAATTCCCCGTTTTAAAAACAGTGAAACCGCTGCAATCGCTGAATTTCCGGTGGCAAGCATCGGATCAAGTATAAAAACTCTTTTATTTTGCGGATTTGCATACTCAACAGGTGTTTTATCATAGTACCAGACGGGTTTTAGGGTGATTTCGTCGCGGTACATGCCCACATGCTGCACGCTCGCCTGCGGAATTATCTCGCTGGCTACGTCCGAGAGCGCAAGCCCCGCTCTCAATATTGGTGCAAATATTATTTTTACATCATTATCGAGCATTTTTGAGCGGCATTGCGCAAGAGGCGTTTCTACTGTGTATTCTTTTAACGGCAAGGTTTTTGCAGCCTCAAAAATCAGCAATGAAGCAAGTCTTCGCAGTGAATTTCTGAATCCGTCGGAGTTTACGTCTTTGTTTCTTATCACTCCGAGGTTGTGCTCGCACAGCGGGTGATCGAGCACTGTCAAATATTGGGAATTAAAAGCTGTTTTCATTGTATCTCCAGTCTTTTAGTGATTTCGGAATGCTGGAATTCAATTTATCCAGCATATTGTGCGTATCTTTTAAAAATACAGGATGTTTTATGAGGTTTTGTAGCTGGGCATAGCGCCTGTCGTTGAGCATTTCCGTGAATCCGGAGGTCGCAAATACGATATTTTGCGCAATCTGGTTTCCGTAAATATAAAAATCCTGCAATCTTCGCGGTTCAATTGTTGTGATAATGTTTTTGCTGCTGTCTGTGCTGTCCAGAGCGGTTAAATCAAGCGATTTTGACCCGCCCATGCCCGTAAATTCGACAGTTGCGCTCATTTTCTTGGGCATTTTGAAATTTTTGTCCGTGATAATGAAAGTTACGAAAACTTCATCATTTACGAGCGAGATATTTGAAACATAACCGACCTGATAGCCCTGAAGTTTAACCGGAGAGCCTTTAATCAGCCCGTCAACGTCCTTAAAAAACACATAATAGGTGTAATTTTTTCTCACATCGGCGTTGTGAACGTAAATGCCTATAAAAAGGGCAGTAAAAATTATCAGCCCCCATACAAAAAGTTCAACTATCCACATCATGTGTTTTTTCATAATATTTATTATACTTCGCATGTACGATTTTTAGTAAATTTCTTTAAAAACTTTACCAAAGTCGGGTTTGACTTTATAATAAAGTAACAGTCATTCCGAACTCGTTTCGGAATCGCAAGGACAAACACAAACCGCACAAATCTTGCGACCCTGAATCAAGTTCAGGGTGACAAAGGAAAAAATGTCATTCCGAACTCGTTTCGGAATCGCAAGGGCAAACGCAAACTGCACAAATCTTGCAATTCTGATTAAATTCAGGGTGACAAATACCGAAAATTCATAATATTCGCTCAATATGAGGTAAAATGTCCGATATTTCGACAGCACAGTTCTTAAAAGAAGCTTTTCGCCTCCAATCCGAAAAGCACTATAAACAGGCAATTGAGGCTTTGTACAAGGCGCTTTGCCTTGAGCCGGAGAATGTCGAAATTCTTTCCCAAATCTCGCATCTTTACTTTTTGATGAACAATTATGAGCGTTCTTTTGAGTATGCTGAAAAAATTCTGGAAATCGACTCATCTCACCTTGATACTTTGCATACAATTGTGAATATCTGCCGCCAGAATAAAGATTTTAAACGCGCAGTTTCGCTTGCTGAACGGCTTTTTAACGCAAGCCCCTCGCAGGAGAATTTTATTTTGTACCTTGAGCTTCTTTCTCAAAGCGGCGAGCATGAAAAATTGCTTGCGCTCATTGAAAAAGCCGCTTCAAGAAGCACAAACGAGCGGGTTCTTTTCTTAAAGGCGTTTTCAAATCTGAAATTGAATAATATTTCTGCTGCCGTCGAAATTCTGAAAGAAATACTGAGAATTAACCCCCAGAGCTACGATGCGCGCTTTTATCTGGGTGTTGTTTATTACAATCGTGCTCAGTTTGATGAAGCTGAAAAGATTTTCAAAAAAATCCTAGAAACAACGCAATGCGACCGGACTTACAACTATCTGGGGCTAATTTCAATAGAAAATTACAAAATTGCGGACGCAATAAACTATTTTCAGTTTGCTGCAAAGATTGACCCGATGAATTCTCTTTATCAATTCAATCTTGGAACCGCGTATTCGCTGAATGGATGGCTTTTTGAGGCGGAAAACGCTTTTAAAAATGCAATTACTCTTGAGCCGCAAAATCCGGTTTATCATTATTCTCTGGCATATTTGTATTACCAGAAAAGCGATTTTTCAAAGGCGCTTGAAAAACTTGAAGATACACTTGCGCTGGATTCCGGATTTAATGACGCAATTATCCTGAAATCCTTGATTTGTGCGAAAAACGGCGAAATTGTGAACTCAAAAAACAGCCTTCTTGCCCTTGCAGAAACCGAAAAAAACAATGATTTTCTTTATTATGCAATTGCAATGATTTTTAAGCTGATTCCGCTCCACCGGGAGGCTATAAACTACCTCCAGCAGGCGCTTTTTATCAAGCCTGAATCGCTCGAGTACCTGAGCGAGCTTGCGGATTGCTATTGTGAATTGCAGGAGTATGCTGTTGCGCAGGATATTATCACAAAAGTGCTTTATCTCAACAACCATTTCATTTACGCCCAGCTTTTGCAGGCAAAACTTTATCTTGCGCAGGGTGCGTATTCTCAGGCGCTGAAAATCGTTCAAAACGCGATAAAACTCGACAATAGCTCCGCAGAAGCCTACAAATATCAGGCAATGATTTTTGCAAAACAGGGTTTGAAGTACAAATCCATTGAGAGTGCAAAAATAGCGGTCACACTCCAGCCTGCGAACAAAGAATATTACGTATTTCTTGCCGGTTTGTATTTTGATGCGCAGGAATACGAAAATGCATTCCTTTATTACAAAGAAGCGTCGCTGCTGGATGATGCGAACGTTGATTATCTCTACAAAGCTGCGGTCAGTGCGGATAAAAATAATGATTTTGAAAATGCGCAGGCGTATTTCTCTTATGCGTTGCGTTTAGATCCGTTTAACAACCTGATAATTTACGAATACGTTGATTTTCTTGTCCGCCATAAGAAAATCCGTCAGGCAATGAAGCTTTTGAAGAACAAAATTTCCAATGTCCAGTCAAAAAACATTGAAAAACTGCTTCGCCAAAAATATGACGATATAAAAGCAAAATGTCGGATGGGTTTTTGGGCGCGTCTTTTGAGGCGGATTACAGGCTATAAAAACGTCTGATTTTTGTCTTATTTTTCAAACAAAAATTCATATTCTTCATATCCTGCGCGTTTTAGTTCTTCTTTCGGTATAAATCTAAGCGCAGCACCGTTTATGCAGTATCTCATGCCGCCTTTTTCTGACGGCCCGTCCTCAAAAACATGCCCGAGGTGAGAATTCCCTACGCTGCTTCTTACTTCGGTTCGATACATCCCATGTGAACCGTCAATTCTTTCCACAACCGCGTTTTTGTCTATCGGCTGTGTAAAAGAGGGCCAGCCGCAGCCTGCGTCGTACTTGTCTTTTGAGGAAAAAAGCGGTTCTCCGGTTACAATATCAACATAGATTCCATCAGCGAAATTGCTTTCGTATCTGCTTGAAAACGGGCTTTCTGTGGCGTTTTCCTGCGTGACGCGGTATTGAAGCTCGTTGAGAATTTCTCTGAGCTTTTCCTGTGCGGGTTTTTTGTATTTTTCGTATTTTAAAACGGGTGATAAGTCAACATGACAGTATCCTGACGGGTTTTTTTCAAGGTATTTTTGATGATAATCTTCTGCCGGATGGAAATTTTTAAGTTCTTCGACTTCGGTGACAATCGGGAGGGAATATTTTGCAGTTTCTCCCTCGATTACCCTGTCAATCACCGTAAAATCAGCCTTATCAACATAATATATCCCTGTTCTGTATTGAGAACCGACATCATTACCCTGCCTGTTGAGCACTGTGGGGTTGATTATGCTGAAAAAATGCTCAAGAATCTGTGAAAGCGAGATTATATCGGGGTCATATTCCACCATAACGGTTTCAGCATAGCCTGTTTTTCCTGTTGATACGCTTTTGTAGGTCGGGTGCAGCGTGTTTCCATTTGCATATCCTGCTAAAGTATTTACGACTCCCGGGAGCTTTGAGAAGTATGCTTCTACACCCCAAAAACATCCGCCTGCCACATATATTCTTTTTATGAAGTTTTTTTTTTGAGCTTTTTTGAGCATATATGCGCCTCCGATTAATAAAGCTCCGCTCACAATTAATGATGTTAATAAAATGACCCTTTTTGAAAAATTCATAGTCTGCTCCTTTTTCATTGCTATATTATTAAAGCTCCTGTTGGCGGCAGCCTCCGTCGGGTTGATATGCCGTTATGGGGAGCTGTTTTTTCTTTTGTTCCCCACCCCGGCCCTCCCCGAGTTGGGGAGGGAGCGTTGACCGTTTTTGCTCGCAGGTAAGAATCTGAAAAAATAATCGAATTATAGCTCCAATCTCCTGCAAACGAATGATTTTTCCCTAAAAATTTCAATATTTTGACTTTTTGACCGACGTCATTAATGAATAACTATGTGAAAGTCCATGCCTGAAACCGGCATAGAAATACAGAGGTAGAAAAATGAAACTGCGCGGCGGGATTAACTTTTTTGAAAACGGCCTGACAACAAACGTCAGAGCAATGCACCTGCAATCGGAAATGCTCGGAATTATTAACGGAAACATAACCGGTTTCGACAAAGTCGGGTTCCAGAGGAAAGATGTTGTTGTTTCTTCGTTCGCAGAGTATATCGGAGCGCATGCTCTTTCAACTGCTGTTGATGATGAGGTCGGGCGTATCTCGACAACCCAGAATCCCCTTGATTTGGCGCTCGGCGCAAAAGGATATTTTCAATATTCCGGCGTTGACGGCGTAAAGCTTACCCGCGACGGCCGTTTTAAGCTTGATAAGGACGGATATTTGCTTACTCTGGAAAATGCCAATGTTCTTGCTAACGACGGAACAAAAATTCGTTTTCCTGTGATTCCGGAAAAGCTTGAAGATATAAAAGTCACAAGAAACGGCGAAATTCAGGTTTTGAATCAGGAAACCGGCCACCTCGACCACGTTGCGACCCTTTCTGTTGTTACGGATAAAGGGCTGGCGGTTCTTGAACCGAATGTTAAGCAGGGTTACAACGAATATTCTAACGTTTCAATGAACACGGAGATTTTGCAGATTATTCCGATAAAAAGAAACTTTGAAGCTAACCGGCAGATGTTTATTATGCAAAATAACAACCTGTCAAAGGCTATCAGCCAGCTTGGAAACTCATAACGAGGTGAATCATGTATAATTTACAAGGCTTAATCAGAAGAGGTATAAACAACACAAATGTCCAGTTTGAAAGGCTGGCTTATATCTCAAATAACATCGGAAACCTTAATACAACTGCCTATAAAGATGTGCGCTTTGAACAAACTCTCGACGAAAACGGCTATCTCGACGGCGCTGTAAGATACGACTACAAAGTAGGCGCAACAATGAGGACAAAACGCCTTCTTGATGTGGCGTTGACCGGCCCGGGCTTTATTCCTGTTACTTCACCGAACGGCGACGTAAAATATACGCGCGACGGCTCGTTTAAGGTCAATAAAGAGGGCTATCTTGTAACAAACGACGGCTATCTGGTCGGCGACGGCATACAAATCCCTGCAAATTATTCAAATTTGAGGATTAAAAAAGACGGAACCGTCACCCTTTTCAATGCGGGTAAGGAACCGGATACAATTCTCGGAAAAATCCCGGTTGTTCAGTTCCAGAATCCCGAGGGGCTGAAAGCTGACGAATATAACAAAGTTATTGCAACAGACCAGTCAGGGCAGCCAATGCTTATCAAAGATCACAACTACGTTGCGCAGGCGCACCTTGAAAGGTCGAATTCTGACTATATTAACAACGTAAATGAGGTCTTGAGGCTCAATGCGTCAATGATTGCGAGCACCAGACTGATTAAGGTTGTCGATGAAATGTACCAGAAAGCAATAAATCTTACTCAATAAGCGGATTTGAGCAAGCAGGGCGGGTTTTAACTAACGCCGGCCCCCAAATAAGAAAGTAGGGTGGGTTAAAATCCACCGGCAACAAAAAAACTAGAAAGCAGGGTGGGTTTTAACCCACCATCATCAAGCCCCCGAAGAAAGTTCGGAAAAATTTAAGTAAAACAGTTGATTTAAAGCAAATCATAATTAAATACAATAATAAGAAGAAGCAAGGAAAGAAAAATGTACACACCCAAAGACCCTATGGTAAAAGTGAATTTAATGCTGGATTTGGTATCCCAGCGTTCCCGTGCATTGAGTATGAACCTTGCAAACGTTGATACTCCGGACTATGTAAGAAAAGATATCAGCTTTGACCAGTATCTCGGCACTATGAACAACCCGCTTGAGACCGAACTCTCAATAAAACTCGGGCCGTCAGGGCTCATAGATGAGCAGGATGTGGGCGTTGACCCTGTATATGAACTGGAAGAAATGCAAAAAATGTCCATTATGTACTCGGTTGCGTCGCGGCGCATGTCGAATATAATCACTTTAATGAAAACAGTAGCAAACGTTGGAAAATAATCTGACGGAGGTGTAAAATGAGTCTTCTTGAAACAATGACAATCGGACAAAAGAGCGTAACTGTTCACGGACAGCGAATTAAGGTGCATGCAAAGAACATCGCAAACCTTGATACACCGAATTACATCAGAAAAATCCCCGTATTGAACGCTACTGATGATATGTCGTTCCACGGGCTGCTAAATACAATGAAAGAGGACGTTTTCGGCACCGGTACGCTTCCTTTTCTTCAAGGCGGTGTAAGATTCACAGGGATTGTCGAAGATCCGACCCTCGGAGAGCGCCTCTATCGCCCCGGACACCCCGATGCGGACGCAAACGGCTATATTCGCGCCTCAAACGTAAATCCAATGGTCGATATTGCAGATGCAAACATTGCACAAAGGGCTTATGAAGCTAACCTCGCTGTAATCACAATAGCAAAAAGCATGGCGCTGAAAGCAGTAGAAATAGGAAGATAATAAATGTTTTCACCAACAATTCAAGGATACATAAATGAAGGCGGAAAAGAAGCTGCAATAAAAAGAGCAAAACAGCTTCAATCTCACGCGCTCAGCCTTGAAAAACAGATTAATCCGGAAAAAACTGCTGAAAAAACAACCTTTGCCGACATGTTGAAAGCAAGCAGAGGCGGGATTTCTGCATTTCGTTTGCAAAACGACAAGAAAACAACTCCCGCAGCGTCAGTTTCAAAAACTTCTGCAACAAATTCAATTTCGCTTGGCGAAAATCCCTCCAGAGTGCAGCTGCTAAATATGATTTCTAAAATAAGCAAAAAATACGGCGTGGATGAAAAACTTGTTCAGGCTGTAATCAAACAGGAATCCGGTTTTAACCCCAAAGCTGTTTCTCACTGCGGTGCGCAGGGACTTATGCAGCTCATGCCGGCTACAGCAAAGGGGCTTGGCGTAAAAGACGCACTTAATCCTGTACAAAACGTTGACGGCGGGGTTCGCCACCTGAAAGGGCTCCTTGCACGCTATAACGGAAACCTGATTCTTGCGCTTGCCGCATATAATGCAGGCGGCGGAAACGTTGACAAATACGGAGGCGTTCCTCCGTTTAAAGAAACCCAGAATTATGTGAGAAGTATTCTCGCTAATTATTTGAGTTAGGTGACGCATTCCCAAAGGGGCTGCTCTCACCCCTACCCCTTCCCATCAGAGAGGCGGGTAAATAAAAAATCAAAGAAGGTGATTAAATGATTGAAAGAAAATTTGCTCCGAACGTAAATTTGTTTGAAAGAATGCAGCCCACAAAGCTGAATACAGGCATAAGCTACGATATGAGCCCGATGCGCTTGAATCGTGTTGAAAAACTCGAGACAAACGATTTCAAATCGGTTTTTTCCGGTCTTATTGAAAATTTCAATCAGGAACTCAACGCCCCTGACCAGCTTTTAAAAGACGCTATGCAGGAAAACAGCAATGTCGATATCCATGATGTTATGACCGCAATGTCAAAAGCTGAAATCGGCGTGACCGTTGCAACTAATATAACAACCAAAATCATAACTGCTTACGATAAAATTATGCAGATTCAGCTGTAATTTATTAGGAGTTTTTTTATGAAAAAAATGGTTTCATTGTGTTTTTCGCTGCTGATGTCGGCTAATTTGGCGTTTTCAGCCCAGTATTATTGCGAAAGTTCGGGTTTTGTCGGAACTTATACACCGGGCGGCAGAGGGTGCGAAAAATGGAAAAATAGCTGGGGCGAAAACAGCGAAAAATATAAAAATTGCCTCCTCGCAGACCAAAAAGCCGAAAATGCTTTCAAAAGCGGCAAATGCGAGCGAATTGTCATAAAAAGATACACTAAAAGCGGAAAATCCTGCTACGGGTATTACACAAAAAAGAGTAATAAATTTATTTCCGAAACCTGTACTGAAAACAAGCAACAGGGCTCGGCGCAAACCCTGAAATGGCTTGAACAAACATTTAAATAGCCCCAAATCTATTTGTGCTTTTTCAACTGCGCATTTATATAACTCTGAACCCCCGGGGTTATAATCAAATCCGGCTCAAGATAACAAAATTCCTGCAGCTTTGAAAGCCCTGCTTCAGTTTTGCCCTGCTCAATCAAAATAAGCCCCACCATAATTGCTGACATCGGGTTTTTTGTGTCTTTTGCGTAATGTTTGAGTTTTAGGGGCAGGATTTTTTGTTTTTTGTACGCAAGCGTCAAATCTTGATAATATGTGAAATTTTGCGGGCTTAATTTCACCGCCCTTTGCAAAACATCCTCAGCAAGCGCAGGATAACCGATTTTCATGTAAACATTTGCAAGATTTGCGTAATAAACCGCTGTTGCCTGCGTATCGGGGTTTGTGAGGATTGCAATCTGAAATTCTTTTATCGCCGCCGCATAATATCTGTCCGCAACGTAAATTAAGCCGAGATTGTTGTGGTAGTTTGCATTTCTTTCGGCTTCTATTACAAATCTGTACGAAAAAGCCGGCGAAGCAATGCTCATCAGCATTAATGCGACTATAAATCTTTTCATCAACTTCATAAAAGAACTATTTCCTGACCTTCTTTTGCTATGAATGCGTTTCTTTTATTATAATGATTTTCTATCTCATGTAACATGTCATCGTTATAATTCGGGTCAAGATGGAAGAACGCGAGCTGTTTTGCATGCGCCTGTGATGACGCTTCCAGCGCCATATCGAACGTTGAATGCCCGTATCCCTGTTTTGAAACGCAGGAATTTATATATTCGTCCGTTGTGTATTGCGCGTCATGGATGAGCAGGTCGGTTTCCCTTGCAAACATCGCCAGACGCTTGTCTCCGCCGACAAAACTTTCCTTATCCGTCGCGTAAACAACAGATTTATCCCTGTAAGCAATTTTATAGAGCATAACGCCGTCTTTCGGGTGCGAATTGGACTTTAAGCAGCTGACAACAACCTCATCCTCCACAGGAATCGTATCTTCGTCGCTTTCAATCTTTTGAAGCTCCGGTGCGTACGCGTCAGGTGAAAATATTAACGCAAAACTGTCATTTATATCGCCAAAACTCAAATTCGCAGCAATTTCCGCCATATCAAGCGGAAAAGATTTTTCAAAAAGCAGCCCTGAAAGAACTTCATCAATACTTTTTGTATATTCGGCACAACCGATAATATTTACCGAAGAAGACTTCAAATGCAGCGGCTGAAAGAACGGAAGCCCCTGAATATGGTCAAGATGCGTGTGCGAAAGCAGGATTGTTGCGTTTATGTCCTGTTTTACGGGCTGCGTGATGTAATCTCTGACGAGTTCCTGCCCGAGGCGGATTATTCCGGTTCCGGCGTCAAGAATTATAAGATGGTTGTTTACATTTACCTCAATGCACGCAGTATTTCCGCCGTATTCAAGAAAATTGTGATATGGCGTGGGATAGCTGCCCCGCACGCCCCGAAATTTCACTCTAAAACCGTTTTGCGAATCATTAAGCATTTTTTATCCATCCGTTAAATATTCTGTTACTAAATAATAAGCGACTTTCGACTATTTGTCCATTACCACCGTGGTATTTTGGTCGGTATCGTTTCCTGAATACGTTTTTGATGAAAATGTCAAAAGTTTCGCTTTTTTCTGGATTTCTTTGAGGTTGGTTTCTTTGAATACGAAATTAAACACAACTTTGTTCTTCAAATTTGTTACAGTAACGATTCTGAACGCATTCGGGTAAGAAACAAGCGACGGCGTGCTCACATGGAGCAGATTTCCCTCTTTTGTAATCTTTGTTGCGTGATAATGCCCTGAAAAAATGGCAACCGGCATTTTGTATTTGTTCAAAACCGCATAAAATTCATCGGAATTCGTTATCCTGTGGTGAAAGCTGGAAAACGGCTCATGAAGCGGGAAATGCAGGAAAATCAAAGGCACTTCGGCGCATTTTTGTGCCTTAGAAAGCTCATTGTCCAGCCAGAGCAGCTGTTCCTGTGAAATTCTGCCGTTTGCGGTGATTGCATTGTCAATAACTCCATCGAGCGCAATCACCCTGAACCCTTTTTTCGGTGAAAATGAATAGTATGGTTTGTCAAATTTAAAGTTTTTGTTGTTTTTCTTTAAAATTTCAATGTAGCGTGCCTTGGAAACCTCGCCGCCTATTGAAATATCATGGTTTCCGAAAGTGCTGTACCATGGGGCTTTGAGGGTATTCATTTTTGCGTCAAATTCGTTAATTATGTCGACTTTCGGCCGGTCGGTCATGTCGCCTGTTACAAAAACGAAATCAAGATTGGGTATTTCGTTGATTTGTTTGATTTCATCGTCGAAAAGCGCTCTTGAGCTTGCAAGAACTTTGTAGCTTGTATCGACTTTTTTGTCTGAGAGGTGGACATCGGAAATGTGTGCGAATTTTAGAGTATTGCACGCCGAAAAAGCGCTCACTCCGGCAAAAACGCAGAAAGTGAACAGCGTCCAGTAAAATATTTTTCCTATAATGTTTCTTTTTTGGGCTTTGTGTTTCATAGGATGATTTTAGCGCAAAAATAAAACCGGTGCAGCTATGAATTTGTGGGTTTTTGTTTGTGTTTTTCACTGAAAAAATGTCATTCCGAACTTGTTTCGGAATCGCAAGGATGAAGTCGGTAAGCACTGCCCTTGCGACCCTGAAACAAGTTCAGGGTGACAAAAATCGTGCCGTCATTCCGAACTTGATTCGGAATCGCAAGATTGAAGTGGATAATCATCGCCCCTGCGACCCTGAAACAAGTTCAGGGTGACAGATTTGTTGAAGTGACAGGGTTGCAAGTGTTTCTTGTCCTAAGTCCGTCCCCCTCACCCCGGGGCTTATTCCAGAGAGCGAGGGAGAAAAATTAATAGGGAAATTAGCAGGTGCGAGGGAACGAAAATTCCCTCTCCAAAGGGAGAGGGTGCCCGAAGGGCGGGAGAGGGAACGGAAAAATGAGACCGCAGGCGGCTGCCCCCTCACCCCAGCCCTCTCCCAAAGGGAGAGGGAGTAATCTTCCACCCCCATCAGAAACCGCACAAATCGTGTGACGGGGCTGTGCCCCTAAACAACCACATCTGTCGTGAAAAAACCGCATGAATCTTACGCCCTATATAAAAAATAAAAGCAGCTCAAAGATTGAACTGCTTGAAAATGGTTCGGTTAGTTTAATAAGGTTAATTTAATAAATGGAACATCAAGCAAGCCATTAAATGACCTGTTGAGTAAAATATTTTTTGATACAGCGGTATTGTTCATACCGCTGTGAGTTAAAATTGCTTAACAGCAGGCACCGATTGCGCCGACAATTGCGCCGATTACGCCGCCGACTAACGGGCCGCCGAATGCACTTCCGACAAGGGCTCCGGTTCCGGCAGCTGCGAGCACACCGCCGACTTTTCCTGTCACTTTGAGTGCTTGAGTTGACTTCGGAGGATTTTTTCCGTAAAGCTTGGAAATCATTTCTTCCTTAGAGTACTTCTGGCTGTTGCCGAAAGTTACGGTGTTAAAGAAACCGTTAGCAATCGCACCGTCGCATTTTGCACTAATCATTTCAGTCAAATCCTGACCGGTTGCAGCCTGGAACTGCCTGAACGCTGTGTCTCTGAGCTGTAAATCAATCTGCTCGGGTGTTCGGGCGCCTTCTGCAATGAGCTTGTCATAAATCGGAGAGGCTTTGAGCGCATTTACGATTCTTTCAAACTCGCGAACGACCTGATCTGTGTCACCATCGGTGATTGCGGCCTGTAAAGACCTGCAAGCCATTGAAATATTACCTGTTTCGCCGTCTTCGAGCGCTGCAAATTGTTTTGCGCTTCTTGATTCGGCGTGATTGAATTCTCTTGCCGCCTGATTGTATGCGTGGTCGTAGTTTAACCTGTCTTTGTAGTCCATATTTATGTAATTCAGGTATGCCTGCGAATATCTCGGCATCATAAAACCGTATCCGCCGTACATTCCGCCGCCATACATGCCTGTGTTGTAAGCACTGTTTACGTCCATTTGAAGATTGTAAACAGGCGGGGTTGCCAGCCCGAAATCTCTTGCTGTTTCAGCCATTAACCAGGGCTGTGCAGCCGGTGACGCTGTTGCCTGTGCTGAAAAATAATTTGGATAACCTAATCCACTTATTGGATATGTCATAACCAACCTCCAAATGTAACCTTTATCTAACCTTACATATATAAAAACAATCAATCGGACGAAATTGCTTTTTATAATGAATTTTCTTAATATAACTTAACATTTAAAAGAAAGGTTTTCGCTTATAATAGGTGAAAAAGGGGGAATTTGATGGAAAAAGTTAATGTTAAGATAACAAAATTAAAAGAGGATGCGCAGGTGCCTCAGTACCAGACAGAGGGCGCTGCGGGGATGGATTTGTGCGCTTGTATTGATAAAGATATTGTCCTTAAACCGCTGGAAAGGCAGCTGGTGCCTACCGCGCTGAAAATGGAGCTCCCGAAAGGCTATGAAGCGCAGGTTAGGCCGCGTTCGGGCATGTCAATAAAACACGGAATTACCCTTGTAAACTGCGTGGGCACAATCGACGAGGATTACAGAGGGGAGCTGTGCGTGCCTGTAATCAACCTTTCTTCTGAAGAATATACAATCAAAAACGGCGACAGAATCGCTCAGATGGTTATTTCGCCGGTAACAAAGGCAAATATTGAGATTTGCGCTGAACTTTCTTCAACAGGGCGCGGCTGCGGCGGCTTTGGTTCAACAGGATACTAAATTATGAACAAACTGGCTGTTTTTGATTTTGATTCGACTCTTATGGCGGGTGAAACCATTGCAATTATTGCGGGTGAGCTTGGTTTGAGGGAAGAAGTCGAAAAAGCTACTGAAAAAGCAATGCGCGGCGAGGCTGATTTTTTTGAAAGCCTCACAGCAAGGGCTGCGCTGCTAAAAGGGCTTCCAATATCAAAGGTTGATGAAATTTGCCGCAATCTGCCTTACACAAAAGGCGCAAAAGAGGCAATTAAGGCCCTGAAAAAAGCGGGTTTTACTGTTTTGTGCTTTAGCGGCGGCTTTAAAAATGCAACCGGTTATGCAAAGGATATTCTTGGTTACGATGGCGATTTTTCAAACATTTTCCATGTGAAAAACGGCCTCCTGACGGGTTATGTGGGCGGTGAGATGATGTTTTCGGACAGCAAAGGGCATATGCTCAAAAAAATGCAGTCAATTCTGAAAGTTTCGCCGGAAAATACCGTTGCGGTCGGTGACGGGGCAAATGATTTGAGCATGTTCAAGTACGCAGCGACGCGCGTTGCGTTTTGCGCAAAAGATATCCTCAAAGCGCAGGCAAATGTGCTTATTGAAGAGCCTGACATGTCGATTTTGGCTGAAATTTTGAAATTATAGGCAAAAAATCTTTCCGAACTTGTTTTAAGAACCCCGGTTTAATTGGTTTTTGGGTTAAATCCGGCGAACAGAAGAAAAAACAGAGAAAATATGATTGATAAAGAGAAAATAAAAGAAAATTTAAATATTTTAAAAGGTGATACGGCCGGCGGCGTGATTGCTGCGATTGTAGCGCTGCCGCAGGCGCTTGCTTTCGGGGTTGCAACCGGAATCGGCGCTATTGCAGGGGTTTGGGGGGCTATTATTTTGAGTTTTGTCTCCGGAATCTTCGGCCCTAACTCGCCTTTGATATCGGGCCCGACCGGCCCTTGCACAATTGCGCTCGCAACCATAATTGTTCAGCACCATTTTGATTTGAGCGCGGTTTATATCATACTTTTGCTGGCTGCGTTGATTCAGCTTGCAATTTCATTAACAAAAGCGTCGGAAATTGTAAAATACGTTCCTTATCCGGTAATATCGGGGTTTATGAACGGGGTGGGCGTGATTTTGATTGTTATGCAGCTGAATCCGCTGCTCGGGCATGATGTAATGCCGACGGTGAACCAGACTATACTTTCGCTTCCGGCTTCTTTGATGAATATTAATCCTTACGCTCTTTTTCTCGGCATTTTGACGCTTTTTATCTGCTTTGTTATACCGAAATCCTGGTCAAGATACTTTCCTGCGCAGCTTGCGGCGTTGATTTTTGCCACAGTTGTTTCAATAATTTTTAATATGGATGTTGAGCGGATTTCCGGAATTTCTCTTGAGTTGCCGTCGCTTCATTTTCCGGCGATAGATATTAAAACTTTGATGGATTATTTCCCGTACGCATTGATTCTGGCGATTGTTGCGTCCTCTGAAAGCCTTTTGACGTCGCTCGTTGCGGATTCTTTGATGAAAAAACAGAGCAATACGCAGAGAATTGTGCTTTCTCAAGGGTTGGGCAACCTTTGCTGCGCGCTGACGGGTTCATTATACGGTGCTGCGGCAACAATGAGAACCGCTGCGGCCATAAAAAACGGTGCAACAACGAGAATTTCAACAATAATCAGCACCTGTATTCTTCTGGCGATTTTATTGAAGTTCGGAGCAATGGCGTCGCAGATTCCTCTGGCGGTTCTTGGCGGAATTCTCGTAAAAATCGGCTACGATATCATTGACACGAAGTTTTTAAAGGTTGTGAAGTTCGCTCCGCGCGATGATTTGTATGTTTTGGCTGTTGTGTTTTTGCTGACAGTGTTTTACAACCTTATTTTTGCGGTTGCAGCGGGGATTGTTCTTGCTTCTTTGCTTTACGCGAAAAGGGTTGCTGACAGGACAAATCTCGGTGTAAAAGAGGTTTATGACACTGAAATAATGAAAATCGAGAAAAAACTCGAAAAAGATTACAAGCACAAAATCCGTGTTGTTCACATAAACGGGCAGTTTTTCTTTGGCAGTGCAACTCAGGTTGTTTCGCAGTTTGATGAGCTGCTCGGGACAAAATATCTTATTTTGAATTATGAATCCGATTCGCCTCTGGATATTTCAGCGGTTTTTGCCCTGGAGGATATAATTATCCGTCTGCAAAGCCAGAGAATTAAGGTTTTGCTCGTTGTTCACTGTGAGAAAGTGCTCGAGCAGCTTACGAATTTGAAAATTCGGGAGCAAATAGGCGAAGAACTTGTGTTTTGCCGTGAAGAAGACGCAATTGAACATGCAAAAATGCTTTTGAAAACCAAAATTAAAAACAAATCCGGCTTGCATTTCCCGTTCTGGCATTTTCACCATTAATGGGTTTTGTTGTTTGGCGTAAAAAGTGAAAAATATCACTTTTTACTTTGGGTTTGATGCCGGGGCGTAAAAAGTAAAGAATATTAATTTTTCTAGCTCGATTCGCTACGCTCATAGGCGTCGAAAAATTAATATTCTTCACTTTTTACTTTGAGGGTGCTTTGAGGGGGGAATGTTTACCAATATGTTACATTGACACGGGAAAATTTGTCATTAATAAAAAAGTAATGTAATAATATTTATATGGGTTTTACAAGAGCTAAAATCCGATAGTATTAAGGGTTGGGAGATTATTTTGAAAAGAAAATTACTTACCGTTTCGATTATACTTGCGATGACAGTGCCCTCCGCCGCCTTTGCAGGGCAGGCTCCACGGGGAATGAAGATGAAACCGTCTGATTTTATGACGGAATCATCAAAAAGAACTCCTGAACAGAAAAAAGAAATTCAGGAATTGAAAAAAATTTATAAAGGTGTAACCGATGACGAAAAACTGATGCGCTCTCTCGAAATGATGAAAGGCACTCTGGGCGAATTTTCAAGAAGCGCAATTCTGGGCAACAACCTCAGCGACCGCCCTATGAAAATTGAGTTTAAAAACCTTGGAACCCTTAATCAGGCGTACGCAAACTTTGATGCTGTGGGCTGGAAAAAGAAAAAGGATTTGTATATTTTTATAAACGAAAAACATCAGGACGCTCCGGAACAGGCTCTTGCCTCGCTATTGTCGCACGAAGCTCTCCATCAGGACGATTTTAACTCATTAAACGAAGAAACCTACGCCTGGACGCTGGAAGCAGCCGTCTGGACGCAGCTTTCGGATAAATTCCCCAAAGAATGCGACAGCATGCACCCTCTCGCCGTTCGTGAAAATACCTTGAAAAAACTTTTTATAAAAGGCAACTATTCCAGCAAATACATAAGAAAAACCGTGTTCTCAAACCCGGGTTATGCAAATTTGCCGTCGCGCTCCCCCGGTTTTGAGGATGATAACCTATAAACTTTCGTAATAGGCCTTTAAAAGCTGCGCATCACCTTCAATATTCGGGCTTTCGCAGACAAGAACGCCTTTTACGTCGAATTTTTTGAACGCTTTTAAAAGGTCTTTGTAGTTCATGTCGCTTTCTTCAAAAATAAGGTGCTTTCTTTCGCCTTTGTCGCCGTATTCTATGCCAGCGGCGTGCGCATGGAAATTTCCCAGTGCGTAATCCCCGATTTCGGTTCCTATCCTTTCAAAAATGCGGCAAAATTCGTCATAAGTGTTGAAAAGCCCGATTGAGCGCGCATGCAAATGCGAAAAATCAATACATGGCAGCACCTGCTCAAAATCATTGGAAAGTTTTATCACTTCGTCCAAATCGCCCCACTGCGTGCCTTTGCCCGTTGTTTCCGGTCTTACCCAGATGTCATTATTGCTCATTTTTAGGTTGTCAATGATTCTTTGAGTGGCTGATTTTACAGTTTCATAGACTTTTTCTTTGTCTTTGCCCATATAATATGCAGCATGATAAGTTATGCTATACCCGCCCAGCTCTTTTGTTAGCTCTGCTGTATCTGTTATATATTTTATGCTGGATTCAATCTTTTCAGGCTCTTTTGCGTTCAAATTTATGTAAAAAGGCGCATGCGCGGTCAAAACCTTGTTTTTTGAGGCATTTTTTACCTGATTTTTGGATTTTTCCGAGATTCTTATCCCGTGGACAAATTCCAGCTCCATACCGTCAAGCTTCAGCTCATCCAGTATCTGAAAAGCCCTTTCATATCCCGCACCATCAGTGCTTAAAGGCTGACCTGCCGTTAAAAAATGAAGTTTGTCCATTATATTAATTTTTCTCCCTGTTTTGGCGAAAACATTTGAATAAACGCTTTTGAATCGGTAATCATATATGACCCGAACTGCAGCGATTTTATGCAAAGCACTCCATCGCCTGTTGCAACCGCAATATTGTCTTTTGCGGAGATAATTGTTCCGGGTTCTTCTTTGACTTTTTTATTTATTACCTGCGCTGAATAAATCTTCATAAATATCCCGCGAAATGTCGTCATTGCCGTGATAAAAGGGTTCAGCGCCCTGACAAACCGCTCAATATATGCAGCGTCTTTGCTCCAGTCAATGTAATTTTTCATATTTTTGTTGTCAATAACAAAAGCTTTCTCATATTCGCCAATTGGCTGCGGCACGCTTTTTATAAACGGCGTGTGTTCGGCCTGCTTGAGAAAATCAGAGAGCATTTCAGCCGAAACAAAGTTGAGCTTGTTAAAAATCGTGCCCATTGTGTCATTAGGCGCAACAGGAACTTTTTTCTGCCAGATGATGTTTCCTGTGTCAAAATTTTCGTCCATAAGATGCAGCGTAACCCCTGTTTCCTTTTCATCGTTAAGGATTACGTGGCTGTAGGGGTTTGCACCTCTGTATTTGGGCAAAAGCGACGGATGAACATTCACAAAACCGCCCTTTACCGACGAAAGCAGCGCAGGCGAGAATTTTTTGTTGTACGAACAAACAACCGCCAAATCTGCATTCAAAATTTTTACTTTGTTGATAAAATCAGGGTCATTTATTGATTTTTCGTAAGTTAAGACGTTTAAGCCCGATTTTTTTGCAAATTGAACCATAAAATCATAAGTAGGTTCCCCTGGGTGCGGTGGAACAACGCCGATTATGTTGAACCCGTCTGAAATTAGCCGTGCAAGGCAAATAATCGCCATATCCGGCATTCCGATAAATAAAATCTTTTTTTTGTATTTACTTTCCAAAATATGCTCCTATCATGGTACCTGTATATATGCCGATTCCGGTCATAATAAGGCAGAACACCACACTGGCTGAAATATACCCTGCACAGGCAAGAATTTCGCCGTTTTTTAACAAATCAAAGGCTTCCACCGAGAAAGTTGAAAAGGTCGTCAAACCTCCGCAAAATCCCACTGAAAGCGCAAGCTTAACCGCAGGCGGAAATCCTGTTTTTTGTGCAATAACTGCATATATAAAACCAAGCAGAAAACTGCCTGTGATATTCACTGAAAGCGTGGCGAGCGGAAGTGCACAATTCTGGCAGAGGACTGTTTTTCCGAAAGTAATGTTTACGAGGTACCTCAAAATTGAGCCAATACCACCGCCTATAAATACTGAAATGATGTTTAACATACGTCAATGGTACTATATTAATAGTATTTTTAGCAAGACCCAAAATCTAACACCCCCGCAAGACAGGACGAGAATGAAAAAAACGCTGTGCTTTGTTACATTAAGTTACATATTTTTGCATGACTGTATGTGTTTGCTAAAATAAATCTAGTACAATTTTTTGTACAATTTGTTGAGTTATATAGAGAAGATTTATACAGAGATTCTGATGTCAGACGAAAATTACTATGAAATTATAAAAAAGAAACTGGATGCGATTGTTGACCGTATAATCCAAAATGAAACCTCTGATGAAAATTTCAGGGTTACTTACGCGCAGATTCTTGAAAAAATTAATACTAAAATCGATGTTTTTTCCTCTTCCGATAATATTCGCAAGATGGAAATGCTTGTTCAGGAAATCCGGACGGTAATTAACGAAAAAGATGAAAATCTCTGCCGTCAGATTGCGACTATGCTCGTGCAGTTTGAGGGGATTAAAAAGGATTTCCAGAATAGCCTGAAATCACAGGAATTACAGGAAACTTTTGATGCTCTGTTGAGAAATCTCGAGCAGTTTTCTCTTGATTCTCAGGATCAAAAAGATACGCTTGCAAAGCTGGTTTCTTACGTTGATAAATTTGAAACCCTTGAATCCACAAACAAATTTATTGAAAATGAATTCAATATTGTAAAAGGTCAGAACGCAATCATCAACGAAAACCTTGTTGCACAAATAAAACTCTTAAATGAACATTCTCAGGAGTATGACGCAAAACTTATTGACCTGATTTCTTCAATAAACGGCGATTTGGCCGAAATAATTGAAAATAACAAAGAACTCGTTAAAAAAGCGGATATTAACCATATCTCCAACAAGCTGGAAGAAATGAAGCTAGAAATCGAGAAGACAATCGAGTCGGTTTCGTCCATTAACAACAATATTGTTACGCTTATTGACGTGGTTGATAACCTTTTTAAGGGCGAAGAGTTCGACAATCTGTCCAAAAACACTTCAGCAATCCTCGTGAACACAACGGTTCTCTCAGAAGCCGTGAAAAAACTCGGTACAACTGAGGATTTGGCTCATACAGTCAGCGCTGCGAATGTCGAGATGAAAGGCTTTAATGAACAGCTGATTAAAAACCTTGAAGAAAAGCTTTTTGAAAAACTCGACCTCAGTATTCTCGATAGTATAAAAGATTATACTGAAAAAATGTTCTATCAGGGCACAGAGGTGCTTAAAGAGGAAATTTGGACAATAAAAGACAATGTTTCTGACGTCCAGAAAAATCTCGGAATCCTCACAGGCAACAGCAGCAATCTGAAAAATGATTTGAACAGTGTTTCTGAAAAACTCGGAGAGTTAAAAGATAGTATTGAGGCTGCTTCGCAGGCTGCGTCTACTCTTGACGGAAAAACTGATGTTATTAATGACACGGTTGGCACTTTGACTGAGATTGCCGAGGGAATTGAAGAAAAAACGGATATTTTCACGGGCAAAATCGATAGTATCAAAGAAACTATCGACTCAAGGCTCGATACAATACGCGATGATATTGCGGACACAATGTCCAAAGAAAGCATTGCAAAAGCCTATCAATTCGAGAATATTGCCGATAATGTTATAAACAAACAATCAGCAAAAATAGATGAAATCAAAGCGGAAATTACCGATGTAATCTCCGAAGAAAGCATTGCTGCTGCAAATCAGCTCAATGATGTAAAAAAACACTTCGTAGAGCAATTGATTCAGGTTGCGGAGAATATTTCGTTCCTTGAAGAAGCAGAGGAGCTCCACGGGCACATTGATGACTCGGCGCAGGAGCTGAAACACGAAATTCTCGACCTTACAGAGAAAATCCGGACGCTTACCGGCGGTTCTGACAAAGATAGCGCAGAGTATGTTTATACTTTGCCTGATGTCGAGTCGGATTTGTCCAAAATAAGACTTGATTTCAGCAACCTCAGCAAATCAATCAGCGATTGTGACCAGATTTCCAGAGATAAACTCGACGGTATCAGCGCAATCCTCAATACGATGAGAACAGGGCTTTTGCGTATAGAACAAAGCCCCATAGAACATGAAGTTTTTGAAGTCAAAGGTATGTTTGGCGGGCTTAGAGAGGATATTGCCAGCATTAGCAAAAGAACCAACAAGCTCGTAATCTCATCTGACGAAGCCAACAAAACCCTCAAGCACCATATTGAAGAATTCAACGATATTTTGCGCGGATTCAGCGATATAACAGAGCAATTTGCCGATGACGCTTATGTTGTAAGACTTAATCATAAAATTGACGTTTTAACAGAGGCTGTTAATTCGCTTATCTCGCAAACAAAAGTGCTAAACGAGGCATTTATGTATCTTGCGGAGTGGATTGACACAACGAGCGTTTCTTTCAATGAAATAAAATCCGAAATCGCAGATGTAAACGAAAACACCGGTTTAATAGATGAAATAGCCAGAAAAGTAGAACTTTTGACCAAAAAAGTCGAAACTCAGGAAGAAAGCCTGCAATCTGTAAAACAAAGCTTTGAAAACCTTGCCGCTCAAAGGGAAGAAGAATCGGAATCCAAGGCTCTGCTTGAGTACATTGCTTCTCAAATCAGCGCAATGAACGAAAAAGCTAATGATTCGGACAAATTCACCCAGCGTCTTGACGCAATGGAAAAACAACTCAAAAAGATTGAAAAAAATGTGCTTTTCCTTGCTTCTTATGTTGACGATGAAGAATAAACTAGTTGTTACTCATTACCAACTTTAATGTTGAAAGGTTTTTGAGCGCAAAAAGTCTGTGTTTGAACTTCTGCTCGGCGTTAATATTGAAAATTCTTATGATTCTTTCGATTTCCTGTACGTTTTTACGGTTTGAGAGGTCATAAACGTTTTTAACCGGGTCTGAAACAACGTCCATGATTGTGTTGAGTTCATGTTCTTGCATATGGTAAATTCCTCTAATTCATCTATATTTTATTAAAGTATTTTTGCTGAAAATAATTGCCTAATTTTTTCTCCTTTGTTAAGGAATGTTAAATACAATTTATATACTTTTTAAATACAATATTGAAATAATAGTGTAAATACAGGATAAAGTTGCATTAATTTTTGTTATAATTTAAGATATCAAATGTGATATATTATTTTATATGTTGCAAAAATGAGAGTGTAAAAACAGGAGGCAGTTTTGTTACCTATAATAACCGAAGAACACGCCAGTCTTGCGTTTGCCGAAATATTTCAGGATGTGCAGGCATGGCGTAAAAAAATGATTCACTATGTGAAAGAAGAAAACCCCGAAATCAATTCTGCTATCATAGAAGCCGCAAATAATACCTCTCTGGACCCCAAAGCAGTGGCTCTGGGCGCATATATGACCTATATTTTGCTTGAAATGGCAGCAAAAGATGAAGATGGTATGGGGCCGGTTGTAGAAGAATAGAATTTAAGAATCCAAAATATTATAAAAAGCTCTCCTTTATGCCGGAGAGCTTTTTATCTTTTATGAAAGAATATTTTTAGCCGAAAGGATTTCCTTTTTTTATTATTGCAGCTCCCGCAATTAGCCCTGCTGCTGCGGTTGCGCTTGTGGCGAGAATACCGCCTGCACCTGAGAAAAGTTGTCCGAAAGATTTTTGGTTTTGAACCTCTTTTAAGAGATTTTCTTTGTGCTGCTTTTTAGCTTTCAAATCGCCGATTCTGCTGCCATGAGAGTTACCTTTCATGTATTTTGATTCTATTTGATCAAGTTCATTTTCTTTATTTCTGTGTTGCTGTTCAAGCTCTTTGTCCTGAGCTTCTAATTTTTTTACTTCTTCTGCTGCCTGATTAGCGTCCTGGGCGGCTGTTGTCGCGTTTTGTTTGTCTGTATCAAGCGTTTTTTTAGAATTATCGAGTTCTTGTTTTGCGTTTTGTTCAGCTTGTTTTGCTTCTTGTTGTTTTTGTTGCAGTTCGTTCACTTTTTGTTGTGCCTGATTGACTTTTGTCTGAGCAGCGGCTTTTGCTTCTTCTGTTGTTGCTGCAGAAAGTTCGGATTGCGCTGCTGACAGCTCACCCTGTGCCGATGTTAATCGGGTATTTATATCATTTACCTGTTGAGTTGCCTGTGTGGCTTTTTGTTGTTGCTGGTTTACTTTTGTTTCTGATGTTTTTACCTTGTTATCAGCCTGAGTTTTCTTTTCTGTATTTGATTTTGCATTTTTCTTTGCTGTTGAGATGGATTCTTTGAGTTCGTTGCGTTTTTGTGTGATTGCGTCGCATTCTTTAAAGACTGCATCTCTTTGCGCATCGTATTCTTTTACTTCGTCTTCAAGCGTTCTTATATCTTTATCAATAGCTTCAATGTCTTTTTTTAGTGCTTCAATTTTTTCTTTTTTAGAGAGTTTTTTGAAGTAGTCAGCGTCATCTGTCGCATAAGTGTTTTGAGTTGCACCGGAGCTGGATGAAGATGTTGAAGTTGTTGTTTCTGTGTCATCACTTGCGGTTGTTCTTGTGAATCCGTCTAGGTTTGACCCTACAATACCGCCGTTTGCTCCGTTAATTCCCGTATCAATCGGATTTGATGTCCCATTTGTGCCGTAGCCGGAATTTGTTCCATTTGTCTGGTAAATATACGGATTGTAATTAGCAGCTGTTACGCCCATTTCAAATCTCTCCTCTGTTTTTGTTCTCTTGTATATATAAAGTATATACTCTTGCAAAAATTGCTTATTTTGCTTTGTTTTTTGTTACAAAACTTAATAAAATTGGCTTTTTCAATATAAAAATAAATTAATATCTTGACCTAGAGTTACTCCAGTGTTTTAGCATATAAATAGATGTACAAAGAGGACAAGTTATGTTAAAAAAAGTATTTACATTAACCGTTGCCCTGCTTGTTTTCGGGGCGAATTTTGCGTTTGCAGCTAATAAAAATGAGGTCAAAAACATGAAAAAAATTACCCAAACAGCCGGAAGAACCCAGCTTGGCTCTTTTGCGCCGGAATTTGCGCATTTTAATGATGATATTCTCTTCGGTGAAAACTGGAATAATCAGGATATTGATTTAAAAACAAGAAGCATAATAACGGTTGTTTCTTTAATGTCGATGGGGATTGTGGACAATTCCCTGAAATATCATCTTGAAACAGCAAAAAATAATGGGGTTACTAAGGCTGAAATGGCTGCAATCATTACGCATACTGCATTTTATGCCGGATGGCCAAAGGCATGGGCGGTTTTTAATTTAGCAAAAACAGTGTGGACAGAGGATTCGCCGGCTCTGAGTGAAAAAGACAGGTACCAGAAGACGATATTTTTCCCGATTGGTGAGCCGAATAATGCTTATGCAAGGTATTTTACCGGCCAAAGCTACCTTGCGCCAGTTTCTGAAGAGCAGGTAAAAATGTTCAACGTAACTTTTGAGCCAAAATGCCGAAATAACTGGCATATTCATAAAGCAAAATCAGGAGGCGGGCAAATGCTTATTGGCGTGGGCGGCAGAGGATATTATCAGGAATGGGGAAAACCGCCTGTTGAAATAAAAGAGGGATCTGTGATTCACATACCCGCAAATGTTAAACACTGGCACGGCGCAGCGCCGGATTCTTGGTTTTCGCACATAGCTGTCGAGCTGGACGGCGAGGAAACCTCAAATGAATGGCTTGAGCCGGTCACTGATGAAGAATACTGTAAATGTAAGTAATTTTCAGCGTTAATATGCGCAAATTCAACAATTTTGGAGGTCCTGTGAAGAAAAAATCGAATATATTTTTGACAATTGTACTAGTAATTATGTTTATTGCTGCAGGCGCGGGAGTTTACATTGCTTCCGCACAAAACACAAACAAGGAGATTAATATGGAAAACAAAAGGGTCTTAATTGCATATTTTTCACATTCCGGAAACACAAAATCGGCTGCTGCTAAAATTTCGGAAATAACGGGCGGTGATTTGTTTGAAATCAAGCCGGTTAAGGATTACCCGAAGGATTACAGTACTGTTGTTGAGCAGGCAAAGCTTGAAAAAGAAAACGACACAAGACCCGAACTTGTTGATAACGGTGATGTAAAAAATTATGATATAATTTTCATAGGTACGCCGGTCTGGTGGTACACAATGGCGCCTCCGGTCAAGACCTTCCTCATGAATAATGATTTTGAGGGCAAAATTGTAGTTCCTTTCTGCACCCATGGCGGCGGAGGCGCGTCATCTACCTATGATGATATGAAAAAACTTGCTCCAAATGCCCGGGTAACCGAGGGATATACAAGTTACGAAAAAACAGCCAATACAAATGATATAACAAAATGGATTAATAACCTGAATTTGTAAAATAATGTAGAGGTCTATAATGAAACGCAGAGAATTTATAATTAATTCAGCATTAGCCGTCGGCGCAGCTGCACTTATGAGCGGCTGTGGCAAAAAAGAAATCAAAAAGTCCGAAAATCAGGTTGTCAGGAGAAAATTTGCCGATACTGATATGCCGTTGATAGCATTGGGGTGCATGAGGCTTCCTATGCGGGATAATAAGATTGATATGGTCGAGCTTGATAAAATGGTTGAATATGCAATGGCGCACGGGGCAAACTATTTTGATACAGCTTACATGTACGTCGATGGTAAAAGCGAAAATGCAATCGGTGAAATTTTGAAAAAATATCCGCGCGAAAGTTTCATTTTGACCGATAAATGCCCTGCTTATCTTGTAAATAGCCCGTCTGATGTCAGAAAACTTTGCGAAGAACAGCTGAAAAAGTGTCAGGTGAAGTATTTTGACAACTACATGGTGCACAATATCAACAAAAATACTCTGGGCAATTATCGTGATAATAATATGTACGATGAACTGCTAAAGCTGAAAAAAGAGGGATTGATTAAGCATGTAGGATTTTCTTTCCACGGGGATCCCCAAATGCTCAGAGAGGTGATAAATGAGCACAAATGGGAATTCTGCCAGCTGTAGTTAAATTATCTTGATTGGGAAGTTGTAAATGCAGATGAATTGTACCGGATTGCCGATGAAGCCAAGGTTCCGGTCATCGTTATGGAGCCTTTGAGGGGCGGGGTTTTATGCAATTTGCCAGATAAGGCAAATCAGAAACTCAAAAAAGAGTGCCCTGATGATACACCGGCTTCTTTCGGGCTAAGATGGGCTGCCGGCAAAAATCGCGTGTTCACAATACTCAGCGGGATGAGCAATTTGCAGCAGCTAAAAGAAAATGTCGATACATTTGTTAATTACAGGGCAATTACAGAGCGTGAAGAAAAAATCGCACATGAAATTGCGCAAATTATTCAATCACAGGGCGCAATAAGCTGTACGGCTTGTAAATATTGCATGGAAGTCTGTCCGCGGGGCATAAATATTGCCGCAATTTTTGGACTTTACAATATTTACAAGGGCAGCACCCAGCCCAGCAGGGATTTTTTGTTTACCTATAATTACAGGGCTCTTGATGAATCAACAAGGGCGGATAAGTGCATTGACTGCGGATTATGCTGCAAAAACTGCCCGCAGAATCTCGAAATTCCAAAACTTTTAAAAGAAGTTCAAAATACTGTCGAAAAAGTTGAAAAGGAAATGGCATAGATGAAAAAAGCCTGCAAAATAAGGTTCCTGACCGCCATTTTGGTCTTAATTCTTGCAATTTTCGGGATTCTCGGCATATTTTATCCCGTAAAAGTTCTGGATTTGCAATTTGCGCCGCTCTTGCAGCGCGTATTTGTTGACTTTTCGGTGACGTCACTCTTGCTGCTGGGCGCTCTTGTGCTTTTAACCGCGGTTTTTGGCAGAATTTACTGTTCGCTAATCTGCCCGTTCGGGATTTTGCAGGAAATAGCTGCATTAATTTTCAAAAGAGAAAAGAACAAATGCACAACAAATTTTCCGTTAAAATATTTTATTGCTGCGGTTGTTTTCGGCGTTCTTGCGGGCGGAAGCGCTTTAGTATTGCGATATATTGAACCATATACATATTTTGGTTCTGCTTTTAGCGGCGCTGTACTTGGAATTGCTGCGGTTTTAGCCGTAATGGCTGTTGTGTTTTTCAAAAACAGGTTTTTTTGCACAAATATATGCCCTGTCGGCACACTTCTGGGGCTTATTTCAAAAATATCAATGAAGAAAATTTTTATTCAGCAAGAATCCTGCGTTTCCTGCGGTATGTGCGAAAGAAATTGCCAATCTTCCTGCATAAATTCCCGTGAAAAAACCGTTGATAATGAAATGTGCGTAAAATGTTTTAAATGCTTGAGCGTATGCCCTAAAAATGCCATAAAATACGGAAAAAAGCCAAAATCGGAGGCTCCTTTTAATTTAAAAAGGCGTCAGGTAATTATAGGAGCGGCAGCTCTTGCGCTTTTCGGCGGAATGGCTAAAGCAGGGCTTGTTTTAAAAGACAGGATAGTTGAAAAATTCAAAGATATAATTCTTCCGCCCGGCGCGGTATCTGAGGAATATCTTGCGAACAAGTGCTTTAACTGCAATCTTTGTGTTGCAAACTGCCCGAATAAAATCCTCGTGAAAGCCGATAAAAATTTTCCGGTAGTTCATATTGATTACTCAAAAGGGTTTTGCAAGCCTGATTGTACAAAATGTTCGCAGGTGTGCCCGACTGGAGCGATTAAACGGTTAAAAATTGATGAAAAACAACGCACGCGCATAGCAATGGCGATGATTACCCGTGAAAAGTGCACAAAATGCGGGATTTGCAAAGAAGCCTGCCCTTATGGCGCGATTATCTTTGAAAAAGGCAAAACAGCTGTTGTTGACGGCTCAAAATGTATTGGCTGCGGCGCTTGTAAAGTTGCCTGCCACTTTGGCGCGATAAATATTTTTGCCGTAAAACAACAAAAAACAATTTAGCAGCAAAATATTCCACATATTGAAAATAAAAGGAGAAAAAATAATGTCATTGGGAATTACTGAAATTTTATTAATCGTTGTAGTTATTATTCTGTTATTCGGAGGCAAAAGAATCCCCGAAATCGCAAGAGCCCTCGGCAGAGCTTCTTATGAATATAAAAAAGCGAAAAATATTCTCAAAGATGAGGCGCAGGGTCTAAAAGAAGCAATAGAAAAAGAGGGTGAAAAGCCGGAAGAGTACCAGCCAAAAGACGTTTAGTATGACTGACAAGGATGAAAGCATAATTTCTCATATTGAAGCATTTCGCTCAATGCTTTTGAGGTGCTTAAAAGCAACCGGCATTATTTTGATTCCGATGCTTTTTGCTGCGCCGAAATGTCTTGAGGTTTTCATAAAATTGATTATAAAAGAGAACAATATTGCCCTGAACTACTTTTCACCTGCAGAAGTTTTTCTTATACAAATTAAAATGGCACTTCTTCTGGATATAATCGTCTGTTTTCCCTATATTGCAAAACAGATTTGGGATTTTTGCCTGCCGGCGCTTTATGAGCATGAAAAGAAGTTCATTAAATCAATAATTTTCACCTCAAGCCTTCTGTTTGTGCTCGGGTCGTTATTTTGCCTGTTTGTAATTCTTCCGTTAATAATAAATTTCGGGATGAGCTTTTCTACCCCGAATATTCAGGCTGTACTTGGCATTTCCAATGTTGTAAATCTTTCGCTATGGCTTATTCTGGCGTTCGGAATTATGTTTCAAATGCCTTTGATTACCTATTCGCTGATAAAATCGGAAATTATATCCTACAATACAATAAAAAATGCACGCCCTTATGTAATTGTAATCCTGCTTGTTATTGCCGGAATTTTGACCCCTCCGGATGTGATGAGCCAGGTGTTGTTGTTTACTCCGACGTACCTGTTGTTTGAGCTCGGGTTGTTATTTGCAAGGGCAAAAAAGAAAAAAACAGAAGAAAGTGACGATTTGGGCTGATTTCGGGGCAAAAAGAGGTTTTAAATGGAAAAATATATTGATATAGACTTTGCAAAGCTTGATATAGAAAGAAAAAAACGCCGCGGCGGCACAGAATCAGTATTTTGTGAATGCAAAACCGAAGAGCAGCTAGTAAAGATTTTCAGCGAATTTGAAAAACAGGGGCAGAATATTCTGGGCACGCGCGTCACAAAAGAACAGGCAAATGCCTTAAAAAATGCCATTCCTGATATTATTTACAACCCGCAGGCCCGCACAGTAACGCTTTTGCGGGAAAAAATTGCAAAAATCGGAGAAATTGCGGTTTGTACGGGCGGAACAGGCGATATTCCCGTCGCCGAGGAGGCTGCTGTTACTGCTGAATTCTACGGAAGCCGCGTTAAAAAATATTATGATATCGGAGTTGCCGGAATTCACCGGCTTTTTGATAAAATTGACGAAATTAAAAGAGCAAACGTAATAATTGCCGTTGCCGGCATGGAGGGTGCGCTCGGCGGGGTTATTGCAGGGCTGGTTGAGGTTCCTGTGATTGCTGTTCCAACGTCGGTGGGGTACGGCGCCTCGTTTAACGGGCTTTCTGCCCTGTTGACAATGCTGAACTCCTGCGCCGAGGGGATGACTGTTGTAAATATTGATAACGGGTTCAATGCGGGCTACAGCGCCGCACAAATAAATAAATTAATCGAAAGGAAAAAATAATGGATTTATATTTTGAATGCAGAGCCGGAATTTCCGGAGATATGTCGGTAGGCGCGCTGCTTGATTTGGGCGCAAGTCGTGAAAAACTGGAAAAAGCCCTTGCGTCAATGAAGCTGGACAATGAATTTTCTTATGTAATTTCTAAAAAATCAGTAAACGCAATCATGGCAACCGATTTTGACGTAATTTTGCCCGCTCACCATCACCATGAGCACCATCATCACGAACACCGGAACCTTGATGATGTCAATAAAATTATTGATAAGGCGGATATTTCGGAAAATGCAAAAAAACTTGCGAAGAAGATTTTCAAAATTGTTGCAGAAGCAGAAAGCAAAGTCCATGGAAAAGATATCAAAGATGTGCATTTTCATGAGGTCGGCGCGATTGATTCAATAGTCGATATTGTAAGTTTTTCTGTACTTTTTGATGATTTGAACCCGAAAAAAGTCTATTTTTCTGCCTTGACCGAAGGGCAGGGAACTGTAACCTGCCAGCATGGAAAACTTCCTGTACCGGTTCCGGCTGTTTGTGAAATTGCCTCAAAATATGCGCTTCCGCTCAAAATTACCGAAAACGACGGCGAGATGGTTACTCCGACTGGTGCTGCAATTGCTGCGGCGCTGTTTACCGGGGAAAAACTGCCCGATGAGCTGATAATTCAAAAAACAGGATACGGCTCCGGAAAGCGCAACTATGAAAACCCGATATTAAGAGTTATAAAAATAAAATAAAAGGAGAAAATTATGCACTTAGGAAATGGATTTATTTGTCCCGTGACAGGGCTCCCAATGCTGGCTGTTGCTGCCGGCACAGCGTTTTATGCTTTTAAAAAAGCAAAAAAGGACTTCACAAAAGATAAAATCATGCCTGCGGTTATGCTGAGCGCGCTTGTTTTTGCCCTGCAAATGATTAATTTTGCCATACCGGCTACGGGTTCGAGCGGTCATATTGTGGGCGGTGTTTTGCTTGCCGCATTAATCGGGCCGTTTGCCGCGTTTCTTGCAATGTGTTCAATTTTGCTTGTTCAGGCGGTGTTTTTTGCTGACGGCGGGCTGCTCGCTCTGGGGTGTAATATTTTCAATATGGGCTTTTTAGCTTGTTTTGTTGCGTTTCCGTTTCTGTTCAAGCCGCTTGAAGAAAGAAATAAACCTGTTTTGGGCGCAATTATCGCGTCGGTTGCCGCACTTCAATTCGGTTCAATCGCTGTTGTTCTTGAGGGGGCTCTTTCCGGCTCAATTCAGTTTTCAAGTTTGTTAAATTTTACGGCTTTAATGCAGGCAATACACTTGCCGATAGGGCTTGTTGAGGGGATTGTAACCGGTGCGGTTGTTGTTATTGCAAAACAGGTCAAACCGGCAAATTTATCTATTGCTTTCGGGGGGATTTCGCTGATTCTTGCGGGATTTATTTCTCAATACGCTTCCACCAAACCTGACGGGCTGGAATGGTCATTGTTGAATATTTCGGATGCCTTTATAAGCCAGACTCAATCGTCTTTATACGCAATATCAGAAGCTTTGCAGGCAAAAACCTCGATTCTTCTCAATTTTGCCCCGTCAATGGCAAATATCGCAGGGCTGATGATTCTGGCTGTTTTGATGTACTTTGTTTGCCGCTTTTCGTTGACCGGAGGCGCAAAAGAAGTTGTACAATAAATTTGAGAAGTTAAAAATTTATCTAAACCGCATGAATGAAGAAAGGCAGGGCATTTGTCTTGCCTTTTCGGGCGGCATTGACAGTACGCTTCTTTTATATCTTTGCAGGGATTTAAACCTGACGGCTGTTACCTTTAAATCTGCATTCCAAACCGGAGAAGAAATCGCTTTCACAAGAAAAATTTGTGAAAAATTCAGCATAATGCACATTATAAAAGAATTCAACCCGCTCGCGCACCCCGAACTGAAAAATAACCCGAAAAACAGGTGCTATCTGTGCAAAAAACTCTTTTTTAAGGAATTAAAGAGCATAGCGGGCAGCTATCTTGCAATTGACGGGACTAATTTTGATGATTTGTCCGTTTATCGCCCCGGTATTGCCGCGCTTGGAGAATTGGACATAATTTCTCCGCTTGCCGGATTCAAAATATCAAAACCTGACATCAGAAGCTATGCAAAGGAGCTGGGCATTGAAATTTTTGACAAGCCATCGACCCCCTGCCTTGCCACCAGATTCCCTTACGGTACGGAATTAACAAAAGAAAAGCTTTTTATTGCGGAAAACGGTGAAAAATTATTGGAAAACTCCGGTTTTAAAAATAACAGGCTGCGTATTCACGGTGATATTGCCCGTATTGAGATTCCGCAGGCTGATTTCGGGCTTTTTTTGCAGAAAAAGGCTTCAATTATCAACGGACTTAAAAATCTCGGGTTAAAATATATCACTCTTGACTCAGAGGGCCTGCGCAGCGGGAGTATGGAGGATTGAATTAAAAATCCCGACAGCATGATTAAGGAGGTAAATATGAAAATACTAATTTTAACAGGTTCCCCAAGAAAAAACGGAAATTCAAACCTTCTGGTTGATAATTTTATTAAAGGAGCGCAGGAAAAAGGGCATTCTATTCTCAGATTTGATTCTGCGTTTAAGAAGGTTCATCCTTGCGTTGCTTGTAACAAATGTAATATGGGTGCGGATGAATGCGTTTTTAAAGATGATTTTGAAGAAGTAAAGAATAATATCGTCGAGGCTGATATGGTTGTTTTTGCTTCGCCTATGTACTATTTTGGGATTTCTGCTCAGCTGAAATCCGTTATTGACCGCTTCTACGGAATAAATGATAAAATCCATGTTCCGAAGAAAAGCGCTTTAATTATGACGTACGCTGATTCTGCAGATATTGAGGCTGAACCTATAAAATCTCATTTTAAAAGGTTAAATAGGTATTTAGGCTGGCAGGAGGTTGGGCAAATTATTGCAAAAGGAGTATGGCAGGCGGGTGCAGTTAATGGTACAGGATATCCTGAAAAGGCGTATGAGTTAGGGCAAAGTCTGTAGGGAAAAACCTGCATAAAATAAAAAAGCCCCGTATCAGGGGGCTTTTTTAAAATCGTGCCTGGAGGGATTCGAACCCCCGACCTTTTGGTTCGTAGCCAAACGCTCTATCCAGCTGGGCTACAGGCACATTTTTTATGTTTTTTGCTGTTCTCAAGCTGGATAGAGCGTTTTAATCCCTATTTCGTTGAACTTTTACTTTGCAAAAGATTCAACAGCCAGCCGTGCTACAGGCACATATTCAATCTACTCTGTAATAATATCACAAAAATATATTTGTAAATAGAATATAACCGTTGGACTGTGTAAGAAATTATTACCTCATGTAAATAATTTCATATTTTTACTAAAATGTGCAAAAATAATCAAAAAAGGGGGAGAAAATGAAAGATAAAACTTTTTTAATGATTCCGGGGCCGACACCTGTTCCCGAAAGCGTTTTGCTTGCAATGGCGAAACATCCGATTGGTCACAGAAGCACAGAATTTTCTGCTATTCTAGAAGAAGCTTATAAAAACCTGAAATGGGTTTTCCAGACGAAAAATGACGTTTTTATTTATACCTCGAGCGGTACAGGAGCAATGGAGGGCGCTCTGGCGAACCTTTTGAACCCCGGTGACAAAGTTTTATCCTTAATAATCGGCAACTTCGGCGCAAGATGGGCCAAAATCGCAGCTTCGCGCGGTGCTGTGGTTGAAAAAATCGAGGTTGAGCCCGGTCAGGCAATCAATCCGGCCGATTTGAAGGCAAAACTCGACGCTGATGTCAACAAAGAAATAAAAGTCGTAACCCTTACCCACAACGAAACCGCAACCGGCGTCACAAACCCGTTGAAAGAGCTTGCCGCAATTATAAAAGAACATGGCGCGGTTTCTGTTGTTGACGGCGTAACAAGTGTCGGCGCAATTGACTGCAAAATGGACGAATGGGGGATTGATGTGCTCATTTCCGGCTCGCAGAAAGGGTTTATGATTCCTCCGGGGCTGGCTTTCCTTGCTGCAAGCGAAAAAGCATTCAAACTCCATGAAAAATGTGAAAATCCCAGTTTCTATTTTGATTGGAACTCGTATAAAAAATCAGTGAATGCAAATTCAACACCTTATACGCCTGCTGTGAACCTTATAGTTGCACTGGATGAGGCTTTGAAGCTTATGCAGAAAGAGGGGCTTGAAAATATCTTTGCACGCCACAAAAAACACGCAAAAGCGCTTCGTGCAGCAGTTAGGGCAATGGGCTTGAAGCTTTTTGTTGAAGATGATTCGATTGCCAGCAATGCAATCACAGCAATCCTGCCTCCGGACGGCATTAGCGTTCCTGATATCAGAAGTACAATGAAAAAAGACTTTGATATTGTGGTTGCGAACGGTCAAAACGAGCTCAAGGACAAGATTTTCAGAATGGGCACGCTCGGTTATGTCTGCGACAGGGATTTGATTGCTGCTGTTGGCGCGCTTTCCGCAACAATGAAAAAACTCGGTCATAATTTCGACGCCGGTGCGCCGATGAAAGCTCTTATTGAAAATTTGGTATAGGATTGGTGATGTTCCGTAAAAAGGCAGTTATATTTATTTTTCTAGCTCGATTCGCTTCGCTCATAGGCGTCGAAAAATAAACATAACTGCCTTTTTACTTTGGTGATTGGATGAAATTTAAGATTTAAATCCTTAAATATTACAAATCTTTCAAAGTTAAAATAAAGCCTTAAGCATTTTCGACGCATATGAGCGGATTTTTTCGGGAATGAAATTCCCATGCGGAGCCGGACGTCCGCTTCCAGCAAGGCGCGGAGGAAAGAATCCAATACGCTAAGTGAATCAAGCTGGAAAATGCTTCAGGCTTTATTTTAATGCAATCACATTACCTCAATCGCATTAATTTAATAAAAACCCAAAAATAAAACCCCGCCACATCATGACGGGGTTTAAATCATCTAAAAAACTGTTATACACAAGCTTTTGTCTTGTTCACGATTTCCACAACCTTGGAAACAACGGTTTTTTGTTCGTCTTCCGTAAGTTCGGGGAACATCGGGAGGCTCATAACGACCTTTGTGTCAGCTTCCGTGTGAGGAAGTGAAACTTTTTCAAGGTGAGCATGAACTTTCTGCTGGTGAAGCGGGATAGGATAATAAATCATCGCGCCAATTCCTGCTTCTTGCAGCATTTTGTGAACATCATCGCGGTTAGGAACCTTTACAGTGTACTGGTGATAAACACAGTATGTGTTGTCGAGCTCTTTCGGGGTAACAATGTCCGTGCAGCCTGCTTCTGCAAAAAGCTTGTTATATCTGGCTGCGTTTGCTCTTCTTGCCTTGTTCCATTCATCAATATAAGGCAATTTAACCCTCAAAATAGCTGCCTGAATTTCATCAAGACGGCTGTTTACGCCGATTTCATCGTGATGGTATCTTACAGCGCCGCCGTGGTTTCTCAGAGCAATCATTCTGTTTTTCAAATACTCGGAATTAGTAACAGCAAGGCCGCCATCGCCCATACCGCCGAGGTTTTTGGTCGGGTAGAAGCTGATACATCCGATATCGCCGAAAGTTCCGACTTTTTGACCTTTGTATTCAGCGCCGATTGCCTGACAGCAGTCTTCAATGACATGGAGGTTGTAGCGTTTTGCGATATCCATGATTTTGTCCATTTCACAGGGTTGTCCGTAAAGGTGAACAGGGATAATCGCTTTGGTTTTGGGGGTAATTTTTGATTCAATATCAGCAGGGTCAATATTGAATGTATCAGGGTTAATATCAGCAAAAACAGGTGTTGCGCCTACGATTCCGATGGCCTCTGTTGTTGCAACGAATGTGAACGCAGTGGTAATAACCTCATCGCCAGCGCCGATATCCAGTGCTCTCAACGCCAGATGTAAAGCGTCCGTTCCTGAGTTCAAAGTTACGGAATATTTTGTTCCGATGTAAGCAGCAAGCTCTTCAGAAAGGGCGTTGTTGTGCTTGCCCAGAATATATTGACCCGAGCGCAAAACTTCGATTACTTCTTTTTCAACTTTGTCGCCGATTTTGGCGTACTGTCTTTTTGAATCTAAAATAGGTATCATATAAATCTCCTTACTTTCCTCACTCTTCCTTATTTATAATTGTAGCACCGGGAAAGTTTGCCTTTATAAAACCTTAATATGTGATTTATATGTCCTCCGGCAGATAAAACTCCCTATTATCAAGCATTTTTCTTACCTGTTCATAGGAAGAAACCCCGCAAACCGTGTTCTGGTACTCTTTTACAAGCGAAATAACATCGTCGGTTGAGACCCTTATCATCCTTCTTCCGTACAAATTTTCGACAATTTCAGCCATAATTCTTTCTCCTTCTCTCAATATTACGGCTAAATTTCCTAAAACTTAACCAAAATCACCGGTTTGCTTTAGAAAAACAGCTCTAAATTTGAAATATGATTTGTAAAGAAAAATTTTAATACTGCGTAATATTCGAGCGGAATTGTTTGTATTAGAAAAATGTTTATGTTACATTTTTTTTACAGAAAATGAAAAATAGGAGCAAAACAAGTGAGAAAATACGAATTATTGACCATCATTAAGCCTAATATGGATGCTGAAGAAGCAGATAAAATAATTGCAAAAATCGAAGATACAGTTAAAAATTTTGGCGGAAATGTCTATGAAACAGACAAAATGGGCAGAAAAAAACTTGCTCATGAAATCCAAAATTTCCGCGACGGCCATTTTGCCGCTCAAAAAATGGAACTCCCCGAAGACAAAGTTTCTGATTTGAAAAGACAGCTCAGATTGAACGACAATATTCTGAGAATCATGTTCCTTGAAGAATCTAAAGTAAAAGCGTAAAACGGGAGAAAGAAATGAGCTTAGCAAAAGCAGTAGTATCAGGCACAGTTTACAGAGCACCGGAAAAAAGGTTCACTTCAAACAATATTCCGGTAACAGCGTTTGCTATGAACATTTCTGATACGGAAGAACAGCTCGTAAGGGTTGTTGCAAGAGGCAAACTCGCAGAAACAATGGGCGATTCTGTTTCTAAGGGTGATAAAATCGTCGTAGAAGGAAGACTCCAGACTAACACAGTGAAAAATGAAGACGGTTCGGAAAGAAAAATCGTTGAAATCGACGCTTCCGGATTTGAAGCAATGGGGGCGGGTTCTGCTCCTGCTGCAGGTTCTTCATCTAAGGCAGATTCAATTGTGCAGTTCGGGGAACAGCCCGATTTTGCTGATGAATTAATCGGTGAAGACGAAATCCCGTTCTAATAAGAAATAATATTAAAAGCAAAGGATAAAAATATGGCAAGAGAACAAATTGACAAGAAAAAACGTAAAAACTGCAATTTTTGCGGCGATAAAGTTGAAGTTATCGACTACAAAGACGCTCAAAAAATAAGAAGATACTTAACTGAAGCAGGAAAAATTTTACCAAGAAGAATCACAGGTACCTGCGCTGAGCACCAGAGAGAACTCGCCCGCGCAGTAAAAAGAGCAAGAGAAGCAGCTCTTATCAACTACGTTTACGACTAGTATGTAAATAAAATAAACATTCAAAAGGCAGGCAATTATTTGTCTGCCTTTTTGTTGTGCTGTAAGAGGGGGGTGAGAATATTCTTTGTTTTTTGTTTTGGGATTGTTGTGGGGGCGTAAAAAGCAAAGAATATCAATTTTTCTAGCTCGATTCGATTCGCTCATAGGCGTCGAAAAATCAATATTCTTCACTTTTTACTTTGGGTTTGGTGCTTGGGCGTAAAAAGCAAAGAATATCAATTTTTCTAGCTCGATTCGCTTCGCTCATAGGCGTCGAAAAATTAATATTCTTTACTTTTTACTTTGGGAATCTTTGTTTTGAGGGGTTTTGAGGGTGGAGGAGGATGGGGGAGGGGGGAATAAATATTTAGTTTGTAAACAAAAAAAATATTTTAAATAAATCGTATTATTTTATAAATAATTTCCCATTTGCTTCCCAAAAACAGGAAAAAATCCCCCAAATTTTTTCAATTAATAAAAAAGTTCGCAGATTTTTTCCGATTTTTTGAAAAAACCAAAAATTAACCTCCCCGAAACAGTTTGACACACAGGAAAAATGAACTGATAATTAAAAACATAGGAACAAAAAAATACATGAAGCTGTGAAAAGGAGAAAAAATGGCACCAATTAGCTACATTCCGAAACAATCAAAAGAACTTACAAACGACGAGATAAAAAGACTGATAAAAGAAAATCAGGTTAACTTTATCCGCCTGCAATTCGTCGATATTAACGGTCAGGTGAAAAATATGGCGATTCCCTCCGTCCAAATCGACAAAATCCTCAACAATGAGCTAATGCTCGACGGCTCCTCAATCAAAGGCTTCAGAAGTATTGAAACTTCCGACATGTATTTTTATCCGGATAAAAGCACTTTTGCACTTCTCCCCTGGCGAAGCAAAGAAGAAGGCAATGTCGCAAGAATTATCTGCGATATTCACAATGCTGACGGAACACCCTTTGAAGGCTGCCCCAGATGTAACCTCAAAAGGGTAATTCAAGAAGCAAAAGACCTCGGTTTCGTCATGAACGTCGGGCCGGAAGCGGAATTCTTCCTTTTTAAACGCGACGAAGAAAAAAGAGCAACAACTCTCACCCACGATAAAGCCGGCTACTACGATGTAGGGCCCGATGACCACGGCGAAGATATCAGGGGCGAAATTGTTTATACGCTCCAAAAAATGGGCTTTGAAATCGAAGCCAGCCACCACGAAGTTGCGCAGGGACAGCATGAAGTCGATTTTAAATACACAGATACGCTTACAAGCGCCGATAATATCATAACTTTCAAATATGCGGTAAAAGCTGTTGCCTCAAAACACGGTCTTCATGCAACTTTCATGCCAAAACCGATTTTCGGCATAAACGGCTCGGGCATGCACTGTAATGTTTCGCTCTTCAAAGACGGAAAAAATGCTTTCCTTGACGAATCCAGAACCTATAAGCTTTCTCAGGAGGCGCTCTGGGTTATCGGCGGACTTTTGGACAACGTAAAAGCCTTCACCGCTGTTACGAACCCGCTTGTTAACAGCTACAAACGCCTTGTTCCGGGTTATGAAGCTCCCGTTTATCTCGCTTGGTCAAATGCAAACAGAAGCGCCCTCATAAGAGTTCCAGCCAAACGCGGTCAGGCAACCAGAGTTGAGCTCCGTTCTCCCGACCCGAGCTGCAACCCTTATCTTGCGCTTGCGGTAATTTTACAGGCTGCAATGGATGGTGTTAAAAACAGAAAAGAGCCCATGCTTCCCGTTGAACACAATATTTATGATATGACGGAAAAAGAAAGAAAAAGAAGCAAAATTGACACGCTTCCCGGAAGTCTGCTTGAGGCTTTGCAGCTTATGGAGAAAAATGACGTTGTTAAAAATGCGCTCGGTGAACATATTTTCAACGAATTTCTCACTGCAAAATACAAAGAGTGGGATGAGTTCAGAACTTACGTTTCTCAATGGGAACTCGACAGATATCTGGAAAGATATTAATAAATCTTTGGTTAGAACTTCAAAGGCGGACAATAGTCCGTCTTTTTTTTATGTGTAACAATTTATTTTAAAATCGCCCCTTTTCGGGATTCTTTTGGCTTTAACATGCTAGAATTTAATTAACAGTAAACAGGGGTAGTTGATGAAAAAGATTTTATTTTTGATAAACGTACTATTTTTTAGCACAAATACGGGCTTTTGCGCGGTTTCCGTGCCCGAATCAATGAAAAACGCCATGAAAACCCAATCCGACATGCCCAGCCTGCTGAATCTTGTTATTTCCATGATTCTTGTTATCGGGCTGATTTACCTTACCGGCTGGGTTTATCAGAAACTTAACAGGGTTAATCAGGCAAAGCTGAAAGACAAATTTGCCGGCAAAAATACCTTTAAAATCGTTTCCTCTTTGCCTTTGGGCTCACAAAAGAACCTTTACGCCGTGGAATTTAACGATAAAATCCTCGTTGTGGGTGCAACGCAAAATAATATTACGATTTTAAAGGATTATGACAAAGACGGCGCTTCTTCGCATGCGCAGGAGCTCAGCAAGACGGCTTTTGACCTGCAGGAAGAGGAAAAAGACGACGAACTTGCGCAACTGTACAAAAAATACAAGAATTAAGGGGTTTTAATTGAGAAAAAAGGTTAGAGTTTTAAATAGAATCATCGGTGATAACGAGCCTTGCTTTGTAATCGCGGAAATCGGCATAAATCACAACGGTTCTGTTGATTTGGCTAAAAAAATGATAGATGAAGCTGTTCTGGCCGGCTGCGACGCGGTAAAATTCCAGAAAAGGACTGTTGAGGCTGTTTATACGCCCGGGGAACTCGCACAGCCCCGCCCGAACTTTTTCGGACAAACAAACGGCGACCTGAAACGCGGGCTTGAGCTGGGTTTTGAGGAATATAAAGAAATCGATGAATATTGCAAATCAAAAAAAATTATGTGGTTTGCATCTTGCTGGGATAAGGGTTCTGTCGATTTTATTGACCAATTTGACCCGCCCTGCTACAAAATTGCGTCCGCGTCGCTGACTGACGATGATTTGATTGCTTATACACGCTCAAAAGGCAAGCCAATTCTGCTTTCTACCGGCATGAGCACAATGGAAGAAATAAAACACGCAGTTGACCTCCTCGGAACGGACGATTTGGTGATTTATCACTGCACTTCGACCTATCCGTCCGAGCACAGAGAAATAAATATCCGTGCGATTGAGCAGTTCAGGGCGCTTTTTGACTGCCCTGTCGGTTACAGCGGGCATGAAAAGGGCTATTTGCCGTCGGTTTTGGCTGCTGCATTCGGTGCAGCTTCTGTGGAACGCCACATAACCCTTGACAGAACCCTCTGGGGCTCAGACCAGGCGGCAAGTCTTGAGGCAGAAGGGCTCAGAAGAATGGTTCGCGACATCAGAAGCGTGCCGGTGGTGCTCGGAGATGGTAAAAAAGTTGTTTATGAAAGCGAAAAACCTGTTTTGAAGAAACTTAGAAAGGTCAAAAATGCACAGCCCGCTTAATTTATCACCCGAAATTAAATTAATTGTTTCAGATTTTGACGGAATTTTCACGGACAACTCCATCTACATTTTTGAAGACGGAAAATCCGCAAAAAAAGTCAGTTACAAGGATTTGATGGGTGTTTCTGTTGCGATTAAAAACGGAATCAAAGTTGCGATAATTTCGGGTTCTCACGCCGGCGCAATTGATACTTTGAACGAAAAATTCGAGCTTGCCGGTGCTTTTCAGGGAATAAGGAACAAACTTCCCGTCCTTGAAGAACTTCTTGTGAAAAACGGGCTAAAACCCTATGAAATTCTTTACATGGGCGATGATGTGAATGATATTGAATGCTTAAAATACGCGGGTTTTCGCGTAACCGTAAAATCCGCAAACAGAAAAGTTCTGGAGCTCGAAAATCTCCAAATTACGGAGGCTCCGGCGGGCGATGGCGCGTTCAGAGAGGTTGTGGACGCTCTGGTCGATTTGAAAACGCAAACCGCTGCTGATTTAGTGCAGCAGGCTTGCGGCGCGGAAGCCGGTTCTGCGTGAAATCGGGGATTTGCACGGAATTTATTGAAAAAAGCCTTATATGATTATTAGTATGAAAGAAAAAGTAAATAAAATTCTTGACGGAGTCAAAAAATTCGATAAATTTGTCAGCAATTACGAAAAGTTGACAATTACTACAGAAATGCCCTCGAGCGCTTATTTAAACTGGGGAATTCACCTTGCGAATCTGGGTGAGCTTGATTGCGCAATGGAAAAATTCAACACGGCAATCATGATGGCGAACAACAACCCCGCGGCGTACATAAATATGGGAATTGCGCTTTTAAAACAGCAAAAATTTACTGAAGCAATCAAAAATTTCAAAAAAGCGGTCAAAATTGACCGTTTGAACTCAAAAGCCTACGCACTCTGGGCTTCTGCCCTGTCAGAAATAGGGGATATGAAAGGCGCTGTGGAATTATATAATGAGGCGCAAAAATACGATTCAAGAAACCCCGAAATCTACCTGAACTGGGGGATTTCGCTTGCAAAATACGGAAAAACCGAAGAGGCGGAAGAAAAGTTTCAAAAAGCGGTCGCGCTTGACCCGATGAACACAACTACGCCGTTTTTGTGGGGGCTTTTGCTGCTTGAGGACGGCCGTTATGAAGAAGCAGTGAACAAATTCAACCACTGTCTTGTTTTTGACGAAAATAACTACAAAACTTACTATTATCTGGCTGTTTGCTTTGCAAAACTCGAAAAATACGAAAATACAATCAATTATGCCCGAAAAGCGCTTGCGCTGGACGCAACAAAACAGGAACCGTACGTGATTCTTGCGGAAGCTTATTTAAAATCCTGCCGTGAGCGCGAATGCCTTGAAACTTTTGAAAAATGTGCACAAAATGCTGATTTGTCACCGTCGTTTTATGCAAACTGGGGCTGTGCGCTTCAGAGATTTAACCATCTTGAAGAAGCACGCGAAAAACTTTACAAGGCTTTTGTCATAATGCCCGCAAATGAGATGATTATGTTCAATCTTGGCACAAATTTCCTGCTGTCCGGCGAAAAAGAAGAAGCAGAGAGGTTTTTTCATAAAGTTCTTGAGCTCAATCCCTCTCATTCGCAGGCTCTTTACAATCTTGCGACGATTATGTACGATAGGGCTGATTTTGACGGCGCGCTTGCGTATTACGGGCAGGCGCTTGAGGCAAATAAAAAAGCGCGGCATATTTATTTCAATATTGCCAACTGTTATTACAAAAAAGGCGATTTTGAGCGGGCTAAAGAGTTTTACAAAAAATGTATTGAGTACAATCCGCAGTTTTTGCAGGCTTATATCAACTTTGCAAACCTGCTGCTGGAATCAGGCGAGGAGCAGGAGGCTCTTCGCAAGGCAAGAAGCGCATATCTAATGCAAAAAAATTCTGCCGAAACGGCTTTTGCTTACGGGGCAATTCTCCTTAAAACAGGCGATTTTGAGGGCGCTTTGAAGAAGTTTAACAAAACTTTAAGCATTAATCCGTCCTTTGTTTATGCTCATTTTGCGCTCGCTGAAACGTATCTGGGGCTCGGGCGGCTTTCTGATTCTGTTTTTGAGCTGGAAGCGTCGATGGAGCAGTTCGGGGAGATGCCTGAGTTTATTTCCTTGCAAAATCGAATACTTGAGCGCTTTTTGGAGCCAAATGTTGCATCATATGAAGTAAAAAATGCGCTTTTATATTGTAATAAATTTTTAGAGCGGTATAATAACATACAAGTGGAAGATATAAAAAACAAACTGGCAGACTTGATAACATCATAAAGAGGCAAATGTGGGAATAATAGTTCAAAAATTCGGCGGAACCTCGGTTGCAGACCCCGAAAAAATAAAAAATGTTGCTAAAGCCGTCATAAGGGAAAAAAATAACGGAAATGACGTAATCGTGGTTGTTTCTGCAATGGGACACACAACAGATTACCTCGTAAAACTCGCAAAAGACATCACTCCGACCCCTGATTCACGCGAAATGGATATGCTCCTTGCTACAGGTGAACAGGTCTCTATCGCGCTGCTTGCTATGGCAATTCAGGCGCAGGGCTACAAAGCTGTCAGTATGAACGCAATGCAGGTCGGCATTATCACCGAATGTATTCACACAAAAGCAAGAATTGTTGATATTAAAACAAATAAATTAAAACAGCATCTCGATGAGGGCAAAATTATCGTGGTAGCCGGTTTTCAGGGCGTTACTCCTGACGGCGAAATCACAACTCTGGGCCGCGGCGGTTCTGATACTTCCGCAGTTGCTATTGCCGGCGCATTGCAGGCTGAAAGGTGTGATATTTACACCGATGTAGAGGGTGTTTACACTACAGACCCCAGAATAGTGCCCAAAGCTACAAAACTCGACGAAATTTCTTATGAAGAAATGCTGGAACTCGCCCATGTTGGCGCAAATGTTCTTCATCCGCGCTCGGTTGAAACCGCAAAACAGTTCAAAGTCCCTATGCGCGTAAGAAGCACATTTAAACTCGATGATTTAGGAACTTATATAACAGGAGTGGAAGATATGGAAATTTATAAACCGGTTGCGGGCGTAGCCTCCGATTTATCACAAATAAGAATAGTAATTTGTGAGGTTCCGGACAAACCCGGCAACGCTGCAAAAATCTTTGAAGCCCTTTCAAAAGATGACGTCAGCGTTGATATGATTATCCAGTCTTACGGCAGAAGCGATGACACAAATGACATTGCTTTTACTGTTGACGCTTCTGATTATGACAAAACAATGAGCATTGTGAAAAATGTTATAAAAGAAATCGGCGCGTCGGGCGTGCTTGTTGATGAAGATATTGCAAAAGTATCAATTGTCGGCGCCGGAATGGTCGACAGACCGGGGATTGCGGCTTCAATGTTCAAGGCTCTGGCTGAAAGCGGAATCAATATCAAGATGATTTCAACAAGTGAAATCAAAATCAGCTGTCTGGTGGAAAAAAATCAGTCAAATGCCGCAATAGCAGCGCTGCACACTGCGTTCAACCTTGATGCACAGGAAATGGCAGTTGTGATGGGTGATTTGCCGCCCGAGGAAGTGCTTTAACTAAATTCTCATCTCCGATTGGGGAGGGTGCCCGTAGAATTTGGGCTGATTTCAAAAAACTATGTTAATCTTTATTAACAAACTGGCAAATTTTTAACTTGAGGCACTTTAGACGGATATGCAAATGCTGATGGAAAAACAATCATTAACAACAGATAAAATTATTAAACCTGATTTTTCTAAAAAAACCGGCAGAGAGTTCCTCGCGTTTTATCTGCAAACCAAGTTTAAACAAATTCTTCAAAGGGATAAAAAAACCGAAACCCCGCTGTTTTTAGAGGTAAACCCCAATTTTATCAGCAAATTTTCAAGACGCCTGATTGAACAACCCCAAAAACGCATTCTTATCGGCGTTACAGGCGAATCAGCGAGCGGAAAAACAACTATTTGCCGCTGTATAAAGAAAACCAGCATTGATTTGAATTTTCCTCTGGAATATTTGAGTATTGACAATTATTTTAACGATATTTCCGCCCTGATAAAAAAATACGGCACATTTGATGCTCTTCGCGACAACGGATATGATGTTGACGCTCCGGAAAACTTCCAGCTTGAATTATTAAAAGAGCATTTGATAAAACTTTCAAACGGTGAAAATATAATGGCGCCCGAGTACCAGATTAACGGAACAGGCGTAAGCGTGCCAGATTCAATACCTATTTCGGCTGAAAAGCTTATTGTTGTTGAGGGGATGGCTGCGATGTATCCCGGAATCAGGGATATTTTTGACGTAAAAATTTATATAGACATAGACCCCAAAATCCAGAAAAAATGGTTCCTCCAAAGGGCTCAAAAACGCAATCAGGATGAGGAAAACGCTCTAAAACACTGGGATTATGTCACAGAAGCGGCGAAAAAACATATCCGTCCATCAAAAAATGAGGCGGATCTCATTATTAACGGAGCCGCCTCACTTGAATATTTTTCTCAAATCATTGAGTATATGCACAGCGTTACAAACTGCTTTGTAGGCTGATTATTTGTGCAATAATTTGGACTGTGTTGACAAACCGCCCTTTGCAACAACTTCACAGCCGCCTGGGTACCAGGCTGAATCTTCATTATCCCCTTTGAGCTGGAACATAGATAAATCATATCCCATTTTGTTGGGGCCGCGCTTTCCGTTTACGTCTACAAGGATAATCGGTGCACTTGTAATTGAATAGGGAATAATAACCATTCCGTCACCAAGGACTTTGGTATACGTATTTGTACGAATAGCTGCTGTTCTGTATCCGCCGCATCCGCTTGTCGCTTTTTGTGCGTCATCCTCAGAAGCTCCGCTATCTACTCTTACGCCGTCTATTCCTTTCATGTTGCTATCAATACAGCCATCAGCAAGGGCGCCTTTTGTACATTCTTTCTGGATGTTTAAGTTTTTGAAAAATTCTTTAAAAAATTCTTCGCAATCAGCATAGTTTCCGTTCCAGTTTGCAGGTACTCCCTTTTTTTCTTCGCCTGTTACTTTGTTTACCGTGTAGTATGTACATTCATTGCTGCCTTCATAGCGGCATTCTACAGTTACATCAGTATTGGGGTTGTTTCCGTTCCAGTAGTAGCATCTGGGATAATGACCGAAAGTTGCTTTGGTTTTTTCCAGTGCCTGGTTCAGGGTTGAATGAGCTTTTTTGGTGCCTGCAATATTTGCTGCCAAATCACTGCTTGCAGTGAGATTCGGGATGGTAAGGGCTGCAATAACGCCTATAATCACCAGAACAAGCAAAACTTCTGCAAGTGTAAAGCCTTTTTTGCCTTTATAACAGGAAGATGTTAGTAACATTTTGCCTCGCTTTCTTGTTTAATTACTTCCTTGTAAAATTTGTGCTGCTGTTTTTCCGCCTGCCGCAACAGCCATACATTCTCCGGACTCGACACCGGAGGCTTTTCCGTCCCCGTAGATAGAGAATGTAAACATGTCATAACCCCATTTGTTAGGGCCTTTGGCACCGTTTACATCAACAAGAAAAGTCGGAGATGTGCTCTGGTAGAGTATAAACAGCATACCGTCTGTTGTTACAAATGCTCCTGCACCGGAACCGAATTCACATCCGCCTCCTGCACTTTTAAATCCATCGTATGTGCAGCCTGCAGCACTTCCTTCGCATACTTTTACGGTATTTATTTTCTTTACGAATTTTTTATAGAAGTTTTCGCAGTCGCTTGTGTCATTTAGTGCTTCATCTTTCTGGACATTTTCATAGTCGTAGCCGTAATAGCATTTTGGGACAGAAGCTGTGTCAGATTTTACCAAATCGAGAGCTTCGTTTAGTGTGTAATATGCTTTTGCTACGCCGGCATCCAGATTTTTTCGTCCTGCGTTGCCTATCATAGTAGGAATGGTGATTGTGGCGATTACGCCGATTATGATTAGCGTGATAAGAGTTTCAGACAGCGTGTAACCGGAATGCTTGTACATTGTGATATTCCTTTCCCGAATACATATTTATACTTTGATTTTATCATATTTTCACAAAATAGCTATATTTTTTATACACCATTTCGCCTAAATTTGGCATGGAGGGTTTATTTAAATTACTTTTATAATATAATATGTTTGAATTAATACGATTAAAGGAAGAGAAAATGAGCGTAAAAGTCGAAAAACAAGAAAATAATATTGTAAAACTCGATATTGAAATTGATGAAAAAACAGCTATGGATGAGTATAACAAATCCTGCAGAAGACTCGCACAAAGAGTGAATATTCCGGGATTTAGAAAAGGAAAAGCACCCAGAAATATTCTTGAAAAGCACATTGGTATGGAAACTATTCAGCGTGATGCTCTGGAATCAATGCTGCCCTCTGTTTTTGCAAAAGCTATCAGCGAAAACAATCTGGACGTTATTTCTGAACCTTATCTTGAATCTTATAACTTTGAAATGGGCAAACCCGTTTCTATTGTTGCAAAAATCGAACTCAAGCCTGAAGTAAAAATTAAACAATACAAAGGGCTTGAAGTTGAAGTTGAAAAATACAAAAACGCTGAAAATGCCGTTGAAAAAGAGCTTGAAGGGCTTGTAAACAGATATTCTACGCTGGAAACAGTTTCCGGCAGAGAAACTAACGACAAAGATATTGTTATGATTGATTTTGACGGCTTTGTTGACGGCGAAGCTATCAAGGGCGGCAGCGCTAAGAATTATATGCTCGATTTGGGCAACAGCACGTTTATTCCGGGCTTTGCAGAACAATTAGTCGGCAAAAATGCAGGTGAAGAATTCACAATCGACGTAAAATTCCCTGATGAATACCACGACGAAAAATTAAAAGGCCAGCCCGCGCAGTTCAAAATCAAAATTAATGAAATTAAAGAGAAAAAACAACCCGAGCTCAACGATGAGCTGGCTAAAAAAGTCGGCCCGTTCAAAACAGTTGATGAAATGAAAGCTGATATCGTTAAGTATCTTGACAGTCTTGAATCCAACGAAAACGAAAAAAGAAGCGCAAACAAGGTATTCCAAACAGTTCTCGACAACATGGAAGTCGAAATTCAGGATTCAATGATTGAACGCGAGGCTAATGCTCTGAAAAATGAATTCGTTCAAAAAATTGCTCAATCAGGCCTGACCTGGGAACAAATTGTTGAAAAAGAAGGTCATGATAAAATATGGGCAGAGCTTAAAGAAGAGGCTAAGAACAGAATCAAAAATTCACTGATGATTTCTGAAATTGCTAAGCTCGAAAACCTCCAGATTACTGCGGATGACCTTGATACACAGTTTTCTGAGCTTGCTTCGATGTACGGCACGGACAAAACTACGATTTTGAAAGAAATGTCCAGAACTCCCGGAATGATTCAGTCGCTTTCACAACAGGCTTTGAGCCGCAAGGTGACAAAATTCCTCGTTGATAACAATACAGTAAAATTCATAGAAAAATAGTATAAGAAAGGGCAGATTATGAGCTTTGTACCAACAGTTGTAGAACAATCAAGCCGCGGCGAACGCGCATTTGATATTTTCTCAAGATTATTGAGAGAAAGAATCATCTTTTTGGGAACCCCGATTGATGATATGGTAGCTAACCTTGTAGTTGCGCAGATGCTTCTGCTTGACAGCGAAAATCCGGAAAAAGATATTATGCTCTATATCAACAGCCCCGGAGGAAGCGTTACTGCGGGTTTTGCAATTTATGATACAATGCAGCATATCCGCGCTGATGTTTCTACTATCTGCCTCGGTCAGGCGGCTAGTATGGGCGCATTTTTGCTTTCTTCAGGTACAAAAGGCAAAAGGCTTGCGCTTCCGCACTCCAGAGTTCTTATTCACCAGCCTCTGGGCGGTGCACAGGGTCAGGCAACCGATATTGAAATTCAAGCGGCTGAAATTATCAGAATTAAAAAGTCCTTGAACGAAATATTGGCTGCAAATACAGGCCAATCAATCAAAAAGATTGAAAAAGATACAGACAGAGATTATATCATGACTCCTGAGGAGGCTCTTGAGTATGGTATGATTGACAAAGTTGTTTCAATAGAAAAAACAGCGAAACACGAATAAAATTTGCGATTTCGGTGCCAATCCGAAACGACAAAATTAAATCAGGAGATAAATAAATGGTTAAACACGATGACAGCCGCTTGAAATGTTCATTTTGCGGAAAAACCCAGGACCAGGTGAAAAAATTAATTGCCGGCCCCGAGGTTTATATCTGCGATGAATGCGTAGAATTGTGTAATGAAATACTTGATGAGGAATTCTTTGAAAATAAAGACAAAGAAAAAGGAGAAGGTGCCGAAAAATCGCCTACAGACCTCACCAACATCCCGAAACCTCACGAAATCAAGGCATATCTCGACGAAAACATCGTCGGACAGGATGACGCAAAAAAAGTGCTGTCAGTCGCTGTTTACAACCATTATAAACGTATTGCGCATAATGCAAAAGGCGATGATTCCGGTATTGAAATCCAAAAAAGTAATATTTTGCTGGTTGGGCCTACCGGTTCCGGAAAAACGCTCCTTGCGCAAACGCTGGCAAAAATGCTTGATGTGCCCTTTGCGGTTGCTGACGCGACTACGCTCACAGAAGCAGGCTATGTGGGTGATGATGTTGAAAATATCCTCTTGAGGCTTTATCAAAGTGCTGATTTTGACGCACAAAAAGCTGAACGCGGTATTATTTACATTGATGAAATCGATAAAATCGCCAGAAAGTCAGAAAACCCCAGCATTACCCGCGATGTAAGCGGAGAAGGCGTTCAGCAGGCGCTTTTGAAAATGATTGAGGGAACGGTCGCAAATGTTCCTCCTCAAGGCGGCAGAAAACACCCGCATCAGGAATTTATCCAGATTGATACCAAAAATATTTTGTTTATCGTCGGCGGTGCGTTCGTCGGGCTGGATAAAATCGTTGAAAGAAGAGCCGGTGAAGGTACTTCTCTCGGATTCGGCGCAAAGGCACCTGCAACCGCAGCAGAAAAAGAGATTGCAGCTCAAAAAATGCTCAAAAAGCTCCAGCCGGAAGATTTGTTGAAATTCGGCCTTATTCCTGAGTTTATCGGCCGTGTTCCTATCTATGCGGTTCTTGACCAGCTGGATGAGGCTACTTTGAAGATGATTCTCACCGAGCCCAAAAATGCAATTTTGAAACAGTATCAATGCCTCTTACAGATGGACGATGTTGAGCTTAAATTTGAGCCCGAGGCTATTGAGCTTATTGCAAAAGAGGCAATTAAGCGAAAAACCGGCGCACGCGCGCTGCGCTCTATTGTTGAAGAACTTATGCTCAACGTTATGTATGAAATTCCGTCGCAAAAAGATGTTAAAGAGTTTACAATAACAGCTGAGATGGTCAATAAGCGCGATAAAGTGGCCGAGTTGATAAAACTTCCTAACAAACAACCCCATCCTGTTCAGGAATCAGAAGAAGAAATCGCTTAAAACTCAATAATAATAAAAAACGGCCTTTAAAGGTCGTTTTTTTAATGCTATTCTCCAAGAATTTGTAAGTTGTTGAGCGCTTCTGCGTGATTCGGGTCAAGGCTCAAAACTTTTTTGTATTCGATTTTTGCTTCTTCTATGTTGCCTTGAAGCTCATAAATAAGCGCGAGATTGTATCTTGTGTCCGGATTATTTTCATCAATAGAAAGTGCGGCTTGCAGGGATTTGATTCCGGCTTCGTACTGGTGCCCTTTAGCCTGCAAAATGCCGAGTTTTGCGTGTGCAGTGGCATTTCTCGGGTCGATATCTACTGCTTCTTTGTAGTGTTGAATGGCTTCTATGTAGTTTTGCAGGTCAACATATATGTCGCCGAGGTAAACATAATACCTGCTGTCCTCTGGAGAAAGCTCGATTGCGCGTTTGCACTGTTTCAGGGCTTCGGAGTAGTTTTTTACCCTGCGGTTTGCGTCACAGAGCTTGAAGTAAATCTCCGGATTGTCGCTGTTGTATTGCACGGCTTCCGTGAATTTTTCAAAAGCCCCGCCTGTATCGCCACTTTCTAATAAATCTACGGCATTTTCGCAAAGAATGTTGCTGATTGTGTTCTGGAGCTTGATTACTCCTGCCGGAACAGCTATTTCTATGGCGTCAAGGCATAATTTTACACCCTCTTCGTAGTTTTTATTCATACATTGTGCCATTGCATAAGCCTGAACCATATCAACATCCCTCGGGTCAACCATAACCTTATTTTCAAGGATATCAACGGCTTCTTCGGCTTTTCCGGTGTATGTATAAATCTTTGCAATCATGCTCATCAATTGCTTTTCGTCTTTGCTGTCGAGCTCCATTGCCTTGTTGGCGTAGTTAAGGGCTTCGTCATACTTTTTCAGGTCAAAAAGCGCCTGTATCAAATCATTATAATAATCGTAATTTCCGGGCGCCATTGCAATGAGTTTTTTGGAGAGCCTGAGCATATTATCGGTGTCTTTGAGCCTTGCGTATATTTTTCTGCTGGCTTTTACGATTTCAATATTCGTGGGCTGGTATTTAAAAGCTTTTTTATAAAAATCAAGCGCCTGCTTGTTTTCACCCTGTGACGCGTATAAATCGCCCATTATCGGGTAAAATTCAACTTTATCTTTTTCATCTTCAAAATTTTGAAGCAGCTGTTTGTATATTTTTAGTGCTGAATCCATCTGTCGTTCGCTTATATAGAGCTGTCCGAGGTTTTTTAGCACCAAAATATTCGAATCATCGCGTCTGAGAACTTCATTATAATAATTTATGGCTTTTTTATTCTGTTTTGTATTCTGATAAAGCACTCCCAGCTGCAAATATGCTTTAGCGTCGTCCGGAGCGTTTTTTACAAGAATTAAGAGCTGATTTATTGCGTCATATTCTTTGTGTGAATCAATGTAAGATTTGATAAGCAATCGTCTTAAATCGTTGAACATCGGGTCAGCTTCGAGGTATTTAAGCGCAAATAATTGTGCTGATTTATGGTCCCTGTTAGCCAGACAGGTTTGCATTTCAATATAGGCGTCATCGGGTGAGATGCCTAATTTTTTTACGCCGCCTTTTCCTGTAACTTCTTCGTTAATCCTGAGGAACATATATGCGGCAGCTAAGACCAGTGTCAATATTAAAAATAATAGTGGCGGATTATCAAATATAAACATTAATTACCTTCTTTAGCCCGGCGGCCAGTTGAAATCACGTCCGGACAACACATGAAAATGGAGATGAAAAACAGTTTGACCTGCGCTTTCGCCTGTGTTGAGGACTGTTCTGTATTCTTTTAGCCCCAGGGCTTTTGCTGCGGATTTAACGCCGTTTATCAGCTCACCCATTAGATTTTTGTCGTCCAGCTCATTTAATGATGCGTAATGGTCTTTCGGTACAACCAGTATATGCACGGGAGCCTGCGGATTTGCATCTTTGAATGCAAAAACTTTTTCATTTTCCCATACCGGCTCGACCGGAATATCACCATTTGCTATTTTACAAAATATACAGTTTTTATCTTTCATTATTTTCACCTATAATATAATTATATAGCAGCATGTTATAATTGGAAAGTATTTTTATGTGCCCGTAGCTCAGCAGGATAGAGCGGCAGTCTCCGAAGCTGCAGGCCGGGAGTTCGACCCTCCCCGGGCACGTATAATAAAAAAAACACAAAAAATACGCAGCAAGGAGGCTCAAAACAATGGATTTTGAACACGGTGTCCCCTTTGACCCGGGCTATTCAGCTCATACTTATGTTTTTTCGGATTGCCTTGAGTCATTTAATGCCTTTCTCGGGACAATAAAACAATTCAACCGCAAAAAAGTCCAGTTCCAAATGCAGCGTCAAAAACTCTGTAAATTGTTTGAAAATTCTACCGCATTTTACCTTGGCTGCCTGCTGTGGGCTGCTTTTATAAAATTTAACTTTAAATCCGAACCAAAAGAAATCTTGAATAATGCTTTTTTCGGACAGGATGTTCCTGACGAAGATATTTTTTATGAAATCAACGCCCTGCTGGCTTATTACGAAAAATATCCCAAAGATTGCGCGTATTATACAGGCAAATCAGAAGAATTTCCAAAAGAATGGCTGGAGATTTTAACCGTTTATAAAGATTTTCTTACGATTAATAAGAATTTTAAAGCGGTAAAAGATACCTCGCAAATTAATCTGCCAGCAGTACTAAAAGAACCCTCACAGCCTGAACTCGATAGGATTCTTGAAAAAATAGAAACTGTAACGAAATCCGGCCGCCTGGAAGAACTTTTTGAAATAAAAGAGCTGATTTTTTAATCAAGCTCCTTAACTTTTCTAAACTTTAAATGACTCGCTGAGCTCTTTTCGGATTTCTTCTACAGAAATATGTTTCATGTGTGAATTTTCATCCTTTAAAAGATAAACATCTTTTATTCCGGCCTGAACAATAAATCTTTTGCAAAGAATACAGATAAATTCATGCCCGTAAATATACATTGTTGCGTTCTGGCATCTATCCTGACCCGCCTGAATTATAGCGTTTTGCTCGGCATGGATGCTGCGGCAGGTTTCATACATTGTTCCGGATGGGATATTGTTCTCCATTCTGTAGCATTTTCCCAGCTCATAGCAGGAAATAACTTTTGACGGGGTACCATTGTAGCCGGTTGCTTTGATTTTTTTGTCTTCGCCGACAATTACCGCGCCGACTTTCGCTCTGAAGCAGTTTGAGCGGGTTGAGCAGGTTTTTGCAATCTCTATAAAATATTCATTCCATGGTTTTATCATAATTAATTACCTCTGCTGACTGTTTATCTGATTAATTGTGTTCATTAGCGCATTGATATCGATATTCAAATCGGTGCTTTGTACGCTATTGTTTTGAGCATGCTCATTATTGCCTGAAACGGGCTTCGGGGCGGTTTTTTCTGCAATTTTTCCGGCATTTTGCACCTGTTGGGTGAGTTTATTCACGTCAATGCTCTTTTGAACCTGCTCAACAAGCTTTTTCATATCCTCATCGGAAATTGAGGGCAAAGCCATGCCTTGATTTTCGAGGGTAAAGGAATTGGTTCCGTCTTCTGCAATCCAGCCGATGGTTTCGCCTTTAGTGTTTTTGAAAACAAGAACGCCGTTTACTACAATGCCTTTTGGCTGTTTTGTTGAGCCGAGCATGATATCGTTGTTGTTTGTTGGATAAATATATTTGTTTTTGTTTTTTACAAACGTCCACATGTTCGTGTCTTCACGTTTTCTTGCTTTTTTTGTGATGACAGGCGCGGATAATACGGTTATCAGTGCAATTATGAGGAGTGTTATAAGCGCTTCTGCAAGCGAAAATCCGAATTTCTTTTCCATACTTTGTCCTTTATTACATTTTAAAAACTTTTTCCCTCTTTGTAAAGGAAGAAAACGGATTTTAAACAAACTATTAAAAAAACAGCTGTTTGTATGAAAAAAAAACACTTGCCATTCTTCAGGATTCAAATATAATAATAATGTACATTTTAGAAAAGGGGTTTAAATACTATGAACAAAGAAGAATTAGTACAAGAAGTTTCAAAATTAGCTAAAGTTACTCAAAAAGAAGCATCTGACGTTATCAACGCTTGGATGGAAACTGTTGAAAAAACTGTTGCTAAAGGACAAAAAGTTACTTTGGTCGGCTTCGGTACATTCGAATCCAGAAAAAGAGCAGCTAGAACAGGCCGCAACCCTCAAACAGGTAAAGAAATCAAAATCGCAGCAAAAACTGTTCCTGCTTTCTCAGCTGGTAAAAAATTCAAAGAAGCTGTTGACAAAAAACTCGCTGCTAAAAAGTAGTAAGTTTTTCATAAGCTTAAAAAAGCTCCACATAACCTGTGGAGCTTTTTATTTTCTTCTTTTCGGTGGCTAACTGCCGTATTTGAAATCGTTTTGGATGTGTTTGTCTCCGAGTTTCTGCCAACTGTCTTCTTGTGCAGATATTGACTGCTGTTTTAGTTCTATCTGCTGTTTTCGTACCTGCAGTTTTTGTTCTTTTGCCTGAATTTCCGCCAGCAGTGCGTCATATTTTTTGTTAAAGGCATCGCTGTTTACATATTCTATCGCCGCAGTGTCAACAACGCCCTCTTCATCAGTGTGCTGGCTCATATAGTACTGACCCTCCTGGGATTGCTGTTCTATAATAGCCTGAGATTGCATTGACAGCTGCATGAGTTCCTGAGTTAGAAAGGTCATCTCCATTTCAAGATCTGACTTCGTCGCCAGCAAATTGGTTTGTGTACATTGTGCGATTGCGAATGCCATAATGTGCCCTTTTTTCTTCTTACATTTATATAAACGTAAATTCAAACCTCACTATTTCAAAAATATATACTTTTGTTACATATCGTTACATTTCTTCCTGAAGTTTAGCAGTTCCTTTTGTTCTATAATTAAAAAGTAGAGGTGAAAAGGATTAATTAAATGGAAAATACGGTTGTTATCGGTGCACAATGGGGTGATGAGGGCAAGGCTAAAATTACTGATTTGCTTGCACAGAAAGCTGATATAATTATTCGCTATCAGGGCGGCTGCAATGCGGGTCATACGGTTGTCGCGGATAATAAAACGTTTAAATTCCATTTGATACCCTCGGGCATTCTTTATGAGGGTAAAATTTGCTTTATTGGCGCGGGAACCGTGATTTACCCCGAAGTTTTGAAAGAAGAAATCGAAAATTTGAAAAAAGAGCATGTTGATTTGTCAGGTTTGAAAATTTCGCCCCTTGCTTCGATTACTATGCCTTATCATATAGATATTGACGGCCAGAGTGAGGCAACGGCTGGCGCCGGAGCAAAAATCGGCACAACGAAAAAAGGCATTGGCCCCACATATACGGACAAAATCTCAAGGCATGGGCTGAAAGTTCAGGATTTATATGATATTGACGGGCTCAAAATGAAGCTTGAGAACATACTTTCTTTGAAAAACAAGGAACTCAAAGAAATTTACGGGCTGAAAACCTATACAAAGGACAATATCCTTGAAATTTGCCAAAAATATGCTGAAATTCTTCGTCCTTATGTTTGCGATGACTGGCAAAAGCTCTTTCATGACATATTGAAAGAGAAAAAATCCATACTTTTTGAGGGTGCACAGGGGATTATGCTCGACGTGGACTGGGGAACTTATCCTTTTGTTACGAGTTCTAACCCTGTTGCGGGCGGTGCTTTTACCGGAAGCGGGTTCGGGCCGTCAGTTTCAAAAGAAATTATCGGGGTTTCAAAAGCATATATAACACGCGTCGGCGAGGGGCCCTTTGTTACCGAATTAAACGACGAAATCGGCGAAAAAATAAGAAATATCGGGCATGAATTCGGCACAACAACCGGAAGACCAAGAAGAACCGGATGGTTTGACGCTGTTGTTGCGAAATACGGCGTGCTCGTAAGCGGACTTACCTCAATGGCGGTTACAAAACTGGATGTTTTCGATACTTTTGAGGAAATAAAAGTTTGTACGGCATATAAAGACAAAAGAAACGGCGATATTTATGAATTCTACCCGACAAATGTAAATCTTCATAAATTTTTAGAGCCCGTTTACGAAACCCATGCCGGCTGGATGACAGATATTTCAAAAATCAGAACTTATGAAGAGCTTCCTGAGAATGCAAAAAAATATCTCAAACGTCTGGAATCGCTTATGGGCGTGCCGATTTCGATTATTAGCGTCGGGCCTGACAGAGAGCAGACAATCTTTACAAAATAATTTAAAAAAGATTATTGACGTAAAAGTATGTTCTTGCTATGTTATATAAGCAGTCGGAACTGATAGATTTTAAAAATAGTTGGTTTTGGCAGTAAAAAATTGAAAATTTAATAAAATTTGCGTCACTAGCTCAGCAGGTAGAGCACTCCCCTTTTAAGGGATAGGTCCCGCGTTCGAATCGCGGGTGACGCAAATTTTTTTATAGGGTTTTATGCGTCATTTTGAACTATTGAAAAATTTTTTGGTTGTTTTAGTCATTCTAACGGCTTTTATTTCGCCGGCGAAAGCACTTTCTCCGGATGAAGCTTCGGATAAGCTCGCAGAAAGGCTGTTGACCGCAAGCAGCCATCAGCAGTTTATGTATTACCTTATTAATAAAAAGGATTATGAAACCGTAAAACTGTTTGTTGAGGCAGGGAAAGTCGATTTAAACCAGACTTATTGCGGGTTGAGCCCGCTGGTGTATGCTTTGAGCTATAAAAGACCGGATATTGCACTTTTGTTGCTTGAACATGGCGCTAATCCCAAAACTGAAAAAACAGGCGGCTACAGCGCTCTTTATCTTGCTGTAAAATATGGCTATACTGAGGTCGTGAGGGAAATGCTCAAAGACCCGAATCTAAATATAAAAAGAGAGCGGATGTTTTTCAGGCTGCCTTATGTAAAAACCGCTCATGACAAGGGTTATACCGAAATTGAGCAAATGCTTATCGAACACCAGCGAAAATATGACCTTGCTCACCCTGAAAAGGGGATTGTTGTCCCTGAAAATAATACTTTTAAAACGCTCCCTGTGCAAAAATTGCCTGAAAATACAGATGCTATTTAGCGCCCTGTTGCAGAATTATAAATTTTAACTTATTATATTTTTAAATTGAATAAAAAAAGTTTTCTAGGGTTCCGCAATAGATTTGGACTGGTCCGAGAGAAAACGCTTTTAAGTTTTAAAAGTACACGGAAGGATAAAAGCCAGGGAGAAATTGTAAAAGATTTCTCTCTGGCTTTTTAGCAAAGAAAGGAGAACAAAATGCACTGGATTTTCTTGTTTATCGCCGGCCTGCTGGAAATTAGCTGGGCTGTTGGGCTAAAATTTTCACATGGATTCACAAAACTCACACCGGCAATCTTCACAGTTGCGTGTATGATTTTTAGCTTTTATTTTCTGGCACTTGCGCTGAAACAATTGCCTCTGGGTACTGCTTACGCAATCTGGACAGGTATAGGAACCATCGGAACCGTTGTTTTCGGAATAATTTTATTTAAAGAACCTGTTACGATATTAAGGCTTGTTTGTATCGGGTTTATTGTCAGCGGAATTGTCGGTTTAAAGCTGATTACGCACTAAAAACCGGTTTTTTGCGCGGCTGCGTGCGAAGTTTTGTGAGTTTTGCGAAGAACTATTAAAATTACTCCCGCCAAAATCAGGACAACCCCTGCAATTATCCTTGGCGTAAGCTCCTCATGAAAGAAAACCACGCCAAAAAATATAGCAGTCAATGGCTCTAGAGCGCCGAGAATGGCTGTTATGGTAGAACCTACGAGTTTTATTGATACGGTGATTGTTTCCAGCGAAATAATGGTCGGAAAAACCGCCAGAGCAATTGCAAAAAGCCATAAAAGCGGATTTTCCGGAACCTGAAGATTTGTGAATGACTTGAGGTTGTAAATGTAAACGGAAAGCCCGAAAAACATTATGTAAAAGCTCAATTTGTCCGGTTTTATGTGTTTTACAGGCTTTATGTTCTTGACGCCAACAATATAAAGTGCATACAAAAGCGCGGACGAAAGCACAAGCAAAACCCCTTGAAGACTAAGCGTGACGCCGTCCTTTCCGTTGTAAAGAAGTACAATTCCAAAAGATGTAAGCAAAATCGCGCTTATAACGGTTTTTGTTATTTTTTCTTTGAAAAATATCGCCATTATGATTGCAACAATGACGGGATAAATAAACAAAATCGTGCAGGCAATTCCGGCCGCAATGTACTTAAAAGCCTGAAAAAGCGTCAAAGATGAAAACGAAAAAAGCATTGACAAAAAGAAAATCGGAAAAAACTCTTTTTGAGTTATTTTTAAGGAAACTTTTTTAACGAATTTCAACCAGATTCCGTAAATCACAACAGCAATCGCGTATCTGTAAAAAAGTACGGAGTTCACTCCCACCCCCGCAGCAAATAAAGGCAGCGCAAAAAGCGGATTTGTCCCGTAGCTTGCAGCTGCAATGGCTCCATTTAATATTCCGACGGCTTTTCTTCTCATTTCGGCTCCTGATGATGGTTTTCGGGGTTAATTTAACATTCCTTTTAAATACTGACCGGTGTATGAATCGGGACATTTGATTATTTCTTCGGGAGTGCCCTGAAAAACAATCTGTCCGCCTGCATTTCCGCCCTCGGGGCCAAGGTCGATAATATGGTCGGCAATTTTGATTAAATCGAGATTGTGTTCAATAATCAGAATCGTATTTCCCGCATCAGCAAGCTTGTTGATGATTTTAATAAGCTTGTCAAGGTCATACCAGTGCAAACCGACCGACGGCTCGTCCAAAAGGTATAAAGTGCGCCCTGTTGCCTTTTTGTTGAGCTCGGAGGCGAGTTTTATTCTCTGGGCTTCGCCGCCGGAAAGGGTTGTGGCGCTCTGACCGAGCTTTATATAGCCCAAACCTACGTCATAAAGGGTTTTTAGCCTTGATTTGATTTTCGGGATGTTTTCAAAGAAAACGTATGCTTCTGCAACGGTCATATCAAGCACATCGGAGATTGTTGCGCCTTTGTATTTGACTTCAAGGGTTTCTCTGTTGTAGCGCTTGCCTTTGCAGACGTCGCATTTTACATAAACGTCCGATAAAAAGTTCATTTCGATTTTTATTACGCCGTCGCCCTTGCAAGCCTCGCAACGGCCGCCTTTTACGTTAAAACTGAACCTCCCGGGCTGATATCCGCGCATTTTTGACTCGTTTGTTTTTGCGTAAAGGTCACGAATGTGGCTGAATACGTCTGTGTAGGTTGCAGGATTGGAGCGCGGGGTTCTGCCGATGGGGGATTGGTCAATATCAATGATTTTGTCGATATTTTCAAACCCCGAAATCTCATCAACGCCCTGCGGTTTGGGCTTGTTGCCCCTTAATTCATGCAGCGCATATTCTCTTATCAAATCAATCATCAAAGACGATTTCCCCGAGCCTGACACGCCTGTAATCGCAACAACTTTGCCAAGCGGAATATCAAGTGAGATGTTTTTAAGGTTGTTGAGGTGTGCATTTTTGATTTGCAGAAAGTTTCCGTTGCCCTCTCTGCGTTTTTGGGGTACTGGAATAACCTTTTCACCGCTCAAATACTTGCCTGTGATTGAATCTTTTGATTTTTTTATGTCTTCCAGCGTGCCTTTGGCTACGATTTTGCCGCCATGAACGCCTGCTCTCGGGCCGATGTCCACGATATAATCAGCATTGCGCATTGTATCCTCGTCGTGCTCGACTACGATGAGCGTATTGCCCAGATTGCGCATATTTAGCAGAGTTTTGATTAATTTGTCATTGTCACGCTGGTGGAGCCCGATTGATGGTTCGTCAAGAACGTATAAAACGCCGGAAAGCCCGCTTCCTATCTGTGTCGCAAGCCTGATTCTCTGGGCTTCGCCGCCTGATAGCGTTCCTGCCATTCTGCTCAAATCTAAGTAGCCCAAACCCACGTCAATAAGGAATTTCAGCCTTGCCCTGATTTCTTCGAGAATCTGTTTTGCAATTTCCATTTCAAAATCAGAAAGTTCGAGAAAAAGCGATGAAAAGAACTCAAAACTCTCTGAAATGGGCATATTGCACACCTCAAAGATGTTTTTTCCCCTGACTGTCACGGCTAAAGCAAATGGTTTCAATCTGGCGCCTTTGCACTCAGGACAGGGGGTTGTAACCATGTACTTTTGAATTTCTTCGCGCCAGTATTCGCCGGAGGAATCGTTGTATCTTTTTTCAAGGAACGGAATTACCCCGCAAAACCGCATTTTTCTGGTTTTGTAGCGATGTGTGCCGAATTCTTTTACGCGTATGTCCAACAAATCGCTGCCCGAGCCGTAGAGAATGATTTTTCTTTGCTCTTCGCTCAATTCTTCAAACGGAGCGTCCATATTTATCCCGTAATGCGCGGCAACAGAGCCTAAAAGGTCGTCATAGTAGGATGTTGAGGTTTTGCTCCAGGGGTAAATTGCGCCCTGTTTCAGGGATTTTCTGCGGTCAGGAACTACAAGGTTCGGGTCAATCACAAAATCCGCGCCCAGCCCCGAACATTTCGGGCAGGCCCCGTACGGGCTGTTAAAACTGAAAATTCGCGGTGCAAGTTCTTCAAAGCTCAAGCCGCATTTCGGGCAGGCGAGTTTTTCGCTGAAAATCATTTCTTTTTGCCCTACAACATCCACTGACATCAGCCCGTTTGCCCTTTGCAGCGCTGTTTGCGCAGAATCTGCTATTCTGGACTTTGCGCTTTCTTTTACGACGATTCTATCTACAATAACGTCGATATTGTGTTTGTGCGTCTTTTTAAGTTCTATATCTTTGATGTCGATTTCGTCGAGATTGTAAATTTCATTGTCAATTCTTACCCTGACGAATCCGTCCTGTTTCAGTTCGTTTATCAATGAGACAAATTCGCCTTTTTTGCCTCTTACAACAGGGGCAATAATTTGGATTTTTGTGCCTTCGGGGAGTTTCATTATTTTATCGACGATTTCGTCAATGGATTGCGGTTTAATCGGGTCGCCGCATTCAGGGCAGTGCGGAACGCCGATTCTGGCGAAAAGCAGCCTTAAATAGTCATAGATTTCCGTTACTGTGCCGACTGTTGAGCGCGGGTTGTTTGAAGTTGATTTCTGGTCGATTGAAATAGCCGGAGAAAGCCCCTCGATGGACTCGACATCGGGTTTGTCCATTTGCCCTAAGAATTGGCGGGCATAGGTCGATAGGCTTTCAACATACCGCCTTTGGCCCTCTGCAAAAATCGTGTCAAAAGCGAGCGAACTTTTTCCGGAGCCTGAAACGCCTGTAAAAACAATGAGTTCATTTTTCGGTAGTTCTAAGTCAACATTTCTTAAATTATGCTGGTTTGCGCCTTTTATAATTATTTTGTCATTCATGTTTCGATACTCTTTTGTCCATATTATTTCATAAGAAAATATGAGTTTCAAATTTTAATTTTTGTTATGTTTTGGACGGGTGTGGGGGTGTGGCGAAAATGGTTGGAATCTTATTTTCCGTTCCGATTCCTCCGGGCAAATATTGTTGAATGTTGTTTTAAATGGCTTCTTGTGCCCTCCCCCATAGTCACTCCAAATAAGATTCCAACCATTTTCTTGAACTTTTGTTTCACTCTCCTTGGGGAGGGGGGCGCCTGCGTGAATTTATTTACACCCCGGTACAATCAAAAACAAAAAAGAGGACTAAATAAGCCCTCTTTTCTATTATTTAATAAAACCAACAATAAACTACTTGATATTTGAATAAGTCCATGCGTCCATATTCGGCTGGTCATTGATTGACGGGTCAGAAGTCATTGAAGCGTCAGGATTCAAGCCGCCTTCTTTTGCACTTTCGTGAGCAATCGGTTTGTATATCCTGTTGAAGTATTCAATAACCATTCTGTCAGAGTTGAAGTAAGCTTCTGATGTTCTGACAGCCTGTCTCATCATTCTTGCCCATTCGAGCTTGTTATCGTAGTAAGTTGGAATAATCTGGTTTTCAATGATGTCCATAATGCAATCATGGTCTTTCCAGTGTCTTTCTTCCCACGGAATATCATCGTCAAGGCCGGGATATTCAACCGTGTAGCCGTTGATTCCCGGGAAAGTTCCCTCTACTGTCCATCCGTCATAGATAGAAAGGTGAAGAGCACCGTTCATGTTTGCTGACATGCCTGAAGTTCCTGAAGCTTCGAGCGGTCTGATAGGCGTGTTAAGCCATACATCGGTAGCTCTTTTCAGTTTTGCGCTCAATTCAAGCTCATAACCGGCAAGAACTGCAACGTTTTTGATATTGTAGGATTTGTGAAGAATGTTGTTGAACATTTCACGTCCCATTGCGTCATCCGGATGGAATTTACCTGCAAAAATCAATTGAACTTTGTCTGCGTTCAAAAGCTTGAGGATTCTGTCCATATCCATGAAAATAAGCCAGGCACGTTTGTAATCGGCGAATCTTCTTGCCCATGTGATTGTCAAAACATTGGGGTCGAATCTTTTACCCGTAGTGTTTGCAATATAGCTGAAAACTTCTTTTTTCATCTCGATTTTTGCATTGAGCAAATCTTCAAGTGTTTGTGCTTTTGCAATTCGCTCATCCTGCCAGTAGTGGAGGTTTACAGCGTTGGTTATCGCTCTAATCGGGCATCTGCCTTCAACCCATGACCACATTTTGTTTGCAACAAGGCCGTGAAGCTGAGAAACTGCGTTTGCAATGCGGCTCATTCTTAAAGCTGCAACTGTTAATGAGAAGTGCTCACCGCCGAGCTCAACAGCGCGTTCTCTTGAGCAGCCTGCGAAGAAGCCGCCCTCAAGAAGTGTGTCAACCCAGTGAACTTCGTTGCCTGCGGCAACAGGTGTGTGGGTTGTGAATACAACTTTTCTTTTAACCTGATCAAGATCGCCGTTGTATTGTCTTAAAAGTTCAAATGCAGCAGGAAGAGCATGACCTTCGTTCATGTGAACACAGTCAAAATCGTATTTTATAGCCTGTAAAAGTCTTACACCGCCTACGCCGAGGACAGTTTCCTGTGCAATTCTTATTTTTTCGTTTCCGTCATAGAGTTTATGGGAAATCGAACGCGCCCATTCAGAGTTTTCTTCAACATCTGTTGTTAAAAGGTATACAGGGCATGTTCCGAAGAGGCTGGGGTCAACTCTGAACGCCTTTACAACAACTTTTTCGCCAAAAATGTCAACAGTAACGGAAGCGTCAACGCTTTGCAAAAAGTCATAATGTTTTCTGATGTAAGCTACATCAACATTTCCCTCTTCGTTAATTCTCTGATTATAATAGCCATAAGACCAAAGCATAGTTACGCCGACAATAGGCAATTGAAGATAGCCCGCAGACTGCATGTGAGAGCCCGCAAGAAATCCAAGACCGCCGGAATAAGTACTCAAAGACTGGTCCATTGCTATTTCCATTGAAAAATATGCTACTTTTGGTAATCCCATAATTCTCCTTTGATATTACTATCCTAATCTATATCGTTCCCTTTATAACAATAACATAGCACAAAATCAACTAAAAATTTATAGCCCTGAGATTACCTTTGGGGCAAGTGTTTTCAGGTTCTGTTAATCATTAAGTTCTAGTTACAAAGAATTAATCGGATTTTGTTAAATCTAATCCTGCGGAATTAGAATTATAGGTTTAATTGAAATATTCACGTCCTGTCCGGTGCTTTTCCTGTAAACAAGGAGATTCAGCGCCTGATTTTTGTGAAAAAGGTCAATTTTTTTCTTGAATTGTTCAATTGTATCGATTTTTTCGCCGTCAACAGCAAGAATTTTATCCATTTCTTCAATGCCGGCATGTTTTGCAGGCGTAAAGTCCAGTACATCAACTACATAAACGCCATTTTCGTACTGCAAAACCCCGAATCCGAGCATTTTCTCCGAATTTTTGTATTTTTGAACAATCTTGCGTTCTGTGAGGAATTTGCCGATGCTCTCAAAATCGGCAAGCGAAAACATACACAGAAACAGCAAAACTCCTGTATAAAGCCTGATGTTATCCATAATCGTGTTTTTGACCTGCTGCGCAGGATTTTTAACCGTTTATTTTGGAGAAATCAGCCAGTTTTTCGAATTTTTCTTTTGCCAGAGCAAGGAGTTTTAATCGATTTTCCTTGATTTTTTCATCTTTGTCCATAACGAGCACGTTATCAAAGAATTCATTAATCACGGGCACTGCTTTTGTGAGTTCTCCGAATAATTTTTCATATTCAAGGTTATCAGCATTAATCGAAGTTATACATTCCATAAGCTGCGTTTCAAACGGGCTATTAAACAATGCCTTGTCAGGTGAATTTGAATCTGCCTTGGCTATACGAATTATCCTGTTGGCGGCTTCGTTTACGGGAGCGAATTCAGGCAGTTTTTTGATTTTTTCAACGACTTCAAGCCGCAGGGCAAAATCGCCCAAATCAGAAAGTGCATTTTTGTTCGACAAACAAGCCTCAACAACGTCATGCGAATATTTGTCATTGTAATAAATTGATAAACGCTGCTCAAAGAAGTTTTTTACTTCTTCGTAAAGCTTTTGCGGAGCCTCAACTTTTACGGGCAAAATAGAAATCGATTTTTTAATCAATTCTGTAAGATTTACTTTCAAATCCTTTTGAATAATGGTTTTCAAAATCCCGAGCGTTGCGCGGCGGACGCCAAGCGGGTCAGCAGAGCCGGTTGGTTTTTTGCCCTCTGCAAAAACAGCGCAAATTGTGTCGATTTTGTCTGCAAGTCCGACAACCTGCCCCTCAATTGACTCTGCAAGCTCAGAATCCGCGCCCAGCGGGTAATAATGTTCTTTTATACCCTGAACAACCTGAGGTGCTTCGCCAGAATTGAACGCATAATCCGAGCCGATAAATCCCTGTAATTCAGTAAATTCAAACACAAGGCTCGTAACAAGGTCGGCTTTGCACAAAAGTGCGGTTCTTTCGATGGTTTTTGACTCTTTTCCGAGCTCTTTTGCGATGTATTTTGAAAGTTCAAGGATTCTGTAGGTTTTATCGTACATTGAGCCCATTCCTTTTTGGAAAGTGACCCCTTTTAAGCCCTCAAGGTTGCTTTCAAACGGTTTTTTCGTATCTTCATTGAAGAAAAATACCGCGTCATCAAGTCTTGCCTTAACAACCCTTTCATTTCCGGCTTTTATGTTTTCAAAATCGTTTCCGAGGAAATTTGTTGTTGTAATAAAGCTGTTTATCAATTTTCCGTCTTTGTAAAGCGGGAAATAACGCTGGTGAGTGGCCATAACGGTTACGGTCACTTTTTCCGGCACATTCAGGTAGTTTTTGTCAAAATTGCACACAACCGGAACCGGCCATTCCGTGATATTTGTAACTTCTTTCACAAGTTCTTCGTCAAGAACGACCTGCGCGCCGATTTTTTCCGCTTCGGCTTTTGCAGAAGAAATGATTTTTTCTTTTCTTTTTTCGCCGTCAACAATTACTTTTGCGTCAAAAAGCGCATTTTCGTAGTTGTCAGGGTTTTTGATTTCGACTTTTGAAGATGCAAACCTGTGTCCGCGCGAGAATCTTGAGGATTCAACATCAGCAATCTTTATTTTCAACTCATCATTATCAAAAAGCGAAACAACCCATCTGACAGGCCTTTGGAATTTCACATCCAGCCCGGCCCATCTCATAAAATAAGGCCCCTGCATTTTCAAAACGAGGTTTTCAATGTTTTCAGCGAGAACATCTCTGGTGAGTTTGCCTTTTTTCTCGATTTTTGCATGGACATAGTTATCTTCTTTGTACAAGGCGGACGGTTCAACGCCGTTTTTGCGAGCAAACCCCAATCCTGCCTGCGTGAGGTTTCCGTTTTCATCGAATGCAATATTCGCAATCGGCCCTCTGACCGTTTTAACCGTATCCGGCTGTTTTTCGTTCAAACCGTCTATAATTACTGTCAATCTTCGCGGAGTGCCGTAGGTCTTTACGCTTGAAAACCCGATTTCGTTTTCTTTCAACAGTTTTTCAAACGCTGCTTTCAGCTGTTCCTGACCTGCGTCAATAAACTTGTAAGGCAGCTCTTCCGTTCCGATTTCCAGTAAATATTTGCTCATTATTATTAAATCCTTTTTCTTCAAACGTCTTTTTTTATGAATTTTTATCAAAATCACCTGCAAAGCGGGCAATATTTCAAATTAATTATATTACAAAATAATATTGAGCAACAATACACCCCAAAACCCCTTCACCAACCCGAGGAGGGAGCAGTCGTAGAAATACGTCAGTATTTCATACGAATGCGGAAAGGGAGCGACCCCAAGCCATATTAAAAAATAAAAAATTCCCATTTTTCACAATCTTGCGGTGGGAACCGTTTCACTTTTCCCACCCTACAATTTTCCGTCACCCTGAACTTGTTTCAGGGTCGCAAGGACGTGAAAATCACGCTCGGCGGTAAGATTTTGGCTTACTTACTTCAATCTGGCGATTCCGAAACAAGTTCGGAATGACGGCACGCCTTTCCGTCACCCTGAACTTGTTTCAGGGTCGCAAGGGCACGAAAATCACGTTTCCGGCGGCGAGATTTTGGCTTATCTACTTCAATCTGGCGATGCTGAAACAAGTTCAGCATGACGGCGCGCCTTTTCCCTCCCTCCAATTAAGCAATCCTTGAATTTACCTCTTTCCCTAACCCAGGGAAGGAGCAGTCGTAGAAATACGTCAGTATTTCATACGAATGCGGATGGGGAGCGACCCCAAACCATCTTAAAAACTCAAAATTTGCCGGTTACAAAATATTCTTCCCGCTCTCGTCATACATTGCCCGCCTTTTTTGCGCAATTTCTTCAATTTTTCCCTTGTAATCACTCCCCAGAAGCTGCATAATCGAGGCTGAAAGCAGTCCGAGCGATTCTTCAATATTTTCCCTGTTCAAAGAAACCATATCCGCAGCCATTTCGGTGTTTGACATCGCAAGCCGCGTCATATCCCGAAAACCGCTCGCCGCGAGGAGTTTTGCGTCATTATTTTCCTGAACGGAGAGCATTAGAGCCTGCGAAACCAGCATTGGCATGTGGCTAATCAACGCTGCTGCCCTGTCGTGCGTTTTTGCGTCCATTATTACCGGATGAGCCCATACGGATTTAATTATGGTCTCGATTTTGTTCAAATCCTCCGGCGTTGTTTCCTCTGAGGGCGTAATAACCCATTTTGCCCCCTCAAACAACTCCTTAAACGAATGCTCAAAGCCCGTGTGCTCCGTTCCTGCCATGGGATGGGTTCCAATAAACTTGTACGGCCGTTTTTTCTCCATAACAAACCCTTTCAGGCTTGCAACATCTGCAACAATCGTGTCCGCAGAAACAATATTTTCAAGCCTGTCAAGAATTTCAAGCGTTTTGTTCATCGGAGTGCAAACGAACACAAGAGCGCATTCTTTAAGCCTGTTCGGGTCTTTTGTGACCTCGACAGCATAAGGTTTTGCAGCTTCGATTGTGCTGTCGTTTCCTGTTACCGCAATTTTTTCATAGCCGTGCAGCGCTTTTAAAAGTGAGCCCCCGATTAGCCCCAGTCCGTAAATTCCGATTTTCATACTTTCTCCTTTATTAACAATATTTTAGCATATTTATTAAGTTTTGTTTAGCAATTTGCACCGCATGGAAAAAATCTGCATAATTTAATTATTAATAGTCTAACCATTCCTTTCTTGACTTATGCGGCTTTTTAAAGTCGCATTATTTTTTTATACAGTCGGGGAATGCGCGATTTTTCAAATTTGGCGAGAATAAGTACAATTACAGAACTAAAAAAGGAAAAAATATGACTAAAAAGGTGCTTATTGTTGTTACGAATGCTGACAAACTCGCTGATGGAACGCAAACGGGCGTGTGGCTTGAAGAATTTGCCGTTCCTTTTTTGATTTTTAGAGATACCGGCTATGAAATTACCGTAGCCAGCATAAAAGGCGGCAAAGCACCGATTGATGAGGGCAGCCTTTCATGCTCAAACCCGATGGAATGGGATGAAGCTGCAAAATTCCTTGAAAATACAAAAAAACTTGAGGAAGTTGAGTACAAAAATTTTGACGTAATCTTTTTCCCAGGCGGGCATGGGCCGATGTTCGATATTGCGGAAAACGAGCTTGTTGCCGAAGTCACAGGTCATTTTTACAATACCGGAAAAGCAACCAGCGCGGTTTGTCACGGGCCTGCGGGGCTTCTGGGCGCAAAAAGAACCGATGGCGAGCCGATTGTTAAAAATAAAAGGGTAACTTCCTTTACAAATGAGGAAGAAAACATTGTAAAAAGAACCGAACTCGTTCCGTTTTTGCTGCAATCACGCCTTGAACAGCTGGGAGCTGAATTTACCCAGCTCAAACCCTGGGCAGAGCATGTTATTGTTGATGATAACCTGATTACCGGACAAAATCCGGCCTCTGCAATTGCCGTAGCCGAAAAAGTTATAGAATATTTGAACCAGATTGGCTAAAGGAGCGCATCGGGAAGAATTCTTTTTAATATACCGTTAAGTTTATTTAATCTTTCTTCGTTGAAATATGCGTTCACAACAGAGCGGTCGCAATAGGTGCGTTCAACATTGAGCGTCATTCCTTTTTGCGGGTATTGGCTTTTGTGCCTCAATATTTCACCGGGTTCAAACTCGTAGCCCTTTCCGTCTTTGCCGTAAGCGAGGCGCATAGAAGTTATTGAAGGTTTTTTAGTTTTTTCCAGATATTCCAGATTCAGGGCTTCTCCATAAAAAATATTATTAATTTTTAGCTCGGAACCGTTTTTTTCTTTTATCCTAATTTCTCCGGAGCTTTTCGGAAAACGGTTTAGTGTAATAGTTTTGTTGTTTATTGTTTTTGTATAGACTCCGTCAGGGCCTTGTTTAAGTTTTTGGGCGATTTTTTCCAGAAGTTCTACGTTATTTTTCGAGATGGCTTTTGCCGGCAGCATTCCGAAACTTACCTGAGCGGTTTTGTTAGTGCTTATGCTTTTTTCGGCCTGAAAATTCTTGTTTGCTTTGTAGTATGCCGGTGTGTATGAAATTTTTGTCAGCATAGTTTCCCCTTTTGTCTATCTGATGTTATAAAATCCCTGATAAAATTTTTTTGTCAATCTTATAATTTATATTACATAAAATTTGCAAAAAAATGTGAAATTTGAGATAATTTTTACAATGAAGAACTTAAGCAAACTAATTTTTTCGGCCGCAGCAATGGTAATAACGGGAGTTCAGTGCGAAGCACTCGAGGTCGTTTACCCTAAAAACCCGACGGTAAGCGTGAATGCTTCCTCGACGTTTTTTGTGGGCAGCACAACTGCCGGTTCAACGCTCACAATCAACAGCAAGCCCGTAAAAGTCTGGGAAAACGGCTCGTTTGTTGAGGTTGTGACCCTGCATGACGGAGAAAATGATTTTGTGCTTGAATCAACTACCGGAAGTGAAAAAACTTCGGTAAAATATTCAATAACAAAGCCCCCGAAATCCCAAACCGTAAAACAGGAGCTCCCGCTTGAAGAATTCGGGGAAAATGAGTATATTTATGCGCTCGTTTTGTGCGACAACACTCCGTTAAGAGCCTGTCCGGACGAAAATGGCGCCAGAATAACGCATCTGGACAAAGATACGGTTTTGATGATTAACGGTAAAAAAGGAAGCTGGTACAGAGTTGTCCTGAGCCCTGATAAAACCGCATGGGTCGCGGAATCAAAGGTTATCAACCATTCTTTAATAAATGAAAAGCTTCACGCCACGGTTTGCGACGTTGTTTTGAGCGAGGATAAAAATTACGAGTACATAAAGTCCTCACTTGACATAAGAGCTCCGTTTTCAGTGAAGGAAGTGGAGGGCGGACTTGAACTGGAGATTTTCGGCGTCAAAAACAATGCTGCTGACAGCAAAATCTTCAAACCCATGACCGCAATAAAAAATCTCGCGATTGCAACTGCGCAAACCGGAGAAATTTCTAAATATTTTATTGAACTTAACCAGAAATTATGGGGCTATGATTGTTATTACGATGGAAAAAATCTCGTTTTGAAAATCAGAAAAGAACCCAAAATTGACGAAAAATCTCCGCTGAAAGGGATTGTGATAGGGATTGACCCCGGGCATGGCGGGTGTGATTCCGGCGCTGTCGGGCCTACAGGCGTTAAAGAAAAGGAAATTAACCTTGATGTCGCCCGCAGATTGAAGCAGGAACTTGAAAACTCCGGTGCACAGGTTGTTATGACCCGTACAGATGACACAAATACCCCACTTTATGAACGTCCGAAAATGGCAAAAGACGCTGATGCGCTGGTTCTTATAAGTTTGCATGCAAACGCGCTCCCTGACGGTGCTGACCCTTACAAAAAACACGGAACTTCGGTATTTTATTACAACAACGAGGCAAAACTGCTCGCAAAAACCTTGCAGGAAAGGCTGATTGCGGATTTGGGCACGGCAAATGACGGTTTTAACCGCTCCAGCTTTGTGCTCACGCGCCCGACAATGCCGTTATGCGTGCTTCTGGAGGTTGCGTATATGATTCACCCGACCGAATATATGCTAATGCTGGATGAAAACTTCAGGCAGAAAGCCGCAGTTTCAATTAAATCGGGGCTGGAGAAATATTTGATTGATTCGAATGCAAAACCTGTTGATTAGGCACATTATGGAATTAAAATTAAAGAAAATTTTATTGCTGTCATTTGCTGCCGCGTTTTTTTTCCCGGGAGCTGTTTTTTGTGATGATTTTGTCGATGATTCGATAGACAGCGCAATCAGGGCAAAATACAACACAAAAAAAATAGAAAACGACCTGCTTCCTGCGCTCCCGAGCGAGGCTGACCCTTTTGACACGACAATTGATGCATTTAGCCCGTCCCCTGCGGAATCTCCTGCTGCTGTGCCGGCTGCTCCTAAAAATACTGCCCCTGTCACGGTTCCTGCCAGGGGTACAACTACGAATACATCTGCACAAAACAATGTGAAATCCACGGCTGTGCTCAAAAAAGGTAAAAAATTCAGGGTAAAACTTCAAAATGCTGTTTCCGACAAAACAAGGCTCGGTTCAAGAGTAAGTTTTGTCAGTACAGCGCCTGAAACGTTCACATATATAACAATTCCTGCCGGCACTGTTTTTAAAGGCCGAATTGTTGATTCCCATCAGCCATATATCAGCGGAAACGGCGGTCTGATAGTTATTAAGGTTGATGAAATGGTTTATAAAGGCGCAACTTATGAAATTGACGCAAAAATCAGCGTCGCAAACGATAAAAAAATCTTCCTGAACAACATAAAAGGCAAACGCAAATATCTTCAAAACATGTGGAATTCCACAACTTTCGGGAGCAAATATCTCAAAAAAATGTGGAAAAGCTCCTGTAAATTTGCAAAAAAAGGCGGCATAAACCTTGTAATTGCGCCTTTTCCAACCGCAGCGGGTCTGGTGGTCTACGGCGCCAATGTGGTTTCCTCTCCTGTTATTGCTCTTTTCACAAAAGGCGGATCGATTTCAATACCCGCGGGCGCAAAATTTGTGATTCAGCTCAGAGAGGATGCTGTTATTATTAAATAAACGGTTTTAAAGCATTTTATCTGCATTCCAGAACATCAACCATAAAGCAAGGATGTTCTTTGAGCTTTCTTTCCATGTCTTCAAACTTCAAAAATCCTTCCTGCGCGCCAAAATGCGAAACAACCGACGCTGCATTTACAGAGGCAAGCATAAGCGATTTTTCGATGTTCCAGTTTGTGTATTCCAGCGCCGCAGTGAACGTAGATGAAAGCGCATCGCCTGCTCCGAGCGTACTTACTACTTTTGCGGGGAATTCCGGACATCTGTAATATTTTTTCCCGTCAAAAGCATATACACCGTTTTTGCCGTCCGTGATTATGACGATTTTTGCGCCCATTCCTTTTAATTCATCGAGCATTTTGACGATGTCAGGATGGATTATTTCATCCGAGAACTTTTCTGACTTTGTGTCGGGGCGCACTTCAATTTTTGTGACCATTGAGGCTTCTTCTTTGTTCATAACAACGACTTCAGCTGTTTTGAAGATATTTTTGAAGTACTTCATCCCCTGTTTAAGGCTTGAGGAGCCAGGATTTATGGTTGTGTTTACGTTGTTTTCTTCCGCAAACCTTGAAATTACGTCCAGAACCTGACCGGATTCGCCGTTCAAAGGCGCAATGTAAAGCCATTTTGCGTTTTTGATTGCCTCAAAATCAATTTCTGCTTCTCTGATTGTGCCGTTTGTGCCGCGGTGCGCAAGAACGGTTCTGTTGCCTTCAAAACTTACAAGAATAATGGAAAAACCCGAGGATTCGTCTTCGCTGACAATTACGTTGGAAATATCTACTCCCGCCTGCTCCATTTTTGAAAGAATATTTTTTGCCTGAAAATCTTCGCCGATTTTGAAGATTGCCGAGGTATCAAACCCGAGATTTGCGAAATTTGAGGCCGCATTCAGCCCGCCGCCGCCCACAGCCGTTTTAAAACCGTTAATTTCCATCTTTGCGCCGTACGGGTACGCCATAAACTCGTTCTGGCAATTTTTTGTGTTCACGGAAACGATATTTGCATCGTCACATTCAATAAAAGCGTCTATTGTTGCGCTTCCGATAGTAATTACGTCATACATAAAGATACCTCTCTCAAATTCAGGATTTTACGCCCTCGGATGTGTTTTATCATACACCATTTTCAACCGTTCTGTCGATACGTGGGTGTAAATCTGTGTGTTGCTAATGCTTGCATGCCCCAAAAGCTCCTGAACAACCCTCAAATCAGCGCCTTTTTCGAGCAGTTTTGTTGCAAAGCTATGGCGGAAAACATGCGGCGTTACGACTTTGGGAAGTTCGATTTTGTGAACAATTTCCTTTAAAACCATTCTGATAGTCTGCGGCTGGAGTCTGAAACCGGTTTTGTTTATAAAAATCGGGCTTGTGCCGTCGGATTTTAGCTCGCCGGGGCGTTCTGTGACCATGTTTCTTGCGAATTTTATATATTTTTCAAGAAAATCTTTCGCCCTGTTGGAAACCAGCACAATCCGTTCTTTGCTGCCTTTGCCAAAAACCGTTATTTCGTTTTCTTCAAGGTTCAGATTCTCAAAATTTAAATTGCTCAGCTCGGAAACGCGCATGCCCGTAGCATACAAAAGCTCCAGAATCGCCCTGTTTCTGTAACCTGCCGGCGTGTCAATTTTTATGTTGTTCAAAATCTGTTCAATTTCCCCGCCGGATAAGAATTTCGGCAGGCTTTTTGACTTTTTCGGCGAATGAATGCTGTTAATCGGGTTGCTTTCCACGACCCGTTCTCTGTACAAATACCGGTAAAAAGTGCGTATTGCGGAGATTTTTCTGGAAAGCGTGGTTTTAGAGTAGTTGAATTTTTGGATAAAAAGAAGATATTCTTTGACTTTTGCGTGATTTACGCTCGCTGCAGGCGTTTCACCGAGCCAGATAAGGTACGCGAGGATGTCTGAATTGTATGCGCGGATTGTGTGTTGCGAAAAATTCCTCTCAACTTCAAGATAGACACAAAAATCCTTTAAATAGCTTTTTGATAATTCATTTACTCCCATAACCCGATTATACCACAGCGCAGCCTTTTGGCCTTTTTGTAATGTTAACTTTTATTAACTTTTTTAACCCATTTTTTGACTCTGAAAAAATCATCATTATAAAAAAAGTATGAGCAATATGAATATGATAAATCCGGCGAACTATTACAATCCTTTTGCACGCTACAACTATGTAAGCAAAACAAGAGGCGCCTACATACCTCAGGACATGCAGCTTCTTTCCTCACAAAACACAGAAACTGTTCAAAAATCCTCCAATATCTGGAGCGAAAACTACGACGCGGAAACGGATGTTATGCAAAGTATCAACTCGCAATCCCGGAAGTCAGAAAGGAACGAAATTTTAGGATTTTTCTCCAATCTATTCAATATCAGGTCTGACAAAAACTGATAATACTGAAAAACTTTAATAATTGTTTTTCGGTCATAAAAAGCCGGCAGTTTATTATATCTGCCGGCTTTTCTTTGTTGATATTTTGAAATTAAACTCTGTCTTTGATTTCCTGTTTGAGTTTTTCGGCGAATTCGTCGAGTTTGAAGGTGCCGATAGGGCCTTCGCCGCGTTTTCTGACTGCAACGGAGCCGCTTTCGATTTCCTTGTCGCCTACAACAACAACATAAGGAACTTTTTTGTCCTGAATTGCCTCTCTGATTTTGTAATTTACGCTTTCAGAGCGGTCGTCGAGGTTTACGCGGATTCCGTCAGCAAAAAGTTTTTTGTAAACTTTTTCCGCGTAATCAGCATGTTTTTCCGTAATCGGAACAACCGCAACCTGAGTAGGAGCAAGCCAGAGCGGGAATGCACCGGCATAATGCTCAATAAGAATACCGTGAAAACGCTCCATAGAGCCGAAAATTACCCTGTGAAGCATAACCGGAGTTTTCATTAAGCCGTCTTTGTCCTGATATTTGATGTCGAAACGTTCAGGCAGGTTGAAATCAAGCTGAATTGTTGCACATTGCCATGTTCTGCCGATTGCGTCTTTGACTTTGAAGTCGATTTTCGGGCCGTAGAAAGCACCATCGCCCTCATTGATTTCATATTTCATTCCGCGTCTGTCCATCGCTTCTTTTAAGCCGGCTTCTGCTCTGTTCCAGTTTTCAAGCTCGCCTACGTAGCTTTCGGGGCGTGTTGAGAGTTCAACTTCAAAATCCATCTTGAAAATTGCCATTGTATCGGCAACAAAGTCAATAATGGCGTTGATTTCGTCAACAAGCTGCTCGGGCGTACAGAAAACGTGAGCATCGTCCTGCGTAAAGCCCTGAACACGGGTCAAACCGGCAAGCGCACCTGATTTTTCTTTTCTGTAAACGGTTCCGAGCTCTGCCATTCTCAAGGGCAAAGAGCGGTATGAGTGGCGGTTTGCCTGATAAATGAGGATATGGAACGGGCAGTTCATCGGTTTTACAATAAACTGTTCGTCATCTTCATTTTCTTTTTCAATGAAGAACATATTTTCACGATAGTGGTCAATATGCCCTGAAAGCTCCCAGAGCTTGGATTTTGCAATTTGCGGAGTGTTTACGATTACGTATCCGCGTTTTCTGTGCTCGGTTCTCCAGTAGTTTTCGATTTCTTCACGCACAACAGCAAGATTCGGGTGCCAAAGAACCAGTCCGCCTCCGATTTCTTCTCTTACCGAGAACAAATCGAGTTTTGTACCGAGCTTTCTGTGGTCGCGTTTTTCTGCTTCTTCAAGAAAATGCAAATAGTTGTCCAAATCTTCTTTTGTCAAAAACGCTGTTGCGTAAATCCTCTGGAGCATTTTATTTTTTTCGTTTCCGCGCCAGTACGCACCTGCAACTTTTAAAAGCTTAAATGCTTTGATAAATGAAGTGTCAGGAATGTGCGGGCCTGCGCAAAGGTCGTTAAAACAGGGTTTTCCGTCTTTATCTTTTGTTATGTAAAGCGTCGGATTGTCGTTTTTGTGTTCTTCAAGGAGTTCAGCCTTGTAAATTTCGCCCTGTGCTTTGAATTCGGCGATTTGCGCGTCAACATCAGGAATAACGTACTTTTCAAAGGTGTGTTTTTCCTTGATGATTTTTTTCATTTCGTCTTCAATTTTTCTCAAATCATCTTCTGTAAAAGCGTGCCCCTCAAGGTCAAAATCGTAATAAAAACCGTTTTCAATAGCCGGCCCGATAGCGAGTTTTGCCTGCGGAAACAGCCTGATAACCGCCTGCGCCATGATGTGCGAGGTCGAATGGCGCAGAACGTGGAGCGATTCGGGGTCTTTTGCAGTTAAAATTTTAACTTTATCGCCATTATTTAATGTCGTCGTGAGGCTTTTCGTTGTTCCGTTAATTTCTATTGCCATTGCGTTTCTGGCAAGCCCTTCGCTGATTTTTTTTGCTAAATCCATACCCGTGGAGTTTTCCTCTACGCTGATTTTTGAATTGTCGGGTAGAATTACCTCAATGTTTGACATCTTTTTCCTCTTTCTTTCTTATCTGTACTCAATCACCAACCTTGTGAATGTGCACGGGGGACCTAGCCCTTAATACCTTTATAACACCATTAAAAATCTATTGCAATTTATAAATTCTTGTAATATAATTTAAAAAAAATCAATAATTTGTAATATTGTTAAGCTAATTTGAAGTGACATTACAAATTTTTTAGACAACCGGAAAAGAAAGCAGGAATTGAAAAATGAGCCCAAACACTGAAGTTCCCGAACAAGAAGTAAAACAAAAAATTTTGATAGCCGACGACGAAGCCAGTATCAGAAGAATTCTTGAAACAAGGCTCGGAATGATAGGCTATGACGTTGTTACAGCGGCTGACGGCGAAGAAGCGGTCGCTATGTTTAATAAAGAAAATCCTGATTTAATTATTTTGGACGTTATGATGCCGAAAATGGATGGTTACGGCGTTTGCCGCGAAGTCCGCAGAACTTCGGATGTTCCGATTATCATCCTTACAGCGTTAGGCGATGTTTCTGAAAGAATTACCGGCCTTGAGCTCGGCGCTGATGACTATGTTGTTAAACCTTTCAGCCCGAAAGAGCTTGAAGCCCGTGTAAAAACCATTTTAAGAAGAACAACAAACAGAGAAATCGCTCCATCTACCGGAAAAGTTACAAAAAATGTTATTACAACCGGAAATATTAAAATCGATACTGCAAGAAGACAGGTTTTCAGAAAAAATGAGCGAATCCGCCTTACAGGTATGGAATTCAGCCTCTTGGAGCTTCTTGTAAACAACTCCGGCCAGGCTTATTCAAGAAACGAAATTCTTCAATATGTTTGGGCTTATCCGCCGGATCATCGCATTGATACAAGAGTTGTTGACGTTCATATTTCAAGATTGCGTTCAAAACTCGAAACCGACCCCGCAAATCCTGAATTGATTCTTACGGCACGCGGAATCGGATATATGTTCCAGAGAATTTCTTAAAAAATTTCAAAAAAGGCCTCAAATCGGGGTCTTTTTTTTACTCAAATCGCAAAAACATTGGAAATCTATTTTTCCAGCTCGATTCGTTGCGCTCATAGGCGTCGAAAAATAAACTCCAATGTTTTTTCAACCCTCAACATCCAAAGAAAAGCGTAAAGAATAATGTTTTTAAAAACCGTTAAAGCGGCGAAGCCCGTTAGGTTTTGAAAAATATTATTCTTTACGCTTTTCGCCCCTGTAAAAACTAAAAAAATCTTATCCCAGCGCCTCGTTCAGCTTTTCTTTATAAAATCCGACAATCTCAACCATAGCGTGCAAAAGCAGCGCTGTAATTTCGACCTCATCTTTCCATTTGCGATACGAGCATTTTGGCGGGAAAACAACAAGCGGATTGGACGGAAAATCCCTGCAAATCTGCGGCCGGTTTTCATAATCCGTGCAAAGATTGTCAGAACCGACCTTCGGGCAGTGATAAAAGCTTATTTTCTTGTCCTCCGGAAACTGTTCTTTTATCAGCGCGATGTAATCGGGATAAATTTTTGCCGCTTCTTCCGCAGATTCATACGGGAGAAAAATGCTGACGAATTCTGCGGCGAATTTGTCGCCGTTTTGGGCTTTTTGCTTTAATTCTTCGTAACTGAACTCTGAACTCGCAAGATTACAGCAGGAAGCGCACATTGAGCAATGAGAATCATTGCGTTTTGCGTTTATTTCGTTAATTTTTTCCAGAATGTCTTTGGAAATTCCGTCTTCAAGCAGATTTTTAGCCGCCTCCTGCCAGAAACGCATGCCGCATTCAGGCGGAAGTTTTGTGAACAAATCAAGATTCTCCGGGTCGATTCCGCAGTTTTTTTTGCAGTGATTGCATAAAGAATTCTTTTTTAAAGCGTAAAGCTTTGCATCAATTGCCTGAGAAGCCTTTAAAAACAGCTCTCTGTATATTTTCCCTGTCTTTTGCAGGTCGTTTTTCAGCGTATTCATAATACTAACCTTACCACAGCTTGTCCATATAAAAAAAGAGCCGTCATCGGCCCTTTTGTCATTTATTAGTCTAAATAGAATGATGTAATAACCTTGTGGCTTTCTTTTGCGTACTCAATCGCCTTGTGGAGCGTGTTTGAGGTGTGAGAAAGGAAGCAAATCAACTGCTGGCAGTCGTCAATAATCTCTCTGTTGCAAATTCTGCTTGCGTCAGCGAGCGTCATCATCGCTCTGTCCGCATGTTCAATAATATTCGGAACGCCGATGAGCTGATCCTGCACGTCAGAGGGCTGTTGGCCGATAGTCTGGGGCAAAATAACCTTTAATTTGTCAGGATTTGACTTCATAGCGCCTCTGATTGCGGCTGCGTTTGTTCCGCTTGAGCCGCCGGAGGTGATAATCGTATTGCCCTGAGAAACAAGTGCCGCTGAAATGGTTTCTATCAACTGTTGATGTGTAATTGGCAGGTTTCTGCTTCCTATGATGGCTATTCGTTTAGCTGATTGCCTGATAGTAGCAAGCTCCATAGCTAGCTGGTCAACTGTGTTTGCATCTTCCTCGGAAACTGTATCCAAATCATCTGCCGGAACCATAATCGTTGGTTGTTTTTCTTTCTCGTCTGACATTCGTTTTTCCTATTAAATTAAATATTTTACTTCACAAAATTTTTTGATTATCATAATAATATCATATATTCTTTAAAAATACTAGGAATTTGTTGGGGAGCATGGAAGAGTTTTTACAGCAGCTAAATGAAAAACAACGCGAAGCCGTTGTTGAAAAATACGGAAGCCTCCTTGTGCTTGCGGGCGCAGGGAGCGGAAAAACAAAGGTTTTGACCAGCAGAATCGTTAATCTTGTCAAATCCGGCATAACCCCCTACAAAATCCTTGCTGTAACCTTTACAAACAAGGCTGCAAAAGAAATGCGCGAGCGTCTTTCCAAAATGCTAGGCGAAGAGGTCGTAAAAAAGATGTGGGTCGGCACTTTTCACAGTATTTGCGGCAGAATTTTGAGATTTGATATTGAAAACTATAAAAGCCCCGACGGAAAAGTCTGGACAAACAATTATGTAATTTACGACGAAAATGATTCAATGGCACTGATTAAAGGGGCAATAAAAAAACAAAATCTCGACGAAAAAGTCTATCAGCCCAAACTTGTAAAAGCCGCAATCAGCAACGCCAAGTCAAAAATGCAGGATGCTTACACATTTTCGACCAGAGCGCGCGATTATCGCACACAAAAGATTTCTGAAATTTATGAGGATTACGAAAAGCAGCTTCTTGCCAATAACGCCATAGATTTTGACGATATGCTGCTTTTAACCGTGAATTTGCTCAACACAAACGACGAAGTAAGGCAAAAATACCACGAACGCTTCACTCACATCCTTGTGGACGAGTTTCAGGACACAAACATAAGCCAGTATACGCTGATAAAATCAATATATGCCAATAATCGCGCAGAATCCGAGCTTTCGGACAGAAGTTTGTGCGTTGTGGGCGATGTTGACCAGTCGATTTACAGCTGGCGCGGCGCGGATTACAAAATTATCCTTAATTTTCAGGTGGATTTCAAAAATACCAAACTTATTAAACTTGAACAAAATTACCGTTCGGTTTCGACGATTCTTGACGCTGCAAACGCAATAATCGTCAATAACACCGAGCGCGTAAGCAAAAACCTCTTTTCAACAAAAGGAAAAGGCGAAAAAATCGTAATTTACGAGGCACAGGACGAGGCAAATGAAGCAAATTACATTGCAAACAAAATTCTTGATATTTCTGACCGTTTGAGCGATATTGCGGTGCTTTACAGGACAAATTCCCAGTCCAGAGCCATTGAAGAAGCGCTAATCGCCAACGGAATTTCATACAAAATGGTCGGAGGGCTGAAATTCTACGACCGTAAGGAAATCAAGGATTTAATTGCTTATTTGAAGCTTTTGTACAACCCGCATGATTCACAGAGCTTGAAAAGAATCATAAATGTGCCAAAACGTTCAATTGGAAATACGACTGTCCAAAATATCGAAAAAATTGCGGACGAAAATAACCTTTCGCTGTTTGAAGTGATGAGCGATATTGATTCATACGAGGAAGTTAAGGCCGCAGCGAAGTCAAAACTAAAAGAATTTGTGAACCTTTACGCCTCGCTTGCCGAAAAGAAGAATGCGCTGCCTTTGCCGGAGTTTATTGCGACGGTTATTGAGGATTCGGGGTATTTGAGGGAGCTGAAAGAGGAGGATACCGAAGAATCGCAGTCAAGAATCGAGAACCTGCAGGAATTGATTAACGTTGCGAGGGAATTTCAGCCGGATGAACCGGAAAATGTGCTCGGCGAGTTCCTTGCGCAGGTTGCTCTGGTCAGCGATTTGGACGCAACGGCAGATATTGACAATTCCGTCACGCTTATGACGCTCCATGCGGCGAAAGGGCTTGAATTTAAGAATATTTTTCTTGCCGGACTGGAAGAAGGCATTTTCCCGCACAGCCGTTCTTTAAATACCAATACGGAAATGGAAGAAGAACGCCGCCTGATGTACGTTGGCGTCACAAGAGCAGAGGAAAAACTGTGGATTACCTACGCAAAACGGCGCCAGATGTGGGGCGAAACAAGATATTACAGCCCGAGCCGCTTTTTGCAGGAAATTCCGGATAATCTCACCGAACGCCATGTAAGTGAAGAAACCACCCAATCAACTGCAACCTTCAGAAGCGCTGTTGAAAAAATTAAAACCGACCAATCCGGCTATGTGCGCCCGTCTTCGGGGTTCGGGAAAGGTTTTGTTGCCCCGAAACCCTACCAGAATACACAAAGTATCAGCAAAGTCGTAAAACCCGCTGTAACGCACAAACGCGAGCCTTTTATTGTTAAAAGTGCGCAAAACAAAGCAAATGACGAAGAAAAAGTCAAAAAACTGCTTGAGGACAACCCTATTAAGCGCATGCTTGAGGAAAAACGCCGCAAAGAGCGTGAACTCGCCGAATCTTCCGGCTCTTCAGCTTCCGGTGGAAAAACTTTTTCCGCAGGCGACAGAATTTTCCATGAACGCTTCGGAATCGGGCATATTGAAGAAATAAAAGAAATCGGTTCTTCGACTATGTACATTATCGATTTTGGAAAACAGGGAAAAAAGGCTGTTGACGCCGCATATTCAAACCTTAAAAAATTCTAGCGTTACATTATTTAACAAATCTCCTGTATTGCGCAATTTTGCGCGTTCAGGTACATTATTCAGTTATGAAAGTAGCCAGCTCAACAACAATCAGTAATTTTATCAAGGCACTGCCCCTAAAAAAGGCAGAATTTCCCATAAAAAGTTCATTAATGAAAATGCCCGAAGATATTGCGGCTTTTTCTGCACATAAACCATTGACCAGAGCTGAGCTCTGTGGAAAATTTGAAAAATACGGGCTGGATTCCGCTCTTGTTGGCAAAGTTGTGAACGATTGCGATACCCGGCCAGAAATTCTCAATAAAGTTTTTGAAAATATAAACAGTGTTTTCTCCGACAAAGGAATAAAGCCGGCGGAGTGGTTTGAGGCGCTGAAATATACAGGGGCTTCGCCTGCTTTTACTCGTGAAAATCTCCGGCAGCTCGAAAAAATAGACTTTTCCGGATTAGGCGCTAAAGTCGGGCCTGTGGAAAAGCTCCTTGCTCTTAATTCTGTAAAATCTTCTGAGGAACTTGGCTTTGTGCTGATTGCGCTCGAACCGATGAAAAAAGAGATTCGCCCTCTGGATTTGGCGTCTGTAACCCCGGATATGGTTAATTTTTTAAAAAATGTTATTGCCGGTTCTGCTCCAATCGGACAGGACGCTTTCATTTCCCTTGCCCGTGCGACAAAGAATATAAGATATCCTTATGAATTTTTTGTTGAAATGCAAGGCAGGGCTTCATCATCGGCTAGGAATTATGATGTTATAAATAATGTCCTTTTTGGTACCCAATCCGCTGCCCATAAGCGCGCCGCAGAAAGTTTATTCAAAGAAACCGGCGTAAAAGTGCACATGGACAACAATCTTGACCCGGAAAATATTGAATATTTGCGGGAGTTTATAAATATAACAAGGGCATCGGGCGACGAAATTCCCAAAAATGTATACATAACCAACCTTATTCCTGAAAAAACAGCAGGCGAGTTTGCGCACACCGAGGCATTTTTCACAAAACCCGTCGTTAATCTTGATGGTAAGGTCAACGAAAAACGGCTTTCCACAATGGCACATGAAAATGCGCATTTTCTGGATTACAAAATAAACAAAAATAACGGCTATGCGGCCAATTCAAAGAGCGCAGCGGAAACGGAAATGGAATCAGACCTTATGGAGTTGTTTGTCAGCAGTTATTCCAGAAAAAACCGCGAAGAATTCATTGCTGAAATCAAGAAGCTTGCATTTGAGGGGAAAATATTAAAATATAAAAATAAATACGGCCAGACCGTCTATCGTCGATACTTTTCCGAAGAAATAACCGATGAAATTGCCGATGACATGAAACCTCATTTTGCATATTTGCTGAGAAAATACCAAAAATTCAACGGCCCATTGATTCGCGATTCCATACTGCCGGTTCCCCCGAAAAATACTGCTTCCAAAGCGGCAAAAAATTACGTAGAAGTGACACAGCGTGATATAAATACCGCAATGCCGCCTGATTTCTATTATTAAGCATAAACTATGAGAAGAAATGCCCGCGTTTTGAGTCGAGCGTGATTTTATCAAAGGAATAAAGCCGCGCCGGACGTTTTGAGCCTGATTTTGTGAATTCGTTCAGCTCTTTCAGGATGTTTGCGGAAAGAAATTTCTTTCTGAAATTACGTTTGTCCAGTTTTTTTGCGAGAATGAGCTCGTATGACTTTTGGAGTTCTGTCAAAGTGAATTTTTCCGGCAATAGCTGGAAAGCAATCGGGCAGAATTCAAGACGTTCCCTTGTTCTTTTCAATGAATACTCAATAATCTCTTTGTGGTCAAAAGCGAGTTTTGGCAGGTTGTAAACGGGGTGCCATTGAACTTCTGTAATCTCCTGATTCGGCTCAAATGAAAGAACGATGTCATCAGAGCGGATGAGTGCAAAATATGCACAGGTTATGACCCTTGAATCAGGGTGACGAAGCGGATCACCGAACGTATAAAGCTGCTCAAGGTAAATATTTTGAACGTTTGTTTTTTCTTTCAAAATTCTGATTGCAGCAGCGTCGATAGTTTCGGAGATTCTGATAAATCCGCCCGGAATAGCCCATTTCCCTTTGAAAGGTTCATGAGCACGCTTAACAAGCAGAACTTTGAGCTTGTCATCTTTAATCGTAAAGATGACAACGTCGGTCGTGACCTCATGGGTTTTTGTTTCTTTAAATGCTCTGCTCATAATCTTTTTCTCTTACACAACATTTTAAAATAAAAAAGGCATTTTGTGTAATTTCAAAGAAAAAATTTACAAAATGCCTTTTTTATAACTGATTAATTCATTACCTTTAAATAGCCTCCGTAAGCGGCATGATGGGTAAATCCAGCTCGGCTGATTCTGATCGAACCTGTTTTATAACATTCTCGCTTTTGTCAACAGTGACAGCAGTGTGGTTTGCAGGAACGGTCTGAGCCTTTTGTTTCTGGAATTTTGTAATAGCGGGGTCAGGATTTGCTTTTTGCATGTTATATTCGCTCATAATATTTCTGACGAATTTTTTGGTTTCTGCAAAAGGCGGCATCCCCTTGTATTTTGCGACATTTCCGGGGCCTGCATTGTATGCGGCGAGCGCCAGCTCAACAGAACCGAATTTCTGGTACATCATTTTGTAATAAGCAAGTCCGCCCTGTATGTTTCCGCTTAAAGAGTACGGATTGTATCCGATTCTTTTGGCTGTGGAGGGCAGAAGCTGAAAAACTCCCACTGCTCCGTACGGGCTTTTCTTTTCGTGAACAAAACCTGACTCCATCTTTGCAATACTCAGCCCCAGAGCAGGGTCAACCCCCATCTCAAGCGAATGTTTTACTATGTACTCTTTCACGGTCATCTTTGATGCCGGAGCTGCTTGTGATTGTTCGGGATTTGCAAACATGCAAAGATTGAATAGCAAGGTTATTGTTAGTAACTTTCTAATCAAATGATAATCCTCTGTTTTGTACTTCAGGGTCGCCGGGTTTCAATTGTTCTCTTCTGTATATCCCGTTAAGGGTCCCGTGCGAGGTTTCGGTTTTTCATTTTTTCAGGTTGACGGCCCGAATACTCTGAAAAATTTTGAACTTGATTTCTAAGCTCTTGTATATAGTACTACATAAAAATTAAAAATCAAGTCGAAGGCGTTTTCAGGGTTGAATCTGCGCCGATTTTTCCCTCAACGATAATAGTTTCACGCAATTGTAAAGATTTTAAATTAGCCCGCTGGCGATAGTTTGTGTTAATATAAATTTTAAGCTCGGGAGGAAAATTTTTCATGCCAAGAAAGAAAATAACAGAAATCGTGCTCGACGTTGAAACTACGGGGCTTGATTATACAAAAGAAAGAATTATTGAATTCGCTGCGGTGAAGCTGGTGAACGGCGAAATTACCGATAAATTTGAAACCCTTATCAATCCACAGCAGCATATCAGAAAATCCAGCATCGCAATCCACGGTATTACCGAAGAAATGGTTGCTGACGCGCCCACTGAAGATAAAATCATGCCTAAAATCTTCAAATTTATCGGAAAACACCCGATAGTTGCGCACAATGCGATTTTTGACTGGAGTTTTTTGAACGAAGCCTCAAAAAGGCTTTACGGAAAACCGATTGAAAATGCAAGAATTGATTCTCAATTCCTTTTTAAGGAAGTTTATCCGGATATTGAATCACCCGGGCTTGAAAACCTCATGCTCAAATTCAATGTTGAATTCGATACACGCCACAGGGCAATGGCTGATACAATCGGGCTTGCAATGGCTTATCCTCGCCTTAAAAAGCTTTATGATAAAAAATACGACTGGCAGCTCAAGCAAATCGACAACATTGAGTACCTTTTTGAGCGTTATTTGCGAATTCAGCAGGCTGTACAGACAATGCAGTCGGAAATGCAGGATTTAAAATCCATTTTTAAGCTCTATTTTGAAGAGGGCGGCGAACCTGTTACTGCTTTGAGCGGCGAAACAATGATTTATCAATCAAAACAGTCTTTTGGCTATGATTTTATTCAAATCAAGGACATACTCGACGATATCGGCTGTTTGCATAAGGCTGTGAAGCTCAACAACGGCTTTGTGGACAGGCTTGTTTCGGGAAAAAGCCTGGATGAAGAAACAAAAGAAAAAATCAAAGCAGCGCGCTACGATTTTTCAGAAACAAGAAATATTCAGATTTTAAAACCTGAAAAATGCCCGAGATAAGCCTTATTCTTCTTTGAATTTTCTCGGTGAAACGCCGTTTATCCAGTTTGATTCAATTGTTTCCAGAGAAATCCCCTTTGTTTCCGGAACAAAGAAATAAACAAAGAAAATGCACAAAAGCGACACAACTGCGAACATCCAGAATGTATTTGCCTCGCCGATTCTGTGAATTAAGGGCAAAAATGAAAATACTACGAGAAAATTGAACGCAAAATTAGCCACGGTGCAAAGACTCATTGCTGCACCCCTGATTCTGAGCGGAAAAACTTCGGAAACAAGAATCCAGCCGATAGGCCCGAGGCTGCATGCAAAACAAATTATATAAGTCGCAAGGCTGCCCACCGCAACCCATTTTAGCGCGCCGCCCAGAACTGCCTCAAACTGGAATGCGCACCCGAGCGCAACAAGACTGAGCATAACGCCGGTTAAACCGAAATAAAGAAGCGGTTTTCTTCCAAGTTTGTCGGTGAACGCGATTGCAACGATTGTCATGAGGAAGTTTATTATTCCTATGCCCATTGCTGCATAGATTGCGCTGATATTTGAATCAAATCCGGCTATTTTGAAAATTGTCGGTGCGTAGTAGATTATTGTGTTAATTCCTGTGCAAATCTGCGCAAACATTATCCCTATGCCCACTACAAGCGGCATAATCATCCATTTTTTGAAGCTGAATTTTTTGCCTTTTTCTTCAAATTCGCCTTTGAGCGTTGCTTTGATTTCGCTTATGCGCAAATCTACATCGATTTCGGGCTCAATACGTTTGAAAACCTTTTTTGCTTCTTCATCTTTGTTTTTGCTGAGCAGCCATCTCGGCGTATCCCCGAGAAAAGACATTCCGACAAGAAGAATTGTCGCAGGCAGAACCCCGGCGAAAAGCATCCAACGCCAGTTGTAAACAGCAGCCGCAAACGCGCCGTTAATCAGGTAGGAAAAGAGAATTCCGGCTGTGATTGCCCACTGATAAAGCGATACCAGCATTCCTCTGATGTTTTTAGGCGAAACTTCTGAAAGATAAAGCGGTACAACAAAATTTACCATACCAACAGCCAATCCGACCATTATTCTGGATAAAATAAGTATTTGAACGTTAGGAGAAACCGCGCTGAGTATTGAGCCGGCAATAAAAATGATTGCAGTCGCTATTATTATCTTTTTTCGTCCGAAAATATCAGCCATAACGCCGTTTGCCGCCGCGCCGATGACCGCTCCGATTAAAACCGAGCTTACGAGAAAGCCCTGTGTAAAATCGGTCAAATCCCAGGTTTCATTTATAAATAAAAGCGCACCCGAAATTACGCCTGTGTCATAACCGGACAAAAGCCCGCCCAGCGAAGCCACAATTGCAACAACATACAGCCAAAAGTGCACAATTTTCATATATAACCCCAACTTTATCTATCTATTTTTATGATTTCATTTTTTTAAGAAATGTCAACTGTTTTGTTACAAATAGCAAAAATTTTTATTCACTGATTTAATATAAATGTATAGACATCCGGGGAAAATATGGATATAAAAAAATATAACGCTTCGCCCTCCTTTAAAAGTGTATATGTTGTTTCTCATGAGGCGGAAAAATTGTTGAAAAAAGCCGACAGAATGGTAAAAGCCTCAAATGCAAAATTTATGGACGTAAATATTCCAGAAGGCCATAAAAAGCCTCTCTGGTCGGTTCTTTCCGAACATTTAACAAAACGCCAGAAAGATAATGAAAATGATATAATCATTGACCTTTACGAAAAGGGAAAACAGCTCATATCAGTTATGATTGTTGACGCTAAAGGCGAAATCAGGAATAAATGGGTTGTAAACCCCAAACCTGTTATCGGAAAGTTCAACGAAATCTTTCCGCCAAAGGATTCTTTAACTTATTCTGCCTATAGAAAATCTCTTGACCCCAAAGAATACGGAAAATCTGAATTTTTCAATATAATCGACACCGCGGAAGTCATTGTTAATTCTCTTCAAGAGGAATTCTTAAAATCTCTTCCTGCACAAAAAACAAGTATAAAAACACTCCCCAAACCGGCAAAACCAAAGCGCGAGCCAGAATTTAACGCTTTTAAACCTCATATCTGGCGTCCGTTTGAGGCTTGTGCTGAGATGTTTGAAAAGCTTGAAAAACTTCCTCTTCATCCCAGAAAAACAAATCCTCCGCGTATTAAAAATATTGATAAACTCCCGCGTAAAGCCAAAAAAGAGGCAAAACGAAAAGCGCTTTAAAGCAGTATTTATTAATTTTTGTAAACATTTCTAATATTTCCTAAAGAAAAAAAAAAAATGACGATAGTAAAATAAAAGCGTTATTATTTTTTTTTAAAGGAGAATGCTATGTTACAAAAAATTGCCAGAATACTTACATTGAACTTTGACGCAAAAGAACTCAGGCTAAATTCCGGGCTCGAACAGGAACCGGAGGTGCTTTTTGATGACAATGCTGCGAAAGATGAAGCTGACAGATTTCAGTCTGACACTTCGCCTAAATTGGCTATAAAATATCCCCGGACTTTTGTTTTGCCAAAACCCGTTGTCGATGAGCCGCTTGTTATTACTCCATCCGCGGACGCTGATTCGCCTCAGGTGACGCCGCCGGCAGAGAATTCGGCGACAGAAGTTCCCGCAGCCCCTCAAGAAACAGAATCGGAAGCTTCGCCCACAATAGCTGATGTTGCGGACAATGTAAAAGATGCGGTTGATGAAGTTCTTGATGATATAGATAAAATAATCAAAAAAGCCGGCTCAAATAAGCTACATACAGAGTTTGGGATGGATAAAGACGGAAATATTGTTTTTCAGGAGGCTAACACAAAGGCTGTATATGATGAAATCTTTAGCCGTGTTAAAAAAGAAATTCAGAAGCTTGAAAAATATGGAAATATGAATCTTCTCAATGCACTGGGCGGCGATGATGTGCTTGAAAAACTTGTACAGTCTGCATGGATGACAACTTATAATTCTTATAATTCATCACAATCAAATAATACAGAGGATTTTGTTAAATCTGTGCTCAATAATTTAAATAGTATGCTTACAATGCTGGAAAAAAGTCCTGAAATGCTTGAAATATTTACTCAGCGTGGCTCTTATGCCGACAGTTCGCTGACAAACGGGCTTAAACATTACAACACAAATACAACCTATGGCGGCGATGAAAAGATAAATTATTCCGGTACAATTGCTCAATATGCTGACGGGACTGTCCATATTGACAATACAATCGATGATAATGATTATCAACAGACAATGGAACCGCTGCTTGAAAGGATTATCGCAAAATACCCCGACCTTGACCCTGAATATTTGACTGAAATCTTCCGAACAGCACAAAAAGATGCGATTGTAGCTTTCCAGAAAAACGAAGCTGACTGCCCTTACGGCACGGGTAACAACAGCGGACGTGTAGAGGATTATTCAAAGAACTGGGGCGGCAAGGATAACCGCAAAAAAGATGGTTCTGTGGCGCATATGGACCAAATAGTCCAGATGACCTTGTATAGCTTTGATAAACTCTTGTATCAGGGAATAATCAAAGACGGCTCTGCTGCGTTAAAGAAAGTTGAAAACGCACCTGAAACTCCTCCGGCCAGTGATGTAGTAGCCGAATCGGGTGAAAAAGAAGTAAATCAGGAGCTTATTAACGCGGCAGATTATGCCTCGGACGCTCTGGACGAAGTAATTGACGATATTGATAAGATTGTTGATAAAGCAGGCTCAAGCAAGATTCATACGGAATTCGGTATGGATAAAAACGGAAATATTGTCTTCCAGGAATCTTCAACTAAAGCCGTTTATGACGAAATCCTGAATCGTTTTACAAAAGAAATCGGCAAACTTGAAAAATACGGCGGAAAAAACATACTCTCCGCGCTGGGCGGTGAAGCAGCCCTCAACAAACTTGTACAGGCTGCCTGGATAGAAGCTTATGGCGCCTTTAATTCATCACAATCCAATAATACAGAAGCCTTCGTAACAAAAGTCCTCAATAATCTTGAATCAATACTCAAAAATTTGCAGTCAAATCCGGACTTGATGGAAACTTATTCTCAGCATACTTCCTACGCTGATACCGCTCTAACTGATGAACTGCCGTACAGCAGCACCAAGAAAGTCAATTACGGCGGAAAAGTTGTGCAATATTCCGACGGTACAGTTCATATTGATAATACAGCCGGGGATGTGGCTTATCAGGGAGCAATGGAGCCTCTTTTGCAGCGGCTTATAGAAAAATATCCGAATATTGACAAATCTCAAATAACAAGTCTATTCCGTGCCGCGCAAAAAGCCGCTCTTGCCGCAATGCAGGGTAATACAAACGATTGTCCGTATGGTACGGCTAATAACAATGGCCGCGTCGAAGACAACACCAAAGACTGGAGCGGCAAAGATAACCGTAAAAAAGACGGTTCTGTTGCTGATATGAGCCAAATTCTCCAGATGACATTATACAATTTTGATAAACTGTTCTATGCCTACCTCAATACATAGTTTTTAATCTGTATTTCCCCGAAGCAACAGGCTTCGGGGATTTTTTATGCAAATAACCTGTTGCAAATAAGTTAGTCCGGACTTACAATGTAAGCATGGCAGAGAATAAAAAAATAATGACACTTGACCGGTTATCACCCGGAAATGATGCGTTTATTTCCTCAATTGAGTGTGAGGATAAAGCATTGAGAAGTCATATTCTTGATATGGGGCTTACTCCCGGTGTAGAGGTTACGCTCATAAAAACTGCTCCGATGGGAGATCCGCTCGAAATCCGTTTGCGGGGATATGAGTTGACCTTGAGAAAAGATGACGCAGCAAAAATTACTATTACTGATGTACATGATGCCCATAACTGCCCAAGAAAAAACAAAAAATTTAAAGAAATCGCTCACTCTCAAAAAGGTGAAGAAGTTAAATACAAAACGCACAGAAAAAATAAAATACCTCTTAAAAAGCAGCTTTGTTTTGCTCTTGCAGGCAACCAGAACAGCGGAAAAACAACGCTTTTTAACAGATTGACCGGTTCAAATCAAAGAGTCGGAAATTTTCCCGGTGTAACAGTTGATAGAAAAGACGGAATAATTAAGGGGCACAATAATGTTACTGTGACGGATTTACCGGGAATTTATTCACTTTCACCGTACAGCAGCGAGGAAATTGTTACAAGAAATTTTATTCTGAATGAGAAACCTGATGGAATTATAAATATCGTAGATGCCGCAAATATAGAACGCAACCTTTTGCTTACTATGCAGCTCATAGACCTTGATGTGCCGATGGTTATAGCTTTGAATATGATGGACGAAGTTGCACAAAGCGGCGGCAGTATTGATGTAAACGGGCTTGAAGCTATGCTCGGGGTTCCTGTTGTGCCTATTTCTGCTTCAAAAAACCAGGGAATTGAGGAGCTTATAGAACATGCAATAAATGTCGCAGGATATGTTGAGGCTCCTGGACGAATCGACTTTTGCGAGCCAGAGCAGGGCAAAGCGGGGGCAATGCACAGATGTATCCATTCAATTATTCATTTAATTGAAGACCATGCAAAGAATACACAAATTCCTGTGAGATTTGCTGCTTCAAAGCTCACCGAAGACGATTCACTTGTTCTTGAATCGTTAAATCTGGACGAAAAAGACAAAGAAGCCTGCGAAAAAATAATTTCTCAAATGGAAAACGAAACCGGCATGGATAGGCAGGCAGCACTTGCTGATATGCGCTTTTCTTTTATTGAGCGTTTGTGCTCTGAATTTGTATCAAAACCTGAAGAAACGATAGGTCAAAAAATTTCAGCGGAAGCAGATAAAATCCTAACCGGAAAATATACGGCATTAATTGCTTTTCTCGGAATTATGGCACTTATTTTTTATATAACATTCGGCCCTTTGGGCTCTTTTTTACAGGAGCTAATGGAAATCGGAGTAGAAAAAGTCACAGCAATTGCAGATTCCGCTTTGAGCGCCTATGGTCTGAATCCTGTCGTGCATTCGCTTATTATTAACGGCGTTTTTGCGGGAGTTGGGAGTGTTTTGAGCTTTTTGCCGTTGATTGTTGTTTTGTTTTTCTTCCTTTCTATCCTTGAAGATACCGGATATATGGCGCGGGTTGCTTTTGTAATGGATAAACTGCTTAGAAAAATAGGTCTTTCGGGGCGGAGTTTTGTCCCGATGCTGATAGGGTTCGGGTGTTCTGTGCCTGCAATAATGGCTACCCGTACACTGCCATCTGAGCGTGACAGAAAAATGACAATATTTTTGACTCCTTTTATGAGCTGTTCTGCAAAACTCCCAATTTATGCACTTTTTACTGCTGCATTTTTTTCGGAGAATCAGGTTTTGGTTATTTTGAGTCTTTATTTAATAGGGATTGTCGTAGGTATAATTTTTGCTTATTTTATGAAATTTTTTGTTTTTAAAGGTGAGCCTGTTCCTTTTGTGATGGAGTTGCCCAATTATCGTATGCCCAGCGCATTGAATGTTTACAGATTAATTTACACAAAATCAAAAGACTTTGTTACCAGAGCTTTTACTATTATTTTCTGGGCTGCGATTGTGATATGGTTTTTGCAGACTTTTGACATTCATTTGAATCTTGTAAATGATTCTGCTGAAAGTCTGCTGGCTGTGCTCGGGAATTTGATTGTTCCTGTATTTAAGCCGCTCGGGATTGATGACTGGCGAATTACAACAGCTTTTTTGACCGGTTTTATGGCGAAAGAAAGTGTTGTTAGCACTTTGACCGTGCTTTTGGGCGATGTTGAGAGGCTCCCTGAGGTATTTAGCAGGCTTAGCGCGTTTGTTTTTCTGGTTTTTTCGCTGCTTTATACACCCTGTGTTGCCGCAATAGCTACTGTAAAACGTGAACTCGGGCGCTCTTATGCTGTTCTGGTCGTACTTTTGCAGTGTACAATAGCCTGGTTCGTCAGTTTTGTTGTTTATTCAGCCGGCATGTTTTTAGCCGGTTAGATTTTTACCATCCGGTAGCCTATTCCTATGTGCGTTTTTATATATTCCGGAGATTTTAGCTTTTTTCTGAGATTCGTAACAAATACTCTCAACGACAGCTGGGAGTCACAGCCATTATCATCCAGCCAGATTTCTTTTTTGATGTGGTTGTGGGTAAGAACTTTTCCTTCATTTCTTGCAAGCAGGCAGAGCAATTTATATTCAATCGCGGTAAGATGAACTTCTTCTTCCTCAACATAAACGCAGCCTTGTGCAAAATCAATTTTCAAACTGCCGTTGATAAACACAGAGGAGTTCTCCTGCTCTGCGGATTTTGAGCTTTTGTGCCTCAATGCAACCCTGATTCTTGCCAGTAGTTCGTCAGTATTAAATGGTTTTGTTAAATAATCATCAGCTCCTGAATCAAGTGCTGTTATTTTGTCTTCATTGTCTGTTCGGGCGCTTACAACGATAATTGGATTGTTGGAAAATCCCCTGATTTTTTTGATAACGTGGATTCCGTCACTATCGGGCAGCCCTAAATCGAGAATTAATACATCAGGATTATATGATGTAAATTTCAAAATTCCCTCAGTTGCGTTTGACGCTGTTTGATAGTTGTAATTATTAATTTCAAGAGTGGTTGCTATAAGGTTTTGAATTGCCTTATCATCTTCAATTACAAGAATTGTTCCTTTATTCATAAAAATCACCTTCCAGCTTAAATGAGAAAATTGAACCTGCGGGTGTGTTGTTTTTGACTGTAATTTCTCCGCCATGAGCGTTAATTATTGATTTACACAACGCAAGCCCCAGCCCGAGTCCGCGTCTTCCGTCTGCAACAGTATTTTTGACCGTATAAAACATGTCAAAAATGTTATTTTTCTCTTTTTCCGATATTCCTGCACCCTCATCGCAGACAGAAACCTCTATATCATTGCCGTTTGCTTTTGCTATAATTGTGATGGTGCTCTTTTGCGGGGAATACTTCATTGCGTTATCAACCAGGTTAAAAATTACCTGAGAAATAAGCCTTGCATCCATCTTTGCATACAAATTTTCGTCATCTATAATAGATACAATATTAAAATTATCTTTTTTTCTTCCCAAATGCGAAAGCGTTTCCTCTATTACATCAGAAATAGATTCTGATTCTTTGCTTATTCTGATTTCGCCTTTGTCAAAACGTGTTATGGAGAGTAAATTTTCAACAAGATTCAAAAGCCATATAGAATCGTCATAAATGTCTTCGAAAATATCTTGTTTTTTCTCTTCCTGAAGAAGCTTTGCGTTGTTCAAGAGGAGTTCTGCATTTCCTGATATTCCTGTTAGCGGGCTTCTCAAATCATGAGAAATTGCCCTTAATAGGGTCGAGCGCAATTCCTCCTGCTTGTGTTTAATCAAAAGTTCATTTTTACTTTCAAGGATTTGTGCTTTTTCAAAAGCCATTGATGCTTCTCGCAGCATTGCAATAAGCAGGCTTTTCTCAAACTCGCTTATTTCCTTTTTATTTATTACTGCAATTGCAAATATTGTATCATTATTTTTTATTGGGTAGCTGATTTCTTTGTTTTCGAGTTCGGCGTCCTGCGGTGAATACAAGGAAACATCACAATCCAGAAGTTTTTTTAGTTGTGCAGTTGTGGCTTGTTTTATTTCTTCTGTGTTTTGTGCCTGTTGCAACATTTGGCTCATTTCGAGCATAACCTCTGTTCTGTAAGCTTTCAGGTAGGACTGTTTTGCGTCGAATTTGATTTTTTTAGTAATACTGCTTATAAAAAATCCCACCAGAAACATTATAAAAAAGGTAATTTGGTAGCTATTATCAATGGAAAGCAATGTCATGTTTGGTTTTGTAAAAAAGAAATTGAAAATTAATACAGCTAAAATTGAGGAAACAAGGCTGTAAATTTTGCTTTCAGTAAAATACGCTATCAGCATAACTCCGAAAATATATACCATAACAATATTTGATTCGCTGATTCCGAGTTTGTAGAATAATCCGCTTATTATTGTAGCTGCGCATAAAATTAATGCAGAATCAATACTGTCTTTTTTGTTGAATGATGGAAATTTTTCTTTTACCGGTTTTTAACCGAGATATAACTTTTGAACTTTATCGGGGATTACGTAGATGTCTATTTCAGGAGTGTATTCAATAATTTTATCTACAAAATTTGGTGGCGTAAAGAAACGGTTTGCGCGGTATCCCGAACGGCCGAGCACAATTTTGGTTACTCCGCTGGTTTTTGCATAATTTGATACCTGATAAGCAATATCATCCCCGCTGATAGTAACCACCTTTGCCCCGCAATGCTTTGCGAAAGCTGTGTTTTGTTGTAACCTTTTTTGATTTTCTTTTGATAAAGTTTTGCTTCTGGCTGTTTCAATGAACAGTGCTGTAAAAACAGCGTTAAAAACTTTTGCCATTTTTGCGGCTGTTTTAATGACTCTCGGGTTTGATGGAGAGCTGGAAAGGCAAACCAGAATGTGTTCTTGGTGTTTTTGTTTCTTCATAATGAAATTATATCATCTGAAGTATCAAGATTAAATTAAGCTTTTTTATCGGGTGTTAAGATGGCATAAAGATTCTTTTTTGGCTATTGAAAAGCTTTCATAGGGTGAATAAAATGTGTTAGCAATTAGTAAAAAAAAAAGAAAATAAAATGAATATAGCCAAAACAGATTTTAGAACAAAAGTTGCAGCATTTACGGGAAGCGCTGTTGGCGTAGCCGGGGCAATGGCTTTGATTGGTCGCAGGCATGGTATTAGAAACCGCATAACATTAAACCATCCCCAAAAAATGCTTAAAATGCTGAAAGAAATAGAACTCAAAGAAAAAGATGTAATAGAAATCGCCGCTTCATCAGTTTTTTGCGGCTTTGCTGCCGGTTCAGTGTCTGACAGAAGAAATATCAAAGCCAAAGCAAAAGAGGGGATTGTCCAGCTGGTTGGGAATTACATCGTTCCGACAATTGCTGTTGGTGCAGGAATAAGGTTAAATAAGGTTCTTAACACAAAATTTAACTTTCCGCCAATTACCGGAGCGATACAATTTTTATTTGGTTTTGTGGGCCTTGTTGCAGGCGTTGTTGCAGGTAACAGAATTTCAAGGAAAATGAATTCACATATATTTAAAGAAGATGAGTACAGAAAGCTAAATTGGAAAGATTGGGCTATGCAAAGTGACAATGTATGCCTTGTTGCTTCAGTATCGAACGCCGGAACCGCGCTGGCAAAGGCTGCTTCGGGATTTATTCCGCTGGCTCATCTTGCACCCGGATATCAAACAGGTATAAAAAAATGAAGCTGTTAAAAAGTAAAAAGTTAAAACTAAATCCATTTCAAGCAATAGTTTTTGGTTTTTTGAGCTATGTTGTTATCGGTGTTGTGCTAATTTCTATGCCGTTTTCTCAGAAAATTGATGTTTGTTTTGTTGACAATCTTTTTAATGTTGTTTCTGCAATGTCAACTACCGGACTAACGACAGGTTCTATTTCAGAGCTATACACACCTTTCGGGATACTGGTGCTTTTAGGCTTGATTCAACTCGGGGGGATAGGTTATATGACCCTGACATCTTTTTTGATGCTTTCCACGAGCCGTAAAATCCCTACGCACAGAGTTAAAGTACTTTCAGCTGAATTTACAATGCCTGAAACCTTTGAGCTGAAGCAGTTCGTCAAAAGCATAATTGTATATACATTTTTAATAGAACTTGCCGGTACTGTTCTGCTTACTGCACAATTTGCTGCGCTTGGTGTTGAAAATCCTTTGTGGTCAGGGCTTTTTCATTCTGTTTCGGCTTTTTCTACAGCAGGTTTTAGTATTTATGGCGATAGTTTTATCCGATTTCAGGATGATATTTTTATAAATCTTACAATTATCTTTTTGTGTTATTCAGGTGCAATCGGGTTTATTGTCCCTGTCGATGTGTATAGAAGAGTTACGGGAAAAAGCCGTGAAATAACTTTCACATCTAAAATAATTCTAATTATAACTGCTCTTATTGCAATTTTGGGCACTGCTATTTATATTTTTGATTCCGGCTCAGGGCTTCTCCAGGCGCTTTTTCAGGTGATGGCTGCTTCAACAACATCAGGATTTAACAGTGTTGATTTGTCAAAATTGCCTGATGCTTCGCTTCTTGTGCTGATTTTTGCAATGATTATCGGCGCATCGCCCTCAGGAACCGGCGGCGGGCTAAAAACAACCTCAGTTTCTGCTATTCTCGGCATAATTTCCAGTGTAATCCAGGGTCACCCTGAACGTATAACATTTTTGAACAGAGTTATTCCTCCTAACAGGGTAATGACAGCCGCTGCAGCAGCAACCGGGTACATGTTTCTCCTTTTTGTCAGTACTCTGTTAATGTGTATTTTTGATTCTCACTCATTTATGGAGCTATTTTTTGAGACTGCCTCCGCACTCGGAACTGTTGGGCTAAGTTTGGGAATTACAGCGGATTTAAGTACGATTGGCAAAATTATTCTTACATTTACCATGTTTTTTGGACGTCTGGGAATTCTAACACTTGGAATCGCTTTTTTTAGAGTAAAAGAGAACCATAATATTGTTAGAGCTCAGTCTGATTTGGCTGTTTAGTTAATTGTTTTGATGGGTGTAAAATCCCGTCTTTTTTTTGATAAATTAAAAATGTCAAAAAATAATATTTACGAGTTTTAATACAGCCGAAAGGCGGACAAATTGAAAACAAAATTGATAAATAGTACGATTTCAACCCAGCTCGCCAAAGGGCGAAATCTTAAACCTTTAAGTGAATACAGCGGTGTGATTTTGCGCCTGACGGCTAAAGAAAAGAAAGAAATTTCCGACCTCAAAGCTGCTATTGCAAGGCTGGAGTGTGACTTATATGACTTGCATAAAAATGTCAAAACGAGAATGCCGCAAACAAAACTGAATTATTTCTGGAACAAAATTATTGTTTGTGAAGGCAAAATTGATACTCTAAAGGCGACAATTAGAGAGATTATGGTAAATAGGCTGAATAAACAAAAGGCAAAGCAAAAAATATAGATTTATATCCTCAGAAAATGGTAGTCAATCAATTTTTTGTATAAAACCATTGCAGTTTGTTAAAATTGTAAATTTGTAGATTCTGCTATTGACATGTGGAAGTTTAAAAATAATTCTGATGTATGAAAAATTCCTTTGTTTTGTGCGTTTTCGGGGATATGCTTATTATTAGAACAATAATCGATGTAACGATTTGTAACAAAATAAAATCATACGAATAAATGACGTTT